>OJPM01000206.1_pt1 | contig 49855 bp, 48 predicted proteins | sample 1598471 | NCBI WGS metagenome assembly OJPM01 (sample SAMN03922484, study PRJEB24848) | human gut metagenome | isolation source: stool sample | host: Homo sapiens | place: Germany | collected 2011-05 | reverse complement strand
GAGCGCCACCTTGCCAAGGTGGAGGTAGCGAGTTCGAGTCTCGTAATCCGCTCCAACAAAAAGCACAAGGCATTTCGCCTTGTGCTTTTTTGTTCGTAGTATCTTTGCGCGAGACTCGAACAGGGAATGCAAAGCGGTTTCAAAATCGCCACGCCGTTTACCCTGCAATATGCGCAAGATGGATAAGCAGCACCCACGCCAAGCCGTAATAGATCACTACTGCCACCAAATCGTTGATCGTTGTGATCAGCGGACCGGAGGCCACGGCCGGATCCACCTTGATCTTCTTAAAGAACATGGGCACCAGCGTACCCACCAGGCTGGATACGATCATGGACAACAGCAAAGCCACGCCCACGCAAAAAGAGATAAGAAAAGCCTGTGCCGGCGCATAACCCTTAAACAAGCGCACATACACCCCCAGAAAAGCCACGGCCAAGGCGCCCAAAAGCAATCCGTTGAACATCCCCGCTTTGCTTTCCTTTGCCACCAACTTTCTTTTTTCCTTGGCGCCCAGCTCCTCGTCCATCAGCACACGAATGGTCACGGCCAGGGACTGGGTGCCCACATTGCCTGCCATATCCAGCACCAGGGACTGAAAACAAATCACAATGGGCAAAATGGCAACCACGCCCTCAAAGGCACCCACCACGCTGGAAACCAGCATGCCCAAAACCAGCAAGATCATTAACCAAGGCAAGCGCTTTTTTATGCTTTGCCCGGTGGTCTCATTCAGATCCTCTTCGGCAGTCAAGCCGGCCAGCTTTGCATAATCCTCGCCCATTTCATCGTCCACCGCTTCCACCACATCCTGGGCGGTAATAATCCCTATGATCTGCCGACTTTGATTCAAAACCGGCAAAGAATCCTCGGCATAGTCCTTAATCTTCTCAATGCAATCGGATATTTTTTCATCCGCGAAAAGATACGGATAAGAATAAATGATCAGAGCGTCCAACGAATCGTTTTGCCTGGCGATGATCAGGTCCTTCAGATCGATGGCACCGCTGAATTTGCCGCTTTCGTCCATCACATACAGGGTGGAAATATTGTCGTGCTCCCCCGCCTGACGGATCAGCTCATGCATGGCCGCACGAATATCCAGCGTTTTCGGAATACAGATATAATTGGTGGTGATCAAGCTGCCGATTCGGTCCTCATCGTAAGAGGCAATCAACTGCAAATCTGCCCGCACATGCTCGTCCAAATAAGGACGCAGCTTCTCCTTGTCGGCCTCGTCTAATTTTTGAAGCAAGTCCACCGCGTCATCGGCGTCCATTTCGTTGATAATGGCCGCCAGCTTTTCCGTGCCCAGCTCGCGGGCGTACGGCTCCGGCTCCTCTACATACGCCAGGATCTCAGAGACCCATTCGTCCCCTAAAACCGCATACAGGGACAGCCGCTCCGTCTGAGACAGATAGGACAAACTTTGCGCAATATCATTGGCGTGGTAATCGTCCAACCGCTGGAGCAGCTGCTTTTTTTCTGCCCCGCTCCGAATCACGGCAACAATTTCTTCTACAATCTTTGGCACTTTGCCTACATTGTTTTCCATTTCAGCCTCCTATTCCGCCCAAAAAGGGCATAAAAAATCCATCGTGTAAAGATACACAATTCCGTTAAGCGTTGTGATACTCTTTGCCTACGATGGATCGGGCCGAAAAAATTAAAGCGCGTTTATATAGACACTTGCGCCCGCCGGCGGCGCCTGCCCATCGTTCAAGCCACTTCGGTGATCACAACTGTCCATATATTTCGCCTCCTGTCTTTCAAGATCAGCAAAATTATAGCACGCAAGATTCAATTTGTCCACCACAAAATCACGCCCTTCTCCGCTTGTGGCCGAATTTACCGGCACCGCCATATCTTGCGGCTTTACAAGGGTGCGCGGATTTGCTACAATAAAAAGCAGAGCGCCACCGGCGCAGAAAAGAGGAAAATTCCACCTATGCAATACAACATCCCCCCCTTTGGCCCCCTGTGGACGGACGGCGTGTTTACCGTGCCCACCTGCGTGGCCGATCGTTACTTAAAACTGGCCAGCGCCTACCAACTCCAGGCGCTGCTGCTTCTTTTGCGCCACGGCGGCAGTCTCAGCACCCGAGAACTGGCCGGCGCACTGGGTATCCCGGAGCGGGACGCCGACAGCATTATGGACTTTTGGGTGGCCGAGGGTCTGCTGCAAAGCGGCAACAGCCCGGCGGCCCCTGCGCCTGCCGAGCCCAGCACAGTACAGATCCCGGTTATAACAAAAGTACCCCCCACTATGGGCGCGCCGGCCGGCCTGACCGTGCACCCGCCGGTAGCGGAACCGCCAAAGCCGAAAAAAGAGACCCTGTCTCCTCCCCGGCTGACCCCGCGGGATATTGTGACCCTGTGCCGGGAAAACAGTGCCCTGTCCGATCTGCTGACCGAGGCGCAAACCGTGCTGGGGCGCACCATCAGCACTGCCGAACAGGAAATGCTGGTGAATATGCACATCTACTACGAGCTGCCGCCGGAAGTGATCCTGATGCTCCTGGGCTATTACCGTGGCGAAAAAGAAAAAGGCCGCTCCATCAACCTTGCTTACATTAACAAAATGGCCAACTCCTGGTCCGAGGACGGGGTGCGCACCGTGGCGGACGCAGACGAAAAGCTGCTGTACCTAAGCGGTACGGACAAGCTGTGGGACAAGGTGATCGCCATGACCGGCATTCGCCATCGGTCGCCCACCGCCCGCCAACGCCAAATGGTGGCAGACTGGGGTCGGGATTTTAGCGACGATATGCTACAACTGGCCTGCGATATTATGAAAGAGAACGCCGACAAGCCATCGCTGAAGTATATGGACAGCGTACTGCGCCGGTGGAAAAAAGAGAGGCTGACCACCCCCGCCCAGGTGCAGGAGCAGCAACAGAGTTTTACCGCCGCCAAAGCCAAAAAAGCCGACGGCCGCCTGCAAGGCAAGCCCTCTTACGACCTGGAGCAGATCAAGAGAGACACCATGAATAATACGGATATTAAGTTCTAAGGAGAAGCTATGTATAGTTCCGATCTTTACCAAAAAGCGCTGAACCGGCTGGATCGCCGCCGGGAAGAAGACGAGCTGCGCACCGCCGCCACTTTGGCAGAGGTCAGCGCCAAGGTCCCCCGGCTGGAGGAAATTCAAAATCAGCTGCGGCAAGTGGGCTTTTCCATCTCCAAGGCGTTCTTTGCCAAAGACGCGAAGGCGGAGATCGACAAGCTGCAAGCGGAAAGCCTGCGCCTGCAAGGGGAAAAGGAGCGGCTGCTGGTGGCTGCCGGTTATGCACCGGACGCTCTGTCCCACCACTACCAGTGCCCCACCTGCAAGGACACCGGCTATGTAGGTGACCGAATGTGCACCTGCCAGCGCGAACTGCTCAAAGACTTGCAGCGGGAGGCCATTCGCCGCCTGGCGCCCCTGGACAGCTGCACCTTTGACAGCTTTGACACCAACTATTACCCGGAGACGGCGGAGGACAACGGCATTTCGCCCCGGGCGAAAGCGGATAAGATCGCCGAGGCCTGCCATCGCTACGCCCAGCGGGTATCTTTGCGGGAGCCGGCAAACCTGATGCTGATGGGTCAGACCGGCCTGGGCAAAACCCACTTGAGCCTGGCCATTGCCAATGTTGCCATCGGTCGGGGCCTGTCCGTAGAGTACGGCACCGCCTACAACATCCTGTCCGACCTGCAAAATGAGAATTTCGGCCGCACCGGCAACCTGCAATATACGGAGGAGCGGGTGCTCCATACAGACCTGCTGATCCTGGACGACTTGGGCACCGAGTACACCTCTGCCTATACCGTGGCCTGCCTGTACAATATCATCAACACCCGCATTCTTTGCAGCCGCCCCACCGTCATCAGCACCAACCTGGGCTTTGACGAGCTGGCGCAAAAATACGACCAGCGCATCACCTCCCGCATCGCCGGCGCCTATTCCCGTCTGGTACTGGTGGGCAACGATATTCGGTATATCAAATAAGCGCAAATCTCCGCGCGCCAAAAGGGAATAAATCGAAACGCATTATATACAAAACATCCTACAAAAAAAGCACCCTTAAAGGGTGCTTTTTTCTTGTGATCGCAGGGCGGCAAAGTCTGTGACGGTTTGGCGAGGGGCGGTGGGGGTGGAATACACCCAACGGTCCATGCGGGTGCCGTCCATATAGTAGGTCAAGGGCGTTACCGGTGCCGGCGGGTCAAAGGCCTCTACGACCACCAGCTTGATCTTCATTTTCTCCGGCAAAATAGACTTCACATACACAGCCACCGGCTGACCCGGCTCCAAAGCGGCGCTGGGCTCTGCCAGACCCGCCAAATTTGGAGTCAACTCTACAAACACGCCGTAAGACTCTACGCTGCGCACCACGCCGGGCACCGTCTCACCGGAGGAGAAGCCCGCTGCATTCTGCTGCCAGGTGCCCAGCAGCTCCTTTAGACTAAAAGTCAGCTTATCCGGCTCTCGGCTGCGCAGCACCACCCGCAATTCCTGTCCCTCTCGCAGGCGGGCACGAGGGTGGTCAATGCGACTGACCGAAAGCATATCAATGGGGATCAGGGCGTTCAGCCCCGCCCCCACATCAATAAACGCGCCAAACTTCTCCAAATGGGTCACCCGGGCAGGAATCACATCGCCCGGCTCTAAAGTGTCCAAAAACTCTGCCTTGCACCGCAGCTGCACCGCCCGGCGGGAAAGAATAGCGGTAAAGGGGCCGTCGTCCTCTCGCTGAAAGCCTAAAATCGAAAAACACACCCGCTTGCCAACCTTAGAAATCAGGGCAATATCCCGCACTGTGCCGTCGTCGATTCCTACGGCGCCCTCCTCCCGGGGAATGATCCCTCGCATGGCACCCAGGTCCACATGAAGATTATGTTCCCGGTCACAAAGCAGCACCCGACTCTCCAGTATGGATCCCTGCATCATCGCCCGGCGCAGCGCCTCCGGTGTAGTAAATTGCCGGTCCAGTTCTGCATTCATTCCCTCCGGGTAGAATTCCATGTTCTCACGCCTTTCCGAATTGCCTGTGCTATAAATATATGCCTGTCGATAGGCGGATATGTTGTAAAATCGGCCAAAAGGTGCTATACTGTAAACAAGAATAAACGAGGGGAGAGCCCCATGGAATTACAACTGCACGATCGGGTCAAAATGAAAAAGCCACACCCTTGCGGGTGCGCGATCTTTGAAGTGACCCGCCTGGGCGTAGACTACAAATTAAAATGCACCGGCTGCGGGCGCGAGGTGCTGCTGCCCCGGATCAAGGCGGAAAAGCTGATCCGCGGCGTGGTACAGGACGGGTAGCCCGTCTCCTTTTCATTATATAATACATATAAAAGGAGACGCTTATGTTTGAAAAACTCAGCCGTGTAGAAGAACGGTACAACAAGATCGCCGCAGACCTGTGCGACCCGGCGGTGGTAGCAGACATCAGCCGCTACACCGCCCTAATGAAAGAACAAAAGCACTTAACCCCGGTGGTAGAGACCTTTGCCCGCTACAAAACCGCCAAGACGGCGGCGGAAGAAGCCCGAGAGCTGCTGCAAAGCGAAAGCGACCCGGAGCTGTGCGATCTGGCAAGAGAAGAACTGAAAGACAGCGAGGCAGCGCTGGAACAGCTGCAAGAGCAGTTGAAAATTTTGCTGTTGCCCCGGGATTCCAACGACGACAAAAATGTAATTATTGAGATCCGCGGCGGCGCCGGCGGCGACGAAAGTGCCCTGTTTGCCGGGGTGCTGTACCGTATGTATAGTATGTACGCGGAGCAAAAGGGCTTTAAGAGCGAAATTCTGTCCGAGAACGCCACGGAGCTGGGCGGATACAAGGAAATCAGCTTTTCCATTGACGGCGACGGCGCCTACTCCCGCTTTAAGTTTGAAAGCGGGGTGCACCGGGTGCAGCGGGTGCCGGAAACAGAAAGTCAGGGTCGCATTCACACCTCCACCGTAACGGTTGCGGTGCTGCCGGAAGCGGAGGAAGTGGACTTTGAGCTGGACCCCAAGGACTTGCAGATCGACACCTTCCGCTCCTCCGGCGCAGGGGGGCAGCACATCAACAAAACCTCCTCTGCCATTCGCATTACCCACCTGCCCACCGGCACGGTGGTGGAGTGCCAGGACGAGCGCAGCCAGCATAAAAACAAAGACAAGGCCATGAAAGTGCTGCGCGCACGATTGTATGACGCAGAAAAGGCCAAGCACGACGCCGCCATTGCCGGCGAGCGGAAAAGCCAGGTAGGCACCGGCGACCGCAGCGAGCGGATCCGCACTTATAACTACCCCCAGGGGCGGGTCACCGACCACCGGATCAACCTGACTCTGTATCGACTGGAACAAATCTTAAACGGCGATCTGGACGAATTGATCGACGCCCTGATCACCGCCGATACGGCAGCCAAACTCAGCGCCGCGGAGGAATAATGTAGGGAATAATAACCGTGTAATCCCTCCGTCTGCTCGTAAACTCGCAGCCACCTCCCTTTACAAGGGAGGCAAATCGGTTACAAAATCTTAGGCTCCCTTGCAAAGGGTGACTCCCCGCAGTGCGGGGAGATGTGGCGCAGCGACAGAGGGGACGGGCACCGGTTAGGTGCTGTCAGCGTAGCTGACTGAGGGATTGCACCGGAGGTATTCTACCCTCTAAGGGATTAACCCCAATCAAATCAAGGACACAAGATATGGAAACCAAACAACTGGGAACAACAGAACAAGACCTGGCGCTGGCCGGGGAACTGCTGCGGCAGGGGCAGCTGGTGGCCTTTCCCACCGAGACGGTGTACGGACTGGGCGCCGACGCCCTGAACGAAACCGCCGTGGCACAAATTTACGCCGCCAAGGGCCGCCCCAGCGACAACCCGCTGATTGTGCATGTGGCAGAGAAAGCAGACATTGCCCCACTGGTGCGGGAAATTCCGGAAAAAGCCAAAAAACTTTTTGACCGCTTTTTCCCCGGACCGCTGACGGTGATCCTGCCCAAGAGCGATAAAATCGGCAAAGTGGTCAGCGGCGGACTGGACACGGTGGCGGTGCGTATGCCGGAGAACCCGGTGGCCCACCGACTGCTGCAACTGGCAGGGGTGCCGGTAGCGGCCCCCAGCGCCAACACCAGCGGGCTGCCCAGCCCCACAAGAGCCAAATATGTGCAAGAGGATATGAACGGCAAGATTGCTGCCATCGTAGACGGCGGCGACTGCGCCTATGGGGTGGAGTCCACGGTGATCACCCTGGCTACCCCTACCCCAACGCTGCTGCGCCCCGGCGCAGTAACCAAGGAAATGCTGGAGGCAGAGATCGGCCCCATTGCCGTGGCTCCCGCGGTGCTGGAAAAGATGGCAGACGGCGAGATCGCCGCCTCTCCCGGCATGAAATACAAGCACTACGCCCCCAAGGCGCAGGTGATTTTAGTAAATGGCGACAGCGCCGCCTACGCCGCCTTTGTAAACAGCCAACCGGGCTGCTACGCCCTGTGCTATGAAGAAGACCGGGTGACGGTGCCCAAGGTGCCCTACGGCAAGGCCACCGACGACCTAAGCCAGGCACGAGAGCTGTTTGACGCCCTGCGGCGGATGGACGAACTGGGCGCCAAAAAAGTCTACGCCCGTATGCCCCGCAAAACCGGGGTGGGTATGGCAGTATACAACCGGCTGATCCGGGCAGCGGCCTTTCGCTTTTTAGACCTGACCAAGCCTTTTCTTATCGGCGTAACCGGGCCTACCGGCGCAGGGAAAGGCTATGTGTGCCGCCTGCTGGCACAGGCCGGGCTGCACCCGGTGGACTGCGACCGGGTCTATGGCCAGCTGACCGTCCCCGGCGCGCCCCTGCTGCAAGACCTGGCGGCTGCCTTTGGGCAGGAGATCATCAAGGACGGCGCCCTGGACCGCAAAACCTTGGCAGCCAAAGCCTTTGCCACCCCTGCCGCTACGGAAAAGCTGGATCAGGTAACCCATCCGGCGGTGCTGGATGCCTGTGTGCAGCAAGCAAAGATACCGGCGGTGCTGGACGCGCCCCAGCTGTTTGAAAGCGGCGCGGACGCCCTGTGCGCCTACACCCTGGCGGTGACTGCGCCGGAGGACACCCGCCTGGCTCGAATTATGGAGCGGGACGGCATAGACCGGGCGGCGGCACAGCTGCGTATGCAGGCACAACCGGCGGCGGACTTTTACACCGAGAAATGCACATTCACCGTCACCAATGACGGCAGAGATATAAAATCCCAAGTGGACAGAATACTGGAGGCTATCTTATGAGTGAAGAAAAAACCAAGGGTCAGCAGCTGCAAGAGCTGCTGTTCAACAAGCGCGAGAACGGCGTAGACTTTATGGACGACGCCGAGCTGGGCGTATGTGATGATTTTTGCGAGGGGTACAAGGACTTTCTCTATCACTGCAAAACCGAGCGAGAGGCCGCTGCCCAGGCACTGGACCAGGCACGGGCTGCCGGGTTCCTGCCCTTTGACGAATTCGGCGACCAGCTGGAGCCGGGTGCCAAGGTGTACAAGATGAACCGGGGCAAGGCCATTATTCTGTGCGTGAAGGGCAAGCGCAGCATTAAGGACGGCGTGCGCATTGCAGCTGCCCACATTGACTCTCCTCGCATTGACTTAAAGCAGCGCCCGGTGTACGAGGACAACGGGCTGGCGCTGTTTAAGACCCACTACTACGGCGGTATTAAAAAGTACCAGTGGACCGCCATTCCCCTGTCCCTCCACGGCCGCATTTGCAAAAACGACGGCACCTATGTAGATGTGCGCCTGGGCGAGGAGCCGGGCGACCCCAAGTTCTGTATTACGGACATTCTGCCCCACCTGGCGCTGGAGCAGTACACCCGCAAGATCAACGAGCTGATCAAAGGGGAAGAGCTGAACATTGTCATCGGCTCCCGCCCCTTTAAGGACGACAAAGCCAGCGAAAAGGTGAAGCTCAATATCCTCAATTTGCTGTACGAGAAATACGGCATTGTGGAGCGGGATCTGCTGTCTGCCGAGCTGGAGCTGGTGCCGGCCTTTACCGTTGACGACCTGGGCTTTGACCGCTCCCTGATCGGCGGCTACGGCCACGACGACCGTGTGTGCGCCTATCCGGCCTTGCAGGCCATTCTCAGCGTCAGCGAGCCGCCGGAGTACACCTGCATTACCGTGCTGACGGATAAAGAGGAGACCGGCTCCGATGGCAACACCGGACTGAACTCCAGCTATCTGAAATACTTTATTGAGGATTTGGCGCGGCTGGAGGGCTACGAGGGCCGCGATGTGCTGCGCAACTCCAAGTGCCTGAGCGCCGATGTAAACGCTGCCTTTGACCCCACCTGGTCCTCTGCCTTTGAGAAGAACAACGCCTCCTTTATCAACGAGGGCGTGGTGGTCACCAAGTTTACCGGCTCCCACGGCAAAAGCGGCACTTCCGATGCCAGCGCCGAGTATGTGAGCTTTGTCAAAAACTTGCTGGAGGAAAACGGCGTGCTGTGGCAAAGCGGCGAGCTGGGCAAAGTTGACGGTGGCGGTGGCGGCACCGTGGCTATGTATATTGCCAATTTGGATGTAGATGTGATTGATGTAGGCGTGCCGGTGCTCTCCATGCACGCACCCTATGAGATCGTTGCCAAAATTGATGTATATATGGCGTACAAAGCCTTCACCACCTTCTTTACCAAATAAGAAACGCAAAGAAAACCGACACCCGGGGGTGTCGGTTTTTTGTATATACATTTTATACCTCTTTGCCGCCCTTAACAAGGGAGGCGGCTGCGAGTTTGCGAGCAGACGGAGGGATTATTCGGCAAAAGCGCCCTACATTTTCGCCTCCGGCGCAATCCCCCCTGCGGCTACACCGCTCCCCCCTTTGCAAGGGGGGCAAAGTATAAAAAGGCTCCCCTTGTTGCAAGGGGAGCTGTCACGAAGTGACTGAAGGGATAAACCTGCCTACCCTACGAGCAAAACTTATGATTGCCGATCACCTTGATCACCGGTCGGGAGTGCATAAACTTGTCCGAGGTTTTGGACGCATTGAAATAATACACCGCACCGCCGGAGGGGTCCCAGCCGTTCAGGGCGTCCGTGGCGGCTCGCTTGGCGCTGTCTGCCACCGGGGCGTACCAGTTGGAGTCGTTGACGCAGGAGAACGCCCCATTTTGGTACACCACGCCGCTGATGGAATTGGGGAAGGAGGGGTGCGCCACCCGATTCAGGATCACGGCACCCACCGCCACCTGACCCTCATAGGATTCGCCCCGGGCCTCGGCGCTGATCACCTTGGCCAGCAGCTCCACATCCGCATCCGAATACCCGGTGCTGTTGCCGCTGCTGCTACTACCCAGCCCCAGGTACAACAGGGTCTTTGGTCCGGCCACACCGTCTGCGGTAATGCCGCAGTTCTTTTGAAACGCTTTGACCGCCGCTTTGGTGGCATTGCCGTAAATACCGTCGGCAGCGCCGCTGTAATAGCCCAGCTCCTTGAGCTTCTTTTGCACGCGGGTCACCTCCGCACCGGTGGATCCCAACTTGGAGAGCACCTGGCTGCTGACAGCGGACTGCACCGCATAGTACACCCCGCCGCCAATACATAGGGCGCCGGCAGCCACAGCCAGCACCACAAACACCGTTAAGAAATTCCGCACGGCCTTATAAATCGTCATGAGAGATCACCCTTTCAACACAGTGTGTAGATCAAAAAGGACAGCGCCACCCCGGCCAAGGCACTGAGCAGACAGCGCAGGGCAAAGTGCCACTTCTCTCGCCTGGAACGGCGCACTCTGGGCGGCCGACCGGCGCGGGCAGCCAGGGAATGGGCCTCTCGCTCCAGCACAGCCCGGTCCTCTCGGGCGTACTGGGGTTTTACAAAAAACACGATTTTTTCAAAATACGGGTTTTCCGGATTGGTCACCTCAAGCACCTGTTTGCTGACGCCTTTGATCATGCTGTTCGTCCTTTCTGTTTGCTGAATTTAGTGTGTGGCAAAGATGCCAAAAATATACCGGAATTTTGTGAATTGTGAGCATAAAAAAAGCCTTGACAGCCCACGCGGCCACTACAATCAGTATATTGACCTTGCGCCACAGATTGTGGAAAAGACGGTGGAAAATGTTGAAAATTTGGGCATTTTTCGCATAATATCGGGCATTTTTCCGGTTGAAAACTCAAAATCATAGGAGTTTTTAACCCTTTACACATAGTTTTCAACATTTTTGAGAAGAAATCCCACACCGCGAATTTTTGTGAAAATTGCTATTTTTTAGAAAATTTCATCTTTTCCTCTTGACAGAGAATAGAACGCCCGCACCGCCGTTTGTCAAGAAAAAATATGCACAAAATCGCCCTGAATTTTTTAGTAATGATGGATAAAAGGCAAAAGAAAAAAGAGACTGCCCAGCAGTCCCTTTTTGTTTTATCCGATTGCTTTTCTGTTTTACTTTTTCTTCTTGCGGATATGCAGCACCCGCAGGGCATTCGCCACCGCCAACAGGCACACACCCACATCGCCGAACACTGCCAGCCACATAGCGTTCTCATCAAAAATGCCCACGGCGCAGCCAAGAATGATCAGCAGCTTAACCGCAATGGCAAAGATAATATTCTCCCGGGCAATGCCCACGGTCTTGCGGGCAACGGTCACGCCCACCGGCAGCTGGCTCAGGGAGTCGCCCTGGATCACCATATCCGACGCCTCAATGGCCACATCCGCTCCGGCGCCGCCCATGGCTACGCCCAGGTCCGCCGCTGCCAGCACCGGCGCGTCGTTAATACCGTCGCCGGCATACAGCACCGTGTGGCCCTGCTGCTGCAAGGCCTGCACCCGCTGCACCTTCTCCTCCGGCAGCAGCTTGGCATAGTAGCCGTCCAGCCCGGCCTTGGCGGCAATATCCGCCGCAATGGACTCTCGGTCGCCGGTGAGCATAATGGCCTGCTTCATACCCATACGGTGCAGCCGATCAATGGCCTCCCGGCTGTCCGTTTTAATAATATCTGCAAACACAATGTCGCCCAGGAACTCCGTGTCCGTGCAGCAGTACACGGCGGTGCCCACCAGCTGCGTCTCTGTAAAGGGCACACCGATCTTTTGCATCAGCTTTTCATTCCCGGCATAGTAGCGCACGCCGTCCACTACCGCAGACACGCCCATACCGGCGTAGTTCTTGGCGTCCGTCACCACGCAGTCATCGGCAAACTGACCAAAGGCCAGGCAAATGGACTTGGCGATGGGGTGGGTAGACAACCGCTCGCAGGCGGCAATAATCCGCAGTAGCTCCCGGTGGTTGTGCTTATCGATACAATGGCAGTGCACGCACTCGCACCGCACAAATTCAAACTTGCCGCTGGTGATGGTGCCGGTCTTGTCAAACACACCCACATCGCAGCGAGCCAGGGTCTCCAAATGATCGGCGCCCTTCACCAAAATACCCTCCCGGGAGCAGGTGCCCAGCCCGCCGAAGAAGGACAGGGGAACGGAAATGACAATGGCACAGGGACAGGACACCACCAGAGCCGACAACCCACGGTAGATCCACTCGTGCCAGTCGCCGCCAAAGAACAGGGGCGGGATCAGCACCAGCGCCAGCGCAATGCCGCACACAATGGGGGTGTAAATGCGGGCAAAGCGGGTGATGAATTTTTCCGTATGGCTTTTGCTGTCCTGGGCGTGCTCCAGTGCCGTCAGCACCCGGGCCACCGCCGAGTCTCCATAGGGCTTGTCTACACGAATGGTCAGCGCGCCGTCAATGGCTACGCTGCCGGCCAGCACCTCCATACCCGGAGCAACGGATACCGGGATGCTCTCGCCGGTAAGGGCGGCGGTGTCCACCTCCGCATTACCCTCCAGCACCGTACCGTCCAGGTGGATCTTCTCCCCCGGCTCCACCACAATGGTTTGGCCCGGCTGCACCGTCTCCGGCGCCGCCTCCGTCAGACCGTCTTTCGCTTGTACCCGCACGGTGTCCGGCTTTTGCTCCAGCATACCTTTAATGGAGCGGCGGCTCTTTTGCACCGCCAGGCTTTGCAAAAATTCGCCCACGGTATAAAGCAGCACCACGGCGCAGCCCTCAGAATACTCCCCAATGGCAAAGGCGCCCAAAGACGCCACCGCCATCAGCAGATTTTCGTTAAAAATGTTCTTGGCCAGCACGCCCTCCACCGCCTCGCGCAAAATGGAGAAGCCCACAAAAATATACGACAAGGCAAAGGCTGCCAGCTCAACATAATGCCAAAGAGTGCTGCTCTCGCTGCCGGGGATCAGATGTTCCACCGCCGCGCCCAGCAAAAAGAAGAAAAGCCCCGGCACAAGCTTGCGCAAAAAGGCCTTTTTGTCAATGTCTTCATGGGCGTGGTCGTGACCGCAGCCGCAGCCGTCGTCGTGGTGATGGTGGTTGTGGCCGCAGGCGCAATCCGTCCCGTGGGTGTGCAATTCTTTTTCGCTCATATTACTCCTCAATGTGTTCAATGGCGCAGTTGATAATGGTTTTTACATGGTCGTCCGCCAGGGCGTAGATCATATTCTTGCCCTCCCGGCGGTACTTGATCAGGTGGTTTTGCTTTAGAATACGCAGCTGGTGGGAGATGGCTGTTTGGCTCATCTCCAAATTGGCGGCAATATCCCCTACGCACAACTCCCGGTCAAACAGCAGCACCAAAATGCGAATGCGGGTGCTGTCTGCAAACAGCTTAAACAAATCGGCCACATCATAGGCCAATTCGTCCGACTGCTCCAAATTATTCGTCAAATATGCATCCATAACAGGCTCCTTCTCCGGCAGGTTCAGTGTTTCTCCCTCGATTTTATTTTATTTTACACCCCTTGTCAACCCCGCCCCTTGACAAACGGCCAGGCTTGCATATAATAATAGGTGACAAATACTTTTCGGGGCAGGGTGCAAATCCCTACCGGCAGTGAAAGTCTGCGAACCCGGCAACGGGCCGAGCCTGTGGAATTCAGGCACCGACGGTGAGCAAGGTATTCCCTTGTAAGTCCGGATGAGAGGAAAGGTACGGCGCAGTGCTGCGCCGCCGTTGGTCTTGTCAAACCAAATTGCCCCGGTACGCCATGTGCCGGGGTTTCTCTTTTGCCCACGGTCAAAAGGAGTAAGAAAAATGACCGCAAATTCAAAAACCACCAAATCCACCTCAAAAGCCGGCGCCGCCCGGCGACTTACCGGCATTGCCATGCTGTCTGCCGTTGCCTTTGCGCTGCAATTTTTGGAATTTCCCATTCCTATTATGCCCGCTTTTATTAAGCTGGACTTTTCCGACCTGCCGGAGCTGCTGGCGGCCTTTGCCTACGGTCCGCTGGCAGGCGTGGCGGTGGCAGGAATCAAAAATCTGATCCACCTGCCGCTGTCCTCCAGTATGTATGTGGGCGAGCTGTCCAACTTCCTGCTGGGGGCGGTTCTGTCCGTTGCCGCCGGCGCAATCTATAAAAAGCACAAGACCAAGCGGGGCGCCCTGGCCGCCGCCGTGCTGTCTGCGGTGATTATGGGGCTCATCAGCGTGCCGGTCAACTACTGGATTATCTATCCGCTTTACTACAATGTGCTGGGCTTTCCCCAGGCGGCGGTGCTGGATATGTACCGGGCCATTTTGCCCGCCACAAAGAGCATTTTGCAGGCGCTCTTTATCTTTAACCTGCCCTTTACCGTTGCCAAGGGGCTGCTGTGCGCTGCGCTTTGCGCCGGGATCTATAAACCCCTGTCGCCGCTGCTGCATGGTAGAAAATAAGAGAATTTCTAACAATCCCTCCGCGTTCGCCGATGGCGAACTCACCACCTAACCGGTGCCCGTCCCCTCTGTCGCTGCGCGACATCTCCCCACACCGTGGGGAGTCACCCTTTACACAAGGGAGGCAAGCCCTACATAACTTGGCTCCCCTTATTTTTTATTAAGGGGAGCTGTCAGCGCAGCTGACTGAGGGGATAAAACAAAAAAACGGAGGGATTTTTCCCATTTCTGTTCTCTTGACATTTCTCCCGGGCATGTTATAATGACTTCAATACCGGATACGATACTATATCTGTTGTGAAAGAGAGGAATTTTCATGCGCCTGTCGCTGATCGTACCCTGCTTTAACGAGCAGGACAATATTTTTCCCTTTGCCCGGGCGGTGGCCGAGGTGTTTCCCGATCCGTCCGCTTATGAGATCGTTTTTGTCAATGACGGCAGCAAGGACAAGACCCTGCAAAATCTAAAGGAACTGCACCGGCAAAGCCAGCAGAACATTCGGGTGGTCAGCTTCTCCCGCAACTTTGGCAAAGAGAGCGCTATTTACGCCGGGCTGCAACACTGCGACGGCGAATATATCAGCCTGATTGACGCGGACCTGCAACAGGATCCGGCCATCGTAAAGCAAATGACAGAAATTCTGAACGCAGAGCCGGACACGGACTGCGTGTGCGCCTTTCAGGAGACCCGGCACGAGAACAAGCTGATGACCTCCGTGAAATCCGCTTTTTACAAAATGGCCACCAATATGAGCGAGGTGGATTTTGTGGACGGTGCTTCCGACTTTCGCACCTTCCGCCGCACCGTACGGGATGCACTGCTGCAAATGCCGGAGTATTTCCGCTTTTCCAAGGGGCTGTTCAGCTGGGTGGGCTTTAACACCAAATACATTCCTTATGAAGCCAAAGAGCGGGCCAGCGGCACCACCAAATGGGGGTTCAAAAAGCTGCTGAAATACGGCTGGAACGGCATTTTGGCCTTCTCCACCGCGCCGCTGAAGCTGGCAACGGTGTTGGGGCTGCTTTCCACTGCCTTTTCTATTATCTACTTTATCGTGACCCTCATTCGCAAGGCCACGGAGCACATTGCGGTAGACGGCTTTACCCAGACGGTGATTCTGATCGTTTTCTTTGGCGGTATGCAGCTGTTTACCATCGGTATCATCGGCGAGTACCTGGCCAAGAATTACATTGAGACCAAGCGCCGCCCGGTGTACCTAGCAAAAGAAATTCTCGATTACAAAAAATAATGATAAAACGAAAGAGAGCGGGCAAGGGAGAGGCTTCGTAAGGAAGTCCTCTCCCTTTGGCTTTTGTAATCAACCGGAATGATTGAATTGTAGGTAAAATCAATCATATTTGGAGGATTACAAAATGGATAAGTACATTTATAACACGAAAAACGGACTTTGGTATGAATTGCAGGGCGATTACCATCTTCCCTGTTTGAAACTACCGAAAGAAGAATCAAGGCATATCGGCGTATGGGCGCAGAAGATGAATAACATCCATAATGCTGCTATGGAGATTGTTTCAAGCGATCTGATTTGCGCATAACAAGCCATCGAAAAAGCTGCTGTCAAGCGACGGCGGCTTTTCTTTTTCGGGAAGTATTCAAGAAGTCATAAAGCTCCGTGAGTAATGGCAGTAGGCAGCGTTTACGAAAATGTCACAATTCAACGCAGAAAAACCTCAAATACCACTTGCTTTTTCATTCTTGAGATGATATTATTAGTACGGATACTAATACTTTTATAGAGAGGTGATTTGTTTGCGAAGAAGCAGCAGCGAAACAAGGAAGAAAATCCTGACCGCATGCGTTCGCCTTTTTTTGGAGCAGGGGTATAAAAACACCTCTGTCAGTCAGATTGTTAACGAAGCGGGTGTTGCAAGAGGAAGCTATTTGAATCTGTTTCCGACCAAGGATAAAATTTTGCTGGACTTGACCGAGACGATGTTCGGCGGGCAGTTCGGTGCGGCAAGGAGCATTGCGGACAGCAAGCTGCCGCCGGTGTACGCCTATGCGGTAGAAACGGCGATTCAGCTCACACTCACCGAGCTGAATGAGAATCTGCGGGAAATTTATATTGAAGCCTATACCGCTCCGGACACGGCGGAATATATCTATCTTCATACCACGGCGGAATTAAAAGAGATTTTCGGCGGGAATTTCCCCGATTACAGCGACAGCGATTTTTATGAAATGGAGATCGGCACGGCGGGGCTAATGCGCAGCTATATGGCGCACAAATGTGACATCCATTTTCCGCTGGAGCGCAAGCTCAGCCGTTTTCTCACGGCGGCACTTCGGGTGTATAAGGTGCCGGAGGAGGAGCAGAGGCAGGTGCTTGCCTTTATTCAAACGCTGGATATCAAGGCGATTGCCACAGATGTCATGCACAAACTATTTGCCATACTGGAAATGAAATACGATTTTAAGCTGTCTATGGATGACGAAATGGAGGAAACAAGATGAAAAACGAATTTTGAGCATTATGCTCACCCCGTGTATGGTACTCTGTCTTGTATCGATCACGGCATTTGCCAGAAGGACGGTAGTTTGATATTGAAATCCTAACTACCACCCGTAAACACATCTTTTCTCGGTATGTCCGTTGCGAAGAAAGAACCAAGCAGACAATTTAAAAATGGAGGAACTGTTATGAAGAAAAAACTATTTGCAATCCTACTCAGCATTGTAATGGTAGTTGGACTCCTGCCTGTCACAGCTCTGGCAGCGGATCCCACGGTCTACGACATCTGGGTAGACGGCGTACAGGTCACGTCTGAGAATAAGGATAATCTTTGCAGTGGAACAGTAAGCTATGACCCGACCACTCACACCTTGTCCTTGAACAACGCTACCCTTGACAACGACACCATGTCAGACTACGGTATTAATACGATTATCCCCAGTACATTGAAGATACGGTTGACCGGGACAAATAGCATTACCCGAACCGATCCCTACGGAGGAATGGGAATAGCCCCCAATTCCAGCAATTCTGTGGAGATTACCGGCGACGGAACACTGGTGATCAACGTTATCGGGGAAAACTACGATGGAATTAGCACAGGGGCTGACGTCAAGATTTCCGATAAAGCAAGGGTCATAATAAACTCTAAAGGCGGATTGGGCATAGCCGGAAGAATGGTCGAAATTGACGGGGCAACAGTGGATTCCACCGGCTTGTATGCCGGAATCGATGCCCATAGGCTGAAGATTGTAAACGGCGCCGATGTTACGCTTAAGGCGACTCAGGACGGACGCAACGGAGCATATATCTGGAAAGATCAAGAAGGAAACGGCGGCGATATTGAACTTGCTGCATCTAAAGTTAAAGCAACAAGCTATTATCCCGGTCTGTTTGCCGCAGGTAATTTGACGGTTGATGGCGGCGAGGTAAGCTGTACCTCTACTGCGGACGCCGCGCTATGGACAAAAGGCAATATTTTGATCAAGGGTGGTGCCAAAGTAACCACTGACGGTAAATACCCCATGGGCGGTAAAGGATCTTTCACTGTAGAAGAAGCAGAGATTGATGCAAAGAATACGAATGTGAACAATATCCCTGCAATTTTTGATGAATGTGTGCCTGCGATTGCCGATGGCTATCACCTGAACTATGCAAAAGCTGTAGACTCGGAAGAAACAGAAATTGACCTGCTTTCCAGCGGTACTCAGTACTTTGCACTTTATAAAAATGTTCATTTTATCACAAAGGCTATCTATCCGGTTTCTTTCGTTGTAACGCCGGACGGTCTGACCAATGTTGTTGTTAAAGTGAATGGTCAGGAGGTTACCGGCTCTGTCAGTTTGGAAGCCGGAACTTACCCTGTTGAAGTAACAGCCGATAACTGCAAAGCATACACCGGCAATATAACGATCACCGCCGATGCGGCAACGCATACGCAGACGATTGCAATGACTTATTTACCTGCCGACTACACTAAGGTAGATGCAGCCATTGCCAAGGCAAATGCCCTGAACAAGGACAACTACAAGGACTTCTCTGCCGTGGAAGCTGCTGTCAATGCTGTTGACCGTGACAAGAATATCACTGAACAGAGCAAAGTGGATGCAATGGCGAAGGCTATTGAAGATGCTATTGCTGCCCTGCAATACAAGGATGCAGATTACACAAAGGTAGATGCAGCCATTGCCAAAGCAAATGCACTGAACAAGGATAACTACAAGGACTTCTCCGCTGTGGAAGCCGCTGTGAATGCCGTTGTCCGTGGTAAAAATATTACGGAGCAATCCGAAGTAGACAAGATGGCAAAGGCTATCGAGGATGCGATTGCTGCTCTTGAGAAAAAACCTGCCAGTACCAAACCGGGAACATCTGATAAGTCTCCCCAGACCGGCGACACAAGCAATCTCACATTGTGGATTGCCCTGCTGCTTGCAAGCGCCGGCGCAGTAACCGCAACAACCGTTTACGGCAGAAAGAAAAAGCACAGCGTAAAGTAAAATCAAATATTTAACCCAAGGACGGCTGTCGGAAACGGCAGCCGCCGAAAGAGATTGCGGCTGTGCCGTTCCTACCGCAGCATCTGCCTGCGGAACGGGAAAAAGCAGACATTGAAGGTTTCTGAAGTTCAGAACCGGTACATAGTTTCATCAAAGATATGGCGAGAGATTTTCTCCCGCTGATTTGATGTGCTGTGTACCGGCTCTTTTTGTCGTTTGCGGAAAGTTTACAAAATTTACTTCGTTTAAATCACAGAAAATTTTCCAATTAATTAGTAGGAGGACAAAGAGCCGACCTGACAATTGAATGACCGTCCGAATGGGATATGATTCTGCCACGACCTCCCCGATGGGAGCGAGCATAACAACGCTGCGGTGAGATGCCGGGGCATTCTCCGTGAACTGACCCCGGAGGAAATGGAAGAAGCCTTCCGGCAGCACCTCAACGAGCGCAACAAAGAGAAAACGGCGTAAACGCAAAGGTTACACCGTTTCAAGAAAACTATGAAATTGAGATACAAGAGCCATATTGAGGCACCTTCTTTACGGAGAGTGCCCCAATCGTTCTCTTTTTTATTGATCTGCGGTTGCTTGTAATCCCTCCACCCAGCCGGTGCTGCCCGCACAGCTGACTGAGGAATTTAGGAATTATACCCCCAATCTGTCAAACCATACAAAAAATGGGGCGCAAGCGGCCGGTTTTGTGGCAGAACTGCGGTGCAAAATCTGCGCTGCGGCTTGCTATTTTGGACAAAATGGTGTATAATGCACAGTGAATGATCCTCCGGATCATAATTTACTTTGAATGGAGAGAACACTATGCCACTGGTAACAACTACCGAAATGTTCAAGAAGGCTTATGAGGGCGGTTACGCCATCGGTGCTTTCAATGTAAATAACATGGAGATCGTGCAGGGCATCACCCGTGCAGCCAAAAAGCTGAACGCCCCGGTGATTCTGCAATGCTCCGCCGGCGCACGCAAGTACGCCTCTCACGACTACCTGGTTGCTATGGTAAAGGCTGCCGCCGAAGAGACCGGTCTGCCCATCGCCCTGCACCTGGATCACGGCCCGGATTTTGAGACCTGCAAGGCCTGCATTGACGGCGGCTTCACCTCCGTGATGATCGACGGCTCCAGCAAGCCCTATGAGGAGAACATTGCTCTCACCAAAAAAGTGGTTGAGTATGCCCACGCCCACGGTGTTGTGGTTGAGGGCGAGCTTGGCACCCTGGCCGGTGTGGAAGATGATGTAAAGGTAGAGGCCGGTAACGAGAGCTACACCCGCCCGGAAGAAGTTGAAGATTTCGTAAACCGCACCGGCGTGGACTCCTTGGCCATCGCCATCGGCACCAGCCACGGCGCCTACAAGTTTAAGCCCGGCCAGAAGCCGCAGCTGCGTTTTGACATTCTGGAAGAGGTGCAGCGCCGTCTGCCCGGCTTCCCCATCGTACTGCACGGTGCGTCCTCCGTTAACCAGGACCACATCAAGATGATCAACCAGTACGGCGGTCAGATGCCCGACGCTATTGGTATTCCGGAGGATATGCTGCGTGAGGCTGCTTCCATGGCTGTCTGCAAAATCAATGTAGACTCCGATATTCGTATCGCCATGACCGCTGCCATCCGCAAGCACTTTGCAGAGAACCCCACCCACTTCGATCCCCGTCAGTATTTGACCCCTGCCCGCGACCTGATTGAAGAGGTTGTGGCACACAAGATCGATGTTGTGTTCGGCACTGCCGGTCACGCCAACGACTGATTTTAATAAAAAAGGCCCTTGGTATTTTTTACCAAGGGTCTCTTTTTTTGCCCGGCGGCTACATCATAGACGATACATTATCTACAAAATTCGCCACGGAATTAACCGCCTTTTTCATGGTCTTTTGGGTCTTGGCGGAATTGCTGTTCATGGTGGCAACCGTGCCGGCGACCATGCTGCCCACAGCCATGGCCACGCCCAAACCCTTCATCATATTTACCGTTTTCTTTTTCATATTCGTCCTCCGTTATTAAATTGCAACGCGCCTTGCTCTATTAGTTTGCACCGCGCGGGCACAAAAAGTCCACGCAGTTTTTGCCTGTGCCCGCACATTTTAACGGAAAAAATTGGCAAAAAAAATGACCCTGCTCTTATCCAATGCGCAGGGTCGTTTTTTGTTTTTTCAGAAATTCCAGTCCGGCTGGGTGGGAATTTTCTCCACTGCCTGGCCGTCGATTTTGTCCAGACAGGAGCCGAACTCCATACCGAATGCCCGGCCGTCTACGAAAATATCCAGGAGCGGTTGGAGCACAAAGCGGCGTTCTCGGTAGCGGGGATGGGGCACCACCAAATTCTCCGTTTGTAACTGCAAGTTGCCGGCAAAGATCACATCCACATCCAGCACACGAGGGCCGTTCTTTACCCCGCGCACCCGGCCCAAACCGGCCTCCAGTCCCAGGCACACGCCCAGCATCTCATGCGGGTTTAGCCGAGACTCTACCAAAAAGCACACATTGTAAAAATCGTCCTGCCGGGCATAGCCCACCGGCTGGGTCTGATAAACGGCAGAGGCAGACACCACATGGGTGCCGGGCACCAGGTCCAGCGCCTCTCTGCAATAAGTTAAATTGGCCAGCCGGTCGCCCAAATTGGTACCGGCGCTGAGTACATAATACATATTACTTCCTGTCTCTGGAAATGGTGACTCCCACCCAGTCAAAATCTGCCTGAATAGGCGCCTGTGGTTTCTTTAAGGTCAAATCCACCCGCAGCACCTCCGGGTACTCTGCCAGTACCGCGGCGGTCAGATCCTCTGCGGTGCGCTCCAACAGATCATTGGTGCGCTCCGTGAACACCCGGCGCAGCGTTTTGATCACCTTGGCGTAACTGACGGTGTCCTCCACCCGATCGCTGTGGCAGGCCTTTGCCAAATTTACATACAAATCCGCGTCAATCTCAAAGCGCTGACCCTGAATTTTCTCCTCCGGGTTCACCCCGTGATAGCCAAACAGCCGCAGACCGCGGATCAAAATTCTGTCTGTCATTTGTTCTGCACCACCACTGCGGTGCCGGTGGCGCTGACCATCAGCATATTGCCCTGACCCAGCACCTCGTAGTCGATATTGACGCCTACAACCGCATTGGCGCCCAGCCGAACAGCGCGGCTCTCCATCTCTGCCAGCGCGGCCAGACGGGCGCTTTCCAGCTCCTCCTCATACCCGGCGCTGCGCCCGCCCACAATGTTGCGAATCGAGGCGCCAAAGTCCTTAATAAAATTCACGCCGTTGACTACCTGACCGGTGACAATACCCTTGTACTCCACGATCACGCCGTTCTCCACGGTAGGGGTGGTTACACTGATCATATTTTTGCTCCTTTCAAATGCTGCGCCATTAAGACGCCCTGTTTTTCCTGTTCTATATTATGCAGGCGGATGATGTCCGCACCGCCCAAAATACCCACCGTATCGGCGGCAATGTTGCCGTATGTGCGCGCCTTTGGCTCCGGCTGATCACTGCCCCGGCCGATCACCCGCTTGCGGGAGCAGCCCAGCAGCAGCGGAAAGCCCGCCATTTTGTATTGAGGAATATTGGCGATCAGCGCCAAGTCCTGCTGAAAATTCTTGCCAAAGCCAATGCCCATATCCAGGCAAATTTGGCTGTCCTGCACACCCAGTGCCCGGCAGGCGGTCACGCTGTCCGCAAAAAAAGCCTTTACATCCGCCGGCGTGCCCGGCCCGGCGTGCATAATCACCCAGCCGGCACCGTAGCGGCACACCACATCAGCCATTTCCGGATTGACCACACCACTCACATCATTGATGATCTGCGCCCCGCAACGCAGCGCCTGCGCTGCCACATAGGGGTAATACGTATCTACCGACACCGGCAGCGCCGTCTCCTTACAAAGAACGGACAGCACCGGCTCCAGCCGCGCCCATTCCTCTTTATCTGTTACCGGGGTGTGCCCCGGGCGCGTGGACTGACCGCCAATGTCTAAAATATCCGCCCCCTGCGCCTCCAGCGCCCGGGCGTGGGTCAGCGCCGTGGCCGGGTCCAGCCAGTCGCCTCCGTCGGAAAAGGAGTCCGGGGTCACATTTACAATACCCATCAGCAAAACCTTGCTGCCGTACTCAATCTCTTTCTCTCTGCAATGCCAAACAGCCATAGTTACTCCTTACTTGGTCAGCAGTGCCAGCGCCTCGGCGCGGGTACGAGCATCCGTTTTCATAATGCCCCGCAAAGCGGAGGTTTGGGTGGTACTGCCGGCAGCCTTGGCGCCACGCATATTCATACACATATGCTCCGCCTCTAAGATCACCGCCACGCCCTTGGGGCGAAGCTCCTCGTTCAAAAAGTCTGCCACATCGTGGGTCAGTCGCTCCTGCACCTGGGGACGGCGGGCAAAGCAGTCCACAATGCGGGCAAACTTGGATAGGCCGATAATGTGGTTGTCTGCCGGAATATAGGCAATATGCGCCTTGCCCACAAAGGGCAGCAGGTGGTGCTCGCACATAGAGGCAAAGGGAATATCCCGCACGATCACCATTTCGTCGGTGCTTTTTTCTTCAAAAAATTTTAAGTGCTGACGAGGGTCCGTTTCCAGTCCGGCAAACACCTCGGCATACATATCCGCCACTCGGCGGGGGGTCTCTACCAGTCCCGGGCGGTCCGGATCCTCGCCCACGGCCAACAAAATCTCCCGCACAGCGGCTTGCAATCTTTCTTTATCCATTGATCTGTTCTCCTAAAATCCGGCACAGACGGCCCATTGCGGCGCTTTTGCCGTAAAAGCAGTGTGTACCCGTTATTTGCTGAAATAACCCTGTATGGTGCTTTTATCACGGGCTGTTAAGGCATTGCCGGTGTATTCCGGCTCCACATTGTAGGCATTCACGCCGTTTTTGGTGCCGGTAAGCACCTTGATATTGTCGCTGCGACCGGAAAAATCACGCACGGTCAGATTGGTACGCGCCAGGGTCACAAAATCCCGGAACAGCTCATCTTTCTTGGTGCTGTTGTCTGCACTGAACAACATATTCAGCGCCGCCAGACCTAAATCGTTGGCAGACTTTAAGTCTTTTTCCTCCAAAAAATAGCGCCACAAAGCAGTAAAGCGCTTGCCGTTCAGACTGGCCTCGCCGGCGCTGATCCGCAAACTGAACGGATCTGCCGCGGTGGTGTTGCGGTACTTAATATCCGCTGCAAGGGGATAATTAACCTCCCCTAAATCATCAAAGAATGACGCAAAATCCGTAACGGTCATTACAATGTAAAAATCCGGCTTGATCCCGGTGGCTGTCTCCGTCATCTGTACCAAGCTGTTGATCCCGCCGCTGTTATAAACGCCTGCTAAGGTGCTGCCCTCTGCGGTAGTTTGGGGCAGCAGATTGCAAATTTTATAAGACACGCTGTCCATATCCGTTTGAATCAACACAGCCGCATACAAATTTTGATTATCTTTGCCGGTAAGCGCCAGCAGATAATTGGTTTTTCCGCTAACCCGAGGCAGCTCCGGCGGGGCGGTGGTATCGTCGGCTGTTTGGGAAATAGCTACCGTTTGGTCCGGGGCAAAAAACTTCTTGGCGGAAAAATCATTTTTGGCCCCTACATAGACCACAACCACCACAGACACCAGGAGCACGGCTGCCAAAATACCCAGGAGAATATGCTGTTCCCGATCTGCCCCGGTGCGAGACTTGGAAAGATAAATATCGCCCCGGTTTTTAAAGATCTTCATAAGGGGGTGCTCCTTTCTGTCTTAATATGCTTATTATACAGGATAGTACCCGCCGGTGCAAGGTGCACCGGCACATTTTTATTGTTCAGCATCTGTACCAAATCCACGCTGTAAAAATTCGTTATCGTGCCCGGATTACAATATAGAATATCTACTCTATATTATATATATAATATATATATTTTTACAATAAGTATTGATTATAATCATAAATACTGCTATAATAGACTCTGTATTCTGGCGTCGTGGCAAAAGGCGGCTCCGGTGCCCCAACCACGACCATTATGAGATTTGTGAAGTACCCTTAAGGAGAAGATATGGATTCCATAAATGAAATTTGGATGGCTGTTTTAAATTACATGAAGCCCCAGGTCAGCGAGACCGCCTACAGAATGTGGCTGCAGGATCTGATTTTAAAGAACCTGGACGGCAAGTGTGCTGTGGTGGAATGTAACAACCAAATGAAATACAATATTGTCAGCGAGCAGTATAAAGAACCGTTGGAAGCGGCATTTGAAGAAGTGATCGGCTTTCATGTTACGGTAGAGATCACAACCCGGGACAATACGCCTAAAGAAGAAGTAAAGCCCAAGGATACCCATCTGTTGCCCACGGAGCAGCCGGGGGATATTCATACCTTTGACACCTTTATTGAGGGCTATTCCAACAAGTTTGCTTACCGTGCAGCCATGGCGGTGGCAAAGGATCCGGGCGGCGTCAGCAGCCAAACCAACTATAACCCGCTGTTTATTTACGGTCCCTCCGGACTGGGTAAGACCCACCTGCTTAACGCCATTTGGCACGAAATTCAAGACAATTTTCCGGAAAAGCGTATTCTTTATGTAAAGGCAGAAAGCTTTGGCAACGAATTTGTAATTGCCTTGCAGCGGCACACTACCGATGACTTCCACGACAAGTACAGAAAAAATATTGATGTACTTTTGGTGGATGATATTCAGTTTTTAGCCGGGAAAGAATCCATTACTGAGGAGTTCTTCCACACCTTCTCTGCACTGAAGGACGCAGGCAAGCAAGTGGTCATTACCTCTGACCGGGTGCCTAAAGACATTCCCATGATTACCGACCGACTAAAGACTCGGTTTGAAAGCGGTCTGCTGGCGGACATTAACCCACCGGAATTTGAGACCCGCTGTGCCGTCATTAAGCGCAAGGCGGAAATGCTGGATTTTGACATTCCGCAAGAAGTGGTAGAATATATTGCAAAAAATGTAAAAAACAATATTCGCCACCTGGAGAGCGTGACAAAAAAATTGCAGGCCATGCAAAACCTGTTTAACCAAAAGCCCACCATTGCCGGGGCACAGACGGTGATTAAAGATATTATTGAGGACAGCCAGCCCCTACCGGTCACCATTCAAAGAGTGGTAGACGAGGTGAGCCGGGTTACCGGCATCTCTGAGGAAGAAATTTACAGCACCAAGCAACAAGCAGCCGTAACGCACGCCCGCAAGATCACCTTTTATGTGATCCGGGAAGTAACCGGTATGAGCTATGTGGCGATCGGCAAAGAATTTAAAAAAGACCATTCCACCATTATGTACAATGTGAACAGTATCGAAAAGGCCATGAAAAAGGACTCTCGCCTGGCTCGCCAGGTCAACGACATTGTCAACAACATTAACCAACATAAGGATAATCAGTAAGACAAAAATACGCGCCTTACAATCCAAAATTTTCAACATTTTTTTCATTTTGCACAAAAAAAATTTGCACACCCATTGTGAAAGACAAAATCTTTCCACATCTTCAACAAATTTTCAAAATCCGGGCGTGGAAGAAAAAGGTGCCAAAAAGCCCGCGGTTGACCGCAATTTTGCCGCTTTCCACACTTTCACCGCCCTATACTACTACTACTAAAACCCATACTGTAATAGGAAACGGAGGGAGCGAATTTTATGAAATTCACCTGCAACGCCAGAGAACTGAATACCGCCTGCAATAATGTGATGCGCGCAGTCAGTACCAAAATGACCGTACCCACCATTGAGGGTATTTTAATGGAATGCGGCAGCGATACGCTGAGCCTTACCGGTTATGACTTTGAATTTGGCATCAACACCACCTTGCAAGCCAGCGTTACCGAACCGGGTGCCATAGTGATCAATGCCAAAGTGCTTTGTAATATTATCAAGGAGCTGACGGCAGAGACAGTGACCTTTGACATCAGCGGCACCTCTGTTTCTATCATTTGTGGCGCTGCCCAATATGCCATTACCGGTATTGACGCAGACGATTATCCGGAGCTGCCCAGCGTCAGCGGCGGCTATCCTCTGTTTTTAAATCAGAACCTGTTGCAAAAGATGGTACAGCAGACGCTGTTTGCGGTGGCAGACAGCGAAGCCTCTAAACCGGTGCACACAGGGCTTAAATTTGAAATGAGCCTGAACCAGCTGCGCCTGATCGGCGTAGATGGCTACCGCTTGGCCATTCGCACGGAAACCGTAAAATATGACGGTGAGGACATTAGCTTTATTGTGCCCAAAAAGACGGTACGGGAACTGATCAAGCTGCTGAACCCGGAGGAGGACGAAAATATCTCCGTCTCCGTAGGCAAGCGACATATTGTATTTGAAGTGGGGCAGTACAGCATTATTAGCCGGTTGCTGGAAGGCGAATTCTTAGATTATAACGCCGCAGTGCCTAAAAGCAGTAATACTACGGTACTTATTAACACCGAGGACGCCATTCACTGTATTACCAGTACCATTCCGGTCATTGAAAATAACCAAAAAAACCCCATTCGCTGCTTGTTTGATGCAGACGAAATGCGGGTATCTACTGTGTCCGGCCTGGGCCGGGTGGTAAACTACACCCACGCCAATGTAAGCGGCGACCGGGTGGAGATCGGCTTTAACTCCAAATATGTGCTGGACGCACTGAACGCCGCAGACACCGATCAGGTACGCATTGAGTTGTCCGGCCCGGTTAGCCCGGTGAAGGTGCTGCCGATGACCGATGACAGCTTCCTGTTCTTGGTGCTGCCGATGAGGCTGAAAAATGAAGCTTAATGTAAATATCAAACCCCACCGGCAAGAGACGGTGACCATCAGTACCCCCTTTATTCGGCTGGACGCGCTGCTGAAATTCAAAGGCGAGGCGGAAACCGGCGGCCAAGCTAAGCAAATGATCCAGGACGGACTGGTGAAAGTGAATGGGGAGACCTGTACCGCAAGAGGCAAAAAAATCAAGCCCGGCGATGTGGTGGCCGTCCACGGCACCGATTATACCATACAGCAATGAAGATAGAACGCATGGGTATTGACGCCTACCGCAATCTGGAACACCTGGTGTTAGATTTTGACGATGTAAATGTAATCTACGGCGAAAATGCCCAGGGTAAGACCAATTTGATTGAAGCGGTGTACCTGTTTACCGGCGCTAAAAGTTTTCGCGGCGCCCGGGACAGCGAGCTGGTACAGTTTGGCAAAGAACAGGCACAGCTGCAAATTCATTTTGTCAGCGGTAATCGACCCCAAACGGCCATGTTACAGATTAAAAAACGCCGCAGCGCCACCTTAAACGGCATTGCCAAGACCTCTGCCGCCGCACTGGGGGAGGAGATCAAGGCGGTGGTGTTTAGCCCCGCCCATTTAACCATGATTAAAGACGGCCCGGCGGAACGGCGCAAGTTTTTAGATCTTGCTCTGTGTCAAATCCGTACAGGATATAAAAAATTGCTCAGCGACTACAACCGCAGTTTGGCCCAGCGGAATATGCTGCTGCGAGATATTGCGGCAGGTAAAATGAGCGCCGACACCCTGTTTATTTGGGACGGCAACCTGGCTCGTGCCGGGGCAAAGATCATTTATCAGCGCCGTGCCTATGTGGCTGCGCTGGAAGAACCGCTTTCCCGTATTCACACCGGTCTGTCCGGCGGGCGGGAGCAGATCGGCGCCCGACTGCAAGGTGCCTTTGATTACGGTGATTTGGCCATTGAAGAACTGGAACGGCGGCTGCTCTCTTTGCTGGAAGGTGCCCGCAGCGAGGATATTTACCACCGGGCCACCACCGTTGGACCCCACAGGGATGATCTGGATATTACCTTAAACGGTATCTCTGCCCGAAAGTACGGCAGTCAGGGGCAGCAGCGCAGTTGTGTGCTCTCCCTAAAACTGGCGGAGGCGGAAATTCTGCAACAAAAAACAAATGAAGCCCCTATTGCCCTACTGGATGATGTAATGAGCGAGCTGGACGAAGGGCGGCAAGATTATATTCTCAACCACATGAAGGGTATGCAGTTGTTTATCACCTGCTGTGATGCGGGCACCATCTTGCGTGGCACCCGGGGCAAAACCTTTCATATTGAAAACGGCAAGGTGGTGAACTGATGCTCCTGCACATTGGCGGCGACACAGTGGTGCGTACCGGCGATATTATCGGCATTTTTGATATGGATACCTCCACGGTAGGTAAGGCCACCCGAGATTTTTTAACCAAGGCAGAGCAGCAAAAGCGGGTGCAGTATGTAAATTACGACTTGCCCAAAAGCTATGTGCTTACCAAAGAGACGGTGTATATCAGTCCCCTGAATGTAAGCACGCTGATCAAACGATGGAAATAACCCATTTTCGATAGAATACGGACACAGGCACCGCACCTGCCCACAGTGCGGAGGACGCCTTTGTGGGCAGAAAGGCAGAAGTTATGGCTGAAGAAGAAAAGACTGTTTTGGAAGAAGCGGATATGGACACCGTTGTAACGGAAGAATATTCCGCAAAAGATATTCAGGTGCTGGAGGGCCTGGAGGCCGTCCGCAAGCGCCCGGGTATGTATATCGGCTCCACCGGCCCCCGTGGTCTGCACCACCTGGTGTATGAGATCGTGGACAACTCCATTGACGAGGCACTGGCCGGGGTCTGCACCCACATTGAGACGGAGATTTTGCCCGGTAATGTGATTAGCGTGCGGGATAACGGCCGTGGTATTCCCACCGGCATTAACGAAAAGACCGGTCTGCCTGCTGTAACGGTGGTGCTCACCGTACTCCACGCCGGCGGTAAGTTCGGCGGCTCCGGCTATAAAGTATCCGGCGGTTTGCACGGCGTAGGCTCCTCTGTGGTAAATGCCCTATCCCAGTGGCTGGAGGTAGAGGTGACCCAGAACGGCCATGTGTACGCCCAGCGCTTTGAGCGAGGCAAGCCGGTGGACGACCTGCATATTATTGCCGATCGAGAGGGGCACGGCACCCTCATTCGCTTCCAGGCGGACCCGGAGATTTTCTCCGAGACCACCGAGTACGAGTACGATGTACTGGCCCGCCGTCTGCGGGAGCAGGCGTTCCTGAACGCCGGGCTGTCCATTACGCTGACGGATAAGCGAGGCGAAGAGCCGGTAGCCGAGGAATTCTGCTATGAGGGCGGTATTCGGGAATTTGTAAAGTACATCAACACCACCCGGGGACTAAACCCCATTCAGGACGAAGTAATCCACATCTCCACGACCAAGGACGACCGCAGTGCAGAGGTGGCGCTGTGCTATACGGACAGCTACAATGAGACCCTGCTGTCCTTTGCCAACAACATAAATACTATTGACGGCGGTACCCACGAGACCGGGTTCAAAACCGCCCTGACCCGGGTGTTTAACGACTACGGCAAAAAGTTTAATATTCTGAAAGAAAATGACAAGAAGCTCTCCGGCGACGATGTGCGCGAGGGGCTGACTGCCGTCATCAGCGTGAAGCTTACCGAGGCCCAGTTTGAAGGCCAGACCAAGGGCAAGCTGGGCAATACGGACATTACCGGCCTGGTCAGCTCCCTGGTATATGACAAACTCATGACCTATTTTGAGGAGAACCCGGCGGTAGCCAAGGCGCTGCTGTCCAAGTCCCTGGACGCTTCTCGCGCCAGAGAGGCGGCCCGCAAGGCCAGAGATAACGCCCGTAATAAGACCGGGCTGGAAAGCAGCAAGCTGCCGGGCAAGCTGGCGGACTGCTCCTCCAACGACCCCTCCCTATGCGAAATTTACATCGTCGAGGGTGATTCCGCCGGCGGCTCCGCCAAGGACGGACGGGACCGTGCCCACCAGGCCATTCTGCCCCTTTGGGGTAAAATGCTGAATGTGGAAAAGGCACGGCTGGACAAGGTTTACGGCAACGAAAAGCTGATGCCTGTGGTGACCGCGCTGGGCACCGGCATCGGCGAGGACTTTGACATTACCAAGCTGCGCTACCACAAGATTGTGATTATGGCCGATGCGGATGTGGACGGCGCGCACATTCGTACCCTGCTGCTGACCTTCTTCTTCCGCTATATGAAGCCCTTAGTTGAGGGCGGCTACATTTACCTGGCCCAGCCCCCGCTGTTTAAGGTGCAAAAGGGCAAAAAATTCAAATATGCCTTTAGCGACGAGGAGCGGGACCGGCTCATTGAAGAAATGGGCGGCCAGTGCGACATTCAGCGATACAAAGGTTTGGGTGAGATGGACCCGGAGCAGCTGTGGGAGACCACGATGGACCCGGAATTTCGCATTATGCTGCGGGTGACCGTAGAGGACGCCCAGCAGGCGGACGAAACATTCTCTATTTTAATGGGCGATAATGTTGAACCCCGCCGTGAATTTATTGAAAAGAATGCAAAATATGTACAAAATTTGGACATTTAATTACAAGTAAATGCCTACCCCGGCGGGGTTCAAACGACGCTCCGGTGGAGCGTTTGATAGCGGCGTGCACCAACTGTGCCGTGGCAAAAGCCCCCTGGCGGATCAAAAGCAAAATATGTACAGAATCTGGACAATTAATTGCAAGTAACCGCCTGCCCCGGCGGGGTTCAAACGACGCTCCGCGGGCCGGCGCAGCCGGGCTGCGGGAGAACGCTCCGGTGGAGCGTTTGATAGCGGCGTGCACCAACTGTGCTGTGACAAAAGCCCCCTGCCGGATCAAAGGCAAAATATGTACAGAATCTGGACATTTAATTGCAAGTAGCCGCCTACCCCGGCGAGAGCAACCCCCCGCCCTACGATTATATTGTGGGGTCCCCGAAAAGGCAGAAGCCTTTTTGGGGAGAGGAGACATTACGGAATGCGCGCGAGGTGGATTTTGTTAAAAATCCGCCACAAGCAATATGGAGTCAATGTCGACGATGTAGGGCTTGATGTTCACATCGAGCCGCATAATCCCATCAGCGATGCTATGGTGGAGAAATCCCCCCTGCGGCAATGCCGCTTTCGCCTAACGGGCGCCCGTCCCCTCTGTCGCTGCGCGACATCTCCCCGCACCGCGGGGAGTCACCCTTTACAAGGGGGGCGGAGATTTTGTAACCGATAAGCCTCCCTTGTAAAGGGAGGGGGACCGCCGTAGGCGGCGGAGGGATTATTGTAGGAACCAACCCCATTCTCCCAAACAAAGGAGAACACTATGACCACATTTGAATTCAAAATGACGCCACGGGCGTATTACGCCGGGTGGCGGGTGCTGCAACGGCAGAAGCTGCGGCTGCAACGGGTATTTTGCGCCCTGTGTGCGGTGCTGGCAGTGGCGGGGATTTTGCTGTATTTTCTGCTGCAAGATGTGGAAGAAACGGCGATACTCCCGGCGCTGAGCGGTATTGTAGCAGCCATGGCTGTGCTGCTGCCTTGGGTGCGGCGCAGTTCCGTGCTGCGGGAGTTTGGCAACTCTCCCACACTGACCCAGCCCTTTACCCTTCGGCTGGAGGAGCAGGCGTTGCAGGTGTGGAGCAAATTTGAGCAGTACACCCTGCCTTGGCAGGGGATCACCTACGCCAAGGAGACCAAAGATTATATTATTCTCATCGGGTGCTACCGAATGGGGCTGTTTGTGATTGAAAAAGCAGACTGTGACCCGGCGGATCTGAACGCGCTGCTCAGCGCCCTGCACGAGAAGGCACCGGCCTTTGGAGGTGCAAAATGATTGAAGTAAACTACTGCTTAGAAGCTATGGATTTTGCCGATATGGCTGCGCTTCGCCGGCGGCTGACCCGCACAACCCCCATTCTCTTTTTTGCAGCTGTTGGATTTGGCTGTGCGGTGGTGGGCTTTAGCGCCCAGTCCCACCAGCCCGCCGTTGCGCTGGCGGCCTGTTTGCCCCTGTTGGCTATGGGCGTTCTGCTGCTGTGCCGCGGACCTGTGTCTCGGCGGATGTATACCCGCCTGTGCAAGGCACATCCGTCCCTAACTGCGCCGGTGCAAATGCGCATTACCGGCACGGAGGTGGAGTGGACCATGCCCGGCGAAAAGCCGGATCAGTGCGAAATTCACGCGGTGTACCCTATGGCCATGTTCGGCGCCGTATTTGAGACCGGGCGGCTGTTTGCCTTTGCCATTCCCGGCACCGTTACGCTGCTGCTGCCCAAGCGGGCACTGCCGGAGAGCGAACTGCCCCGGCTGCGGGAAATGCTGCAAAACACCGCTTATTATAAATTGATCAAGTAAAACCTGCCGGGCTGCGGCCCGTATTTAGGAGATGAATGCCAATGGATAACAATGAGATCCGGTATGACAATCAAAAGATCGTAGATGTAGAGATTAACAAAGAGGTGCGCAAGGCCTTTTTGGACTACTCTATGAGCGTGATCGTCAGCCGTGCCCTGCCGGATGTGCGGGACGGGCTGAAGCCGGTACACCGCCGTATTCTTTACACCATGTTTGAGAACAACCTGTACCCGGATCGGGCGTACAGAAAGTGTGCAGACACCGTAGGTGCCGTGCTGGGTCGTTACCACCCCCACGGCGATGCCTCTGTGTATGATGCCATGGTGCGACTGGCCCAAACCTTCTCCATGCGCTACACGCTGGTAGACGGTCACGGCAACTTTGGTACCGTAGACGGCGACCCGGCCGCTGCGTACCGATACACCGAGAGCCGAATGAGCAAGATCAGCATGAAAATGCTGCAAGATATTGACAAGGACACGGTGGATTTTGCCTCCAACTACGATGACCGACTGAAAGAGCCGGAGGTACTGCCGGCCCGCTATCCCAATTTGCTGGTGAACGGCTCCAGCGGTATCGCCGTAGGTATGGCCACCAACATTCCGCCCCACAACCTGCGGGAAGTGATTGACGGTATGTGCTGCCTGATCGACAACCCGGATGCCGGATTGCCGGAGCTGATGCAGCACATTAAAGGCCCGGACTTCCCCACCGCCGGTATCATTATGGGCGCTCGAGGCATTCGCCAGGCCTATGAGACCGGCCGGGGCAAGATTTATCTGCGTGCCCGGGCAGAGATTGTAGAGAGCAAGGGCGACCGCTACAAGATCGTGGTTACCGAGCTGCCCTACCAGGTGCGCAAGGCGGCGCTGATCGCCAGCATTGCCGAGTTGGCCCGAGACAAGAAGATCGAGGGCGTGGCGGACATTAAGGACTTCTCCTCCCGCAAGGGTATGCACATTGAGATTACCGTTAAGCGGGACGCCAACGCCCAGGTGGTGCTCAATAACCTGTACAAGATGACGCAAATGCAGGTAACCTTCGGTGTGATTATGTTGGCGCTGGTAGACGGCGTGCCCCGCATTCTTTCCCTGAAGGAAATGCTGCAAAATTACATTGCTTTCCAGGAAGAGATCATCACCCGCCGCACCCGCTATGATTTGAAGAAAGCCCAGGATCGCGCTCATATCTTAGAGGGTCTGGCCCGCGCCATTGATATTGTGGACGAGATCATCGCCACCATTCGCGGCTGCAAGGGCGGCCAAGCCGAGGCCAAGCAGGAATTGATGGCCAAGTACGACTTTGACGAGCCACAGGCTGCGGCCATTGTGGCGTTCCGTTTGGGTCAGTTGGCCGGACTGGAAATTGAAAAGATTCGCACCGAGTTGGGCGAGCTACACATCAAGATTGCCGATTATCAAGACATTCTCAGCAGTGAGACCCGGGTGTTAGAGATCGTAAAGGAAGAGGCCCGCGCCATCGGCGACAAATTCGGCGACGAACGGCGTACCGAGATTACCGCTGCCTCCGGCGATGTGGATGACGAGGACCTGATCCCGGTAGAGGACTGCATGCTCACCCTGACCACCATGGGGTATATGAAGCGCCAGACGGTAGATACTTATAAGGCACAGAACCGCGGCGGCAAAGGCATTATGGGCATGAGCCGCAGAGAGGAAGATGTGGCCAAGACCATGTTTACCTGCTCCACCCACGACTACATTATGCTCTTTACCAACAAGGGCAAGGTGTTTAAGATGAAGGGATACGAGATCCCCGCCGCCTCCCGTACCAGCAAGGGTATGAATGTGGTGAACCTGCTGCCTTTGGAGAATGAGGAGCAGATCAGCGCTATGGTGCGGGTGCCGGACAGCGAAGAGCGCCAGTACCTGTGTATGGTTACCAAGAACGGTGTGATCAAGCGCACGGAGATCAGCCAGTACGATCATATTCGCAAAACCGGCATTATCGCCATCAATTTGGACGAGGGTGACGAACTGAGCTGGGTGGAGATCACCGACGGCAACCGCAATCTGATCGTGGCTACCCACGATGGTATGAGCATTTGCTTTAAGGAGAGCGATGCCCGCCTGATCGGCCGTACCGCCCGCGGCGTGCGCGCCATTCAGCTGGCAGAAGGCGACTATGTGGTTGGCTTTGCCGTGGCGCTGGAGGACACCCGCCTGCTCACCGTCAGCGAGACCGGCTACGGCCGCAAGAGCAACTTTGACGACTACCGGGTGCAGTCCCGTGCCGGCAAGGGTCTGATCAACTACCATACCGAGACCTACGGCAAGGTGGCCATGATCGCCCCGGTGCGCGAGGACCAGGATATTATTATGATCTCCCAGGAAGGCATTGTCATTCGCACTCCTGTGGATCAGATCTCTGCCTTTAAGCGCCCGGCCAAGGGCGTAAGGGTGATGCGTACCACAGACGAGGACAAGGTGGTTACCCTGTCCGTGGTGGAGCACATGGAGCCGGAGAAAACGGACGACACCCCGGAGGGTGACGGCATAGAAACCCCGGCATCTGCCCCGGAAACCGCAGAATAATAGACACTTAACCGTCTGTGTGTTCACAAAGCACAAAATTTTACAAATTTTTTATTGTAATGACATAAAAAATGAAGTATAATTGTGGCTATGCTTTGGGGCACACAGGCGCTTTTGTTTTTTGCGCCGTCAATCCCAACGGAACTACCTGCAAAAAGAGGAGATCTTTTTCATGGCAAAAGACTATAATATTGACGATATTTTGTCCGAGGTAAAGCAGCGCCGGGCAGAGCAGGAAAGCAACTTAAAGGCTGCGCCTGCGCCCAAGGCTGCGCCTGTACAGACGGACGCCAATCGAGAAGCCTACGCCGGTAAACTTGTGGAGGAGCTGCTGGGTCCGGAAAAGCCCGCTGTAAAGCCGGAACCGAAGGAGAAAAATGCAGCAGCGCCGCAGCCCAACCCGGCACCCCGGGAGAAAGCGGAGCCGCAGCAAAAAGCTGCCCCTGCGCCGGAAGCCAAACGGGCACCCAAACCCGCCGCACCCAAGGCAGACACTGCCGATGTGCCGGTGCAGCAGGTGCGCCGCAAGCTGCAACCCCCGCCCCCGGCATACGAAAATCGGGATCGCACCGTGACCCCGGACAAGCCGAGCCAAAAGCCGGAAAACCAGCCCCCGCTGGAGCCGGCAAACCTGCGCCACCAAGCCACGGACGAGATGATTGATTTGTTCTCTCTCTCCGGCAAGGCTGAGAATGCACCGGCGGCAGCGGACAAAAAGCGCAAAAGCGGCAAAAAGCAAAAAGGCGGCAAAAAGCAAAAAGATCCCAACGCTACGCCCTGGCGCAAGACCAAAAAGGGCAAAATTTCCATTGCCATTATTGTTGTGCTGGCTGTGCTGATTGTGGCCGGCGGCGTTTTTGCCGTGTGCTATGTAAACGGTCTGTTGGGTAAGTTCACCGACGAAGCGGACGATTACCAAAAGACGGACACCTCCTATCATGGTATGGATTTCTTAAAAGAGAACTTTCCGGAGATCAAGGAGCCGTCTGCGGCAGACGCTACGACCTATAAAGAATATTTGAAAAACTGGTACAAAAACGGCGATCCGGTCAGCTCTACCCATGTAAAGAACATTTTGCTCATCGGGGAGGACACCCGGGAGGAGCAGATCAGCGACACCTCTCGTGCCGACTCTGCCATTATCGCCAGCGTCAATATCGATACCGGCAAGATCACCCTGACCTCCGTACTGCGCGATTTGTATGTGTACTTTGAGGCGAACGGTGAGGGCCAGTACGACAAGATCAACGGCGCTGCCTCCATGGGCGGCATGAAGGAATACATCAAAACCGTGGAGCGTTACTATAAGATCCAGATCGACAACTACGCGGTGGTGAACTTTGCCAGCTTCCCCAAGATCATTGACAGCCTGGGCGGCGTGACCATTACCATTACCGATCGGGAAATCAACGAGATCAATAACCACCCCAAGCGCTACGGCAATGTGTATATCGAGAAGAGCTACGAGGGCACCGAGGGTAAGCAGAAGCTGAACGGTAAGCAGGCGCTGGCCTACTGCCGTATTCGTAAGATTGACACGGATAACGCCCGCGCCGATCGGCAAAAGACCGTGCTGCTTCAGGTGTTTAAGAAGATGAAAGGCTCTTCCACCACCGAGCTGCTGAAAGTGGTCAACGACCTGGTGGGCTATGTGTACACCGGGTACAGCAAAAAGGAACTGGTGAGCCTGGCTACCTATGCCCTTTCCAACGGCTGGATGAATTATGAGACCCAGACTTTTTCCGTGCCTACGCCGGATCATGCCCGCGGCGGCAACTACCTGATCGGTCCCACCCAGCTGACCCCCTGTGGTCCCAGTCGGGGCGTGTGGCTGTGGAAGTCGGATATTCCCCAGGACGCCTACGACCTGCAAATGAAGATCTACGGCAAGAGCAATATTAAGTTGGCGGAGAACCGCTGCGATTATTGCAACCTGCTGTAACGGTAGAATAAACAGAAGAAGAAATATAAAAAAGCACCCCACCGGGGTGCTTTTTTTGATGATGATTTTATGTAAATGCGGGCGGCAGATTGCCGCCCCTACGAGTAAATAGATGTTAAAAAACATAAAAGACCGCAGGCGTTTTGGTAACCGGTGGACCGTAGGGGCGGATACCATCCGCCCGCTTGATCCCAACATTTTTTATTTATCAAATTCCATTTTGTAGGGTGCGATGCCCGATCGCACTGTTAAATGCCGTCACAAAATCTTAGTCCTCTACCTGCTCCAACTGTGCCATGGGAATGGGGGCGGTGTCCTCCACTTGCATTTTATTGGCGCGCATCCACAGGGCCGGGTCCAGGTGTAACTTGTAGCCAAAGCCCGGGTCCGTCTGCCAGTTGGCCATGGCTGCCTCCGGCAGGCCGTAGCAGGTGAGCAGGGTCATCATGACCCCGGCGTGGCACACCAGGGCGATCCGCCGGGTGCCGGTTTGGACACAGCCGGAGATCACCTTTTCAAAAGCGGCGCACACCCGGTGCATAAACTGGGCGTTGGTCTCGCCATACGGCGGGCTTGCCTGCATATCCCCTTGCAGCCAGTCCCGAAAGTCCAGGTTGTCCTGCAATTCCGCAGCGGTCTTGCCCTCAAACTCGCCGAAGTTATATTCCTTAAAATCCTCAATGGTAATCAAATTGTTACGCGGAAAGAGAATGGCGGCGCTGTCCTTGCACCGCTTTAAGGGGGAGGTAAACACGGCGTCCACCTCCGGGTACGGGTACTTGCCCCGCAGGGTATGCAGTTGGTTGATACTATCCATAGTGAGTGGCAAATCCGTCTGCCCAATATACTGTGCGTTTAGGTTGCCTTTGGTGAGCCCGTGACGAAAAAGATAAACCGTGTATGACTTCAATGCAAAATCCTCCTGAATAACGGCGATAGCCGACGAAACATTACAAATTGTTGACAGAATAAAATAACCCTTTACAAAGAGTATAAGCTGATATATAATACTCGTTGTAATATTTTTGGGAGTGAATGAACAAATGGAGATCCAAAGCGAGAACCTGGAACAGGTCAAAGAAGAGTTCAAGGACCTGAAAGGGCGGGCCAAAGCCGCCAAGCGTGCCATGCGCCAAAGCAAAGCCGACAAGGCGGAGAAAAACAGCAAGTTCGCCGCCACCCTGAGCCAGCTGCGTCGGGAGCGGGGCATCAGCCAAAAAAAAGCCGCCGGCGATTTGGGGATCAGCCAGGCGCTGCTGTCCCATTACGAAAAAGGCATTCGGGAGTGCGGGCTGGACTTTGTGGTCAAGTGCGCCGACTACTACGGCGTGACCACCGACTACCTGCTGGGGGTGTCTGCCAGCCGCAACGGACTGGATCCGTCCGTGTATGCCAGTTTGGGTGCAGAGGACGATGATATGCCCCTGAGCACCCTGAGCCAAGCCACCCGTATTTTGCTGGATACGGCAGCCGCTGCCTCTCGCGGGGGCGCTGCCCGGTATATTTATGATTACTATATGCTCAGTCTGTACCGAGGCGCGCTGACGATGGCTAAGGCCGGTATTTTGCCCAAAGAGATGTTCAAGCTGGACTACAATCTGGGTCGTGAATTGGCCTCCGCCGCCTTGGCGGTGCAGGACGCCCGCTTTGTGTTTATTGAGGACAAAAGCCGCACCGGCTCCGATGTGCCGGAAAAGACGGCGCTGCATACCATCATTGCCGAGGCGGAAGAATATATCCTGAATAATTTTGTGATCGAGTGATCAGAACAGACTTTCCTGGGTCTGCTCCTCGGCCACAAATCGCGTTAAGATCGTCGCAGACAGTTCTGCGGCGATTTTTTTGAATGTGGGGTAATCCATGGCTGCGTTTTCGTCGCCGCCGTCGCTGATGGCGCGCATTACCGCAAAGGGTACCCCGTTGGCGGCACACACCTGACCCACGGCGCCGCCCTCCATCTCGCCGCACAGGGCGTCAAACTCCCCGGCGATGGCAGACTTCAGTGCTGCGGTGCCGATAAAGGTATCGCCGCTGGCTACCGTGCCCCGATGGATACGCTCGCCGCTGTTGATGGCGGTGCGCGCCAGCCGATCGGACAGGGTTGGGTCCGTTGCCACTTTAATGGTGCCCAGGCCGTTGATAAAGCCCTTTGGCTCGCCCAGGGCGGTAATGTCAATATCGTACTGGCACACATCGGTGGCAATGACGATATTTTTAATCACCACCCGCTCACTTAGGGAGCAAGCTACGCCGATATTGATGACCCGATCCACTTGGAAACGGTCAATGAGCAGCTGGGTGCACAGGGCGGCATTTACCTTGCCCGGTGCGCACTGCACCACGGTGATCATCACGCCCTCCAGCTCGCCGGTCACGAAGTCGCAGCCTGCCGCCCGGGTGGTGACGGTGCCGGTCATCTTGTCCTTAATGGTGCGGACCTCCACATCCATTGCGCCGATAATGCCTAACATATACGGGTCTCCTTTTGCAGTAAGGGCCGCAGCAGCAGCCGAAAAATCAGGACGCCGAGCACGGCACCCATGGTGTTTAAGATAATATCGTCCACATCCGCGTCCCCGCTTTTGGTGAGCAGCTGAAAACTCTCTACAAACACGGACAGGGCCACAGGCACCAGAGTGCCCCACAGCACCGGACGCCGCCGCACCGTGCCGCAAAGGGCCAGGGACAGGGAGGTGAAGTACAACACATTCCCTGCCGAGTGCAGGGCGGTGGAAAAAGACAGGGTGCCGGTCTTGGCATAATACCACAGGCAGTAGATCTCGCCCCGGAAGGGTACGCTGTTGGCGGTAACGAAAATATTGCCAAAGGTGCGCAGCAGAAAAAACTGCAAGATAAAAAGAAACGCGCACAAAGGCAGATAGCCCAGGGAGAACCGGCGGTAAAACAGGGCAAAGTCCACACACGCCTTGCTGCACCGTGCGCAAATCCAACCTGCCGCCAGCAGGGTAAACACGCTGATGAGGGTGTAAAGAAAGTGGTAGATAATGCGGCTGTCGTCCAGCCGGGCAATTAAATTTACCGTATAGCGGTCGATAAAGAACAGCACCAGCGACACCTGCATTAAAACGGCGCAGGCGGTGCCCGCAAAGCGCAGGGAGCGCTCGGTTAAAAAGTTCCACACCGTGACCGCCGCAGGGATCACAAAAGAGAGGATCAGCTTTAACCACTGGTAGCGGAAATTGAAAAAGAACGGTGGGTGCCAGCTGTCTAAAAAGCAGCAGCCTGTAAAAAACAGCCCCAAAACCAGGGCCACACGGCTGACAGTGCGCCACGGACTTGTAGTGTGCATAGGTTCTACCCCCAACATATAGTGACATTATAATATATTATGAGAATAAAAACAAGAAGTAACAGATTTTTGTTGACAACAGGGCGCATTTTATAATATAATATCAACCGCTAATGTGGATCACTATCCCACAAGCCAAAAGTCAATTCGCCTGCACTATGCCGTGCAGAGCATAAGTAAAATCAAGACCAGTTTGATTTTCAGAAACGGAGTGAATGCAAGATGAAAAGAACTTTCCAGCCTAAGAAGCGGCACGCACAGATGGAGCACGGCTTCAGAAAGAGAATGTCCACCAAGAACGGCAGAAAGGTACTGGCCCGCCGCCGTGCTAAGGGTCGCAAGTCCCTGTCTTACTAATTGACCGAACGGAGCGTATTGTGAAAAGCAGCGCCATAAAGGAGAATAAGGTCTTTCGCCGCCTGTACCACCGTGGTAAAAGCAAGGCCGGAGCCAGCCTGGTGACCTATTGTATGAAGAATCGCCGAGGTGAGACCCGGGTGGGCATTACCACCTCCAAGAAAATCGGCACCGCCGTAGAGCGCAACCGCGCCCGCCGGGTGATTCGTGCCGCCTTTTCACAGCTGGAGGACGGTGTGACCGGATGGGATCTGGTGTTCGTGGCGCGCAGCCGCACCACCAGAGTGAAGATGCAGGTGGTCCTGGCGGATATGGAAAAACAGTTGACGGCCTTAGGGGTGTTATCGCATGAAGAACATCGTTAAGAAGCTGGCAATCTTCCTGATTCGTACCTACCAGCTGACTCTCAGTCCCCGATTTTCGCACGGCGCCTGCCGCTATACCCCTACTTGCAGCCAGTATGCACTGGAGGCCATTGAGATCCACGGCGTGTGGAAGGGGTGCTGGCTGGCGTTTTTGCGTATTTTGCGCTGCAATCCTTTCTTTAAGGGCGGGTATGACCCGGTGCCCCCAAAGAAGGACAAGCCCTGCGCTCCCTGCTCTACAACTGAATCTAACGAGGACAATGCATGAACAGTATTTTATTAGCTGCCACTCCTTCTTCCGCGGGCATGGGCCTTTTTAAGCCGCTTTATTGGCTGTTCGGTGTATGCATGGGGTTCCTGATGGATCTGCTGAACAATCAGTATTTCGTGGCCATCGTCATCTTTACGGTGGTGACCCGAGTGATCCTGCTGCCCTTTAACATCCACCAGCAAAAGACCATGGCCAAGACCGCCCGCTTGCAGCCCAAGCTGGCGAAGCTGCAGAAGAAGTACCCGGATCCTAAGGACCGGATGAAGCTCCAGCAAGAGACCCAGGATCTGTACGCCCGCGAGGGCCACAATCCCATGCAGATGGGCTGCGGACCGATGCTTTTCCAGATGGTGTTCCTGATGGGCATCATCGGGATTATTTATTATCCCTTGTCTTATGTGCTGGGGATGAAGGGCTTTGCGGATCAGTCCGCCAACATTGCGCAGGTGGTGCAGGAGCTGGGCTACAAGGGCCAGTATTTGCAGCTGGGTATTTTGGAGAATTTCGGCGCCTATAAGGACACTTTGGTTGAGAAATTCCCCACCCTGTTTACTGCGGACAACTGCGCCGCCATTCAGGCGTACCGCGACGGTATGGTGATCGGTAATTTGGATATGACCGCCATTCCCCACTGGAAAGACGGGATCATCATTATCGTTTCCCTGCTTTGTCTGGTGACCTCCCTGGCCTCCACCCTGGTGTCTACCATGATCCAGAAGAAGAACAATCCGGCAGCCGCACAGCAGACCAGCCAGATGCTGATTATGATGCTGATGATGCCGTTCTTCTCCTTTTACATTTCGTTTAAGGTACCGGCAGCGGTCGGTTTTTACTGGATCATCTCCAACCTGGTGGCCATTTTGCAGCAGCTTTTCCTGGCTAAGTTCTTCCCGCCGAAGCGCAGCCAGGCCAGACTGATGCTGGAGAACACCATTTACCGGCGCTCCAGAGAAGCGAACATCAAAAAACTGAAATAACACGACCCCCCGGGTCACCGGGAGGATAAGTCGGAGGAAAGCATGTTAAAAGAATTTGAAGGCAGAGGCAAGACCCTGGAGGAGGCCCGCAACACGGCCCTCATCGGTCTGAATGCGCCCGCCTCGGCAGATGTGCATGTGGAAGTGGTACAGATGCCGAAGAAGAAGGTGCTTGGCCTGTTTGGCGGCAGTGACGCTGTGGTCAAGGTCAGCTACGACGACGGCAAGCGGGAAAAGAAGCCCCAGCCCCGCCGCGAAGCACCGGCGCAGCCCAAAAAGCAGGCGCAGCGCAGCGACAAGCCCCAAAAGGCAGAGAAGCAAAGCGCGCCCCGTGCTGCCAAGGCAGACAAGCCTCGTGCACCTAAGGCGGACAAACCCGCCCGTGCACCCAAAGCAGATAAACCCCGAGAGAAGGCAACCGTGCAGCTCAGCGACGCAGATCTGAACAGCGCCTGCCTGTACTTAAAGCGCCTGATCGAGGGCCTGCAAGTGGAGGATCCCCAGGTGGCCGGCATTCTGAAGGACGGCCTGGTGGAGATCACCATTGACTGCGAGGATTACGGTATTATCATCGGCCACCGGGGCGAGACCCTGGACGCCCTGCAATACCTGACCTCTTTGCAGATCAAAAAGCAGACCGATAAGTATGTGCGCGTGGCCCTGAATGTGGGCAACTACCGGGAAAAGCGCCAGGAAACCTTGAAGAACCTGGCCAAGAAAAACGCAGCCTATGTGCTGCGCACCGGCAAGCGCTATACCTTTGAGCCTATGAATCCCTATGAGCGGCGCATTTTGCACACTGCCATTCAGGAGGTAGAGGGTGTGACCTCTCGCTCCATCGGTGTGGATCAGAACCGTCGCGTGGTGCTGGAGCCGGAAGGCGGCGTGACCAACACCGGCAATGATCGGGAGCGCTACAACCGTGGCAGTCGCGGCGGTCGTCGCGGCGGCAATCGTTCTGCCGGCAGCAAGCCTGCGGCAGCCCCCAAGGCAGACCGGGCAGACTTGCCCAAGTTTGGCAAAATCGAAGTGCCGAAAAAAGAGACTCCCGCTGAGGAAGCAGCCCCTGCTGCACCTACGGCGGAATAAGTCCAAATACCAACGGCGGAACCGCAGGGCAACCACGGCTCCGCCGTTCTTGTATTTTGCCCGGCGGTATATTATAATAGGTATAAATAATATTTTGGGGTTTGTAAAGGCAGAGAATGTAGGGTCCGATCCCCACATCGGACCGTGGTAGGGCGGGGCTTGCTCCCGCCGATCGTAGGGGCGGCAACCTGCCGCCCGCGGGCGGATACTATCCGCCCCTACGCAGATATTGGTATTTTATGGAACATCACTTTATCATAACTCCTAACAAAGAAGGTGCAGGTATGGCAAAAACCATTGCGGCCATCGCCACCCCCCACGGTGTGGGCGGGATCGGCGTGGTGCGGCTGTCCGGTGATCGGGCGGTAGAGATCGCCCAGGCGGTATTCCGTGCGGCGGACGGCAGTCGGCTCTCCGATCTGCCCGGCTACACGGCCCGTTTCGGTAGCGTGGCACAGGGTGAAAAAGCCTTTGATCAGGCGGTGGCGCTGGTGTTTCGTGCTCCCCGCTCCTACACAGGTGAGGATGTGGTGGAGCTGAGCGTTCACGGCGGTCTGGTGACGGTGGAACGCACCCTGCAAGCGGTTCTGGCTGCCGGGGCAGCCCCTGCCGGTCCCGGCGAATTTACCAAGCGGGCGTTCTTACACGGCAAAATGGACCTAACCGAGGCGGAAAGCGTGGCGGATCTGATTTCCGCCTCCGGCCAGGCGGCGGCAGACAGTGCCTATACCGCCCTGTCCGGCGCCCTGCGGCAAAAGATCGAGGGCGCGCTGGATATTCTCATGGAAGTGAGCGCCGGTATGGCGGCCTGGGTGGACTACCCGGACGAGGAGATCCCGGAACTGGACAGTAACACCTTGCTGAAGAGTCTGCAACAGGCGCAGGGCTTGCTCTCTCACCTGCTGGCAGGCTATGACAATGGTCAGCTGATGACCGCCGGGGTGGATACGGTGATCGTTGGGCGCCCCAATGTGGGCAAAAGCGCCCTGATGAACGACCTGACCGGTCAGGAAACAAGCATTGTGACCGCCGTGCAGGGCACCACCCGGGATGTGGTGGAGCGCACGGTGCGGCTGGGAGATCTGACCCTGCGGCTGGCGGATACCGCCGGGCTGCGCCAAACGGACGATGTGGTGGAGCAGATCGGCGTGGAACGAGCACAGGCCCGGTTGCAACAGGCGCGGCTGGTGCTGGCGGTGTTTGACGGCAGCACGCCCCTGACTCCGGCAGACGAAGAACTGATGACCCTTTGCAAGGGCAAAACCGCTGTGGCGGTGGTAAACAAAAACGATTTGCCCCCGGCGGCGGTGCAGGAAAAAATCAGAGCCGCCTTTGATCGGGTGGTGGCGTACAGCGCCAAGAACCACACCGGTCGGGACGATTTGGCTGTGGCGGTGGCAGACGCCCTTGGGGTACAGAATTTTGACGCGGCGGATCCGCTCCTTGCCAACGAGCGACAGCGGCAGTGCTGCCAAATGGCGGCAGACTGTGTGGCGGAGGCGATGGCTGCGCTGGAAGGCGGTATGACCTATGATGCGGTGAATGTGAGCATTGACGCGGCGGCGGACGCCCTGCTTTCTCTCACCGGTGCCCGGGCGACACAGGCTGTAGTGGATCGGATTTTTGAAAAATTTTGTGTAGGTAAGTAATGGAATATTTTGCAAAAGCATACGATGTGGCGGTGATTGGCGCCGGCCATGCCGGGATCGAGGCCGGATTGGCAGCGGCACGGCTGGGGTGCAGCACCGCTGTGTTTACCATCAATATGGACTGGGTGGGCAATATGCCCTGCAATCCCTCCATCGGCGGCACCTCTAAGGGTCACCTGGTGCGAGAGATCGACGCATTGGGCGGCGAAATGGGCAAGGCGGCGGATCGCTACACGCTTCAATCTCGAATGCTGAACCTGGGCAAAGGCCCGGCGGTGCACTCCCTGCGGGCACAGATTGACCGGCGCGCCTATGCCGGAGGGATGAAGCACACGCTGGAGCGGCAGGACAATTTGGACCTGCGCCAGTGCGAAATTACAGATATTGCCCAAGGCGAAGACGGCCTTTGGCGCCTGACCACTAAGCTGGAAGCGATCTATACTGCCAAGGCGGTGGTACTGGCCACCGGCACTTTCCTGGGCGGCCGCGTGTATGTGGGCGATGTGAGCTACGAAAGCGGGCCGGACGGTATGTTCCCGGCAACGGCACTGGCAACGGCGCTGAAAAAGCTGGGTCTGCCCCTGCGCCGGTTCAAGACCGGCACCCCTTCCCGGGTGAACGCCCGCAGTTTGGATTTTGACAAAATGGAAGTGCAGCCCGGCGACGACCGCACGGTGCCCTTTAGCTTTGAGACAGATACACCGCCGGAGAACAAGGTGGTGTGTCACATCACCTACACCAATGCTGCCACCAAACAGGTGATCTTAGACAATCTGGATCGCAGCCCTATGTACAGTGGCAAAATTGAGGGCAAAGGCCCTCGGTACTGCCCCAGCTTTGAGGACAAGGTGGTGCGCTTCTCTGATCGGGAACGGCACCAGTTGTTTGTGGAGCCGTGCGGCGAAAAGACGGAAGAAATGTACCTGCAAGGGTTGTCCTCCTCCCTGCCGGAGGATGTGCAGCTGGCGTTTATCCACACCATTCCCGGTTTGGAGCACGCCCAGGTGATGCGCACCGCCTACGCCATTGAGTACGACTGCGTGGACCCGCGGGCCATGAAAGCCAGCTTGGAGTTTCATGACTTCCCTGGGCTGTTTGGTGCGGGGCAGTTTAACGGCTCCAGCGGCTACGAAGAAGCCGCCGCCCAGGGGCTGGTGGCTGGGATCAACGCTGCTATGTTGGTGCTGGGACGGGAGCCACTGGCGCTGGATCGGGGCAGCAGCTACATTGGCACCCTGATCGACGATTTGGTGACCAAGGGCTGCACAGACCCCTACCGTATGATGACCAGCCGCAGCGAGTACCGTTTGGTGCTGCGCCAGGACAACGCCGACCGGCGACTGACACCTACCGGTTACCGCGTGGGACTGATTTCACAGGAACGTTATGATCAATACTTGGAAAAACAACGGCTGATTGAAGAAGAACGGCAGCGGGTGGCGCAGGTGAGCGTGCCTCTGACCGACACCATTCAGCAAATATTGACTGCTAAGGGCACGGCACCCCTAAAAACCGGCTGCAAGCTGGAGGAACTGCTGCGGCGCCCCCAACTGACCTACGCAGATTTGGCACCGGTGGATCCGAAACGGCCGGACCTGCCGGCAGCGGTGTTTGAACAGGTAGAGATCGGTATTAAATACGCCGGGTACATTGCCCGTCAGGAGCAGCAGATTAAGGAGCTGCGCCGGGTGGAGGCCCAGCGGATACCGGCGGACATAGATTACAGCAAACTCACCGGCCTGCGGCTGGAAGCTAAGGAAAAGCTGGCTGCCGTTCGCCCGGAAAACTTGGGGCAGGCTGCCCGGATCAGCGGGGTCAACCCGGCGGATGTGGCAGCGTTGCACATTCTATTGGAGAGCCTATGATCGATACGGAGAAATTATCCCGACTGCTTGAAGAACTAAACATTGCTGTGGACGGCTACGCAGCCCAACGGCTGGATCTGTATGCCCAGCGACTGGTGGCGTGGAACGAAAAAATGAATCTGACCGGCATTACCGATCCGGATGGCATACTGGAAAAGCATTTTATCGACTCCATAGAGCCGCTGCGCTTTGTGGAGATACCGAGAAATGCCCGGGTGATTGATGTGGGTACCGGTGCCGGGTTTCCCGGTCTGCCGCTGCTGATCGCCCGGCCTGATCTGGATCTGACCCTGGCAGACAGTCTGCATAAGCGGCTGGTGTTCCTGAAAGATGTGCTCCATGGCTGCGGGCTGGTGGCAGAGCGGGTGCATGAGCGGGCGGAGATTTTGGGCAAAGATCCGGACTATCGGGAGCAGTACGATATTGCCACGGCAAGAGCGGTGGCGCCCCTGCCGGTGCTGTGCGAATACTGTCTGCCTTTTGTGAAAGTGGGCGGCGCGTTCTTGGCGCTGAAAGGCGCGGAGGACGAGGTGGCGGCGGCAAAGTGCGCCATGGCGACCCTTGGCGGTGAACTGGAACAGAATGTTTCATATAAACTACCGAGCGGAGACAGCCGTCATTTGGTTGTGGTGCGAAAAATATCGCAAACCCCGACAAAATACCCGCGAAAGCCTAAAAAAATAGATACCAAGCCGTTATAAGCCTGTCGAAGCTGCGGTTTTAGATTGACTTTCCCCCGATGGGAAAGTCTTTCTTTTTGTTCTAAACTGTGATACAGTATAGTCAAAGGAGATGAGGACATGGCCAAAGAGATCGTAGAGATCCCAACGGAACGGCTGCTGCCCAACCCCTACCAGCCCCGCAAGCAATTCAGCAGCGAGGAAATGCTGGGGCTGGCAGACTCCATTCAGCAAAACGGCGTGTTGCAGCCATTGCTGGCACGGCGGATCAACAATAGCGATTATTATGAGCTGATTGCCGGGGAGCGGCGGCTGCGGGCGTCCATCTTGGCCAACCTGCAAACGGTGCCCTGCATTGTGCTGGACTGTGATTACCAGGACAGCGCAGTGATCTCCATTTTAGAGAACATTCAGCGAGCGAACTTGAATTTCTTTGAGGAAGCCCTGGCTATTGCGCATTTGCACGAGCATTTTGGACTGACGCAACAGGAGATCGGCAAAAAACTGGGCAAGAGCCAGTCAGCGCTCTCCAACAAGCTGCGCCTGCTGCGACTGCCTGCCGATGTGCGGTACTATATTGAGAAAGAAGGGCTGACGGAGCGCCACGCCCGGGCACTGTTGAATGTGGACGACCCGGAAGTGATGTGGACGGTGCTAAGGGCAGTCACCGACCGCCACCTGAATGTAGAACAGACAGAAACCATGATTGCGCACCTGCTGGGCGAAGATGCACCGGAGGACAAGCGTCGCCGCAAGGTGGTGCCCCTGTTTCGAGATGTGCGTATCTTTGTCAATACTGTAAACAAGGCCATCGCCACAATGCAAGCCAGCGGTATTGACGCGGTCAGCAATAAGACAGAGACAGACGATTATATCGAATTCCATGTGCGCATACCCAAGCATACAGACGAAAGTACCACACAATCCTCTGCAAATGCAGACAAACCCGCTTAAAACGGGAAACCGTTTTAACATATTCTCCTCTTTTCATCACACGGGATGGCTCGGCGGCAACGCCGGGCCATTCTGTGTTTCATGTGAAACACAGCGTAGGCTCGCAATTTATATGTTTCATGTGAAACACGCCGGAAAAGCAGCCCAATGTTGTTTCATGTGAAACACGAAAACGGCGCCACAAGATATGGTATGGCCAAATTCGACAGCCACAAATCTCCAAAAATAATACGCGCTGTTTCACGTGAAACCCTTGAAGCGGCCGGGCCTTTGTTGTATAATACCAATCGGAGGTGCCGATATGGGAAAAACCATTTCTATTTTTAATCAAAAAGGCGGCGTGGGCAAAACCACCACTTGCGTCAATTTGGCGGCTGCTTTAGGCGCCAAGGGCAAAAAGACTTTGCTGGTAGACGTTGACCCCCAGGGCAACAGCACCAGCGGCGTTGGCGTGGATAAAAGCGAAATTGAGTATTCCACCTATGATATTTTGGTGGACAACCAGCCTGCCCGTGCGATTTTGCACGAAAC
>OJPM01000176.1_pt1 | contig 54172 bp, 52 predicted proteins | sample 1598471 | NCBI WGS metagenome assembly OJPM01 (sample SAMN03922484, study PRJEB24848) | human gut metagenome | isolation source: stool sample | host: Homo sapiens | place: Germany | collected 2011-05 | reverse complement strand
TAGTGCTCGAAACACTTAGGGTAGTCAATCAGGGCTTACGATTTCTCGCAAGCCCCCTCCAAATCGTTAGATTTGGTGGGGGTTATTGACAGCGTTCCTTTCCCCGGAGCCTGTGCCCGGTCAAGAGATAGTTGCAGATACATCTTTCTGATTGGATGATAGTACATCCAGTTTCCCCTGTCAATCAAAAAATAGGCTGCGCCCCCACTTTCCCAGGTTTTAACCGTTTATTCACAATTTTTGTCTTGACAATGGGAGGGGCGTCCGCTATTATATAGTTCAATTCTTTTAGTTAAATTATTTTAAGTAAATGTTTTTAACTAACAAGAGCCGACTTTCACCGAAACAAGGAGATCTATCATGGAATTTGAAAAAGTGCGTGACATCATTGTGGAGACTCTGGGCTGCGACGCCGAAGCCGTGACCCCCACCGCTTCTCTGGCTGACGATCTGGGCGCCGATTCTCTGGCCGCCGTGGAGCTGGTCATGGCCCTGGAAGAGGCCGTCGGCATCTCCATCGCCGAGGAGGACGCCGCTAACCTGAAAACGGTGGGCGACATCATGACCTATCTGGCCGCTCACAAGAATTAACGTGCGTCCGCCGGAGGGTACAGACCCTCCGGCGGTCCGGTTTTGCGAGGAAAGGATATTCCATGACCAATCAAGAACTGAAGGACCTGCTGGCCAGCTTTGAGGGCAGTTCCCTGTCCAAGCTGAAGCTGTCCACCCAGGAATTTACCATAGAAATGGAGCGGGCCGTCTCCGCTCCCGCCGCGCCGGTGATCCCGGCAGCGGCTGCTGCCCCGGCGGTACCCGCGGCCGCTGAGCCGGAGGGCGATGCCATCACCGCCCCCATGGTGGGCACCTTTTACGCCGCCTCCGCCCCGGAGCAGCCCCCCTTTGTGAAGGTGGGCGACCGGGTACGCAAGGGCCAGCCCGTCTGCCTGCTGGAGGCCATGAAGATGATGAGCGAGATCCCCGCCCCCTGTGACTGCGAGATCACGGCGGTTTTGAAGGAAAACGGTGCGCTGGTTTCCTTCGGGGAGCCTCTGTTCCGCTATCAGCCATGCTGAAGCGGGTATTGATCGCCAACCGGGGGGAGATCGCCCTCCGGGTGCGGCGGGCCTGCCGGGAGGCGGGCATCGAGACGGTCTCGGTGTATTCTCAGGCGGACGCGGAGGCCCTCCACGTCCAGCTGGCCACCCGGTCCGTGTGCATCGGCCCTCCCCGGGCCGCTGACAGCTACTTAAACCCTCAGGCGCTGCTCTCTGCCGCCATAGCCACCGGCTGCGACGGTCTGCACCCCGGCTACGGCTTCCTGTCGGAAAACCCGGAATTTGCCGACGCCTGCGCGGAAAACGGCATCACCTTCATCGGTCCCTCCGGGGACGCCATCCGGAAGGCCGGCTCCAAATCCGCCGCCCGAGACCTGATGCGCGCCGCCGGAGTCCCCGTGACCCCCGGTTCCGACGGGCCGGTATCCTCCGTGGAGGACGCTCTGGCCGTGGCGGAGACGGTGGGCTATCCCGTTTTGCTGAAGGCCAGCGCCGGAGGCGGCGGCCGGGGTATCCGCCGCTGCGACAGCGCTCAGGACCTGCCCGACGCTTACGCCGCCGCCAAAGCGGAGGCCAACGCCTGCTTCGGAAATGACGAAATGTATCTGGAAAAGCTGGTGCTGGAACCCCGGCACATCGAGTTTCAAATTCTGGCGGACCGGCAGGGCCACGTCATCCACTTGGGAGACCGGGACTGCTCCATCCAGCGCCGGAACCAGAAGCTCATTGAGGAGGCCCCCGCCCGGTGCCTGACGCCGGAGCTGCGGGAGGAGATGGGCCGGGCCGCCGTGAAAGCGGCGCAGGCCGTCCGCTACGAGGGCGCAGGCACCGTGGAATTTCTGCTGGACAGCGACGGGCAGCATTTCTACTTTATGGAGATGAACACCCGGATCCAGGTGGAGCACGGCATCACGGAGATGATCACCGGCGTGGATCTGGTGCGTCAGCAGCTGCGCATCGCCTCCGGTCTGCCCCTTGACCTGACTCAGGAGGACGTGACCCTCACCGGCCACGCCATCGAGTGCCGCATCAACGCCGAGGACCCCACGGCCAATTTCCGGCCCTGCCCCGGCAAGGTGGAATTTCTCCACTTCCCCGGCGGCCCCGGTGTCCGAGTGGACTCCGCCCTCTATAACGGCTGCACCCTCTCCCCCTATTACGATTCTCTGGCCGCCAAGGTGATGGTCCACGCCCCCACCCGGTTGGAAGCCATCCGCAGGATGCGCCGCTGTCTGGAGGAATTTACCTTAGAGGGCTTCCCCACCAACGCGGAGCTGTCCTATGAGCTGCTGTTCCACCCCACCTTTGTCCGGGGCGGCTGTACCACCGCCTTTCTGGACCGAAGCCTGCCGGAGCTGCTGGAATTCAGCCGCCGGGTAGACGATCACAAAGGATAATACATGGAAAACATTTTTGCGAAACGCCGGGCGCGGCTGCTGGCCATGAAAGCCATGCGGGAGAATTACGTCCCCGGTGAAAAGTTAGTCACCTGCCCCCATTGCGGCGGGGAGAGCCAGCGCAAGGACGTGGCGGCGGCGCTGTCCGTCTGCCCCCTGTGCGGCTACCACTTCCCCATGGGGGCCTATTACCGGCTCAGCAGCGTGCTGGACCCCGGCTCCTTCCGGGAGCTGCATGAAAAGCTGACGGCCAGTGATCCCCTCCGCTTCCCCGGCTACGGGGCCAAGCTGGACGGTGCCCGCCGGAAAACCGGCATGAACGAGGCGGTGGTCACAGCCACCGGCACCGTGGGCGGAAGCCGCTGCGTGGTGGGCGTGCTGGACAGCCGCTTTCTCATGGGCAGCATGAGCGCCGCCGTAGGGGAAAAGCTGACGCTGGCCATCGAGTACGCCGGAAAGAACAAGCTGCCCCTGATCCTCTTTGCCGCCAGCGGCGGCGCGCGGATGCAGGAGGGCATTTTGTCTCTCATGCAGATGGCGAAAACCAGCACGGCGCTGGCCCGGTTCGCGGAAAAGGGACTGCTGTACATCTCCGTTCTCACGGACCCCACCACCGGCGGCGTCACCGCCAGCTTTGCCTCGTTGGGTGACATTATTCTGGCCGAACCCGGTGCGCTTATCGGCTTCGCCGGGCCCCGCGTCATTCAGCAGACCATCGGCGAGACGCTGCCGGAGGGCTTTCAGCGTGCGGAGTTTCAGATGGAGCACGGCTTTGTGGACGCGGTGGTCCCCCGGAAGGACCTGCGGGACACCCTCATCCGTCTGCTGAAGCTCCACGGGAAAGGAGAACGCCATGGCTGAGAAAACCGCCGCAGAGCGGGTGGCGCTGGCCCGCCATCCCCAACGGCCAAATATCACGGACTATATCGACGGACTGTTCACCGACTTCTTTGAGCAGCGGGGAGACCGGGCCTGCCGGGAGGACCCCGCCATTTTAGGCGGCATCGCCCTGTTCCACGGACGGCCCGTTACCGTTATCGGCACCCGGAAGGGCAAAACGCTGGAGGAAAACCTCCGGTGCAACTTCGGGATGCCGGGGCCGGAGGGCTACCGCAAGGCGCTGCGGCTCATGAAGCAGGCGGAGAAGTTCCGCCGCCCTATATTTACCTTTATCGACACCGCCGGAGCCTATCCCGGTCTGGAGGCCGAGGAGCACGGTCAGGGCGAGGCCATCGCCCGGAATCTCTTCGAGATGAGCCGTCTGACGGTGCCGGTCATCGCCGTCGTCACCGGGGAGGGCAACAGCGGCGGTGCGCTGGCGCTGGCTGTGGCCGACCGGGTGCTGATGCTGGAAAACGCGGTGTACGCCATTTTGTCCCCGGAGGGCTTCGCCTCGATCCTGTGGAAGGACGCCCAGCGTTCCGGCGAGGCGGCGGAGCTGATGAAGCTCACCGCCCCGGAGCTGAAAAAGTTAGGCGTCATCGATATCATCGTCCGGGAACCGGAGGGCGGCGCGCAGACCGACCCCAGCCGGACGCTGTGGAATCTGGACCGGGCGCTGACCGCCTGTCTGGAACCCCTGCTGAAGGAAAGCGCCGTCAGCCTGACGGAACGGCGCTATCAGAAATTCCGCGCCCTTGGCCGCGGGAAGGAGGACGCATGAACGGGATCAAGCTCCGGGGCACAGGCCGCTGTGTCCCCGCCAATACCGTCACCAACGACGATCTTTCCCGGCTGGTGGATACCAATGACGAGTGGATCACCGCCCGCACCGGCATCCGCAGCCGCTACCGCTGTGAGAAAGAGACCCTCACGGAGCTGTGCGTCAGCGCCGCGCGGGACGCCCTGCACATGGCCGGGATCACCCCGGCGGACATCGGCGTGTGCATCGTGGCCACCGTCTCGGCGGATACCGTGGTGCCCTCTGCCGCCTGTCTGCTGCAAAAGGCGCTGGGTCTGCCGGAGGATACCCCCTGTTTCGACCTGAACGCCGCCTGCACCGGCTTTGTCTACGCCCTGCACACTATGGAGTGCCTGCTGAACGCCTCCCCCCGGAAATTCGGTCTGGTGGTGGGGGCGGAGGCCCTGAGTAAAGTGGTAGACTGGACGGACCGGGGCACCTGCATCCTCTTTGGGGACGGCGCGGCCGCCGCCGTGGTGGAGTGCCGGGAGGGCTGGCCCTCCATCGGGGCCGTGCTGGGCAGCCGGGGAGACGACGTTCTTCTGCGTCTGCCGGGCCTTGGCCGGGGAGAGCCCAACGTCCTCTCCATGGAGGGGACGCAGGTGTTCAAATTCGCCGTGGAGACCGTTCCCGCCTGCATGGACGCCACGCTGAAAAAGGCTGGACTGACCCCGGCGGACATTGACTTCTTCGTGTTCCATCAGGCCAACGCCCGCATCATTGACCTGGCGGTGCGGAAATACCGCATCCCGCCGGAAAAATACTACAAAAATATCGACCGTTACGGCAACACCGCCGCTGCCAGCATCCCGCTGGTCCTCAGCGAGCTGGTGGAGCAGGGCCGCGTGGGTCCCGGCAGCCGCCTGCTGCTGACCGCCTTTGGCGGCGGTCTTACCTGGGGCGGCGCGGTGCTGGAAATGGCGTGAAATTGAGGAGTACACTATGAAAAAACTCAACGAGCTGCTGGGGACGGAGTTCCCCATTATCCAGGGCGGCATGGCCAACATCGCCACCGGCGAATTTGCCGCCGCCTGCTCTAACGTGGGGGCCTTGGGCGTCATCGCCACCGGCGGGATGCTGGAGGCGGACCTGCTGCGCCAGCAGATCCGCATCTGCAAGAGCCTGACGGACAAGCCCTTCGGCGTGAACCTGATGCTGATGAACCCCTGCGCCGACGAAATGGCCCAGATCATCATAGAGGAGGGCGTTCAGGTGGTGACCACCGGGGCGGGCAGTCCCGGCAAGTACATCCCCGCGTGGAAAGAGGCCGGGATCAAGGTGCTGCCCGTGGTGGCGGCCTCCATCCTTGCCAAGCGGCTGGTGAATCAGGGAGCCGACGCCATCATCGCCGAGGGCATGGAGTCCGGCGGCCATGTGGGGGAAATGACCACCATGGCGCTGGTGCCCCAGGTCATCGACACGGTGGACGTCCCCGTCATCGCCGCCGGCGGCATTGCCGATGGACGGCAGGCGGCAGCGGCCTTCGCTCTGGGGGCCTGTGGCATTCAGGTGGGCACTTGCCTGCTGACAAGCCTTGAGTGCCCCATCCACGAAAACTACAAGCTGGCCCTTCTGAAGGCCAAGGACAGCGACACCACCGTGACGGGCCGCTCCATCGGCGGACCGGTGCGGGTGCTGAAAAACAAAATGGCCCGGGAGTATCTGGCGCTGGAAAAGCGGGGGGCCACGCTGGAGGAGCTGGAGCACGTCACCCTCGGCGGTCTCCGCCGCGCCGTGTTCGAGGGAGACATGGAGCGGGGCAGCGTCATGGCCGGTCAGGTGGCCGGTATGCTCCACGAGATCCGTCCCCTGCGGCAAATTTTCGAGGAATTGTACACCGGCAGTCAGGCCGTTTTGAAGGCCACGGAGGCAGCATGGCAGTAACCATCCGGGGAAAGACCCTCCCCCTCCCCATTTTACAGGGGGGCATGGGCGTGGGCATCAGTCTGGACGGCCTTGCCGGGGCGGTAGCCGCCTGCGGCGGCATGGGGACTCTCTCCACCGCCGTCTGCGGCTTTCAGGAGCCGGATTTCGCCAAGCGTCCCTTTGAAGCCAATCTCCGGGCGCTGGACCGGCAGGTGCGCCATGCCAAGGAACTGGCCCACGGTGCGGGGCTCATCGCCGTCAACGCCATGGTCGCCACCACCCAGTATGCCGACAGCGTCCGCACCGCTCTCCGGGCGGGGGCTGACGCCATCGTCTGCGGCGCGGGACTGCCCAAGGAGCTCCCCGCGCTGGCCTCCGAAGTCTCCGACAGTGACGCCGCCATTGCCCCCATCGTCAGCAGCGGCCGGGCGGCGGGGCTGCTGTGCAAGCTGTGGGACCGGCACTATGGCCGCATCCCCGACTTTTTGATCTTGGAGGGGCCGGAAGCCGGGGGGCATCTGGGCTTCTCCCGGCAGGATCTGGACGCGCCCCCCTCCCTTTCCGACCTCTTGCGTGAGGTCCTGACCGCCATCGCCCCCTTCCGGGACAAGGCAGGCCGGGACATTCCGGTTTTCGTGGCCGGCGGCGTGAAAAACGGCGCAGACATGGCCCGCTACATGAAGGAGGGCGCTGCCGGGGCGCAGTTCGCCACCCGGTTCATCGCCACGGAGGAGTGCGACGCTTCCGAGGGCTACAAGCAGCGGCTCTTAGCGGCAAAGGCCGACGACATCACCCTGGTGAAAAGCCCCGTGGGGATGCCGGGACGGGCGCTGCGCAGTCCCCTGATCCAGCGGGTGGAGGCCGGCACCCAGCCGCCTCCGGAGCGGTGCGTGAAGTGCATCGTCACCTGTGACGGCAAAAACGCCCCCTACTGCATTTCCAAGGCCCTTATCGCCGCCCGGAACGGCGATTGGGAGAACGGCCTGTTTTTCTGCGGAGCCGCCGGCGGCGAGGTGAACGCCCTCTCCACCGTGCCGGAGCAGATGGCTCAGATCATGGACGAATGGAGAGCTGCACAATGAAGTTAGGATTTTTATACGCGGGACAGGGCAGCCAGCACCCCGGCATGGGCGCTGACCTGTATGAGCGCTTCCCCACCTTCCGCGCCGTGCTGGACAGCGCTGCGGAGCAGGTGGATTTCGATTTGAAGGAGGTCTCCTTCACCGACGCGAAGGGCATTCTGAATCAGACTCGCTACACCCAGCCCTGCATGGTGGCCTTCGCCGCAGGCATGACCGCGCTGCTGGCGGAGCGGGGCATCGTCCCCGCCGCTGCCGCCGGACTGTCTCTGGGCGAGTATTCCGCCCTCCACGCCGCCGGGGTCTTTGACGCCGACACCGCCGTGGAGCTGGTGGCCTTCCGTGGCAAAGTCATGGAGGAAGCCGCAGCCGGACGGCCCTCTGCCATGGTAGCGGTGCTGGGGCTGGACCGGGCGGCCTTGCAGGAGGCCTGTGACGAGGCTTCCGCCTACGGCTGCGTGGTCATCGCCAACTACAACTGCCCCGGCCAGCTGGTCCTCGGCGGCGAGAAGGCCGCCGTGGAGACCGCAGCGGCTCTGGCAAAGGAAAAGGGCGCCCGCCGCTGTCTGCCGCTGAAGGTCAGCGGCCCCTTCCACACCCCCCTCATGGCCCCCGCCGGAGACGCGCTGGCGGAGCGGTTCCGCACCGTGGAGTTCCGGGAGCCGCAAATTCCCGTGATCTTCAACTGTCTGGGCGCGGAGCGTCCCGATGGCGCTGCCATCCCGGAGCTGCTGGTGCGGCAGGTGCAGAGCAGCGTCTACATGGAGGATTCCCTCCGCCGCATGGCCGCCATGGGGCTGGACGCGCTGGTGGAGGTCGGCCCGGGCAAGGCCCTCAGCGGCTTTGTGAAGAAAACCGTCCCGGAGCTGCCGGTGTACGCCGTGGAAACCGCGGCGGAGCTGGAACAGCTGACGGAGACCCTCAAAGGAGCATCTCTATGAATTTTTCTGAGAAAACAGCCGTCGTCACCGGCGGCAGCCGGGGGCTGGGCCGGGCGATCTGTCTGGAACTGGCCCGGGGCGGAGCCAATGTGGTGCTCTGCTATGCGGGCAACGAAGCGGCGGCCAACGAGACCGTCGCCGCCTGCGAGTCCCTTGGAGCCAGGGCCGTGGCCATCCGGTGCGACGTGTCGAAAGAGGACGAGGTGAAGGCCCTGATGGACGCCGCCCTCAAGACCTTCGGCCGCATCGACATTCTGGTGAACAACGCGGGCATCACGAAGGACGGCCTGCTCATGATGATGAAGCCGGAGGATTTTGACGCCGTCATCGCCGCCAACCTCCGGGGTGCCTTCCTCTGCATGAAGGCCGTGACCCGGCAGATGGTGAAGCAGCGCTACGGCCGCATCGTGAACCTCTCCAGCGTGGTGGGTCTCCGGGGCAACGCCGGACAGGTGAACTACGCCGCCAGCAAAGCCGGTGTCATCGGTATGACCAAATCCCTGGCCAAGGAGCTGGCGGGACGGAACATCACCGTCAACGCCGTGGCCCCCGGCTTTATCGACACGGATATGACCGCCGCGCTGACGGAGACCGCGAAAAACGCCGCCCTCGGCTCCATTCCCATGGGCCGCATGGGAACGCCGGAAAACGTGGCCAAGGCCGTGGCCTTTTTAGCCGACGAGGACGCGGGCTACATCACCGGGCAGGTTTTGGCCGTTGACGGCGGCATGAGTATGTAAGGAGGAACGCGACATGGAACGACGCAGAGTTGTTATCACCGGTCTGGGGGCCGTGACCCCCATTGGACTGACGGCGGGAGAAAGCTGGCAGGCCGTGAAAAACGGCGTGTGCGGCATCGGCCCCATCACCCATTACGATCCCTCCGCGCAAAAGGTAAAGCTGGCAGCAGAGGTGAAGGGCTTTGACCCGGAATCTTTGCTGGGTCGTCAGGAGGCCAAGCGCATGGGCCGCTTCACCCAATTCGCCGTGGCGGCGGCCCGGGAGGCCCTGTCCGACGCCGGGTTCTCCGCGGAGCAGGCGGACCCGGACCGCTGCGGCGTGATCCTCTCCAGCGGCATCGGCGGACAGGCCATCACCGAGACGGAGCACTGCCGGGGTCTGGAAAAGGGCTTTGACCGGGTATCCCCCTTCTATGTCCCCACCGCCATCTGCAACATGGCGGCGGGTCAGGTGGCCATCGACGCGGGCTTCCGGGCCATGTGCTCCTGCCCCGTCACCGCCTGCGCCGGAGGCACCAACGCCGTGGGCGACGCGTTCCACTACATTCGGGACGGCTACGCCGAGGTCATGCTCTGCGGCGGCACCGAGGCCTCCATCACGCCCATGTCCATCGGCGGCTTCACCTCCATGAAGGCCCTGACCCAGACGGAGGACCCCAACCGGGCCTCCATCCCCTTTGATGCGGAGCGCAGCGGCTTCGTCATGGGCGAGGGGGCAGGCGTTCTCCTGCTGGAAGAACTGTCCCATGCCCAGGCCCGGGGCGCGAATATCTACGCGGAGATCATTGGCTACGGTGCCACCTGTGACGCCCACCACATCACCGCCCCCCTGCCGGACGGCAGCGGCGGCGCCAAGGCCATGGCCCTGGCTCTGGCGGACGGCGATACCGCCCCGGAGCAGGTGGGCTACATCAACGCCCACGGCACCTCAACCCACCTCAACGACGCCGGGGAGACCGCCGCAGTGAAAACCGTGTTCGGTCCCCACGCCGATCATCTGGCTATGAGCTCCACCAAATCCATGACGGGCCACATGCTGGGGGCCGCCGGAGCCGTGGAGGCCATCTTCACCGCCCTGGCCTTGCGGGACGGCTTCCTCCCCGCCACCATCCACTATCAGACCCCGGACCCTGCGTGCGATCTGGATGTGGTGCCCAACGAGGGCCGTCCGGCGGACATCCGGTACGCCCTGAGCAACTCTCTGGGCTTCGGCGGACACAACGGCAGCCTGCTGCTGAAGAAATGGGAGGACTGACATGGGCTTGCAGTTAAATTCCAATGAGATCGCGGACATCCTCCCCCACCGTTACCCCTTCGCGCTGGTGGACCGCATCACCGACGGGGAATCCGGCGTGTGGGCCAAGGGCATCAAGTGCGTCAGCGTGGGAGATCCGTTTTTCTGCGGCCACTTCCCTCAAAAGCACGTCATGCCCGGCGTGCTGATCTTAGAGGCGCTGGCCCAGGTGGGGGCCGTGGCGATCCTGTCCCTGCCGGAGAACCGGGGGAAGATCGCCCTGTTCGGCGGCGTGAAAAACGCCCGCTTCAAGCGGCAGGTCATCCCCGGAGACGTTCTGGAGCTGGAATGTACCCTCACGAAGCGCCGGGGTCCGGTGGGCATCGGCGTCTGCACCGCCACGGTGAACGGCGAGACCGCCTGCACTGCAGAGCTGATCTTTGCCATCCAGTGACGGACTCTCCCCTTTCGGACACGCAGAGCAGCAGCGGCAATTTGCCGCTGCTGTTGTTCATTTACGGATAGATGTCCGCCATATTCCGTCTGACACTCCTGCAAAGCACCCGCTTTCTTCACCAAAATGCACAAAATTTGAAAATTTTGCCGTAAATAATTGACGGCGGCAGGTGCTATCCATATAATAAAAACTCCGACCCGGCTCACACCTGAATCGAGAGTCGGTCAAAATGGAGCATATACGGCAGGTCCCCTGTTCCCTATGGGCGGCCCGCGCCGATACGGTATGAAAAATGGTGGCAAAATGGCAAAACAGAGAACAACCCCGACCGCAAAACGGAATCACGGATTTACACTGATGGAAATGCTGATCGTTGTGGCGATCATCGCCGTTCTGGTGGCCGTCGCGATCCCGACCTTCAGTTCACAGCTTCACAAGGCGCGCGTCGCAACCGACTGGGCCAACGTGCGGAGCTATTACGCCCAGCTCCAATATGATTTTATGGAGACGGGGAAAATTAACAACACATATCTCAATGAATGGGATGGAAAGGGAGAAAATGGTCTCACTTTCTTCCAACTAAGCGAACAGAAAATCACACTCAAAGCAAGCTCTATCTGGGTAGGGCCATATAAGCCTGATGGCAGCGCTGGATACAATATTTATTATGTCTGTAATGAGTATCACCCAGATTGCGTATTGAACCTTCCCATAAGCCCCACGAGCTGACCCCGGCAAAAAAGCAGAAAAACCGATTTGACCCCTTCCCCCGTTGGCAAGAGAGACGAACCCGGGCGCTGTGCAAGCACAGCGCCCGGGGTTTTGTATCTTTGGCAGCAGATTGAGAGACTCAGGTAAATGGAATGACAAAAAAGCTACGAAGCAGCGATATCAAGTAGGCTTTTCAAAAATAACATGACTGGGTTCTATGGTTACCGAATGAGCCGTAAGATGATCACCATTGTTCGGCAAGCAGAAAATCCGCGAGGTGAACAATCCGGATGCCATCCTCGATGCCGGTATCCATCTCGTTGAGGGTAACAACATATTTGGGGTAATGATCGCGGATCTCCATCAGGTTCCCCACTTCGCGGTCCGATGCTTCTGGGATCCGGACGCAGACCTGCACATAAATGCGCTCGTCGCGGCGCGTTGCAACAAAGTCGATCTCCTTTGTATCGTTCTTGCCGATGTAAACATCGTAGCCGCGGCGCTTCAATTCGAGGTACACGATGTTCTCCATCGCGCCGTCCAGCATTTTGCGGTTATAACCCAGCAGCGCGTATTTCAGGGAGACATCGGCAAGATAATACTTCTCCTGCGTTTTCAGGATACTCTTGCCTTGCAGGTCATAGCGTTCGCAGGGGTAGATGATAAGCGCCTGCTCCAGCCAGCGCAGGTAGTTGTAGATACTCTCCACCGAGACCTTGCGGTGCTCGCTTTTCAAGAAAGTGGAGATTGAGTTTGCCGAGAAAGTCTTGCCCATATTCTCGATGATATACTTCACCACACGGTCAAAAAGATCCTGCTTGTTGATGCGGTGACGTTTGACAATATCACGGGAAACTACGGTGTGGTAAATGCCGTTGACGATCTGATAAGCGCTTTGCTCATCATATTCGCTAAGTGCAACGATGGGAAAACCGCCGAAGCGAATATACTCCTCCAGCAGTTCCCTGCGGGATAAAGTGCTGTCGGCCTTGAAGTCCAGATATTCCTTAAACGACAGCGTATAGACAGGAATGGACACATAGCGGCCCGTCAGATAGGTGGAGATCTCGCTGGACATGAGCTTGGAGTTGGAGCCGGTCACATAGATGTCGGCATCCGCACTTTCCAACAGGCTGTTGACCGCCTTCTCCCAGCCGGTGATTTCCTGAATCTCGTCCAGCAAGAGGTAACAATGTCCCTTGCCCGCCATGGCGGCGGTCAGCTCGTCATACATCTGCTTGGCGGTGATGTTCTCGGGAATATCCATCTCCGTGTACCGCTTGCAGATGATCTGGTCCTCCCCAATACCGCGCCGCAGCAGTTCCTCTCTCAGCATCTCAAAGATCGTAGACTTGCCGCAGCGACGGATACCGGCAAGTATCTTGACGAGCGGCTTGTCGATAAACGGCTCGATTGCCGCGATATAGTCCGGTCTGTTGATCATCGTATCGCCTCCCTACAGCTAATAGTATACCCAAAATAGTTTGTATACTCAATAACTTTTTAAGGTCTAAAACAAAAAACTTTTCAGTTTGGGCATTCTAAGTGTGCGTACACCGCTCTGCAAAATTACCTCGACCGGCGAAATTGAGCAGCGGTTCCGCAGAGCGGCCAGTATGAAGGTAGTCCAGTTCCTCAAGCTGGACGCTTGTCAGTCGGACGGGTGCGTTCTCTGGCAACAAAATTTCGTTGTTCAATGCAAAGACCAGTTGACCGTTTCTCTCATTTACGCTATACTGACTTGTTGACGTTTCAATTATATCGTATCTGAAACAAAATCAAGCAGTATCCTAAAGTCCGCCTTACCCACCCCTTACGGAATGGGCTTGCGGCGGACATATTCTCAATCGCATTCCCACTCCAAGTGCAGGGAAATCCATCATGCAGGAATAGCTTGCGGATCCTGTAAAGCTCTGCTACAATCATTTCACCCGAGCAAAAGAGTAAATGAGTAAATGAGGGAACCGATGATGAAAATCGATGGAAATGAGCTGGCCATTCTGCAAAACGATCTTGATCGCCGTGGGCAAAAGCAGGAGGCATGGAAGATCAAGCAGGAGTTTCTGAAGCAGGTCCGGGAGAGCGGGGATCACTGTCCCTGTCAGGAGAAGTGCCCGCACCATGGCAACTGCTTTGAATGCGTAACGCTCCATCGCGGGCATCGTGACCATCTGCCCATGTGCATGTGGGATATGCTGAATGAGCGCATTGCGGCGCTGTCACACATGACTGAGGGAACGCTGTACGAATATGAGAAAAAGCAAGCAGCCTGCACGGATTGCGAGGGCTGCCCCGGCTGCGGCGAATGAGCCAAAGCAGATCATAGCAAGCGCTCGAAGGTCTCCCCTTCGAGCGTTTTTTGGCGGAAAACGCCTTCCGCTCATAAGGAATCCGTTGTAAATCAGGAAGAAATGTGCTATCTTCTTTAGGCAAGTATCCGCGCAGAATTCCTGACAATCCCAAATAAAGGAGCTTTTTATGCACACGATCCGATCCTGGTGCCGTGCCAACGCCATGCTGGTCATCTCCCTGCTGGCAGCGGCAGCAACCGCTTTCTTCGTTCCTCCCGACAGCGCATATCTGGGGTATTATGACCTCAAGACCCTCTCCTGCCTGTTCAGTGTTCTGGCGGTAGTGGGCGCGCTGCGGGATCTGGATGTCTTTTCCGCCCTTTCCCAGCGGATGGTGCACACCTTTTCCACCGTCCGGGGCGTATGCACGGCGCTGGTGGTCATCACCATGTTCGGCTCCATGCTCCTGACCAACGATACTGCCCTGCTGACCTTTCTCCCGCTGGGCTGGTTCGTCCTCTCCGTCACAGGGCAGGAAAAGCACGCCGCGCTGCTGTTCATTCTCCAGAACTGCGCCGCCAATCTCTGCGGAATGATCACCCCCTTCGGCAATCCGCAGAATCTCTACCTCTTCAGCTATTACGGCATCCCTGCCGGGACGTTCTTTTCCGTGATGCTGCCGCCCTTCATCCTGTCCACCGTGCTCATTCTCCTTTGCTGCCTGCTGTTCCCCAAGGACCGGCTTACGGTGCCGGAGGCACAGGTCATCGTAGACCGCCGCCGGGCCGCGGTCTACGGCGGGCTCTTCTGTCTGGCCGTCGCTATGGTGCTGCGGCTGATCCCCTACGGTCCCGGTCTGGCCGTCATCGTTCTGGCGCTCTGGTTTCTGGACCGGCATGCGCTGAAGTCCGTGGACTGGGGGCTTCTGGCCACCTTTGCCGCTTTCTTCACCTTTTCGGGCAACCTTGCCCGGATGGAACCTGTCCGGATGCTGTTTGTCCGGCTCTTATCCCACGGGACCATGCTGATCTCCGCCCTCACCTGCCAGATCATCAGCAACGTCCCCGCCGCGATCCTCCTCAGCCGTTTCACGCAGGATGCCCGCGGCCTTCTGGTAGGCGTCAACGTTGGCGGCGCCGGAACGCTGGTGGCCTCTCTGGCCAGCCTCATCACCTTCCGGGAATACACCCGCCGCGTTCCCGGCGGCGCCAAACGCTTTCTCATCCTCTTTTCCGCCATCAGCTTCGCTTTTCTGGCAGTTCTTCTGGTTGCCATGTCCTTTCTGGGCTGAGCAGCCCCGATCTAAGCGCCGAAAAACAAAACAGGCTGGCGGTTCGATATGCTCCCTCTATGAACAATGTCATTAAGATAAGACTGCACAAAAAGCAAGGCAACTACCGCAAGTGAGCGAAAAGGTTTATTTTTGTGGTACTGTCTCCAAGGTTGTGAAAGTCAACGCCGGTTCGTTTGTAGAAGAACTGGCCGCAAAGGGATATTGCAATCCGACCCAGTTCGAAGCCGTGATTCTTCGGAGAGGTCCGGCAAAAGCAAAGCCGAACTGCGCCGCTGAGCCGCGGCGATAACAAAGCCCCGGCGCAGAGCGCCGGGGCTTTCGATCAACAGATCAGTGGGTAAAAATTTGCAGGGTCGTCGTCAGCTCCCGTCCCGGGGAGCGGATCAGCTTCCCCTGATAAGCCAGTGCGGTGGAGCCGCCGCCACATCGGAGAAGGGGCAGGGGCCGTCAAAGGACAGCGCGGCGTCCTCCTCGCCAAGCATACGGGTCAGCATGATAATGCCGTGCAAACGGGTGGCGGTGCCTCCCAGATCGTAGCCGCTGCCGGTGCCGAGGAACAGCCCCAGCGCGTTGAGCCGGTGGGCGTTGGTCTCGTCCACGGCGGCCCGCGCGGGGACGCTTATGCTCAGAGACAGGACCAGTGTCAAAGCCAGCGCAAGCGTGCGCATACAGTTTTTACATCGCGTCATAAATTTCAGCTGCCCCTATCCATTGAGAGCAGCCATCCCCCCTTATTGTATTGTCCATATGATACTCCCAATTCCATTTCGCGTTTCCGCATCCTCCCTCCTTTGAAAACGCGGGGTTTGGACAGCCGGGGCCGCAAGATTGAATTGGGTTATATGATATGCGAAGATCACAAAAGCATGAGCGGCAAAGCCATGAAAAACGCCGGAACGAGGATCATGACAAGATTCTTCAGAATACGGCCCCTGTCTGCGGGAAGGCCGGAATCGATCTGCTCAATGTGGGAAAAAAGGTCGGAAACCCCAGCGCCCAGACCGGCGAACGCGGCAGCGCCGAAAATCAGATCGTATGCGATCATAGCAGAAACGGAAGCGTCAAAAGGCCAGGAAACCCGCTCCAACCGGCACGGACACATTCCCGCGGCCTCCCCTTCTCACTTCATATCGCAGTCAAGCTGCCGCGCGATCCATGCCATCAGCAGTTTCACGATGCGCTCCTGTTCATTCTCCGTCAGCTCCCGTCCCATCGGGACGTGATACCACTTATGCAGGCATCCACGGCAGCAGCAGGCGCAGGCGTGCTGGGCGATAAACACCGGATGCCCGCGCATCGGCGTCTGCTTGCCGTCATTGGGGATGCTTGCCGGTGCAAGCCGCGTTCTGACGAAGTCGGCAGCGTGGCGCTGAATGGTCTCCATACCCTTGTCCGCTATGTACTGCCTGTCCTGCTCACTCAAATGGAACTTTGCGCGGAAGGCGGATCTTTGCAGACGGGCAAGCGCTTGCTCAACTGTCGCCATGATCCCAGTCCCTATGATCCCGCAGCACAAAGGCCAGCTTTTCCCGCAGTTCCTCGCTGAACCCATCGAGCTCCGCGATGGAAATTACGCCGTCAGACAGCAGGCTCAATAGGTTCAGCTCCATATCGTTGCGGCTCATGCGCATCACCACGCCGCCCCGCCTTTTGTCCTCGCGCATGCGTCTTTCCAGCTCCCAGAATTTCTCGGATGCGGAGCCGGTCCCTGAGAGCAGAGCGATATATTCGCGGTTCAGCCGCTCCATATAGGCTTCCTGCCAAATGGGGAGACGGGATCTGAAAAGTCTCCAGTCCGCTTCCTTGACTTTATCCGTGGCACTCATTCCATCACCTTCCATCCCAGCTCCTGTATTTTGCGAACGAGATCACCCTTGTCCATTATTCCGTCAGCAAAGGCCTGCTGAAGGCCCGGACCAAACGAGATGCTTGGAACGTCGGAATTGCCGTGCATATCTGCCAGTTCATTTGGCTTCCAACCGCGCAGACACCACAAGCGGCTTCCATTGTGATACTGCACGATGAGCCGCATAAGCGTATCTTGCTGCTTTTCCGTCAGGCGGACGCCGACCTCATGCAGTTCATTTTCCAGGTTTTGAATGATTTCCGTTGTGTGCAGACGGCCAATATTTTCATCCCATCTATGCTGACGCACGATCTTTTCCGCTTCTGTACCGCTGTATTCTTCCAGCAGAGCGGAATATGTGGCAGGGACTTTTTTATAATACTCCAGATCAAACCGCTCGCTCAAATTGAGGAACGAAAACGCCCTCAGTTTCTTCCCGCGATTTTCGTTGGGATACGTTTTGTGCTGTCTTGGCGCACATTCCGCCGCAGTAGATTCCAGATTTCCGATGAAATCCGCCAGTGATTTTTCCTCTGCCGATGCGGACAGTGCCGCATAAGAGAGAAAATTGTCAGGAACACAGTACGGATGATTGCCGAGTCCTTCCATCAACGCATAGAAGGAAAACATCTTGCCATAACCGGTGCCAATCAGTTCCTTCGATACGATGTGCCGATCCAGATCGTTGTGAGGCTCTTCTGTGTACAATTCCTCGATCTCATATACCCGATAGGGCTGCACCTCCCGGCGGACGATGGCGGAAAAAGCAACGAGATCCTGTCGGCGAATACGGGGCGCTTCGCTTTTTAACTCCTGATAAACCGACCACACATCGCGCAGGGCGATGGCTCCATACAGATTTGCGCAGGCGGCAAACAGGGAATGCAGAAAATCATATGCTTCCGTCGATAACCCCGCCTGCGTGTACAGTCGTTTCAGTGATTTCTCGGATAATGGCTTCGGGTATGACATATACAGCACCTCTGCTTTCTATGTTCAGTGTTCATCCCGGTCGAAGCATTTCTTGTGGTATATCTACCATAGCACAGAACTGGGCTAATAAAAAGAGCAAACGTTGCTGATGCGTCTTTATAGGTTTGTTTGCTCTCAAAAAAGAGCAGGGACTTACCATCATTTTAGTATGCGGAAGTAAAAACTTCAACAACGCAATTTTTTAATGGATGAAAAAATGTGGCTGGTCTGCCAGATGGTGCCGCCCTTGAAGGTCTGGGGCGATTCCGTCAGCAGCGACCACATTTCCGTCATTTTATTGGTCCAGACGCCAAAGGCGTTGGTCAGATTTTCTACGATCCAGTTGTTGTCCAAGTCCCCCTCGCCCCAAATTGTAATGACGTTGTATTGACATTTCTGATTTTTGGTATATACTGATATAGAGGTGAATGCTATGAGCACGATCAATGTCACATCTGCACCTAAAACCGCAACCTTTCAAATGCGGATCAATCCAGAAGTCAAACAGCGTGTGGAGGAGATTTACGCCCGCCAGGGCCTTTCCTTTACCGATGCCGTTAATATCTTCATTCAGCAATCCCTAAACATGGAGGGCCTGCCATTTCTTGCTTCGCCTGAAAATGCGGAATATATGAAGGCGAAAGCCATGCGCCGCCTGTTGGATGAAGCGGAAAAAGGCTGGAAATCCGCTGAAAAGGATGGCTGGGTTTCTGAGGAAGATGCTTACCGCACCCTTGGGGTAACGGAATGAAGCTAAGATATACGCCGGAGGCGCTATGCGACCTCCAGGAGATCAAACGGTATATCAAAAGTGAGCTTCACAACCCCACCGCTGCCAGTCGGATCACAAAAGCCATCCTCGATGGCTGCGCCCAGCTCAAGCAGTTTCCTGAAATGGGTGTTTCCATTGGGGCAAAGACCGGCTATGAAACCGACCTGCGTATGCTGGTGGTGGAAAGCTATATTGCCCTCTACCGCATTGAAACGGAAAATGTTTCTGTTGGCCGTATCATCAACGCCCGGCAGGACTATATCCGCATTCTGTTGGGAGAAGTTACCCCTTGACACTCCCCATGACTGAAGTCAGGGGGATTCTTGGTTCAGCGGCCGCAGCCCGCACTAGCGGGGTCTTACATGGTCTCCCCAAGCGGATAAGTTCGGGCGTGTCCCGCCCTACCGTGTGTACGAGAGAGCTGTATCAGGCAGCGAGTGTCCGTTTCCTGAGCCCTTCTTTGAGAATGAGGCTGTCGATAAAGAGGTAGATTCTCCGCAACGGAAAGGAAGGGTGTGCGCGGGAAACCCAAGAAAGGTGTCCTGTACTATTGAAATCCTTAGTTTTCAGAACTTTTATGAAGTTCTGAAAACTTGCTCAGCGGGGAGAAAAGACTTTTTCGACACGCTGGAGAATATTCTGTGCCGCATTGATGTCGCGGTCGTGGAGCGCCCCGCATTCCGGGCACTCCCAGAGCCGAACCTGAGGTCTTTGGCCTCCTTGTTGCGGTAACCACAGCAACCGCAAGTCTGACTGGACGGGAAGAACCTGTTAATGATGACGAGTTCCTTTCCATACCAGTCGGCTTTGCAGGTAAGCTGTCGGCGGATTTCACCCCATGAGGTGTCAGCGATATGGAGCGCGAGTTTGTGGTTCCACATCATGTTCTTCCCCGACTGCGGGTTCTGGGCAAATGCTGAAAATACCCACAGCGGCCTGTATGGGAAAACTGTCCCCCGCCGTCCGGTGACGGCTTGCCTTTTTCCGTCAGGATTGGTATACTAAGCTTAGATTTTTTCATTCCGCAGGAAGGGGAAGCGTCATGCTGCATCAGGCTTTTAACGAAGTATACACCAAATTCAAGCTGCACTTTTATCAGGAGATCTTCCGCCGGTTTCAGGACCGGGAAGCCAGTCTCACCACGGTGGAGACCTTCTGCATGGAGAGCATCATGGCGCTGGGGCGGCCTACGGTGAACGAGTTCGCCACCTTCATGTGCATCTCCCCTCCCAACGCCGCCTATAAGGTGAACAGTCTGGTGAAAAAGGGCTACATCCGCAAGGTCCAGTCCCCCTCGGACCGCCGGGAATTCCATCTGGAGGTCACCCAGAAGTATATCGATTACTACAACATCTCCTCCAACTATATGTCGGAGGTCATGGACCGCATCATGGCCCGCTTCTCCCCGGAGGACTGCGGCAAGTTAGAGGAGATCCTCACGGTGGTCAGCCGGGAGCTGATGCCGGAGGTCCCCCTGCCGGAACGCACGGAGGAGTGACCCCCCTGCTTCGCCCTGATCCAGCACCGCTTTGGCGGTGCTGGTTTTTCTGAATTCAGCATCCCTTTTCCGACAAGCCGGGCAGGTTGTCTATTGTGTTCTCCGCCGGAACGCAATATAATGGGGAAAAACAAAGAAAGGCGGACGGCGCATGAACACCCTGATCGAACTGTATGACGAGCGCGCCATCGAGAATATTCTGGCACCGGATATGTTCCGCCCCCGGCGCATCGTCTACCTCTGCCCCGGTGAGATCGCCCAGGACCGCACCCGGCAGGAGACTCTGGCCGCCTTTTTCCGGCGGCGGGGCTGGGAGCCGGAGCTGATTTTTGTGGAGACCAGTCTCTTCAAGGCAGACCGCATCCTGCGGCAGCTGTTTACCATCGGGGAACGGTTCCCGGACTGCGCCATCGACGTCACCGGCGGCAGCGATGCGGCCCTGTTCGCGGCAGGGATGTTCGCGGCGAAAAAGGGCGTGCCCGCGTTCACCTATTCCCGGAAGAAGAACCGCTTTTACGACATTTCCGGCGCGGCCTTTGCCGACGAGCTGCCCTGCGGCCTGACCTATTCCATCGAGGACTTCTTCCTCATGGCCGGCGGCACGCTGCTGCCCGGACGGGTGGACAATCAGATCCTGTCCCAATATCTTTCGGACTTCGACCCGTTTTTCGACTGCTTCCTCCAATTCCGCCGGGACTGGCCCAATATCATCTCCTACATCCAGCGGATCTCCCCTTCGGAATACGGCCAGACCCCGCCCCTGTCCGTGGTGGGCGGCTACACCGTAAAGGGCGAACGGGGCTCCCGCAACACCGCCAACGAGGACGCGCTGCGGGAACTGGCCCGTATTGGCTTTATTCAGGAGCTGGAGATCGTCCCCGGCCAGCAGGTGTCCTTCCGGTTCCGGGATCTGAATACCCGGGCGTGGCTGCGGGACGTGGGCAGCGCGTTGGAGCTGTATGCCTACAAGGCCTGCGTGGATTCCGCCATTTTCCATGACATTATCAGCAGCGCCGTGGTGCGGTGGGATGAGGTACTGGGCCACGGCAGCGTTTCCAACGAGATCGACGTCATGGCCGCCCGGGGCGTGATCCCCCTGTTTTTAAGCTGCAAGGCCTGCGACATCAAGACGGAGGCCCTGAACGAGCTGGCCATCCTCCGGGACCGCTTCGGCGGCAAGGGCGCCAAGGCGGCCATCGTCACCACGGAGGTCTGCAACGCCGCCGCCCGCCACCGGGCCGCTCAGCTGGGCATCGCCGTCATTGATCTGGAGGAACTGAAAACCGGCCAGATCGTCCACCGGCTAAAGGTCATTATGAAGACGGAATGACCCGCTCCGGTGGGATTTATCCGCACAAACAGGCAACATACGATCACCTCCCGCATCCGCGCCTATGAGGAGGAGCTGCACTTCTTCCTGAAGTTCTTCGACGTGAAGTCCTTCATCATCATGGCGGTGATGATGACCGGCGGCATCTGGCTGCGGTCCAGCGGCGTGGCCCCGGACCGGTTCATCGCCTTCTTCTACACCGGCTTGGGGGCCTCCCTCCTGCTGGCGGGGCTGCTGTTCGGCTGCAACTTCGCCAAGGGCAAGGCGTAATATCGGAAATACGGTCCGTGCAGAGCAGTTTTGAGACGATGGTCTCAAAACTGCTCTTTTTTGTGGGCGAGAAGGCTCCATAGTGGTCAAACAGCGGTCAGTACGCGCAAAAAGGCGGTTTTTGTATGCGGTTTTGACACAGATACCCCTTGATTCACCATCCGCCGTCATGGTATGATATTGTTGTGCAAGAACAAAAGTCCACCCGTGAGAGATATCCGCCAGTGACGCCGCTCACAGCGGAACCAAATATCGAAAAGATAGGGGGACCAGACATGAAGCACCATCGCATCCTTTACCGGGCGCTGAGCGCGCTCCTTTGCCTTGGACTCTGCGCCCAGTTGACCGCCTGCGGCAAGAAACCCGTTCCCAAGCCCGGCTCCTCCGGGCCGTCCGCGCCGTCCGTGTCGAAAAAGGTCTATGATGACAGCCTCATCACCGAGGTCTATGACGAGGAGGACTCCTTCACCGACGAATACGGCACGGAATATTCCTACATCTGTCACGTTCCGCAGCTGGAGGCCGACACGCCGGAGGCCAAGGCCATCAACTGGGAGATCATGGAGAGCTTCGGAAATGACGTGCAGGCCACGCTGGACGCCGCCGAATCGGGAGAAACGCCCAGCTCTCAGTACATGGAGGTCACATGGCAGAGCTATTGGAACGACAGCCTGCTGAGCCTTTCCATCCGCGTGTTGGGCTGGACCAGCGACCTCATCGACTACGCGGTATATCACTACGATTTTGAGACCGGCCAGCGGCCGGACAACCTGGAGCTTCTGGACCGCTTCCACGTGGACGAGGGAGACTTTATCGCCGCCCTGCGCCGGGGCGCGGCCCGGCAGTTCGATTCCCATTACGCCCCCTGGGGCACGGGAGGCCTCTCGCCGGAGGATGAAAACTACGGTGGCATCTCCATTGACTTAGCGGCACTCCGGGCCTGGACGGTGGCGGAGGAAAACTTCTCTCTGGATCTCGCCAGGTTCTGCCCCAACGGGGACGGCACCTTCACCGCCTTCCAGCCTGTCGCCTCCATCGCGGGGGGGCAACGGATGGTATTATGAGCCGGTGCTCGTAGAGCCCGGCCCCGGCGACTGGGCGGACGGCGGCCCTCAGGCCGAGGACGCTTTCGTGTCCGCCTGGCTCACCAATGACGGCGTATCGGTCTCCTTTGCCAAGAGCCAGTCGAGGGATTTCCCGGACAGCGAGACCTACCGCAGAGCCTACGGCTTCTCGTATGACACGGAGTACCCCGTAGCCGGGTGCTACGGCGACTATCAGGACATTTTCGTAGGTGCCAGCGGACAGGATTTCTGCCCCTATGTGTTCCTTCTGACCACGGACGGCACGGTGGAGTACATCGACATCTTCGGCGGTCTCTGGCATGGATGCCTCTGCTCCGGCGGCCCGCTCTACGGTTTCCGGGACATCGTGAGCTTTGAGTCCGGTGTCTATGAGGACGGCTTCGGCGGCGGCTACGAGACCGTGTACGCCGTGGACAAAAACGACAGGAAATACGACATGCCCGCCTGCATCACGGCGCAGGGGAACGCCATGCCCAGCTACGCCGCCGGAAAGTGGTGCGCCAATGTGTATCACAGCGTGGCCAGCGGTGCCTCCTATGAGGGCGTCTACTATCTGAGCATCCACGAAAACGGTCTCGTGGAGATCAACGACGTTATCGTGAGCATCGACGCGCCCCTTCAGATCGCCGGCTACTGCACCTATTTAGGCACCACGGAGCTGGGCATGGTCTACCAGTTCGGTCTTTACAGCGGCGACCAGCTCCGGGAGGGCACCTTCGCCCTTGACCTCTACAACACGGATTACGGCGAGCTGACCATTACGCCCATCTCCGGCGTCAACCTCTTTGACGCCCCCGAGGGCGGCTGCACCGTCTTTACCCGGCTGTAACGCCAAGCACAGGCTGTTTTTAGGAAACGTGCTGCGGTTCAAATGAACCGCAGCACTCTTTTTGAAAACAATTGCTTGCACTCCGGCAGGTACAAGGTTATAATCCCAAGCAGTAAGTTTCAACAAAGGATATCCCGTTTTGCGAAGGAGCGCACATTCTATGAAAATCATTGTAACAGACGGCTACGTGGAAAACCCCGGCGACCTGAGCTGGGCTCCGCTGGAAGCCTTGGGTGAGGTGACATACTATGACCGCATCGGCCTGACCGATGAGGATGAAACCATCCGCCGGATCGGTGACGCGGAGATCGCCGTCATCAACAAGGCCCCCGTGACCCGGAAGGTCATTGACAGCTGTCCCAACCTGAAGCTCATCACGGTGATGGCCACCGGCTACAACGTGGTGGACGTGGTTTACGCCAAGGAAAAGGGCATCCCCGTGTGCAACGTGCCCAACTACGGCGGCTATTCCGTCAGCCAGTTCACCATCGCCCTGATGCTGGAAGCCTGTCTCCACATCGGCCACCATGACCGCACCGTCCACGAGGGCAAGTGGCAGAACAGCCCGGACTGGTGCTACTGGGACTACCCCCTCATCGAGCTGGCGGGCAAGACCTTCGGTCTGCTGGGCTGCGGCCGCATCGGCATCCACACCGCCGAGGCCGCCAAGGGACTGGGGATGCACGTCATCGCCTACAACCGCTCCCAGTCTCAGGCCGCTAAGGATCTGGGGGTGGAATTCGTGGATCTGGACGGCCTGTTTGCCCGGTCCGACGTGCTGGCCCTCCAGATGCCCTTAGCGGACTTCAACGTGGGGATCATCAACAAGGAGAACATCGCCAAGATGAAGGACGGCGTGATCATCCTCAACAACAGCCGGGGGCAGATGGTGGTAGAGCAGGATCTGGCGGACGCTCTGAACAGCGGCAAGGTGGCCTTCGCCGGGCTGGACGTGGTCTCCACGGAGCCCATTCAGGCCGACAATCCCCTGCTGACGGCGAAAAACTGCATCATCACCCCCCACATGTCCTGGGGCTCTCAGGGCAGCCGCCAGCGGATCATGGACTGCACCGTGAACAATATCAGGGCGTTTCTGAGCGGAGCACCGGAAAATGTGGTAAATCCGTAAGTTTTCCGGCAGAATGCCGATTTATGAAAGGGGAATCTGACGATGGACAGCAAAACCCTGCAAACCCTCCGCCGGGATGCGGAGGATATCTGCCGCAGCGCCATTGAAGCCTCGGTGCCGGACGCCGCCATTCAGCGGGCGCTGGCCCAGCTGCCCCCCTGTCAGGGGCGGACGGTGCTGGTCTCCATCGGCAAAGCCGGGTGGCAGACCGCAAAAGCCGCTTACAATGCGCTGGGCAGCACCATCGAACAGGGCGTGGTGGTGACGAAATACGGTCACAGCCAAGGCCCCATCGGTGATCTGGCCATTTACGAGGCGGGCCATCCCGTACCGGATGAACATTCCGTCCGGGCCACGGAAGCGGCGCTGGCGGCAGTCAGCGGCCTCTGCGCAAGGGACCGCGTGCTGTTTCTGGTGTCCGGAGGCGGCTCCGCCCTGTTTGAGCGCCCTCTGGTGCCTCTGGCGGAGCTGGAGGACATCACCGGCCAGATGCTGGCCTGCGGCGCGGACATCACCCAGATCAACACCATCCGCAAGCGGCTCTCCGGCGTCAAGGGCGGGCGGTTCGCCCAGCTCTGCGCCCCGGCCCATGTGTATGCCATCCTCCTCTCCGATGTCATCGGAGATCCCCCGGATATGATCGCCTCCGGCCCCGCCTATCCGGACAGCACCACAACGGCGCAGGCCATGGCCCTTGTGAGCCGGTACGGTCTGACCCTCAGCCCCCAGGCGCTGGACTTGCTGGAGCAGGAACCGCCCAAGGTGCTGGATAACGTCACCACGGTCATCACCGGCAGCGTGGCCCAGCTCTGCCGGGACGCGGCGGCCCGTGCGAAAGCGCTGGGCTACCGGACCTGCCTTCTGACGGACCGGCTCCAATGTGAGGCCCGGGAAGCAGGCCGCTTCCTGTCCGCCATGGCGGGGACCCACGCCGGAAAGGGCGAAAAAACCGCCTATATCTTAGGCGGCGAGACGGTGGTCCATCTGACGGGCCACGGTCTGGGCGGACGGAATCAGGAATTGGCGCTGGCAGCAGCGGAAGGACTGGCAGGATTGGAAGCGGTGGTGGCCTCCGTCGGCTCTGACGGCACCGACGGTCCCACGGACGCGGCGGGCGGCATCACCGACGGCGCCACGGCGGACGCTCTGGCCGCTCTGGGCATTTCCATCGACAAAACGCTGGCGGACAACGACGCTTATCACGCCCTGAAAGCCTGCGGCGGGCTGATCATCACAGGACCTACCGGCACCAATGTCAACGACATCACGGTGCTGCTGGTGTGACCTCCCCTCCCCTGCCGATCCTCCCCACATATCGCAAAGAACTCCCGGAGTCCTTGTGTGTACAAGGGCTCCGGGAGTTTCTGCCGCACCACGGTTCGATCTTCAGGAGCCGCTTTTCAGAGGCGGCGTTCAGTCCTCCTGACTTTTTTCCATCATGATCTCCAGAATGGTCCGGTCGGTCTCCACCATGCCCGGGGTGCTGACCCGGCCCATATTGCGGATGGCCTGCTCGGGGGTAGCGCCGCAGATGCCGTCCGTGGACTGGAGGACCACATCGCTCATCGCCAGATAGGCGCACATCATGGCGGCGTTGGTGGCGGTAGCCAGCTTCAGCGCGCAGCCGATCTTGCCGCCGTCGCAGATCATGCCGGTGAGGTTGCCGCTCATATTGATGATGGCCTTGCCGATCTGCTCATCCGTGCCGCCCATGAGCCACACCATAGCGGCCGCAGCAGCCGTGGCGGCAGAAACGCCGCAGCCGCAGGTGGCAGACAGCTTCCCGGTAAAGGACTTGATGTAGACGTTCAGCACGTGGGAGAAAGCCAGCGCCTTTTCCAGCATCTCGTTAGAGGCCCCCAGATGATGGGCCATCTCCACCACAGGGATGACGGCGGTGATCCCGTGGTTGCCGCTGCCGGCGCTGCTCATAACGGTGTAGGGACAGCCGCTCATGCGGCCCTCGGCGCTGCTGGCTACCCGCATCATGGTGCGGCTGAACAGGTTGTCCCCCATAGCGCCCTCCGTGACCTGCTTTTGCAGCGCGGCGGCGATGCCGATGCCAAGCCGGTGCTCCAGACCGAAGTCTGCCAGCTTTTCGTTCATCTCCATGCCGTCCAGCATGGGGGCCAGCTCCGCCTCGCTGCACTGATCCACCACGGCCCGGATCTCCGCCACCGTCATGGGCATCAGGCGGGCGTGGATGTCGTCCTGCGTACCGGTGCTGTATGCCTTCTCCAGCAGGACTTCATCATTCCGCTGGGTGAGGATGATATTGGAGTGGGTGCCCCGGATCTCGCTGATGCCGGTACCGGCCTCCGTGGTGACCTCCGCCCGGACATAGAGCTGCGCCTCGTCATGCTTGATCGCAACGGTAACACGGCGCGCCTCCGCCAGAGCGATGGCGTCGGCGGTGACGGTCTCATCAATGTCCGCCAGCAGCTGCAAGCCCTTCTCCGGGTTGCTCAGGCGGGCGCCCAGCGCGGCGGCATAGTTCAGGCCCACCCGGGGGAAACCGGGAATTCCCACGCTCATGCCGTTTTTGTAGATGCCGGGGTTTACCTCCACCTTCACGGAGACGATGCTGCCCCCCACGGCATGATGGGCGTCTGCGGCGGCCAGAGCCACGCACACCGGCTCCGTGCAGCCAAGGGCCGGGACTACCTCCTGGCGCAGCAGTGTCAGCAGTTCTTCTTTGGTGATCATGGGAACGCTCCTCCTTCTTGTTTTTCAGATGCCATATATCAGATCGTCACAATAGAAAGCAGATTCCGTGCCAACTTCTTTTTTTGACAAATTCTGCGATTTCTCTTGTAAAACCGCCCGGTCCATGATTAAATGGTTGAAGAAACTGGTCAAAGGAAGTGATTTTGTGGTGACCAAAAAGAAGATCTCCGTCATCGCCTTAGACCCCCGGGCAGGCAAGTCCTACGGCGAGGACATCGCCGGGCTGTTTTCCGATGTGGCGGATATTTCCGTCTTTTCCATGCTGGACGGCAGCGCCGCCGGTGTTCTGGAACGGGCGGATCTGTTTGTAGCCTCCACGGACGCCTACGGTTCCCCGGAGGAGCTGGCCAAGCACATCCCGCTGGACAGCCAGACCATGGCGATCGAGGTATCCTTCCGGTGGAGCGAGCTGCGAAAGCTGAAGGAGCTGCCCGCAGGCAGCAAGGTGCTGTTTGTCAACATGACCGAGACCATGGCCCGGGAGGCCATTGCCCAGCTGGAACAGTTCGGCATCACCCACATCCACTGGATCCCCTTCTACCCCGGCGCGTCGCTGGAGGAGGACGTCCATATCGCCGTGACCCCGGATGAGATGCGCTACGTCCCGCCGAAGATGGAAACGGTCATTGATATCGGCCAGCGGGTCTGCACCTCCGGCATGATGATCGAGATCGCCCTGCGGCTGGGACTGGAATCCCTGCTGGAGGGGCCTGCTTTTCAGGAGTACGCCCGCAGCGTCGCCACCAGCAATTACAGCTTTGACCAGATGTTTGCCCGGTCCGTCCGTCTGGAAAGCCTATTCCATATTTTATTGGAGAGTCTGGAGGACGGCGTCATCGGCATCAACGAAAAGGGTGAGATCTTCGCCTGCAGCCGTCAGGCGGAGGATATGACCTGCGTCAGTGCGGCGCTGATCCAGGGAAAGCGGTGCGAGGAGGTCTTTCCCTACATTCCCTTCGCCGCGTGTCTCCGCGCCCGGCAAACGCTGCCCGCCAAGGTCATCAAGGTCAACAGCGTCAACCTCAGCGTGGAGGTGGTGCCGGTCATCCGGCAGAACGCCTGTATCGGCGCCTTCGCCCTTCTCCAGCGGTTCAATGACGTGGAGGTCCGGCAGAACGAACTGCGGGGCCAACTGCTCCACAAGGGCTATTACGCCAAATACAGCTTTGACGATGTGATCGGACAGTCGGCGGCCATCCGCAGGACCAAGGAGACCCTGACCCGGATGGCCAACAGTGAAAGTCCCATTCTTCTGATCGGCGAGACCGGCACCGGCAAGGAGCTGTTCGCCCACGCCGTTCACCGGGCCTCCCGCCGGGCAAACGGGCCGTTTCTGGCCATCAACGTGGCGGCGTTTCCGGAGAATCTGCTGGAAAGTGAGCTGTTCGGCTACGAGGAGGGGGCCTTCACCGGAGCCAAAAAGGGCGGCCGCCCCGGCCTCTTTGAGCTGGCCCACAGGGGCACACTGTTTCTGGACGAGGTGGAGGGCATGAGCCCCGCTCTTCAGATCAAGCTGCTGCGGACCTTGCAGGAGCGGGAGGTCATGCGGGTCGGCGGCAACCGCATCATCCATGTGGACGTCCGCATCGTGGCCGCCACCAACGAGGCGCTGGAACGGAAGGTGCGGGAGGGCACCTTCCGCCGGGATCTCTATTACCGGCTGAACACCCTGCCGGTGGTCATCCCGCCCCTGACGGAGCGGGGGGACGATATGTTTCTGCTGATGGATCAGTTCCGCCGGGAGCTGAACGGCGACTTCCGCCTGACGGAGCCGGTGCAGGACTTTTTCCGCCGTCACACATGGCCCGGCAATATCCGGGAGCTGCGGAACGTGGTGGAATACTTCATCTATACCGACCACCGGGACATCACCATGGAGGACCTCCCCCCCACCCTGCTGCTCTCCGGGGACACCCTCTCCCGTCCGGCGTCCGCCCCAGCGGCGCAGCAGGATGCGCCGGCCCCCTCTATGTCGGATTCCTTCCGGTTCGTGCTCGCCCAGCTGTATGCGGCCTCCGAGGCAGGGACGCCCATGGGCCGGGATAAGCTGCTGCAAAAGGCCCGGGAGTCCCATGTCCCCCTCTCTCAGCAGGAGGTTCGGACCATCCTCACCGAAATGGCGGGGCAGGGACTGGCCCGCGTCAGCCGGGGCCGGGGCGGCAGCCAGCTGACGCCCAAGGGCCGGGAGCTGTGGGAAATCGGTCAAAGATAAAAAGCTATAACCATTTATACCAATTCAGCCAATAAAAGCCGATCGTGCGCGGCCCTGTTTTCCGGGGCAGCCGCAGTGTCCGGGAGGGATTTTGGTGATTTGCCAAAATCTCTCCCCGGATATTTCATGTGCTTTCCCGCTTTCCAACGGGTTTCCATGCATAGCTACGCCGCCCCGGCGGTTTGGCACAGTTCTTGCTTAGTAATCAGTCAAAGCATACAGACGTGCCACTGAACACGCAAAGAAAGGATGTGGGAGTCATGCAATATGATTTCGACCAAGTGGTAGACCGCTCCAAAAACCTCTCCGCCAAGTATGACGAACGGGTCAAGAAGTTCGGCACCGACGATGTGATCCCCCTGTGGATCGCGGATATGGACTTCCGGACCGCCCAGCCCGTCATTGACGCGCTGAAGGCCCGGGCCGAGGAGGGCATCTGGGGCTACACCGCCCGGCCCGCCAGCTATTTCGAGGCCGTGAAGAACTGGCAGAAGCGCCGCAACGGCTGGGACACCGACACGGCCCTCATGAGCTTCAGTCCCGGCGTGGTCCAGACCCTCAGTGTCATGATCCGGCTCTATACCCCCCAGAACGGCAATGTTCTGATCCAGACCCCCGTGTACGGCGAGTTCTATGACATGACCGAGCTGGCCGGACGGCACGTCATTGAAAATCAGCTGGTAGAGCAGGACGGAACCTGGACGGTGGACTGGGCCGACTTCGAGGAAAAGCTCCGGAGCGCGGACATTTTCCTGCTGTGCAACCCCCACAATCCTCTGGGCATCGTCTGGACGGAGGAGGAGCTGCGCCGGATGATGGAGCTGTGTCTGAAGCACCACGTTCTGGTGGTCAGCGACGAGATCCATTCCGACCTTATCTTCCACGGCAAGCGCCACATCCCCACCGCCTCCCTCTCCCCTGAGATCGCCGCCAATGTGGTCACCGGCATTTCCGCCACCAAGACCTTCAATCTGGCGGGTCTTCAGGCCAGCACCGCGGTGTTCCCCAATGCCCACATGAAGGCCATGTTCGACAAATTCTGGACCGACATGGATATCCACCGCAACAACGCCTTCTCCGTCACCGCCATGGAGGTGGCCTTCAATGAAGGCGAGGAATGGCTGGAACAGCTCTTGCCCTACATTTCCGCCAACTTCGACTTTGTGGTGGACTACTGCGAAAAGCACATCCCCAAGATCAGGACCTACGCCCCCGATGCCACCTACCTCATGTGGCTGGACTGCCGGGATCTGGGCCTGAGCAACGAAGCGCTTCATGACTTCATGATCCAGAAGGCAAAGCTGGGCCTCAATGACGGCTGCGCCTTCGGCCGGAGCCTGAACGGGTATATGCGGCTCAACGCCGCCTGTCCCCGCAGCGTTCTGGAACAGGCCATGCGTCAACTGGAAGCTGCCGTCAACAGCCTGTAAGGCTGGCGGTTTCACGATAAGGCAGCCTCAGAAACGCCGGACGAGCATCAAGTCCCGAAAAAAGCGCCACGCATACCGAAAAGTGTCGGATTATAGTAAAATCGCCGGTTCAATGAACCGGCGATTCAGCGTGTCAAAAAAGTCTTTTTGCCCCGCTGAGCAAGTTTTCAGAACTTCATAAAAGTTCTGAAAACTTAGGATTTTAATGGCGCGGGACACCCCTCTTGGGTTTCCCGCGCACACCCTTCACCCGCAAGGGGTATGCGGCATCCGTAAAGCGGCGGAGCCGCTAACGGCTGCCCTACCTTACCGTCGCGGAGAATTTACCACTTTATCGACAGTCTCAGATCCGGTTCCATTGTGATGGGACCGGTCTTTTCATGTTTCCATACAGAAAGTGGAGCGGAGGAGCCGCTTGCCGCTTTCAGTCTTCATGTGCTCTTCCAGGAAGTTCTTCCTGTTTTCCGGGCTGTAGCCGCTTTCGGAGGCGTTTACGATGTAGTCCGCCTCGATCAAAATTTGATAATCGATGCCGTCAATATCCGTGTAGGTATGGTGGTGGCTCACCAGATAAGCCACCCGGTCCACCTGCTCCGCAGACAGGCCCGCATCCGCCAGAAAGCTCCGTACCAGGGGGCCGCCCTCTTCCTCCTGTCGCTTGCCGTTAGTATTGCCGTATTTTTCCCGGCACAGGGGGCAGGCGATGTCATGGGTGATGGCGGCGATCTCCAGTGTTTCCTGGGTCTTCCGGTCCAGGCCCTCCAGCTCGCCGATGGTTTTGGCGTAGGTCCACACGCACATGAGATGGTTGATGTCGTGTAGGTTTCCGTTGGAAAATGCGATCATTTTTTCCATGATCTGAGAGATGTTCATAAAGAATGCCTCCTTAAAATTACAGGTTGAAGCGGCGGCGGGCCTCCTCCCGGAGAGAGGGCACCCGCCGGACGATCCGCAGGGGGATGATGAGTCCCACGCAGACCGCCAGCACGATCAGGGACCACCCTGGCTGCCACACGCCCCGGAAATACCGGTCGATGCAGAATTCAATGCCCATCGCCAGAAGCCCAGCCGCCCCGATGATCAGGGCAATGGCGGAGAGGGTGGAGCGCCGCCCGCCCCGGAGCAGAAAGCTCAAAAGAAAGACCAGCACTCCAGCCCAGCCGATCACGGGCAGAGCCAGCCCCCGGAACCAGCGGCTGCCGCCCAGGTCGATGGAGATGAGCCAGACATAGATGCCAATGGCCGCCACATCGGCGGTGAGCCGGAAAAAGACCGGCAGCCGCCGCAGCACCATAGGCAGGGTGAACCAGACCCACAGCATCACCGCCGCCCCGATGACGTACAGGGACCAGGGACGGTCCGTGGGCAGGAACAGGTTCAAAAGCCCGCAGCACAGGGACACGGACACCAGCATGGCCGTCAGCAGGATGGCGGCCTCTCGTCTGGAGGCGGGCTGTACGGCGGCGGAGTTGGCGGGAAAGTAGGGCGGCGCATCCAGTTCCGGATGCCAGGCAGGCGTCCCGCACAGGGGACAGGTTTTGGCGCTGGGATCCAGTTCCACGCCGCAGTTGACACAGTAAGACATAAAATGCTCCTCTTATCGGTTGCTCTCGATCCGCACCGGGATGCCCTCCCGGACCAGAAAGCGGAAAAAGTCCCGCTCTGTGTCCGTTTCGGCCTGGGTGCCGGCAAAGGTGATTTCCATGATGTCTCCATAGCTGATGGAGGCGCAGTGGCACCGTGGCACCGTGGCCTGACCCAGCACCACCTCCATTCCCTGAATATGGGGAGCCATCTCCGGCGGCACGGTGAAGGCGCCGGGATTGGTATAGGTGCAGGAGTAGGGCCGTACCCCCAGGAGATAGTAGTTGAGGGCCATCACCGGGTTTTTCAGAAACACCGGCACCGCCCGGAGAAAGAAATTCTTCGTGAAGCGGACATTGCCGGTAAAGGCGGCCTGCAGCTCCTGGCGGTGGACGTGGAGCTTCATATAGTGCCGCACCTGGGAGACGATTTCCGGAAAAGTGTAATCCCCCAAGGCAGGGTCGATGCTGGGACGGACGGTGGTAATGAAGTTCCGCACCGTTTCCGAGGGGAACCAGCTCCGCAGATTGATGGGCACCGCCAGGGCCACCGGGCGTTCCTTGTGGGGATGCTCCCGGCGCTGCTTTTCCAGCAGCACGTGGATCAGCGCGGCGGAAAGGTACTCTGTGATGGAGGCGTCATAACTCCGTGCGGCCTCCCGGAGCTTTCCCAGGGGCACGAAGCCCATGGTGACATGGAAGGTGTAAAAAGGCTCCGGGGTGCCGGTGTTGGCATAGGCCTTAGGCATCCGCCGCAGACCCAGGGCGTGCCGCCCGGCATAGCGGGCGTAAGCGTCCTCCAGCTCCTCCTTCCGGGGCGGCTCCTCCAGGTCCAGCACACCGTTTCCGGCCGGAACGCTTATGCCTGTCTGCCGCAGATACTCCGCCAGCAGCGTCCGGAAAAAGGTTAGGGCCCCGGCCCCGTCGGACAGGGCGTGGAACACCTCCAAGGAGATGCGGTTCCGGTAGTAGTAAAACCGCACCAGCCAGCCGTTGTCCTCCCGGAACCGCACCGGCTGGCAGGGATTGGCCACGTCGGCTTTCAGGAAGGGGCCGGGGGCGGTGTTGGGTTCCAGATAGTACCAGAATAGACCCCGGCGGATGCGGACGGCAAAGCTGGGGAACCGGGGCAGCACCCGGTCAATGGCGTTTTGCAGGGCGGCGGGCCGCACCGGCTCTGTCATCAGGGCGGAGAAGCGGTAGATGGCGGAATATTCCTCCCTTTGCAGGGCGGAATAGAGAATGCCGGCATTGTCCAGCCGGTACCACTGACTGTCCGGTTTTGCCATCTGCGTCACCTCCCCGAAAATAGTTACAGATCATTGTAGCACATGGGGAAAGGCGCGGCAAGAGTTGGCCCATTTTCCACTTCCCATTTTCCGTGATTTATGGTATTCTGCAATTAACACGAAAGAGCGGAGGACCTATGGAAAAGCTGCAATTAGGCAGAAAACGGAAAACGGATGCCGAAAAACCCCGAATGGACCCGCTGATGCGGGCGCTGAAAGCCCTGCACAGCGCCGGTTCCCCGGAGGCCATGACCCCGGAGGAGCTGGAGCATCAGCGCCGGAACCAGGAAATTCTGGGCCGCCTTACCGCCCCTATGGCGGGGATGGAGTATGAAGAGCTTTCCATCGGGGCCATGCCTGCTGCCTGGACCCGGCTGAAAGCGCCCCATGGGGACCGCCGGGTGATCCTCTACTGCCACGGCGGCGGCTATACCAGCGGCAACCTGGGTTATTCCCGGGTGCTGTCCTCCAAGCTGGCCCACGTCACCGGCTACGATGTGCTGAGCTTTGAGTACCGGCTGGCGCCGGAGCATCCCTACCCGGCGGCGGTGGAGGATGCCATGCGGGCCTGGGACTATCTGATGTATCAGGGATACGGGGCGGAAAACGTGACGGTGGCAGGGGACTCCGCCGGAGGCAACCTGGCCCTGGTGCTGTGCCGCCGTTTGAAGGCCGCTGGGCGCCGGATGCCCCGGGCGCTGCTGTTGATGTCCCCCTGGACGGATATGACCATGTCCGGGGCATCCTACCGGGAACGGGTGGAGAGCGACCCCATGCTGACGCCGGAGTACATCGAGGCCGTCCGGAGGGCATACGCCGGGGGCAGGGATCTCCATGACCCGGATTTGTCGCCCCTGCTGGGGGATCTGGGGAGCTTTCCACCTACCCTGATCCAGGTGGGAGACCATGAGATCCTCTATTCCGATTCCGCGTCCCTGGCTGCGGCGCTGCGGGCGGCCCATGTGCCCTGCCGGCTGGAGGTCAGCGAGGGAATGTGGCACGTATTTCAGATGTTCCCCATCAAAAAAGCGGCGGCGGCCATGGAAAGCGCCGCTCGGTTTCTGCTGGAGCTATAAAAATAAAAAGGCCTGCTCGAAAGAGCGGGCCTTTTGCTTTTGTAGTCAGATGCGTTCCAAGCGGCGGGTGGGCCGGATGTATTTGAAAGCAGGGGTTCTTTGGCAGACCGGCACGGGCGGCTGAAGGCTGTGAAGCTCAATAGCGGCCGATGGGAGGCGTCACGTAATCCGGCAGGGGGCAGTGGTAGCTGCCGCCGTTTTTCTGCTCCAGTTCCTCCCGGGCCTTAGCGATGACCTCCGGCTGGTCCATGGTGCGGATGGCAGCCAGGGTCATGATCTCCGCCGCCCGCAGCATGCCTTTCATTCCGATGTCGGAGCAGGCGAAGGCGGTATTCTGCCAGGAGTGGCCTACGTTGCCAAGACAGGCAGTTGCCACAAGGAACATGACGGTGGGGGTGGCGTAGCCCACATCGCCCACGTCGGTAGAGCCGGAGCTGTAGGCGGTCTCCTTGGGGTTAAAGGGATGGATAACCCGGTCCAGAGGCTTTTCCAGAGCGGCGTCCAGCTCTTCCGGCTCGAAGTAGTAGCCCAGCTTTTCCCGGATGCCCACCATGGTGGTGCGGGGATAGGTGCGGAGGAACTCCGCCGCCAGCCGGTAGTCCGCCTCAGTCCACTCCGGAGCACCCAGCTCCCGCATGCACTGGTCCACCACGGTCCCCAACGTGCGGTTGGGAACATAATCGGAGAAGGCCATGGTGATCTCATACTTCATCTTGGTGCCGGTCATCAGGGCCGCGCCCTTGGCCACGTCCACCACCCGGGTGAACAGCTCCTGGACCTGGCTGACCTTGGGGGCCCGGACCTCGTATTTGATGACGGCGTGGCTCTGGACCACGTTGGGGGCGGTGCCGCCGGGATCGGAATAGGCATAGTGGATGCGGGCGGCATCGATCATGTGCTCCCGCAGGTAGTTGCAGCCCACGTTCATCAGCTCCACGGCGTCCAGGGCGCTGCGGCCCAAATGGGGCTCGCCGCCGGCGTGGGCGGCGACGCCGTCAAAGGTGAAGTTGGCACCCATGATAGCCACGCTGCCCCGGGAGCCCACTTCGTTGACGGTCTCCGGGTGCCAGGTGTAGGCGAAGTCCACGTTGTCGAAATATCCGGCCCGGGCAATGAACTGCTTGGAACCGGCGCCTTCCTCGGCGGGACAGCCGAAGAAGATCACAGTGCCGTCCTTCTGTTCCTTCACCAGATAGTCCTTCAGGGCCACGGCGGCGGCATAGCACCCCGCACCCAGCAGGTTGTGGCCGCAGCCGTGACCGGCACCGCCCTCCTGGACGGCCTCCTGGACCGGGCAGCCTGCCTTCTGGCTCAGGCCGGACAGGGCGTCGTACTCCGCCAGAAAGCCCACCACCGGCTTGCCGCTGCCGGAGGTAAAGGTGGCGGTAAAGGCGGTGGGAATATCCGCGATGCCCTCCTCAATGGTGAAGCCCTCCTGTTTCAGAGCGGAGATGAGGGCGGCGGCGGACTTGGTTTCCTCGTAGGAAAGCTCGGCGTAGCCCCAGATCTCCTTGGCCAGGGCTACGGTGGTGTCCGCCTTGGCGGAGACCAGGTCTTTAATGGTCTGGATCATTGTATCAATCTCCTTTACAGTACCATGCTCAGGAATTTAATGGTGCTGGGTTCGTGAGGGCAGGTGAAGATCTGCTCCGGGGTACCCTCCTCCTTAATGACGCCGTCGCAGATGAACAGCACCCGGTCGGACACCTCCCGGGCGAAGCCCATCTCATGGGTGACGATGAGGATGGTCATGCCGCTGCGGGTCAGCTCCCGGATAACGTTCAGCACCTCTTTGACCATTTCCGGGTCCAGGGCGGAGGTGGGCTCGTCAAAGAGCATGACCTCCGGCTTCATGGCCATGGCCCGGACGATGGCCAGCCGCTGCTTCTGGCCGCCGGAGAGCTTCCGGGGATACTGGTCGGCCTTGTCTCCCAGGCCCACCCGGCGCAGCAGGGCCATGGCCTCCTCTTTCGCCTGATCCTTGGGGACCTTTTTTTCCAGAACCGGGGCCAGTGTCACATTTTCCAGCACCGTCAGGTTGGGGAACACGTTGAAATGCTGGAACACCATGCCGATGCTCTGGCGGTATTTGGAGATGTTCAGTTTTTTGTCGGTGATGTCCTGGCCCTTGAAAAGGACCTGGCCGCCGTCCGGCGTTTCCAGCAGGTTCAGACACCGGAGAAAGGTGGACTTGCCGCCGCCGGAGGGGCCGATGATGGACACCACCTCGCCACGGCGGATCTCGGTGGAGATGCCCTTCAGCACCTCCAGCTTGCCGAAACTCTTTTTCAGGTTCCGGGTTTCCAGAATCACGTCAGTCACTGACGGTCAGCCTCCTTTCAATGACCCGCAGGAGCCGGGAGAGGATAAAGTTCAGCAGGAAGTAGATGATGCCTACGATGGTCAGGGATTGGAGGGCCAGGAAGGTGGCGCTCTGAACGGTTTTGAAGCTGGTCATCAGTTCCCCCACGAAGAACACGGAGGCAAGAGAAGTGCCCTTCACGGTGGAGATGAACTCGTTGCACAGGGCGGGGAGAATGTTCTTCACCGCCTGGGGCAGGATGATGCGGGTCATCACGTGGGCCTCGGAAAGGCCGATGCTCCGGGCGGCCTCCCACTGGCCCTTGTCCACCGCGCCGATGCCGGCCCGGATGATCTCAGAGATGAAGGCGGAGGCGTTCACCACCAGGGCTGCCACGATGCACTGGGTGTCCGTCAGTTCAAAGGGCACCAGCTTGGGCAGGCCGATCCAGAAGAAATACAGCTGAAGCAGGATAGGGGTGCCCCGGAGAATTTCCACATACACGTTGGAGATCAGCCGGAGAATTTTCAGGCGGCTCATCCGCATAAGGGCCACCACCATGCCCAGCAGGGCCCCCAGGAACACGGTGACTGCCGAGATCCAGAGGGTGCCCCACAGGCCCGAGAGGTACACCGGATAATATTTCAACCAAACTTTGATGACCTTTTCCATGGGATTCCGCTCCTAAAACCAATTTTGCCGCTTATTCGATGCCCAGGGCCGCGGCCTGCTCCTCATATTCGCTGTACCAGGCGTCCGTCTGGCCGTTTTCCTTCAATTCAGCGATGCACTGGTTGACCACTTCCGCCAGGGACTCCGTATCGTCCATAGGCATGGCCACGCAGGTGCCGTTCATGTTGGGGTCCACCTCGAAGCGGTAGTCGGTGATGACCATGCCGCCGTTGGCGTCGGCATACAGCTGGGCGGAGGCGGTGTTGCAGATGCACACGTCAGCCTTGCCCTCGGCCACGGCCAGGTAGCCGTCGGTCATGTTGGCCACCAGCTTGAATTCCTTGCAGGCGCCGTTGATGTACTGGTTATACAGGGCCTCCTGAACGGAGCCGCTCTGGGTGATGACCACGGCGTCCTTCAGGGAATCCAGGTCGTTGTACTTGTCGGCGTCCTCCGTCCGGACGATGAAGCCGTAGCCGGAATTGTTGGAGTAGTACACATCGCTGAGCCGCATGGCCTCCGCCCGGGAGGGGGCATAGGCGATGGCGGAGATGGCGAAGTCGTACTTGCCGTCGGCCACGCCAGAGAGAACGGCGGTGTAGTCCAGGGCCGTGATCTTCAGGTCCACGCCGATCTTGTCGGCAATGTACTTGGCCACCTCAATGTCCATGCCCTGATACTGGTCGTCCCCGCTCTTGGAGGGGTCTACGTATTCAAAGGGAGCGAAATAAGGCTCGGTGCACAGTTCGATGTAGCCCTTTTCCTTGATCTGCGCCAGACGGTCCTTGATCTCCCCGTTCTTGCTGCCGCCGCAGGCGGTGCAGGCCAGTGCCAGAACAGCCGCCAACAAAATTGCCATTGCCTTTTTCATATCCTTGCCCTCGTTTCTGTTGGTTTTGGGACGTTGGTGCCGCCCTTTTGATGGCATTTATCATAGCAGGGCCGTTTTAATTTGTCCACGCTTTAGCGTGGTAATTCGTTACCAAATTGCTAAGTCAAAACTTCAACGTTTTTGTGACCTTTTCGCAAAGGGCCTCCGGATGCGGAAAGCTATGCACGGCCATGCGGAAAAATCATGAATTTTGACCAGACGCTGCATCACACGCGCAGTATTTTTGAAATAATCCGGAAACAACCGATTTCGGAGTGCAGCGTGGGCTGTAAAAAAATCTTGACATCTTTTTTCAGTGTGTTAAAGTTGCCCTGTTCTTTTTCAGAACGCCTGTGCATATGCACGTCTTGACCATCCCTCTGGTGAGGGATCGAGGCTACACGGACGGCCGGGTCAAATGCCGAAAACCCGTCGAAGAGCCGGGGACCGCACCGCGGGTGCGGGTTGGCAACTTTGTTGCCTTATTGATCGAGCGGAAGAGCTCAAGTTTTTAAGTTGCTTATTACGTTCTGGCGCACACAACTTGTAAACGAGTAAACCTCACCACCCAAGCGTGACCGCTATGGATGGTGCTTCCGGGGGTTTAGGCCCCAGACTCATTTCCACCGTGGGGCCAAGACTCAGAAACTGAAACTGATTGACATTTCAGCACCGCGTAGAGGCTAAAGAGGGTGGATAATGTGCAATTTGTTCTTCGCTCTAATTCTGGAACTTTTGCCACAATTAGAGACCATTCCGTTTCCGGGATGGGTTTTAAGTATTCTCGGATAAAGTAGCGTGCGCCGATGTTATAACTCGCATTCAGGTCGCAGTTATACTGCTTCCCGTTTCGGAACCGGCACAGCGCCATGTTGGTACTATTCCGGGCTACTTCGCCAGAACCATCGAAAGCCAACCTGCTGGTGTTTCGTGCGTTGACGAAACGCACACGAATTCCATTGCGGCGGGCCTGATGCATGACGATTTTCTGAATGTCGCGATTTCTCCACATGTGGAGCCGCTGCTTTTTGTGCTTGGGTTTTTGCCCGGTGAAGTCAAGATGTTCCATAACAATGATGTCGGCCCCAACAGAAACGGCATACCGAACGATTGCCGGAGCGATTTTCTTGGACAAGTCCTCGTTGATGCGAACAGCCTTCTTCATGTGGCGGTTGCCGCCTCGATGACCATTCTCTCGCTGGCCTCTGCGTGCGCGGCCCAATTGCGTATTCAGCCGGTCTTTTTCACTCGGGAAGTCGATGAACTTCCGTGCGAGGACAGTTCCGTCTGGACGCATAACGCTGCACACAGCGTCGGTGTTAATGCCAAGGTCAACAGCAAGAATGGTCTGGTCTGTGAGAGGCTTCGTGTCGTAAGCAACCGTTTCTTCAAAGGCAAAGCATAAGGCATAACGGCGGTTCCGTTTCACGAGTTTAGGCGCTGACCCGCTAACCTCCCCCCAATGCTCCCGGATGTAGTCTGTGTCCTGCTTTCTAAGCAGAACTTTGACCCATACCCAATCCTTCTTGTGGTAGAGTTTCAACAGGGCCGTCCCATCACCGTTGTCTTCGTACATATTGTCTTTGTAGAAAGTCGGCATAGCTGAACGAGAGGTCTGGAGTTTAGGTTCTTTCCCTTTTCTGCCTGCACTCTCCCAATGAGAAACAGCAGCACGGTACGAAGATACGGCGCCAAGCGCCTCGGAAATCGTGGACCGCCGCAGGTAACTGGGGTACTTATAGAACTGTTTGTCGAATTCAGGATACTTGGCAACACTCGTACGGCTTGCATGAACAAGCAGTTCAACTGTCCTCTGTGCTTTGAGCGTGGACTTCGCATAGAGCTCTCCAAGACCGGTATCCCATTCAGACTCTACGATGCGGATAAGAAGAGAAAGCGCATCGCGATAAACCCGAATGGTATCTTTGAAGATTCTGTTTTCGCCAATGACCTTCGTGCAATAGCTTGAAACTATCTTTGCCATACGCTTTCACCTCCTGTTGCTAAATGCCTTTGATTATGGTATTATTATACCATAACAAGAATTGGTTGTAAAGCGACATGCGGAGGGCGTAAACATGAGCTATCGAACGAATAGACACAGTTGTTATGACCTGGAATATCATTTGGTTGTAGTAACAAAATACAGGCATCCGGTCATAGACGGAGCCTTTAAGGACCGGCTCACAGAACTGACGTATCGAATCTTTGAGGAGAACTTCCAGTGCTACGTGAATGAGGTAAACACCGATAAGGACCACATCCATATTCTCTTCGAGGCACCGCCTCAAGTGGCTTTGTCCTCCCTGGTCTGTTCCTACAAGACGGTAACGGCAAGACTACTCAGAAAAGAATTCGCCGAATACCTTGCTCCGTTCTATTGGAAACCCTATCTCTGGAATCGTTCTTATTTTGTTTGCACTGTGAGTGAACGCAGCCACGAACTTATTACCGAGTATATACGAAACCAGGGGAATAAGGAAAAAGGCTAACCCCTCCCAAACTGCTTTGGAAGAGGTGTGCGCCTTTTGTTAATCAATAAGAGTGATAAAATGGACTGCATGCACGGTGCTCCCCGGTCTATGCGGAAAAGGGTAATTCTCTCTGTTTGGATGTTTCAAGCCACGGGCGCAGGTGCGTCTGTGGCTTTTTTTCGTTCTTCCGCCGGTCTATGACTGCAAAGGCGAGAAAAAACATGAAAAAGAGAATCGTGAGTGCACTGCTGGCAGGATTTCTGCTGGTATCCGCGACTGCCTGCGGCAAGCAGCCCGCTGCGGACGCCGCACAGCCCGCGGCTGACCCCACACAAGCCTATCTCGACACGGTAAACGTGGATTACGCCTATGATCTGGCGCTGAAGCTGGAGGACATCCGCAGCAACGAAACGCTTGGCTACCGGACAGCAGGCTCCGACGCGGAGCTTGCCACCGGCGATATGCTCAAGGCGGAAATGGAGCGCATCGGACTGCAAAACGTCACGAAGGATGCGTTCACGCTGGATACGCAGGATTCGCTGTTTGGCTTGAGCCGACGGTGTATCCCTTCTTGGGTTTCCCGCGCACACCCTTCCTTACCGTCGCGGAGAATCTACCTCTTTATCGACAGCCTCCCCTCTCAGCGTGTCGAAAGAGTCTTTTGGTCCGCCGTGGTGCATAAAAAACGGCCAGCAGCGCTTTGGCTGCTGGCCGTAATTCATATTCTTTCGCCGTCTTTTTGGCGGGGAGCGGGTCCATTTGGAAAGGGTCCCTCCCCCCTGCTGTTTGCCCTGTGTTACGCGTTGCCGGCCAGATAATCCACGGCAAACTGCGTCATGAGCGCAGTCCCCTTGGGAAGCAGGGACTCGTTGACCGTAAACTTCTCGTGGTGGTTGTTGTAGATCATGCCGTTGGCCTCGTCCCGGCAGCCGATGAAGCCGAACACGGCGGGAATTTCCGCAGCGTAGTTGGCGAAGTCCTCGCTGCCCATCATGGCGGGCATATGGCAGAGTGTCTCCTCGCCGAAGAGCTTGACCACGGCCTTCTGAGCGATCTCTGTGAGGTCATCGTCATCGTTGATCACGGGATGCACCACATGGGCATACTTGAGCACAGCCTTCATGCCCAGGCCCTCCGCCGTGTTCTCTACGATCTGCCGCATGGCCTCCTCGTGCTTATCCAGGAAGTAGGCACGAGTGACGCCCTCCATGGTGACATGATTGGCGATCGCGTTGTAGCGATTGCCGCCGGAGATGGTTCCGATGGTGAGCACCACGGGGTCCAGGGGGTTGCTCATGCGGGAGACATACTGCTGGAGGTTATTGATGATCGCCGCAGCGCCGGTGATGGCATCCGCGCCCAGATGGGGCGTGGCCGCATGGGAGGAGGTACCAATCACATCCACCGTGAAGCGGCCGGAGTAGGCCATGCGGGGACCGGCGGTAACGTCGATATAGGGAATATCCAGCGTGCCCCAGACATGCTGGCCGAAGATGGCGTCCACCCCGTCCAGTGCGCCCTCTGCGATCATAGCCTTAGAGCCGATGACGTGCTCCTCCGCCGGCTGGAAGATGAGCCGCACATCGCCCCGCAGCTCCTCCCGGTGCTCCTGAAGGAGCTTGGCGGCGCCCAGCAGCATGGCAATGTGGGTATCGTGGCCGCAGGCGTGCATTTTCCCAGGCTCGCAGGAGGCGAAGGGCAGTCCCGTCTCCTCCTGGAAGGGCAGCGCGTCCGTGTCTGCCCGCAGGCCCACGGTCTTGCCGGGCTTGCCGCCGTGGATGGTGGCGACCAGACCGTAGCAGTTGACCATATCCCGGATGTCGGTGATCCCCAGTGCCTCCAGATCCCGGTGGATGGCGTCCCGGGTGTTCTTCTCCTCCCCGGTCAGCTCCGGATGCTGATGGTAGTAATGCCGACGCTCCACCACATAAGGGGCAGCGTCCTGTGCCAATGCCTTGATGTCCATTGTCCGCTCCTTCCTCAGCTGAATTACTGCTGTGCGGTCTCAGCGAGGTAGTCAGCGGCGAACTGTGCGGCCACCGCAGCGCCGCGGTGGAGGATCGTCTCGTCCACGTCGTACTTCTCGTGATGGTTGCCGTACATATAATCCCAGTCCTTATTGTGGCTGGCCACAAAGCCGTAGATATAGGGGATGCCGTCCTTGCCGAACCAGGAGAAGTCCTCGCTGCCCATCAGGGGTGCGGGGGTAATGAGGGATTCCTTACCGTAAAGCTTGGTAACGGCGGTCTGGGCGATGCGGTTGAGCTGCTCATTGCCGTTGATGACAGGCTCCGTCATGTACTGATAGCTCAGGGTCGCCTTGGCGCCGAAGGCTGCAGCGGTACACTCGGCCACCTTACGCAGCGCGTCCTCCACCTGCGTGCCGGTGAGGAAGGTACGCACGGTGCCCTCCAGCGTGGCGTGGCCGGCCAGCACGTTCCAGCGGTTGCCGGCGGTGACCTTGCCCACGGTGATGACCAGCGGGTTGAGGGGATCGTTCATCCGGGAGACCAGCTGCTGGATGGACTGGAGAATGGAGCTTGCCACCATCACGGCGTCCACACCCTCGTGAGGGGCGGAAGCGTGGGCGGACTTGCCCTCCACCTCAATGGTGAAGCCGTGGCAGCAGGCCATGAGGTTACCGGCGGGGAAAGCGATACCCGGGGCGTCATAGGTACCCCAGACATGCACGCCGTAAATGGCGTTCACACCGTCCAGTGCGTGTTCCTCCATCATCCGCAGAGCGCCCACGGCGGTTTCCTCCGCAGGCTGGAACACCAGGCGCACGTCGCCGGAAAGCTCGTCCTTCACCTCGTTGAGGATCTTGGCGGCGCCCAGCAGCATGGCCATGTGGTTGTCATGGCCGCAGGCATGCATCTTGCCCTCGTTGTGGGAGGCGAAGGGCAGGCCGGTCTCCTCCTTGACGGGCAGAGCATCAATATCGGCGCGCAGCGCCACGGTCTTGCCGGGCTTGCCGCCGTGAATGGTGGCGGTCAGGCCGTAGCAGGTCTCCATCTCGTGAATGTCGGTGATGCCCAGTGCCTCCAGATCCTCCTTCAGATGGGCGCGGGTGTTCTTTTCCTCGCCGGAGAGCTCCGGGCAGGTGTGATAATACCGGCGGCGATCAATGATGTAATCGTTGTACTGTTCCGCAAGAGATTTGATATCCATAATATACACGATCCTTTCTGTATACAATCTGATAGCTTTATTGTAGCGGTTTTTTCTGAATGTGCAAGACTGATTTTATGAACAAAGCTGTCCGGCGGAAAGAGCCGGACAGCTTTGCGGATGACTGGATCAGAACATTTCGGCAAAGAAGCCGGCGATTACCACGGAGGTGATGGTCACAGTGGTGAAGCCACCCACGATCATGGGCGGGAACATCTTGCTCATCAGGAATTCCTTCTCCTCCGGGGTCTGCGCCAGAGCGGTGCAGGTAGCCTCGGTGATGATGGCATTGGGCGGGAAGCCGTAGAGTGCGGTCAGCGCCGTGGCGGTGGCCATCAGGAAGGAGACCTTCAGGATCTTGGCGGCAATGAAGCACAGAATGACCATGCCGATAACGCCCACCACGATCAGGAGGATCATGGGGCCGATGATGTTTCCGAGCATCTCGGGGGTGCAGCCATTCAGACCGTCGAACACATACATCATCAGAGCGAACATGATGATGCCATAGGAGTTGGCCTTATTGATGGCATTTTCATCCAGGAAGCCGATGCTGGTGAAGATGACGCCCAGAACCAGCGCATACACAGCGCCGCTGATCTTCATGTTGATGACGGGGATCACGATGGTGCCCAGCTGGGTTGCGAGCCAGGACACGATGCCCAGCTTCAGCAGGATGACCACAGGGCCGTTCCAGTTGGCAGGCAGAGGGGGAATCAGCTTCTTGTGCTCCTCAGCAGTGCCGTTGTTGAGCTTGCCGTTGACGGCGTCCACATCGCTGACGGCGCCCTCCAGCTTGTACTCACCAGCGCGATAGCCCTTGAGCAGCTTCTTGCCCTCCAGCTGGAGGCAGACAGCGGTAAGGGGATAGCCGGCAAAGCCCTGCACGCAGTACATAGCGATGGCGAAGATGGCGGCTTCGGTAAGGCCATTCGCCTCCGCAGCTGTCTTCATGGTGGTGGCAGCGATGATGCCGCCGGTCAGCGGGGGCAGACCGGCAACCACCAGGTCACGGCCGATCACGCCGGGCAGAATGACCAGGCACAGTGCGCACATACCGGCAAGGCCGGCCAGGCACACGACGATGGTCTTCCACTGGGATAGCAGCTGCTTGATGGAAATGACCGTGCCCATGTGGGTGATAAGCAGGTAAATGCCGATGGTGCTGCCAAAGGGGATCAGCATGGAGTCGCTTACAACGGTGGTGGGAATAACAGTCCAGAAGCCTACCAGAAGTACGGCGGCAGTGACGAAAACCGATGGGATCCAGGCCTTCGTCAGGTTTGAGACTGCTTCGCCGATGAAATACACGACGCCGCAGATCACAAACGCGAGTGCAAAATTGTACATAGTGTTTCTCCTCTCGTCTCTCCTTACATGACGTACGCTTTCTCGGATTAAAGAGTTAAATCCAAAAAAGTTGTTTTTATGGTACTCTGATCACGGTTAGATGTCAAGATAAATTTTGACAAAATTTAACACCGCCCATGCTTCGGATTTTTTACCAAAGCACGGACGGCGCTTTTGCGGAAAGCCTTACGATGCATGGTCTTCCGCTTCTTTATGAAGCAAGGCGCATTGGGAACGCCAAAGCTGCGAGGATGATCCGTTCATCAGCTTCGCAACGAACACACTTTTCTGATTTGTGTATACGCTAATAGCTTGTAAACGGTAAGTAACCTGTACCTTGTATACCTTATACATTAGCTTTAGCGGTCACAAAGCAGCAGGAACAGAGAATCCCGCGAGGGCGCTCCTGGCAGGAGCGCCCTCGCGGCACTTATATCATATCCATTCAAGTCTCGGGAACGCAGCTCCCGGCGGCCAGGTTGTAGATGTCGAAATGGGCCTGCTTGTCCAGACCGACATAGCCGCCGGTCTTGCCGTCGCCGATGTGGTTCATCTCCACCAGTTCCGGGATATCTGCCGGATCGGCGCCGATCTCGGCAAAGGTCAGGGGCATCCCGATGGATCGCAGGAATGCCCGGAAGGCCTCGATACCCTCCAGCGCCGTGCGCTTGGGATCGTCGAAGTCCATCTGGCAGCCAAAGACCCGGACAGCCATCTGGGCCAGACGCTTTTCGCCGCCGTGCTCCGCGCAGTAGCGCATCCACGCCGGCATGATGACCGCCAGACCCGCGCCGTGGGCGCAGTCATACTTGGCGGAGAGCACGTGCTCCAAATGGTGGCTGTTCCAGTCCTGCTGACGGCCCACGCCCATAATGTCATTGTGGCACACCATACCCGCCCACATGATGTTTGCACGGGCCTCGTAATTGTGAGGGTCCTCCATGACCCGGCGGCCCTCGTGGAGCATGGCCAGCAGAATGCCCTCCAGCATCCGGTCCGTCACCTCCACGTCCGGTGTATTGGTGAAATAGCGCTCAATGGTGTGGGCCATGATGTCCGTGATGCCGCAGGCCGTCTGATAAGCGGGCAGGCTTTCCGTGAGGGCAGGGTCCAGCACGGAGAAGCAGGGACGGAGGCAGTCGGCCTCCGCGCCGTTCTTCTCCAGCGTTTTCTCGTTGGTGATGATGGAATCCGGAGAGCCTTCGCTGCCGGAGGCGGCAATGGTCAGGACGGTGCCCACAGGCAGAGCCTGCTCCGGCACCTTCCCGGAGAAAAAGTCCCAGAAATCGCCGTCATAGGGTACGCCGATGGCGATGGCCTTGGCGGTGTCGATGACGCTGCCGCCGCCCACGGCCAGAATGAAGTCGATCTTCTCCCGGCGGCAGAGGTCAATGCCCTCATAGACAAGGCCGCTGCGGGGATTGGGCTTTACGCCCCCCAGCTCCGCGGCGTACAGGTTTTCTTCCTTCAGGCAGGCCATGATCCGGTCCAGCAGGCCGGAGCGTTTGGCGGACTGCCCGCCGTAGACCACCAGCACCCGGCTGCCGCCGAAGCGCTTGACATACCTGCCGGTCTCCGCCTCCCGGTCCTTTCCGAACACGAAGTAGGTAGGGCTGTAAAAATCAAAGTTCCGCATCGTAACGCTCCCCTCAATATCCGGTCTTTTTCGCACCGGGCTGACCGTAGGACTGGAATTTCACCATAACCTCGGCCATCTGCTCCTCCGTCAAAACATTGGGCTTGCCAATGCTCATGGCGCGGCACTGGATCTCCGCGATGTATTCCAGATTGCAGGCGAGGCCGTAAGCACCCTTGATGTCCTTGCCGCAGCACACGAGGCCGTGGTTGCCCAGCAGAACACCATCGCTCTTGCCGCAGACCTCCATAGCTGCCTCCGCCAGAGCCTCCGTGCCAAACAGCTGATAGGGGGCACAGGGAACTTCCGCCGCGCCTGCGTCACCGATCACATAGTGTACCGCCCGGATGGGCTCACCCAGTACAGCCAGCGTCGTGCAGTAGACGGAGTGGGTGTGGACAACTGCTCTTGCATGGGGCTTATGCTTATAGAACGTTGTGTGCAGAGCCCACTCGCTGGAGGGCTTCCGCTTACCGTCCACCACCTTGCCGTCCAGATCCAGGATCACAACATCCTCCGGGGTGGTGGAAAAATAGTCCATGCCGGAGGGGCTCAAAGCCACCAGGCCTTTTTCAGCGTTGTAAATACTGATATTGCCGCTGGTTCCGGTGCTCAACCGGGCGGCGCTCATCTTTTTGCCGTATTCAACGACCAGTTCTCTCTCTTCCTGCATCAGCATAGCAAGTCTCTCCTTCCGGTCTTAATAGAACTTCTTGACATCAGAATCAAAATAGTGATCCAGCAGATAGGGCACATAGACACCTTTATCCGTGACCACGCCGGAAATGAGGTGGGGCGGCACCACGTCGAAGGAGGGATAGATGGCCTTGACCTCCGGCACGGTGTTGGGAATGCCCCGATAGCTGAGGACCTGCTGGGGGTCCCGCATCTCGATGACGATGTCATCCTTACTGTGCTTGTCCTGATCGGGGATGCCGGTGACGTAATACGGAATACCAAAATACTTGGCCAGAATCGCCATCTGGAACGTGCCGATCTTGTTGGCGATGTGGCCGTCCCGGGCGATGGTGTCCGCCGCGGAGGTGAACAGGTCGATGCCCTCCCGCTCCATGGCGTAGGCCACCATATTGTCGGTGATGACCGTGGTATCAAAGCCCATCTGGGCGAAGCAGCCGGAGGTGAGCCGGGCACCCTGCAGATAGGGCCGGGTCTCGGCGCAGAACACCTTGAAGTCCTTGCTCTGGCGGCGGGCAGCCCGGATCACGGTGCCGATGATGGTCTCCCCAAAGCACTGGGTCAAAATCGTGCCCCCCTGCGGGATCAGCTCCGCCAGATGGTCGCCCACGATCTGCATGGTGGAATACCGGCGGTTCAGGGATTCCACCGTGTTCTCCACGATGGCCTCGACGGGGTCCTTCCCTGCCGTCAGCGCCTCCTTGGCCACCTCAGCGCAGCGGTAGGTGATCTGGCCGTAGCGGTTGGCGGTGGTGGGGCGGGCGTGGGCCAGATCATAGGCCGCCTGCTGCAAGAAGGCGTCCTGCTCCGCAGCGCCCTTGTCCCGGACCTGCCACGCGGCCAGGGCCATGCCCATACCAACGGCGGTGTAGGGGCCGGCGCTCTGGGTCACCATGTCCGCGATGGCCTGCACCACCTCCTGATAGGTAGCGCACTCCACGAACCGGACCTCCGTGGGATAGATCCGCCGGTCTAAAATGCGGACCTTGCCGTTTTCGTACCACGCAACGTTTTCATATTGCAGCAGAAACGGCATATTTTCATCCATTCTGACCATGTGTGCCCCTCCCCTCTGCCAAGATCTTACGGAATTCCTCCGTCACAGCCGCCCCGGCGAGGCCGCCGGCACGGTTTTTGATGAGATAGATGCCCAAATCAATGAGGGCGCGCTCCATGGGGAGCCGCTGGGCCGGGTCGGTGACGGAGGTGACCTCCATCACCTTGGAATCGCCCACCACCCGGCGGATGATCTCCGTACCGGCGTAGCCGTAGGAATCCGCCATCACGCCGTCCAGATAGGCCTTGCGGAAGGCGGGGGCGCGGTACAGCGGGAAGGTCACCAGCTTGTCATATTCCGCCGCCAGCTTTTCCGCCGTTTTGTCACAGGACTCCCGGATGGTTTGCTCCAGAGCAGCCTGCGTTTCGGCGCTGCCGCCGGTATAGGCCTTGTTGGCCCACGCGAAAAACAGGTTGCCGATGACATTGCCGATGTCATAGCCCATAGGGCCGTAGAAGGCGAACTCCGGGTCGATGACCTTGATGCCCTGCTCGTTGGCAAAAATAGAGCCGGAATGGAGATCACCGTGGATCAGCGCCTGCGCGTTGTTCATAAAGCCGTTCCGCAGGGCGGCGACTTCGGCGTGGAGGGTCTCATCCTCATAGAGACGCGTCCGCACGAAGTCCTCGTTGCCGGGGGTGACGATATTCTTGTTCCGGGGGTTCATGGGCTGGGCCAGATACGGCTCCGTGAGCACCAGGTCCTCCGTGATGTCGCACAGCTCCGGATTGGTGAAGAATTTGACCTGCTTCTTCTTTTCCTGCCGATCCATCACCAGATCCGTGGTGGGCAGCAGGGACTGGGCCAGAAAATCGGAGAGATTTTCGCTGAGATGGCCGTAGACCCGGCCCGCCGCCAGCTCCTTGCGGAGATTTTTGTAGGCGGAAATGTCCTCCATAGAGAGGGCGGCCATGGTCTCATCGTAATGATAGACCTCCGGAATGAATTTAGGAGCCAGCCGGGCCTCCAGCATCAGGGTCTCCGCCTCGATCTTGTTGCGGTAGAGATCCAGCGGGCGGCCGGAGGAGCGCAGCAGCTTGTCCGCCTGCTTCACGATGACGGAGCGGCCGTCCCGCCGGGAGCGCACCTGAAAGACATAGTTGATGTTGCCGTCGCCGATCTCAACGCAATCGGTTTCCTCCTCCGGCTGGAAAAAATGGAGCACTTCCACGGCGTACCGCTTCACATCCTCCGGCTTCATTAAGAAAAAGGCGCTGTAATCTGACATAAGGTCCTCTCCTTCTGTGATCGGCAGTCAGTCCGCCATGATGGCCCGGACGGCGGTTTTCGTGTCGGTTTTGGGGAACAGCTCGTAGCCAATGAGCCCCCGGTAGCCCGCCTGCTCCAAGGCGGCGAACACCGCCGGGTAGTGAATTTCCCCGGTGCCCGGCTCGTGACGGCCCGGCGCGTCCGCCACGTGGATGTGGCCGAACTGATCGGCGTAGGCGCGGATATGGCCGCACAGGCTGCCCTCGTTGAGCTGCATGTGGTACACATCGTACAGCACCTTCAAGTACGGGGAGCCGATGAGCCGGGTCAGCTCCGCCGCTGTGCAGGTGTGGCGGAGGAAATTGCCGGGATGGTCGGTGGTGACGTTCAGCGGCTCCAGATTGATCCGGATGCCGCAAGCTTCCGCCCATTCCGCCGCGATTTTCAGCGTGTCGAACATGGTGCAGAGCTTCACGGCGTCGCTGAGGTCATCGTATGGGCAAAGGACCCTTCCTCCCTCCCCCAGACCGTTTGAGTGGACCGTGACGGACCTTGCCCCTATCTCCATGGCGGCGTCCAGAGAACGCCGCAGAAAGGCCTTGTAGGCCGTTTTCTGGGCAGGGTCGACGAGGGACAGCTCCGCGTCCCCGTTAAAGCCGGAAATGCCGACCCCCGCAGCGTCCGCGGCGGCCTTCACGGCGGCGAGATCCTTGTCGGTCCAGCTCCAGAATTCTACAAAATCGAAGCCGTCGGCTCTGGCGGCGCGAAACCGCTCTAAAAAGGGCAGCTCCGTGTACAGTGTCTCGATGCAGGCGGATTTTTGAAACATCATAGGCCCCTCCCGGTGTTGTTCTCAGGGCCATGATAGCAGGTCTCCGGAGGGCCGTCAAGGGGCGCTCCGGAGACAGTCCGTGCAACATTTCTTTTGGGGAACGGTAGAAGGTTCTGTCGGATTCGTTAGAATCGTAAAAATCCATATGCAACATCCAATTCTGAGAAAATATGTTTGATTTCGTATTTTGTTATGCAACAATAACGTTAAAGGAAAGGATAGGTTTAGGCATATGGCAAGTCAACAGACACCCAACTACCGGCTGTCCCGCTGGGCGGGGACGGACCGCATTTTAGTGGAGGAATTCAATGACAACTGGAACAAGATCGACACGGCGCTGAAAGGCAACGCCGACGGCGTGGCGGCGCTGCAAACGGCGCTGGCGGGGGCGGGAAACTGCGAGATCGGGATGATCTCCTACACAGGCACCGGCAAAAGCGGCGACAGCAACCCCACCACCGTTACATTTCCGAAAATGCCCGCAGGCTTTTTCCTCTGCGGTGCAGAGACCTATCTGGTCATCCGGGGCGGGGATGATCACGCCTGTATGATCTACTACACGGGAAGCACCACCTACGTAAGTCAGATGCAGGTCAGCTGGAAGGGCAATCAGTTCCAGATTTCCAGCTCGAAACCCACTTATCAGCTGAACGAAGAGGGCGTCCCCTATTGGGGGCTTGCCTTTTATCAGAAAAGCTAAGAAAAGAAGCCCCCGGACTTTCGTCCGGGGGCTTTCTGCACTTACAGATGCAGCTGTGATCGACTAATCAGAGATTAGGCGATGTAGCAGGTGCCGCTGACAGTGTAGGTGTTGGTGTCAGTACCAGTACCCTTGAAGGTAACCACGACGTTGATCTCGAGGTTGCTGCCGTTCTTCACGGTCAGGCCGGGGACGGTCATGGTGCCAGCCAGACCGCTCATTGCAACAGAGCTGGTGAGGGTCTGCTTGTAGGTACGAGCAGCGCTGCCGTTCACAGAGATGGTGTACTCAACGGTAGCGGGGGTACCCAGTTCCCAACCGCTGATAGCGGCGCAGGTAGCTTCGGAGAACTTGATTGCACCTTTGTCATTAACATAAGCAGTCAGGCCATCGAAGGTGTAATCAGCCTTGGTGGCGGGCTTGCTGCCCTCATACTCGCCAGCGGTCAGGTCGCGGATCACAACGGTGGTGGCGATGCCATCCTCGATGTAAGCGCTGAACTCATAGCTGTAAGTATCCTTGCTGACCTCGTTCAGGTTCTTCAGAGCGGTCTCCAGAGCCTTGACGCCGGTCTCGAAGGAGGTGGTCTCCTTGTTGTCGTTCTTCTGGATGAACACGATGTTGGTGTCATCGTCGACGGCAACGCCCAGCTTAGCGGAGGTCGCATCGTACAGGGTGCTGCCCTTCAGGGTCAGCTTCTTGTCCAGAGCGTTATGGACAGTCTTGGTCTCGACCATCTCCAGCAGGACAGTGTCATTATCGTTGACAGCGGTCTCGATATCGCCAAAGCTGGTGATATACTCCTTCTTGACAGCACTCAGAGCGTTGGAAGCGGTATCAACAGAGATCACGTTGCCCTTGGCATCGTACTTCACCTGATACCACAGGCCCTTGACCATCTTGTTCAGCTCAGACAGAGAATCGCTCTTCTCGGTGAGGACGATCTCCTCGCCCTTGGCGTTGACGACCTTGCGGGTCCAGGTCCACTCGTCCTCGGTCTTGTCATAGCTCTCCAGCTCGACGTCCTTCTTGTGAGAGAACACCAGATTCTTGGTGGAAGCGGCGTCATCGCCCACCACGACGGCAGCGATCACATAACCGTTGTCCTTGAACAGAGTGTAAACACCATTGGAAACACCGTCGGTAGCCCAGAAGTCGGTTGCAGTAGCGTTCTTGGAGTCAACGTCCTTCTTGGCCTGAGCGGCATCCCAAGTCTTGATGCTGGCGTTCTTGACGCCGGTGGTGACGTTGTCAACGCCAGCGATCACAACATAGTTCGCATTAGCAGCCTTGGTGACCTTCTTCAGAGAAGCGGTCAGGTAGATGGAGTCGGCATTGCCGTAGACCTTGGTGAAAATGCCGGAGCCATCCAGAGAAACATGCTTCTTGTCGATCTCAATGTCGCCAGCCTGCTTCTTGCTCTGGCCGACCTTGTCGCCCTTAGCATAGGTGTCATTGATGTCCTTCAGGGTGTAGACGCCGTTCTTGTCCACAGTGTAGGTGAACCACTTGTTGATAACGGGAGAGATATCAGCGTTGTCGATGCCGTCACCCTTGGTCTTGCTGACCTCGATGACCTTAGAGGTGCCGTCCAGGAAGATGGCGTTGGCATCGGTGGTCTTGGTGGCCAGGTTGGAGGAGTTCTCGTCAGCGCCGGTGATGAACACATAGTTATCAACAGCGTCGACCTCTTCCAGACCGATCAGGTTGCCGTAGGTATCCAGATAAACGTTGTAGGTGGTGTCCTTCAGGTTGATGGTGTCGTTGTTGTTCTCACCGGTGTAAACCTTCAGAGCCTCGTTGTCATAGTAAGCAGCATTGCTGAAGTCATACTTGGTGCCGCCAACGGTGACGTTGGAGCCCTTCTTGAAGGAAGTGATCTCGGTGCCCTTGATGGTCTCAGCGGGAACAAAGGTCTGAACCTCGCCGGCGGCCACGGTGAACAGGTAAGCGTCATCTTCCTCAACCTTGGAAACGTCGAAGTCCTCGCCGCTGACCTTGAAGGAAACATAGCTCTTGCCGTCGTCGGCCTTGTCCATGACATGGACCTTGCCGCTCTTCTTCAGGCCGTAAACGGTGAAGTCGGCCTCGTCCTTCTTGGCGCTGTAATCGCTGTCAGCGATGCCCAGATAGGTGTTGATCTCGGTAACAACAGCTTCCTTCTCGTCATCGTTCACGAAGACCTGAGTCAGAACGCCGGTGTCGGTGCCGGTCAGATCGTCCTTGTTGTCCTTAGCAACGTTGGGCAGGATGGTCTTGGAAGCATCGTTGCCGTCGACATAAGCAGCCACGTCATACTTGTCCATGGCGGTCTTGCCGACCTTGTTGTAGACTTCCTTGCCGGAAACACCGTTGGTGTACTCAGCAACCATCAGGCTGTAGTCCACATAGGTGCCGATGTCGGTGTT
>OJPM01000131.1_pt1 | contig 62813 bp, 76 predicted proteins | sample 1598471 | NCBI WGS metagenome assembly OJPM01 (sample SAMN03922484, study PRJEB24848) | human gut metagenome | isolation source: stool sample | host: Homo sapiens | place: Germany | collected 2011-05 | reverse complement strand
GGTAAGGAAGGGTGTGCGCGGGAAACCCAAGAAGGGTGTCCTGCGCCATTAAAATCATTAGTTTTCAGAACTTTTATAAGGTTCTGAAAACCTGCTCAGCGGGGCGAAAAGGATTTTTCGACACGCTGAGCAACAGGGAGGGCGCAGCCCTCCCTGTTCCTTTTGTTCAGCGCAGATCGGATACAATGTTGTCCACGGCGTTGTCCACCGCGATACCCAGCTTGCGGATGCTTTTCCCCACCTGTGTTTTCATGGGGTCCCGTCCGTAGGGCGACATCATACCCATTGCGGCGCCGGCCAGCAGACCGGCGCTCATGCCGACCCAAAATCCGGCACAACCTTTCATACTCCGTCACTCCTTTTTCGGTCTGAGGGTAGTATGCCCGGAGAAACGGAAAGCATGATGGAAACTCATTCCAAAATCACGCCGCCGCCCACCACGGTGTCTCCGTCATAGAGGACAACGAACTGTCCCGGCGTCACCGCCCGCTGGGGCTCCCGGAACCGCAGGCGTACCTGTCCGCCGGACAGCGGCTCCGCCACGGCCTCCGCTTCCCGCTGGGAATAGCGGGTCTTGACGGTGACGGTCATAGGGGCGGTCAAAGCGGGAAGGGAGATCCAGTTCCAGTCCCCGGCAATCAGCTCTGAGGTGAACAGGTCCTCATTGTGACCCAGATAGACGGCGTGGTCCGCCGGATCCTTCCGCAGGACGTACAGCGGCGGCTCGATGGCAAGACCCAGTCCCTTGTGCTGGCCCTTGGTGTAGCGGATGAACCCCTTGTGCTGGCCTAAGACGCGACCCTCCTGATCCACAAACGGTCCGGTGGGGGACTCGTGTCCCACGCAGCGGGTAATGAAGCTCACATAGTCCCCGTCCGGCACGAAGCAGATATCCTGACTGTCCCGCTTTTGGGCGTTGATCAGGCCGTGAGCCTCCGCCAAGGCCCGTACCGCCGGTTTTTCCAGATCGCCCAAGGGGAACAGCGTCCGGGAAAGCTGCTCCTGCGTCAAACGGCAGAGAAAGTAGCTCTGATCCTTGGAGCGGTCCGCCCCCCGGCAGAGCAGGTGACGGCCGGTAGCAGGATCCTGTCGGATCTTGGCGTAGTGGCCTGTGGCCAGATAGTCTGCCCCCAGCTTTCGGGCGGCGTCCCACATGGCACCGAACTTGATCCTCCGGTTGCAGAACACGCAGGGATTCGGCGTGCGGCCCGCCTCGTATTCCCGGATGAAATAGTCGATGACCGTTGCCCGGAATTCCGGAGAGAGGTCCATATCGTAGAAGGGAAACCCCAGCAGAGATGCCACGGCCCGGGCGTCGGAGCCGTCATCCGGAAGGCGGTCTGCCGGTAAAGGCAGACCGCTTAACAGGGACAGATGCAGGCCGCTGACGGCGTATCCCTGCTCTTGCAGCAAGACCGCGGCGGCAGAGCTGTCCACCCCGCCGCTCATTCCCAAAAATACCTGTGCCATAGAAGCCTCCTATGCGTCAATGCACATTCCAGATCGTATTATGTCGAATAGATATGCCAAATGGTATTAAAAGAGCTATCGTGTAGAAAAAGAAAAGCGGCTTTGCGCCGCTTTTCTGAGGTTACGATAAAACGGTAAGATTTTCGTTACGGTAAGGAAGAGTGTGCGCGGGAAACCCAAGAGGGGTGTCCTGCGCCATTGAAATCAAACATTTTCAGAACTTTTATAAAGTTCTGAAAATAAGGTCAGCGGGGCGAAAAGAATTTTTCGGCACGCTGAAGCGGCTTTGCGCCGCTTTTCTGAGGTTACGATAAAACGGTAAGATTTTCGTTCACCTATTATTCCAGATTCCGCACGGCAAACGCATCGGAGGGAAGCGCGTCCGCCAACCCCAGCAGTGGGCGGCTGAAGCCGCCGTTGTAGACGGAGGGGATGTCGGAAAGCTGGCTGCCCAACTGCCGGTCCGGCAGAGTGACCATAAAGCGGCTGCCCTTGCCGGGGGCGGACTCCACGGTGATGCTCCCGCCGTGCTTTTCCGCGATGGCCCGGCACAGAGGAAGGCCCAGACCCAAGCCATAGGGCGCAGGAGTGGGATGGCCCGGCTGGAAACAGCCGTCGAACAGATGGGCCATCCGCTCCGGCGGGATGCCGCAGCCGGTGTCACTGACGGTCAGCCGCAAAGTTTCACCGCTTTTTTTCAGTTCCACCGTGACGGTGCCGCCGGCAGGTGTAAATTTCAGCGCGTTGGAAAGCAGGTGATAAAGCATCTGCTCCACGGCGGCAGGATGAATGGCGCAGACCCGCCGATCCATGGCGCAGACAAATTTCAACTGAATCCCTAACTGTTCTGCCAGATCCGCAGAGGACTCGCAGACCTCAGAGACCAGCTTTACCAGATCAGCGTCCCGCAGAGACAGTGTCTGGCTGTCTGACAGATACTCTGCGGCGGACATACTGTTGACCAGCCGCAGCAGCCGAAAAAAACTTTGCTCCAAAATGGCGGCCTTGGCGTCCAAGGCTGGGTCCTGCTCCCGCTGCTCCGGAGGAATGACCTGAGAAGCCGCCAGGTACAGATTGCTGAGCAGGCTGCGCATCTGGTTGGCAATGTTCGGCAGCAGAGCTGCCTCGGTCTCGTGCTGCTCCATAACAGTGCCTCACTTTCTGTTTTGCATCAAAACTATCATAAGCCGCAGAGTGAAAATTACACCAGGAAAACATTTCCCAATGCGGGATGGTATCAATCAGCATATCAAAAATTTAGGAAGAAAACAAGAATTTTGTCGGAAATTTGAAATAATTTAACTTTTCACAAGTAAACGATGTGGTAAACGATGTGCTATGCAAAGGGGCTAAGAGCCGTTGGAAAAGGCAGATTTAATTTTACAGATCGTCCATTTCGCCTTTTAGAAAACGCGCCTATAATGAAAGCAACAAATCAACGCCCAAAGGGCAGGAGGGATCTGTTTATGGCGATCAAGGTAGGCATTAACGGCTTCGGCCGCATTGGCCGCGTAGCTCTGCGGATCATGGTGGAGCGTGGCAGCAGCAGTTATCAGATCTGCGGCATCAACCTGCGGAATGCGGATCTGGATTACATGGTCTATCAGGTGAAATACGACTCCGTGTTCCGGACTTTCCGGGATACGGTGGAGCACGATGACCGGCACCTCATCATCAACGGCAAGAAGATCCGGGTCTACAGCGAGAGCGATGCTTCCCAGATCCCCTGGGATGACTGCGGCGCGGAGTATATCATCGAATCCACCGGCGTGTTCAACACCGTGGAAAAGGCCAGCGCCCATCTGCAAAACGGCGCGAAAAAGGTCATCATCTCAGCCCCTTCCAAGGATGACATCATGCCCACCTTCGTCATGGGCGTCAACCATCTGAAGTACACCCCGGATATGAACGTGGTGTCCAACGCCTCCTGCACCACAAACTGTCTGGCCCCCATGACCAAGGTCATCAACGATACCTTCGGTATCCGGCAGGCCCTTATGTCCACCATCCACTCCGCCACCGCCAAGCAGAAGGCCGTGGACTCCCGTGCAGGCCGGGACTGGCGGACGGGCCGCAGCGTTCTGGGCAACATTATCCCCTCCAGCACCGGTGCTGCCAAGACTGTTGGTCAGGTGATTCCGGAACTGAAAGGCAAAATGACCGGCATGAGCTTCCGTGTGCCCACCAACGATGTGTCTGTGGTGGACCTCACCGCCCGGCTCATCCATTCCGCCAGCTATCACGATGTGTGCGTGGCCATGCGGAACGCAGCCAAGAACAGCATGAAAGGCATCATCACCTGCACCACGGATCAGGTGGTCTCATCCGACCTGACGGGCTTTTCCGAGACCTGCATCTTTGACGAGACTGCCGGCATCATGCTGGATGACGATTTCGTGAAGCTCATTGCATGGTATGATAACGAATGGGGCTACACCAGCAAGCTGCTGGACCTCATGGCCCACATGTACGAGGTGGACCACCAGTAAGGTTATTCTATGAAGCGGGACTGAATTCCGTGCCCGCTGTGTTTCAAAACGGCTCACAGGCATCTTGCAGACATGAAAAACAGGGCGCCTTTTGGCGCCCTGTTTGAGGCTGTTGGCAGGATGGTAAACATTCCGCAACGGTGAGGAAGAGTATGTGCAGGAAACCCAAGAAGAGTGTCCTGCGCATTTGAAATCCTAAGTTTTCAGAACTTTATAAAAGTTCTGAAAACTTGTTCAGCGGGGCGAAAAGACTTTTTCGGCACGCTGAAACAGGGCGCCAGAGGCGCCCTGTTTGTATTTTATTCTTCCTCGTCGGTGACGATCAGACCGTAGCCGCCGTTCTTGCGGTGGTAGACAATGGAGATACTGTCATCATCGCTGTTGCGGAACACATAGAAATCGTGATCCAGCAGGTTCATCTGCAAAATAGCCTCTTCCGGACTCATGGGCTTCACGGAGAAGCGCTTGGTCCGGACGATGTGGAACTCCGATTCCTCCGCCACGGAGAAGTCATCCACAGGGACGGCGGGGAAGGCATCGGACCGCAGGCGCTTGGCCAGCCGGGTCTTGTTTTTCAGGATCTGCCGCTCAATATAGCTGACGGCGGCGTCAATGGCACCGCGCATATCCCCATCCGGTTCTGTGGTCTGCGCCCGGAGGAGAGTGGAACCATCCCGGATAGTGATCTCCACGGTGCACAGCTTGTCTTTTTCCACAGTAAATGTCACGAAGGCGGACGCATCGTCCCGGTGGAAATACTTTTCCAGCTTTTCCACGCGCTTTTCAGCGTAATCCTTAATGGAGTCATTCAGGGGAACTTTCTTGCATGCGTAAGTATACTTCATAATGCTCGCTCCTTTCGTGGAAGAGGGATGGGGCCCTCTCTATGGTCAAATCATATCACATTCCCCTGCGCTTTACCAGATGCAAATGTATAAAATTAACAAAAAATTTTAAAGCGCCGAAAGGGGACAGCATTCGACAAAAGCTCCCATTTACAATAGAGTCAGTTCGTGCTACCATAATCGAGGAAGCTTTCCAATATCCCACCCGTTTGGGCCGCCCCTTGGGGCGGCTCTTTTTTATGCACTGCCAGCGAACTGGCCTGTATCCCGAATAGCGGCGTCCAACGAAAAAGCGGGTCACGGAAAGTACTCCGTGACCCGTTGGATTTTAGCGAGTAGAGAAATTATTGCACAGAGCCCGTTTCGGAACGTTGGCAGTCAGGGCAAACGCCCTCTACCACCATGTGATGACACAGGACGCGGTAGCCGGTTTCCTGCTCCAGCGTTTCGTCATAGGCGCGGTCATAGGTGTAGGGAACATCCACCACGCTGTCACAGACCAGACAGTGTATATGATAGTGAGGATCGGTCCGGAGGTCAAAGCGGTCGCTGCTGGACATGACTACCCGATAGATCTCCCGGTTGTCGCAGAGCAGGTTCAGGTTTCGATAGACGGTCCCGCGGCTGACATGGGCATCCTGCTCCCAGACGCTCTGGTAGATCTGCTCCGCAGTGGGATGGTCCCGGCGGCCCCGGACCACGTCCAGCACCAGCTGCCGCTGACGGGTGTTGCGCTGCTGCTTCATGCTCACGCACCTTTCTTTGTAGTAATGATTCCTAATTATAGCATAGGAATGGAGATCATGCAAGAGAAAGGAGGCGGAGCAGCGCAAAAAACCGGGGCCGCTTTGCGCGGCCCCGGTTGGGGATACAGAATGTAGCTTAGACCTTCTCCACCACGACAGCGGTACCCATGCCGCCGCCGATGCAGAGGGTGGCCAGACCCTTCTTGGCGTCCTCGCGCTTCATCATCTCGTGGATCAGGGTGACGATGATACGGGCGCCGGAAGCACCAACGGGATGGCCCAGAGCGATGGCGCCGCCGTTGACGTTGACCTTGCTCATGTCAAAGTGCAGCTCGCGGGCCACAGCGATGGACTGAGCGGCGAACGCCTCGTTGGCCTCCACCAGATCGATGTCCTCGATGGTCACGCCAGCCTTAGCCATAGCAGCGCGGGAAGCCACAACGGGGCCAACACCCATGATCTTGGGATCAACACCGCCCTGGCCCCAGCCGATCAGCTTGACCATGGGCTTCAGGCCGTACTTCTCAACAGCCTCGCCGGAGGCCAGCACGATAGCGGCAGCACCGTCATTGATACCGGAGGCGTTGGCGGCGGTCACGCGGGGCGTGCCCTTATCCTCGGCGTCCTGAATGCCGGTGGGCTCAAAGGTGTTCACAACCTGAGGATTGGGGGACTCGGGGCCCACGGGGAAAGCGCCGCGGAGCTTGGCGATGCTGTCGGCGGTGACGTTCTCCTTGGGATACTCATCGCGCTTGAACTCCACGATCTCCTTCTTGACCTTCACGGGGACGGGAACGATCTCGTCATCGAAACGGCCGGAGTCGCGGGCAGCGCAGGCCTTCTGCTGAGAAGCTGCGGCGAACTCATCCTGCTCGCGGCGAGTGATGCCCCAGATATCATTGATGTTCTCAGCGGTGGTGCCCATGTGATAGTTGTTGAAAGCGTCCCACAGGCCGTCCTTGATCATCTCGTCGACAACCTTCTTGTCGCTCATACGGGCGCCCCAGCGCTCGTCGGGCAGGGTGTAAGGAGCAGCACTCATGTTCTCGGTGCCGCCGCAGACCACGATGTCGGAGTCACCGGCCAGGATGGAACGGGCACCCTCGATGACAGACTTCATGCCGGAGCCGCAGACCATGCCCACGGTGTAAGCGGGAACGGAATAGGGAATGCCAGCCTTCACAGAGACCTGACGGGCGGGGTTCTGGCCCTGGCCGGCAGTGAGGATGCAGCCGAACATCAGCTCGTCCACGTTCTCGGGAGCGACGTTAGCGCGCTTCAGAGCTTCCTTGACAACGATAGCGCCCATGTCCACGGCGGGGGTGTTCTTCAGAGAGCCACCAAAGGAGCCGATAGCGGTACGGCAGCAATTTACGACATAAAGTTCTTTCATGTTGATCCTCCGTTTTGTGTTTTTTTAGACGGAAAAGTCCGTCAGGATTATAGTAACAGGGGCAGAGATGCTTGTTAATTTTTTGGCAAACGCACTCGTTTTCCACCTCTGCAAATGAAATTATAGGCGCTTTTGAGGCCCCCGTCAACGATAATCTTGTATTTCACGAATTTTTGTTAAATCTTTGACAAAACTGTTGTGACTTTCGTCTAAATTGACGAAAATTTAACAATGTAAAAAATGACCTCAGCCGGAGGTCTGCTTCAGTGCGGTCCAGAAGGCGGCGGGACGCAGGGTTTCATAGGCGGAAGAGACCTGGATCTCGCTGGCATCAGCGGCACCTTGCAGCAGGCTGTCAAAGTAGGCTTCCCGCAGAGCATTCCGGTCCGCAGGCAGACGCCGGAGGATGACGAAACCGTTTTCGGTCTCGATAATGCCGGAAAACTGTCCCGGTTCCAGAGCGGCCGCCGCATCCTGAAGGGAGGGCGTCCAATCCGTTTCTTCCAATAATGCGCCTCCGGTCTCTGCCAGCAGCGTATCAAAGGCGGCTGCCGGATCCGCGGCGGCGTTCAGATGTGCGAACAGCTCCGCTGCCTTTTGCCGGGCGGCTTCTCGGTCAGACTCGAAGGGAATCAGGAGCCGTTCTGCCGTCAGCGGGGCAGTTTGCTGTTCAAACAGAGCCAGCTCGTTTTCCGCGGGAGCCAAGGCACTGCCGGGGGTCTCGTAGAGGGCGTATAATTTGGCATATTGCACACCGGTCTCCGTCAGATGCCGCCCCTGCTCCAGCGTCAGATAGGCGTAGTGCCGTTCCGGAAGTGCGTTCCGCTCAGCGTCCGTCAGCGTGCAGCCGTATGCCGCCGCCCAGGTCCCCACGGCAGCATACAGGGCTGTGTCCGCCAGCGCATCGGCCTTTACCAGATCCTCCAGTGTGCCACCCTCAGAGAGCGGAGCGGTCCAGTCCACTGGTTCTCCGGCGGCATCGCAGCGTTCCTCCATCTGGCGGCAGTCCAGTGCCAGCCAATAGAGGTATTCCCACGCGGGGATGCTCTGCCCGTCGATCACCAACAGGGTCTCCGATTCGTCTAAGTCCGCAGCCTGTCCTAAAAGGAGAGCGGCGGGTCTCGGTTCTCTGCCGCAGGCGGTGAGCAGCAAGGCCAGCGGCAGGACCAAGGCAAAAAAACATTTCTTCATAGCGACGCCTCCTGTGTTTGTCCATTTCCATATCTATGCGGCGGCGTACGGCGCTATGCGAAAAAACCGCCGCGCCCCGGAGGGCACGGCGGTCCGATCAGGACAGCGCGGCTGCAAGCACCAGCAATAGGCCGGTCAGCAGCAGGAAAAGCAGCATCAGCTTCCACACGAATTTCAGCCATTTTTCGTAGGGGATGCGGCCCAGCGCCAGCGCGCCCATCACCACGGCGGCGGTAGGCGTCACCAGATTCACAAGGCCGCAGGCGGACTGGAAGGCCGTCACCACCACGTCGCCGTCCACTCCGGCGAACTGTCCCAGCGGAGCCACCACCGGCACGGACAGTGTGGCCAGACCGGAGGAGGACGGAATCAGCACGGACAACGGCAGGTAGATCAAAAAGACCAGCAGCACGAAGGAGGTGGAGCCAAGGCCGGAGAGGGCCGTCTCTCCCCAGTGAAGAATGGTGTCGGTGATATGGCCGTCATTCATCAGTACGGTGATGCCCCGGCTGATGCCGATGATGAAGGCCACGCCCAAAAGATCCGTACAGCCGGAGACGAAGGTCTCCGCCAACTCCACCTCGCTGAGCCGGTCCATCAGCCCCCCCACGATGCCCGCCACTAAAAACAGAGCGGACAGCTCCGGGAACCACCAGCCCAAGACCGGCAGGGGCAGGCCCATTTCATCAAAGGGAATAACGCCGTAGATCATGGTGAGGAAGGTGGCGGCAAAAATAAGGAGGATGGCGGCGTGACGCCGGGTGAGGGGCTGGACGCGGCCCGCGTCTGCGTGAAGCCTGCCTGCGCCGATGCCCACCACGGAGCGGCTTGGGTCCCGCTTTATCCGGGCGGCGTAGGCGGAGACATACCAGATGGCGGCACCCTCAAAGATCACGAACTGAATGAGCCGCCAGAGAAGGCCCTCTCCCAGAGAGACCCCGGCGAAGCCTGCGGCGATGCCGGTGGCGAAGGGGTTCACCGTGGAGGCGATGACACCGGCCCCGGCCCCCAGCAGGATTACCGCTACGCCTACCACAGCGTCATAGCCCGCCGCCAGAAAAATAGGCAGCAGCAGAGGAAAGAAGGCCATGGTTTCCTCCCACATGCCGTAGGTGGTGCCGCCCAGACCGAAAAACAGCATTAAAATAGTAATGAGCAGGTTTTCCCGGCCTTGCAGCCGGGAAATCACGTTGCTGACTCCGGCGTCGATGGCCCCGGTCTTCATCACAACGCCCAGAAAACCGCCCACCATCAGGATGAACACGCAGACATCCACTGCGTCATAAAAGCCTCGGAAGGCGGCCTTCAGTGCCGCACCGATGCCCTGCGGCGCGGGGGCGACGGCGTGATAGCTGCCGGAGATGGGGATACCATCGGCGTAGTCATAGCTGCCTGCCGGGATGAGCCATGTGGACAGTGCCACCAGAAGAATCAGGCAGAACAGGATCGTATACGCGGTGGGCATCCGGAATTTGCGTTGCTCCATGGGAACACTTCCTCCTTACGGACTGACTTATGCGCCGATGGTAGCCACCATCACGGCCTTGATGGAGTGCATCCGGTTCTCCGCCTCGTCGAAAACCACGCTGTGACGGGAGCGGAACACCTCGTCGGTGACCTCCCGGATGTCCACGCCCTTGGACTGCCATTCCTTCGCCATTTTCGTTTCAAAATCGTGGAAGGAGGGGAGACAGTGGAGATACAGCACGTCAGGATTCTCCGTGGCCTTCAGGGTGTCCATCGTCACCCGGAAGGGGGACAGCAGCCCTACCCGCTCCGGGATCTGGGCTTCCTCACCCATGGAAGCCCACACATCACCATAGATCACGTCAGCGCCCTTTAAGTCCTCCGCGTGGTCAGTGATCTCGATGAGGCCGCCGTTTTTCCGGGCCTCGGCAAAGGTGGACTGCACCACCTCCTGATCCATCTGCTTGGCCAGTTCCTCCGGCCCCATGGCTACAAAGTGCATCCCCAGCTTGGCCGCACCCATCATCCAGGCGTAGCACATATTATTCCGCACATCGCCGGGGAACACCACCTTGATCTTGTTTAAAGGCTTTTTGCAGTGTTCCTCAATGGTCATCAGATCCGCTAAGATCTGGGTGGGGTGGTCGGCGTCCGTCAGGCCGTTCCACACCGGCACACCGGACCACTTGGCAAGATCCTCCACTACGGACTGCTCGTAGCCCCGGTACTCGATGCCGTCGAAGAACCGGCCCAGCACCTTGGCACTGTCCTCCAGAGATTCCTTTTTGCCCATCTGGGAGGAGCCAGCGTCCAGATAGGTGACATGGGCGCCCTCCTGGGTGGCCGCTACCTCAAAGGAACAGCGGGTGCGGGTGGAGGTCTTTTCAAACAGCAGGACGATGTGCTTGCCCTGCATGGTGGGGGCGCAGACGCCTGCCCGCCGCTTGGCCTTCAGGTCGTGGCCCAGATCCAGCAGATAGCGAAGTTCCTTCGGGGTAAAATCGGCCAGCGAGAGAAAGCTGCGGCCCTTTAAATTGACTGCCATGATGATCGCTCCTTTTGATTTACCATAAACTGATTTATAAATTGTGAAGGGAAGGTGCCGCTATGCGGCACGAGGGAGCATGGTGATACCATGCGGGATTGAATCCCCATTTTCTTTTCCTCTTGCGGAAAAGAAAACGGTCATTCATGGTCAAAAGAAAAGACGCTGAGGGATGATTTGGCACCTTCGTGTCAAATCACCCAAAACGGGGGCTGGCCGTCACGCACTGCCGACCAAATCCGGAAGTCTCCTACCGGCTGCGCTATACCTATTCCTTCCAGAACTGCGTCCCCGCACTAGAAAGTCCATCACACGCCGGGATGCAAAACCGAATCGGCGTATTTCTACTCCCGCGCGTTCCGCTTTGCTACGCGCTACCCGGTTTGGTTCCTGTTTTATCCTCGTCCCCCGTCCCCGGGAGAGGGTTTCCAAAGGGGAGGGCCGCAGCCCGCCCCTTTGTGTCGTTTCAAGGGGGTGCGGGGGGAAATCGAAATCCCCCCGCGTTTCTCTTTAGGGGGCCGGGGGGGACATTCTCTTTTCAAAAGAGAATATCCCCCTGGCTTCTCCGTACCGAACCGGTACAGTTCCGCCGGGAACCCCGGTAATCTTTTCGGTAAGACGAAAAGAAAATGGGGATTCAATCCGGTGCGGCATCGCCGCACATCTTCGCACCAATCTGGTGCGTTTGATATCTCAAAAGAAAAGTAGTGCATTCTGCGGCGAACCGCCGCCCCTTTACGGATCATCCCGGATCAGCGGCATACTCATGCACCGGGGGCCGCCCCGGCCCCGGCTCAGCTCGGCGCTGGGGATGGCGTGGATGCGGATGCCCGCCTCCTCCAAGGAGCGGTTGGTGACATGGTTCCGGGTGTAGACCACCACCTCGCCGGGGGCAATGGCGAGGGTGTTGCTGCCGTCGCTCCACTGCTCCCGGGCCGCGTCGATGACGCTGCCCTGCCCGCAGGGAATCAGCGTCACCTGACTAAGCCCCAGGTGCTCCTTGAGAATATCCTCCAGCCGCCCGGTCTCCTGACGAATTTGCATCTGCTGGTTTTCACCCAGCTCCATGACGAACACGGTGATGTCGCTGAGAATGTTGGGATGGACGGTGAACTTGTCCCGGTCCACCATGGTGAACACGGTGTCCAGATGCATGAAGGAGCGGCTTTTGGGAATGTTGAAAGCCAGAACTTTTTGGAAAGTCTTGCTTTGTGAGAGCACCGTCTGGGCCAGTTGGTCGATAGAATCCCCCTCCGTCCGCTGGGAGATGCCAACCGCCAACACCTGAGGGGACAGCACCAGAATATCGCCGCCCTCCAAAGAGGAAGATGCACTGCGGTCATACCAGCGAGGTGCGTTCTGGTACCAGGGGTTATGCTCAAAGATGAACCGGCCGAACAGGGTCTCCCGGTTCCGGGTGACGGTGTGCATTTTGTGAATGGATACGCCGGTGCCGATGGTGGCGAAGGGGTCGCGGGTGAAGTAGAGGTTGGGCATGGGATCTACGGCAAAGGGATAGCCCTCCTCAAGACCGGACAGATGGTCGCTGAGACGGCCTCCCTGCTTTCGCAGGTCACTGCGGCGGATGCCCGCCATCATGGCGGACACCATGGCACGGTCATCCAGTTCGGAGAGATATTCTGCTACGGCCTTCCCTGCGGCCTCATCCGGCAGATCGGCCTCCTTTAAGAATTGTGTTATCAATTCCTGCCGTACCTCCGGTGAAGTCAGGGAATTGACCACCAGATCGATCAGGTAGACCACCTCCACCCCGGCGTCCCGGAGACATTGGGCGAAGGCGTCATGCTCGGCTTGGGCCTCCTTCAGATAGGGAATATCGTCAAACAACAGCCGTTCCAGATATTCCGGCATGAGGTTTTCCAGTTCCTGACCAGGCCGGTGCAGCAGGACCTTCCGCAGCCGCCCGATCTCGGAGGTATTATGGATGCCTGTTTCCATAGGCTCACTCCTTTTTCCAGTTGGTAGTGTTAGGATTTCAGATTTTTGCGATTTTATCCGCAAAAAGATTGCGGCCCGGCAAAAAACGGGGTATGATAGCGGAAAAGGATGTGATAGATGTGAGACGCTGCGTGATCGTCGGCGGCGCGGAGATCCGGACCTATGACAGGGTACGGCAATATTTCCGGCCTGACGATTTTTTCATTTACTGCGACTGCGGCCTGCGACATCAGAAGGCGCTGGGAGCGGAGCCGGATCTGATCGTGGGGGACTTCGATTCCCATGAAAAGCCGGAGACTGACCGGGAGACTATCGTTCTGCCGGTGAAGAAGGATGATACGGACACGGTGTTTGCGGCCAAGGAGGCCATGCGCCGGGGGTTCGACGAATTTTTGCTGGTAGGCGTTTCCGGCGGACGGCTGGATCATACGCTGGTGAATGTCTACCTGCTGGTGATGCTGCGGGAACGGGGAAAACGGGCCCTGCTGGTAGATGACTATTCGGAGATGGAGCTGGTGGGGGCGGAGCCGGTGGAGATTCCGGAGTGGTTTCCCTTCTACTCTCTGGTGAATATCACCGGCACCGCCCGGGGCATCACGGAGACCGGCTGCAAGTTTCCGCTGGACAACGGGGAAATTCATTGCGGTTACCAGTACGGCACCAGCAACGAGGTGCTGCCGGGACAGACCGCTGTGGTCTCCGTGAAGGAGGGACTGCTGCTGCTCATCAAGGATTTCCCGGAGGTGCAGCGCGGCTGATCGTATTCACACCATATGTAAGAAAACAGGCTGAAAGCGTCGCTTTCAGCCTGTTTTGCTTGCCGCTCCCGGTGCGGCATGGTTCTTAATTCAGGTTTGCTTCGCCACTGGAGACCAAGGGGCCAACTCCAACCGGATAAACCAGCCCTGACCGTGATTACAGACGGGGCACTGCTTCGGGGCCTCCAGACTGTTTTGGGTGTGGCCGCAGTTCAGACACATCCAGCCGGTCTCTATCTGCGAGACGAACAGAGCCCCACTTTCCAGCTGGTCTGCCAGCAGGCCGAAACGCTCGCCGTGGAGTTGTTCAATGGCGGCAATCTGCCGGAAGGAGGCGGCGGCCTCCGGGAAGCCCTCCTGGGTCGCGATGGCGGCGAAGGAGGGGTATACGGAACCATGCTCCTCGTGCTCATTGTGCTGGGCGGCGCGCAGCAGCTCCAAAACACGGTTGGTGCCCTCAATGGGGTAAGCGCCGTAGATAGGCAGATTTTGACCGTTCAGGGCTTGCAGATGGTCCCAGAAAACCTTGGCGTGGGCCTGTTCCTGCTTGGCTGTGGCTTGGAAGATAAAGGCCATCGCCTGTAATTCCTGCTTCTGGCAGAGGTTGGCGGCAAAGTCATAGCGGTTCCGGGCCTGACTTTCTCCGGCAAAGGCGCGGAGAAGATTTTTGGCGGTCTCACTGTCCTGAAAGGGGATGGACATGGCGGTTCCTCCTTTATAAAAACGGATGTCCGCAGTATGTCCCAAAACGGAGCGAAGAATACAAATACATAAAAAAAGACCTGCCATTTGGCAGGACGGGTCTTTCTTCGATCATATTTCTTTTAATTGGTCTATCTTTGGAGACGGTTTATTCCGCGTGAGAGCAGATCATACCGCCAGCCACAGCCAGCATAGAGACCGTAAACAGAATTGCCATGGTGTGTACCTCCTTCTTTCTGATTTCGACGCTACTATACGCCAGGTAATCGTCTTTGTCAACAATTTTTTTAAAGTTTTTATAGTCAAATTGCACAAATGTTTCGTCAAAACAAATAAAAACAGGAGATGCGTTTTAGACACATCTCCTGTTCGGCTTTACCCCTTCAGAATGTCGGTATTCCGGTACTGAATGGCCTCTGACAAATGCTCCACGCCGATATGCTCCGCACCGTCCAGATCCGCAATGGTCCGGGCCACCCGCAGTACCCGGTCATGGCTCCGGGCAGTGAGACCCATCCGCTCAAAGGCGGACTTCATCAGCGCGTCGCACCGGGAATCAAGCTCACAGAACCGGCCCACCATAGGGGGCGTCATCTGGGCGTTGCAGGGGATGCCGGTGCCCTCAAACCGTCTGGACTGGATGGCCCGGGCGGCGTCCACCCGCTCCTTGACCTGAGCGGAGGATTCCGGCTTGGACTTTCGCCGCATGGCCTCGTATTCCACGGAGGGGACATTTACATGGAGGTCGATCCGGTCCAGCAGAGGGCCGGAGATCTTCTGAACGTACTTCTCCACCTCTTTGTCCGAGCAGGTGCATTTCCCGGAGGGGTGGCCCCGCCAGCCGCACTTGCAGGGATTCATGGCGCACACCAGCTGGAATTGGGCGGGGAGCCGCAGGGTGCCGCCTGCCCGTGCCACGGTGACGATGCCGTCCTCCAAGGGTTGACGGAGAGCCTCCAGCACGTCCCGGTGAAATTCCGGCAGCTCGTCCAAAAACAGCACACCCCACAGACCGTCGGCAAGCTAAAATTAAAAACTTGTTAGCAAAACTCATATTAGGGGGTAAAATGAACCCTTAATATCCCCCCCCAATGTGAGCGAGGGCCTGTACCCATTCTAACACATAATTACCTGTTTTTCATCCGGTATTTAGCCTAACTTGTTGTTGGATTTTTCGATGAGTTCTGGGTCAGAAATATCGAGTGGTTGCTTGTTCTCTTCCGCGATTCTCTCCTCAAGGAACTTATCCATTGCCTCCTTCTCATCCGGCAAAACAAAACCGGCGCTCACATTGTCTTTCCTGTAATAGTACACAGCTTTCATCGCTTGCTCCTCCTTGAGCTCGTTCGCCTCAGATATTTTCCGCAAAGACAGGATCGTGGCCAAATTCATCGGCCAGTATTTTATCTATATCCATCACCATTCTCTGGGTGTCCACGCAACCGGGGCTGGTGTCGGCCTTGGCCTCCAGAACCTTCTTCACCCAATCATTCAGTCGTTCTTCCAGCGTCATAGTGCATCCTCCTGCTTGCTTTATGGACATTTTAGAGTCAATTCTCTACCGGTATTATCGCTCTAACTTCCTAAATTAGCAAGAGAATAAATCGGACAAATTTGGTATATAACAACCTCTTCGGTATAATGTAGCCGTGCGTTTAAAGCGCACGGCGCATTGCTTATGCGGGAGAGGTGGTGAAACAGATGAAAGACATCAAAACCGAATACAAGGGCAAATGGAAAGGGTCTGAAAGAAAGGCAAGGAAGGAGGCACGGAAAGCCAAAATTCGGGAGTCGTATGCAAATCCGGGGGATGTCGAAGTCATTCCAGCCCTCTCCGAATTAGAGCCAGAAAAACCTGTTATTCTACGGGTCGCAGCCTATTGCAGGGTGAGCACCGACCAAGAGTCCCAAGCCGACAGCTACGAATCGCAGGTCCAGCACTATACAAAGTATATTTCAAGCAGGCCGGATTGGGAGTATGTTGGGACCTATGCGGATGAGGGACGCTCCGGCACGAATGTTCTCAAGCGGACACATTTCCTTGAGATGATCGAGGACTGCCGCGCAGGAAAGATTGACCTTATCATCACAAAGGATATCCGGCGGTTCGCAAGAAACACCTTGGACTGTCTGAGGTATGTACGCGAACTAAAGGGCCTTGACCCTCCAGTCGGCATCTACTTCGAGGACGAGCACTTGAACACACTTGACCGGGGGAATGAGGCAATTCTGGCCCTGTTGAGTAGTGTAGCCCAAGGTGAGTCAGAGAACAAATCGGAGGCTATTAAGTGGTCGTATCGCCGCAGGTTCGAAAACGGCAATCCCGTGTGCCCCACATGGGCACTATTGGGATATACCACAGACGAGGATGGCAATATGCAGATCGTGCCGTCCGAGGCCGAGATTGTAAAGTACATCTATGAAAGCTACTTGGAAGGCTGGAGCGGCATAGAAATCGCTGCCAAGTTGACCGAGGCGGGCATTCCCACGGTGAAGGGACTTCCTGTCTGGCCAGCTGGCAGCGTTTACAATATCCTGCGGAATGAGAAGTACTGTGGCGATGCCCTTATGCAAAAGACCTATACACCGGACTTTTTAACGCATAAGGCATATAAGAACCGAGGTCAAGAGAGGCAATACCGCAAGCGAGACCACCACCCCGCAATCGTAGATCGTAGGACTTGGGAAGAGGTGCAGGAAGAACTCTCTGCCCATAGGCACCATCGGCATGGTAGAAAGCCTCAGAGAACCATCTCCAAAGTCAAGCTGCGGATTTACAAGCGGGGCAAGCTGAAAGGCTTTGTTATTTTCGATCCTGAATGGACGAAGAAGGACCGGCCTCACATCATGGAAAAAGTCGGAATTACTGAAACGAGAAAGGTTGATGAAAATGCTGAAGAACTTCACTGTGATTGAAATCGTAAAGGAGATTCACACTCCGTCCCTCATCGTAGAAAGCAGCAGGCTCCGCCTCACTCGAGGCACGGTTGAGGCCCTTGAGTACACCCCCTTTGTGCAGTTCTTGTTTGATGCAGAGAGCAAGATGCTGGCCGTGCAGGTGACCACGGAGAAGAACAAGCAGAGTATCCGGTTCTCCAAGCCCAAGCAGGACCAGAAGGCGCTGGCTGTGGTGTGCCGGAATGAGGAGCTCTTGTCCTACATCTGGGGGATGATGCCGGAGTGGGAGTGCAACCGGAAATACAAGACTGATGGGGTTTACAGCAAGGACGATAAGGCCGTTATTTTTGATTTGAAGGCGGCGCAACCCTATGTCCGCAGGAGCAAAAAGAATTCCGAGGAGGAAGACGAGTAAAGAAAACAGGGGGCCGTCTGGGCACTACCCAGATGGTCCCCTGCGCCATTGCCTATTCACCATAAGTCCAAAGACCGGCGGCTACAAGAGCCTCCCAATTGGCTCGCAGGACCCGAACTTTCCGGTTAAAGTCGACCCACTGTTCTTTTTGTACGATAAGCCCTTCATCCAGCATTCTTCGGAGTGCTGATCGAATCATTTCCTCCGGGGCACCATGCTTTCTTGCAACAGCTCCTACTGTCCCATTGAAAGTAGAAATGATTGTGGGATGGTCCGCGACATATACAAGGTTTTCAACAATCATCTCACAGTATTGGCGGTAGGAAACATCGGTATCAGGCAGTTCCCTGCTTTCCGAGGCTACTTCACGCAGATGGCTGCTAAATGCACCATTTACCCCATACACAATCACATGTTTGTTGGCCCTTTGAGTTAGATATCGCACAACGGAGAGGAAATGTCCATCTCCGGTAAAGATGATGTAGGTATCCGTTTCCGGGTGCAAAGCCGCATGTTGATAAATGTAATCCAGCATGATAAAGTCGGTCATGTCCTTTTTGTGATGCCCCAGCGGCTGTTGCGTTTCAATAATCGTGTTCGTTATGGTCCGTAGCTTAGACAATTCGTCGTGGATGCCTTTGTGCCCGAATTCTCCAAAAACATAGATGTCCTCTATCTCATATTCATCAGCGAGTTCTTTCCGCCACGACTCTACATCTGGCCGCATACCAAATAGATTCTGATACGAGTAGTACCAGTGCTCATAATCAACAAAAGCGATGGCCTTTGGCCTTGGCGGAGATTTCGGAGCTTTTCCCGGATTTGAGTTGTCCGGGGCACCGAATAGCTTTTTCAAGAATGTCACATTGCTCACACCCCTCCTTTAGTTTGGCACCGACGAATTAAGTACATTTTACCATATTTGTCGGAGCCCTTCAATGGGGGTTGCCCAGAAGATACCCCCGAACAACCCCCCAAAAGGTCATAGCTGGACTTGCTTGGAGCTGCCATCAAGGAAAAAGAAGTCGATTGTCCTGTTGCAGTTAACTTCACATCGCTGAAGTGTTTTGTTGACCAGAGCCGCCTCGAAGGCGGTATAGGGGGCATATTCAGCAAGCTCCATCATTTGCTTGGAGCGGAATGCTCTCAGGGGGTCGAGATCGGAGTCCGCGATAGCTTTTTGCCAAATGGGCATATAGGTTTCCTTATCGGTGAGGACGGCGTTTAGTGCCTCCATGAACGCCCTGTGCAGGTCTGTCTCTTTGAGCTTGAAGTTACCACAGCCGGGGACGCCCTTCTTCTCATAGTAAGAAGTACACATCCACACGATGGAATAACTGGTGTTCAATCGGGGCAGGGTTCGCCTCCGATAGAGGCGGTTACAGTTGCCGCAGAAAACCTTCGTGGAAAATGGCTGTTCATCTGTGTAACGGCCATTAGTGCGGAGTCCATAATCACGGAGGAATTGCTCCCGGCGATCCAGCTCAAGCTGGACCACATTCCAGTATTCTTTGGGGATAATCGCCTCGTGGTCATCCTTGACCCAAGTCTGCTCCACTTGCCCCTCGTTTTTTGCCATCTTCTTGCTCAGAAAGTCAACCGTGTAGGTTTTTTGGAGGAGCGCATCACCATTGTACTTCTCATTGCGGAGGATGCCCTTGATAGTTGATGCAGCCCATCGACATTCCCCCATCACGCCTGGGATGCCTTCTGCCCGGAGCCTGCTGGCAATAACCCCCGGCCCGTTACCGTCCATGAACTCCCGGTAAATACGCTTTACAATCTCGGCCTGCTCGGGATTGATGACCAGCTTACCGTTCGCGTCCTTGTCATAGCCAAGGAACCGCTTGGCATTCAAATGTAACCTCCCCTCGGAGGAGAAAAGGAATCGGATACCCCACTGGCTGTTTTCGCTGATGGAGCGGCTTTCATCCTGCGCAAGGGATGAGAGGATGGTGAACAAAAGCTCGGTCGTGCCATCCAAGGTGTTGAGTCCCTCTTTGTCGAACAAAATGCCAATACCCATCTCTTTAAGCATACGGGCGTAGCGAAGGAAATCCTCAGTATTACGGGCAAAACGCGAGATGGATTTGGTAACAACCATGTCTATTTTCCCAGCTTTGCAATCCTCAATCATTCGGAGAAATTCCTCACGGTGCTTGGTATTCGTGCCAGTGATGCCCTTATCCGGGTAGATGCCGACAAGCTCATACTGTGGGTGCCGGACCACATAGTCCTCGAAAAAAGCCTTCTGGTTTTCAAAACTCAGTAGTTGGTCCTCATTTTTGGTGGACACTCTACAGTAGGCAGCCAGGCGCACCTTCTTGTTCTTTACAGCGGCGCGGTTGGTAAGTTCCCGCCGAGCGGGAATGTGAACAACTTCTCTCGCCATCGGGATCACTCCCTTCCGTTTTCTGTTATGATATTTTGCAGGGCATTCAGTAGTGCCTTCGTATTAACATACTGCTGCCTTGTGTTCCGCGCCCGAAGAGATGAACGATAGGCTCGCAGGAGCTGGTCCATAGGGGCCGCCCACCTTTTTAGCGAACCCTGCTGCCAATATAAGGCACAGAATTGGTTTTGGTCATAGTCCAGCGAGTAATGCGCGATTTTTTGGTTCCCGCCGTAAAGCTCACCCATCAGAGTGCTATACTCTTCCTTGTCCAAAGGCTGAAATAGCCGGTCCGAGTTCCGAGTGGAAATCGGGACCATTTTCTTGGAATACAGCGTCAGCCGTTTTGCCTCAGAAGTACGAATTGTAGGGACACGGTCTTTTGCCGTATTGACCACATACAGCAAGCCAAGCAGATCCAGCAGGTGGCCGAAATTCTCGGTGGTGTAGTGTTTCGTTTCCCCATCGGAGGTGATGGCATATATGCCATCACGAATACTCATCGTCATGTGCGCTCGCTCCTTTCGAGTGTGCTCAAGGCCCATCGTTCTGGGTCCTCAGAGAACACATCAAATTCATCTTTCGGGAAGGCGGTAAAATGTTGCATTCCATATTCATCTCTGTAAGGTACAACTACAACAGGTTCAGAAATCCCTTCCCATGTGTTGGCTACTGAACCGGGGAGCCAGATGCCCTTGCAGGCTGCAGCGGATACTTTGATGTTCGTCTTGCAGGCCCAGTACTCCCGGACCCTGTTGCTCCACTTGTGGATTAACTTCTCGCCGCAATAGGGACAATAAAGCATGTTGGTCAGTGGATACTTCGTTCGGGAGGAGCGAGGTACATCTGGCGCGGCTGGGAGCGGTGTGTCCAAGTGGATTCTGCGCTCTTCGAGGATACGCTGAACATTATCCCACTGCTCTCGACTCACGATAGCCTCATGGTTCTCTTTGATGTACCACTGGTCTGCTTGCCCTTCGTTGGGGCGACTGTTCCGACGGCCATCCTTGACGGTTTTCTGCAAAATGATGTCGCCCTTATACATCACATTGTGAAGTACACGGGCGACTCCTGTATCATCCCATTTCCCCCCGGAGGGAGAAGAGATGCCTTGCGTATTCAGATATTCCTTGATTTTGGATGGCCACACACCCTTCTCAGCGAGGTCGAAAATGAGCCGGACAATCTCTGCCTCTTCAGGAGAAACATGAATTTGACCGTCAGACCCGCCACAAAAGCCGAAGGTGCGCTCGGATGCAGCAGTATGCTCTAAACGACTGAATTTGTAGCGGTATAGCTTTTTTGCACCCATGCTCGCATCATCGCTTAAGCCTTGGGCAAAGGCTCCCAGTACGGTAAGCATGAGTTCACCTTCAGCGGTGAGTGTGTTGATATCCTGCAGCTCAAAATAGACTGCAATATTCATCGACTTTAGCTCGCGGGTGGCTGCCAGCAGATCAAAGGTATTTCTGGCGAACCGGGATATGCTTTTTACCATGACCATATCGAACTTCCCTGCTCGGGCATCGGCCATCAGGGCTTGGAACCCTTTCCGGTTGGCTTTATAACCTGTGCGGTTTAGGTCATGATATATACCCGCAAATTCCCATCCTGCATTGGAAGAGATCAGCTTTTCATACCGCTTAATTTGATTCTCCAAAGAGTCCTCCTGCTCATCATCGCCACCCGAAACTCGGGCATAGGCGCAGACGCGCAGTTTTCGGCCGAGCATACGCTTTTTCGGCGGAATGTGCTTTATTTTCAAGGGTTTCACCTCCTTTTGGTGTCCTATTAATCACTCTAAAGGGGCAATTAGTCAAGGAATAAAACGCTATTTCTTGAGTGAATTTTGAGAGCAAAAAAATGAAGGCCGGACAAGCTGTCCAGCCTCCATTTTCAAAAGGTCATAACTTTTTAGCGTAGTCGAGGGAAATCCACCCATTGCGCTGTGTGGCATAGGCTTTGAGCAGCCCCCACTTAGTAGCTCCGGGGCCTTCCGCCTCGTCCATAATGGTGTACACCCCGACGCCGCACTGCTGGCTCTGAGTGTGGAAGTTTGTGCCGGGGCCTTTGCGGATGTTAAGGTTTGTTACCGATACGCGAACACGGTATGGAGTGAATGCGATAGAAGGCTGAGAGGGCTGGGCTTGGTTGGAACCGGCCAGCAGAGCCTTCACATCGGCGCGGAAGGTGTCCATGGACTTCCCATGCTTGGGGAACCAGTGCATGACATCGGCATGGTTAGACGCGATGCCGAGCTTGTGCCCTTCACTGTGGCAAATGATGCTTTTTTCTGTGAGGTCATACTCACGACAGAGGTAGGCGCAAAGTTCGACGGCCTCTCGGTACACCCTCTGAAAGTAGGTGCCATCCGAAAGGCCGTCTTCACAAATCTCAAAACCGATATGAGTGTCATTTGCCGCTCCGCCCGCATGCCACCCTCGGTAGTTCCAAGGGAGCGTTTGGTAGGTGGCGATGGTGCCGTCCTTCAGTTTACCAATAAAGGCGTGGACGCACACTTGGGAGCCGCCGGGGGTCGCCGTATTCCAATGGTTCCCTCCGGTATTCCTGCCAAGTAAGCCATCATCTGGCCCTACATAGCGCCGCAGGTTCGGGTTATTGGCTCCGGTCGAGTGGACCATGATACCCTTGGGGATGATGGTCCGACCTGCTTTGTAGCAGTCATTCTTTTTGAGAAAAAGCTGATGTAAATTCATTTCTGATCCTCCTCCGAACGGTCGTGGAGCTGCTGAAGGACTACCTTGACCTTTTCCGGGACAGGCAGCCCGAGGTGTGTGGCGTTCTCAAGGACGGATACACCTTCATTAGAGATGTAGAAGAAAATCACAGCCGTGCGCAGAACGCTCCCGTTGCCGATGACATTCACATCCAAGATGTTGGCCACACCCACCAAGACAAAGATGAGCACCTTTTTGAAGATGCCCTTAAAGCCAATCTCGCTGGACAGCTTGTGGTCGGTCACGGCGCACATCACGCCGGTAATGTAGTCAACAACCGCGAGGGCAATCAGCGCGTAGAGCAGGCCGTCGCAGCCCCCCAAGAACCAGCCCAGCCATCCACCGACAGCTGAAAATACGAGCTGTACCATGTTCCAAAACTCCTTCATGTTTTCCCTCCATTCATTGGCTGGACACTTGGTCCAGCAGGGCGTCGATTTCTTCCCCAGAATACTTGCTGGTGTAGTAGCCACCCGCAAGTCCCTCTGAGAGGATTTGCTCCAGCAAGACCTTCAGGGTCGGCTTTGCTGCAGTAAGCATTGCATTGAATTCCTCCTGAGTCATAAGCACCTCCTCAAACTACACACAGGCGGCCCAAACGGTCTAAGAAGAACTTCCCATTTTTGTCCTCGATGGCCCCTGACTGTACAGGTTTAGGTTTTCGGTAATACAAAATCACGCAGCCATCTGCACCTTGGCCACCGGCGCTGCCCATCCCGCCCTTTCCGGGCGTAGCGACATAGGCACGAATGGTGGCTGGAGTTAAGCCTGCGCTTTTCTTGAGTCGGTTCGATGATACGCCGCCGCCCGAACTACCTGCGCCACCACCGCCGTTGCCTCCGACTCCGCCTTGCCCATAGACCGTTTCCTTGGCAGGTGGTTGGGCATCTGCGCCCCCGCCGCCTGACCCGCCTTTTGACGAGGCATAGGACCTACTCGCAGATGCGGTACCGGAACCGCCGTTTTTGCCGTTAGCCTTGTAAGCAGGACCCCCGCCATAGCCGCCAGCTGAAGTAGACTCGACATACCCGTTGCCGGAGGCATAGTTTCCTGCCTCATCTTCTAAGTTGGTACCACTTGCTCCCGGCCCGTAGGTAACGCCATCTATAACAAAGGTGTCCGCAGGAATGTCTTGCCACGAGCCGGAGTCATTTGACCTTCCTGCGCCTCTGCCACCAGCCATTCCCTGATTACCTGTTCCAGCATAAAGGGTCCCGTCGAACTCTTCCAAAAAGCCGCCGGGAAGTACGCCGCCAGATTCAGAGGAAAGATCCCCAAACAGGGTAGCCCCACCCTCACTGCCAGCAACTGACTCATAACCAGCTGTGCCACCGACACCGCCGACACCGATAGTGATCTGGAATTTTTGCCCGGGCTGCACATCCAAGGTGGTCTGCCATACTTTTCCGCCGTTCCCCGGTTCTCCTGGGTCTCCGCCATTTCCTGGGTTTGTGGGATTCGTGCCAATATAATAGGTGATAGCAGCTGTCACCTCGGAAGTATCTGTGATGACCTTTTGGGCGGGAGAGTCCTCACCAGGATTGCCGGAGTAGCCACCTTGTCCACCACCTATCAGGACAACACGAAGGACCGTGATTCCGTCAGGAACGGTCCATTCGCCATTCTGAGAAATCAGCTCATAGTAGTCAAAATACTCAACATCACCTGGCGAAGGGGGAGCGAACGCAACAAGGCTTTTTTCTTGCGCCTTCAGAGTGTTTGAAATATTGATATCCACACTTTTCACGCATGCGTCCACCGTGTTCCGGTCATAGGGATGGAAGATGAACCGCCTGTCACCGGGGCGCTCCCCGGTATAGATGGTGGGAGCCTCAATGGTCTGAATGCACTTGTAAAACTCAGCCATACGCTCTGCGACAGCCGTGGAATTTGCAAGGGAGATAAGCGTGGCGTTTTCCACGGTTTTAACATTTGGCCGGTCCGCCTCAGAAACGGAGCGAACCACGGTACGGGTGTTGTGGGTGTATGGCTTGCCCATCAGAGTGCCGCTGCCGGAGGAAACGCGAGCATAGTTGGCGTTACTCTCTAAGATGGTAAAACCGGACGCCACCAAGTCGAACATCGGCTCGTCAAAGGTGATCATGTCCCCCTGCTCGGTAGTCCCTTCATAGAGCTGCGTTTCTTCACCGAGAGCGAGGTATTGGTGCTCCGTGACGCTTACCTGTGTCACTTTGGCACTGTAGGCGACCTTCGACCCAAGGCATAGGCGATTGGGGCCAGTGGCACCACTGAACCCATCCCAGATACCCTCAATGCGGAGTACACCGGAGAGGTCGGTAGTGACAGTGGCCCCAATCGCAAACAGAACCTGTGCCAAATTCTCCCGTGCTGTGGCAATCGGGAGCAGGCCATACAGGTTCACATTTTGAAGAGAGTTTTTAATTATGAAAGGGACTGTGCCGCAGATGTCGGCGACTAACTCCTGAACCGTGATTCCGGTATAGATGCCGCCGTAGTGCTTGCCCTCGCTGAGAATACCAATAGCCGAAGTGGCGTTAAACTCATACTGGTTAGGAGCGATACGCTGAACATCCTGCACATAAAAGGTGCCCACTTGCCGTGTCCCATGTTGGAAGACAAGGGGGGCACCCCGCCGGAAGTCGGTTAAGCTGGTATCATCGCTTTCCAAGACAACGCTCAGCGTATTTGCCTCCAGTTCAGAGAAAGGCAGGGAGGTTACAAGGTAGCAGTTACCGGAACGGATACGGTCATAAGTCTGGCCGCGATAGTAGATAATGTTCTTTGCCATTTGTCCCTCCTCATTCTGGGGTGAGCTGCGGTGCCTTTGCTTTGAAAGTGACGGTCAGGCCGTTATACCGATTAACTCCTGCCGTTCGGTCCTTCAGGGTGTGTTTACCGGATACGACCATGGCCTCGTAGGTGATGGTCCCTTCTGCGTGAGGGAGCGTGATTGTGTGGCTATCCACCGGGGCCGAAATAGCCTTATAGAAAGCCATATACTCATTTGGAAACCGGGGGTCTGGCTCGACGCTCATTCGGTGTTCATAGTAGGTGCCAATAATGTCCCTGCTCTCCTCGCCAGTTAGCAGCGTGTCGGCATTTGGGCCGTCCTCAATGCGGAACGACTCCTCCAAGGTGCCAATCTTCACTCGGAGGTGGTAGGTGATACCGTCCATTTGAATCTGCATGCTTATCCCTCCACCAGCGTGACACCACGCCGCACATTTTCGCGGTCCATATAGGGAGCGACCAGACGGGCAAAGGTGACTCCATCTACTTGGAGGGTAGCATATAGAGTACCGCCACTTGAGACCCCTCCGCGCTCATTTAAGGACTCGTCAAAAGCCTGTTTCATCGTAGAGAGGGGTGTTTCGATATTGGTCCCAGAGGTTTGGTCACCGAGCATTGCGAGGAACGGCTTATTCGGAGCAATGACGGCACCGTCCGCCAACTTCGGGATCTGATTAGCGGAATTACTAAGCTCCTGCGCCCTGGCTTGGGCGCTGTTGATCGCCAGCACCACTGCGGCAATGCCTGCAGCGATTGCCAGTGCGGCAATACCAAGGGTGGCGGCGCTTTGGAATGCACCTACGGCAACAGCGGCTGTAAAGGCGGCGGCAGCGACGACGCCTAAAACCGCAGCGACCTTCTCAATACCGTTCATGTTGCTCCATGCGTCGGCCAGCTTGGCGATGACCATGGACAAAGCTGCAATAGCGGCTACCACAATGAGGATTTTTGCATTTGTGGTCGTGAATATCGTACTGGCATGCGACATGATATTGGATAGGGTCGATATGGCCCCGGAAACGGGACTAATAGCGGCCAGTATGGCAGCAAAAGCCACAATGGCGGTTTTACTCCCAGAAGAGAGCGAGTTGAACCAGTTAAGAAAATTGGTGGCCAGCTCGGTTACACGGGTGGCCAAGGGCATGATCGCCTCAGCCAGCTGGGACATCTGCTCTTGCAGCTCAATTTGGGAGTTCCGGCTCTCCACCAGCACCTGATTTTCCTGCGCCCATGCCTCATAGCTCTCTGCAAGGCCGGTAGAGGCAAGGGCCGATAGGGCGAGGTTCTGCCGGTCTGTTTCACTGGTAACTCCTTCCATAGCTTTGGAGAGATTATCCGCCCCAATTCCGACACGATCCAGCAGCTCGGCAAACTGCCCCGTTGCGGACCCGGTAGCAATGGTCTCCTGCAGGCTATCCGCGAGGGACTCAATTTTCAGCGTGTCAGGGAACCGGACAACAGCACCAGAAAGCGCATCTACAGCGACAGCCAGCTGATTGTCGGTAAACCCTGCTTGGAGCAAGTTGGAGAGGGCCTCAACACTGCTGTCCACCTCCCCGGACACAGCATTGAACTGCTTGAAGGACTCCTTGGCCTTTTCCATACTGGTCCCGGCCTCCATGACATTGGCCTCCAGCTTGGACATAGACTCACGGAACTCTTCAGTGGCCGGGATAGTGGCCAAGGCGGCTGCACCCACAGCCGCAACCGCTGTGGTCAGCCCTTTGGTCTTATCGGAAAGGGACTTTGCCTTGCTTGATACTTCTTCCGCACTCACCCCAAAGTCCCCCAGCTTTCGCCCGGTCTCCTTGGCCTGCCGCTCCAGTGACTCTAAGTCCTCGGTTGTCTGGACAATTTCGCGCTGGAGTGCATCATACTGCTCTGAGGTGATGGTGCCTTGCGCCAGAGCATCACTGGCCTGATCTGCGGCGGTTTTGAGGGTCGTCAGCTTTTTCTTCGTTTCCTCGATAGCTTTGGTGAGCGCCTTCTGCTTTTGGGCCAATAGAGTCACATTTTGGGGGTCCAACTTCAGAAGGCGGTTCACATCATTCAGGTCGGCCTGCGTTGTCCGGAGGGTCTGATTGACTTCGGAGAGCGCTTTATCCAGTTTCGTGGTGTCACCGCCAATCTGGACGGTGATTCCTTTGATGCGGTTTGCCATAGATGTAGTGCCTCCTTAGAACGAATCGAAGTCCTCCTGAGTAGCCAATGTGGCATAGGAACAATCATCGTTAGATGCCTCCGTGAACATATCACTGACCATGCCGATGGAGAGCAGCTCCAAGTCGCGGATCGGTATCCCTAATTGCGCCACACGCAAAAGGAACAGAGCCGTGGTCATTTCACGCTCTGTTCCTCTTAGTTTTTTTTTGAAGTTGCCAGCGTCTGCATATTGGCCGACCACAGGTCTACGATTACTGGAAAGATCTCATAGATGGAGAAGGTTTCAAACCCATCCAGCCACTCTTCCACCGTATCGGGGACCGCACTGGGCGTGGCGTGCTTTGCCATAAGGAAGGCCATATTCTCAAAAGCCTCAAGGAGAGCCGGGGAGATGCTCTCCTCACCGGCCTTCTTTGTGGCCTTATCAATGTCCCTCACATCCTGCATAATGTCCCGTTTAAACTTCATGCGGTACATGCGGGGAATAGCTGCGCTGGCGCGGAAAGTTACCTCTTTGCCGTCGATAGTGATTGTTCGCGTCATATTCTCTGCCCTCCATTATGCGGCGGAACTGCTCGGTTGCCAGACCTGATCGAACCATCCGTCGTAGGCGGTGGGCGTGGTCTGAGAAGTAGTCTTTGCCTTTACATTACCGTTGGCAAGAGGCGAGGCGGTTAGACTCAGGGAGTCGGTAGCCGGCTCCTTTGTGTTCGTGGTGGTCGCGCTGCTCATAGAGGGCCGGGTAGCAGTGCAGTTATAAAGCACATGCCGTGTGGCTTTTTGGTCACCCGCAAATTCGAACAGGAAAGCGAAGTTCTTACCTTCAACGGAAGAGTTCTCCACCAGTACCTTGTCCGTTTCATCCTCGACCTCTCCCAGTACATCTTTGCGAAAACTGTCAGGGATAACAGCCATCTCAAGGGTCCCACTGTAGCCGTCATTGGCGGCGGTTACGAAATAGGCCATGTTATCAGCATAGAAAGTGCTGGTATCACCTGCAGCGTCCAGAGAGAGGTTGACGGCTCCGGGAATAGGCACCGGCGTATCGTAAGTGGCTGCACCGTCCTCACCTACAGTCAGAACCGCATAGTGGACATTTTTCAACCCGAATTTTACTTTGTTATCTGCCATGGTCACACCTCAATTCCATAAGTGATTTGGAAAAGCCGCTCGCTCTCGATGTAGGTTTCTGTTTTGTCCCAGCAGTATGGGGCAAGAGCAACCTCCAGAGCGGCCTCCGTGACAGGGTCCTTCTTATCCGTGTAGAGTTCGACATACACACGCTCAACCTTTAGGAAAACGGAGTCATCCGCGAACATGTTGTTGGACCCATACACGAGGTAGCAAATGAAGGGAGGCTCTGGGGCCTCGCCCTCTGCAAAATGGTCATAGGCGAAAGGGATACCCAGACCTTTGAGAATTTGGAGCAGCTTATCCATCGCGGAGTCCCCTTTCTATCTCGGCGAGCAGTTCTGCGACGCCTTTTTCCTCTGCAGGAGCAATGTGTGCTTTGCCGGGAACTCTACCGCCGTTTCGTTTTGCATGTCCATGCTCCAATAAGTGGGTCAATCGGTAGCGGTCACGGGAGTGGATGGTCAATTCCAGCGAGTGAGGGCTTTCCTTTGTGACCTTCACAGTCCAGCTTTTGGCATATTTACCGGAGTCACGAGGGGCGTTTGCCTGAATTTCGGACCGCACCAGCTTTCCTGCCTTTCGGACCGCCTGTTTCATGTCGGCGCTCGTGAGAGCGGCGTATTCCTCCAGCCCTTCCATAACGGCATCGGCCAAGGAGTCGGCAGGTACAATATCGCTCATCGAATCACCTCCTGACCCGCTCACCAATCAACTTTATGGTGGTGTGCGTGAATTGCGGGTCGTCCACGCTGGTGATGTTGTAGAGTTGTCCGTCAAACAGAATACGGTAACCCGTTGCACTAAGCCCCCGCAGCTTTTCGCACCACCGAATTGTAAAAGTGAGCACATCGCCAGTTTGGATTTGACCAGCGACTGCGTACTCTTTGCCGGAGGTGAGGTTCACATAGGCAAAACAACTGTGGTAGTCATCCCAGGCGTTTTGGTGGTTTCCGATTGCATCGGTAGTTGGCGTAGCCTTTTGCAAAACGATACGGGACCGCATGCTGGAGATGTCCAATCAGAACACCTCCTTGCGCTTTGCCGAGAGGATATACTTCAGCATTTGGGTTAGCTCGGTGAAGTCAGTACATGCCCGGTTTTCAAAAAGATAGCCCACCGCATAGAGAAGTGCGATTTTGATGACTGGATCGGCGGACGGTGGCTCCCGGAGCACATCTTCACAGAGCTGCTGCGCCGCCAAGATAAGGGTCAGGAGCATAGCGTCCTCATCGTCGTACTCCACTTTGAGATATTCCTTTACTTCATCCAGAGTAATAAGCATTGGACACCTCCTCCCCCGTAGGGCCTCCGCAAGAGCGGAGACCCCATAGGGGCTTAACTGGTTAAGCGGCGGCGGCCACCTTCATGATCTGGACGGCCTCGGGAAGGACAAGTTTACCGTCAACACGCTCCTTGGCGACAAAGCCGACCATACCGTTTCCGGCGAACAGCTCCTTCAGTTCGGCAAAGGAGCGCGTGCCCCGGTCGCCGATGTTGTAGTAGCTGAAGTCGCCGAAGGCGATGACGGGTTTCTCCGCAGCGAGAGTGGGGACATAGGGAGAAGTGTAGACAGGGTATCCCAGCAGCCGGTCAGGTTCCCCGGCCTGATAAGAAGGCTGCCAGATGTAGGCCGCCGTGTCATCTTTCAGTTTCCGCACAATGGAGAGGGTCTGGTCGTTGGTGATAAATACCGCATTCTTGCGGTAAGGCCGTTTCAGGGCATAGACGAGGTTGATAATCTCATCCGCAACGATGGTCTGGCCTGCGGTAGTCACACCGATTTGGCCTCCGCCCGAGGCAGCGAAAATGCCGAGAGGCTTACCTACACCGTCGCCATTGAGGAAAGCGTCCTCCTCTGCGTTGCCCAGTGCCTTGGAGAACTGGTCGAGGATGTAGCCCTCAAGGTCGAAGGCGTTGTCGTAGAGCAGCTCCTCCGTCACCTTAATCGCCACATGGAGCTTGTGGGCATCCAGCAGGATCTGATCGAAGGTGGCATCGCCAAAGGTGAGAGCACCGCCCTCCTCAATCCACGAGGCAGCGGGCTTGGTAGCAGCGATGTTGATTTTGTGCTCGCCGCTGGTGGTGATCGTGGTAGCAAGGGAGCGCATGACATTGGATTCGGTCAGGCCATCGATGAGGCGGCGGTCGTACTCGTCGGGGACAAGGTATCCGCCATTGGCATCTACACCTTCCTCCAGCACATTGCTGACGCGCTTAAAGTTGCAGCGCAGGGCGTCCAGCATAGCTTTACGGTATTCATCAGATGCACGACCCATTTTGGGCTCTTCCCCTCTGGGCACACCCGGCTTACCAGTGATGGGGGAGTTGACAGGCTTGTTCAGCTCCGCATCCAGCGCCGCCTGCCGCTCCAGCCGGTCGATCTCCTTGCCCAGAGCAACCACATCGGCCTCCATCTTGTCATAGGTCGCCGCATCCTCGGCAGAGAGCAGGCCGCTGTCATTGCGCTTGGTATCAAGGAAAGCCTTGGCAGCCTCCCACGCCTTCGCTCTCTTCTCACGCAGTTCAAGAATTTTGTTCATTGCAGATTTTCCTCCTATCACATTTTCAAAAGGTCCAGCCGCTTATCCAGCTGGTCAATTGGGACACCACTCTTGGGGGAAATGGACGGCTTGGGACTGAGCTTAGTAAGCAGAGAATTAGTAACAGCCCGGCGGCTGAAGGCGAAGGATGCCTCCAAGTCACCGAGCTGTTTCTTTTTCTCATCTTCTAAAATCCCGTCTGCAAAGCCAAGCTCCACAGCCTTGTTGGCATTGAGCCAAGTTTCCGCATCCATCATGTGACTGATTTTGGTGCGGGACTGGCCGCTCTTAATTTCGTAGGCGTTGATAATGGACTCCTTTACTTCGGAGAGCATGTCGATGGCCTTCTGCATCTCAGCGGAGTCACCTATGGCCACAGTCAAAGGATTGTGGATCATCATGAGGGCGGTGGGGGCCATGAGCACGGTTGTACCCGCCATGGCGACCACAGAGGCCGCTGATGCGGCGATCCCATCGACCTTCACCGTAACATTGCCCTTGTAATTCATGAGCATGGTATAGATTTGGCTGGCAGCCACACAGTCACCGCCGGGGGAATTGATCCAAACAACAATGTCACCCGCTCCGGCGTTCAGTTCATCTTTGAACGCCTTCGGGGTGACATCGTCCTCAAACCATGTTTCCTCCGCAATGGTGCCGTTGAGGTAAAGAGTACGGGAGCCAGTGTCCTCGTCCTTTACCCAATTCCAAAATTTCTTCATTCTGTGTCCTCCTCGGTTTTTGTTACGAGGTCCCCCTCCGATTGCTCTGTAGGATTGGTGGCTACACCAGCGAAGGCACCAGCATCAGCCAGCTTTGTCATGGCACCGTTGATCAGGTAGAGATTGCCGCCCTCGTCATCGGGGATGAGGTCCAAGTTCTCCAGCTCTCGGATATCATTGGCCGACATCCACCCATTCTGACGGCCAATCGCGTAGCCGTTCATCCGACTCTGATAGTCGCCACGGAGCAGACCATCTAAATTAAACTTGATGAAATAGTGGGGCTTTTCACTGTCGAGCAGGAGAACACGGGTCATTGCCTGCTCCCAGCGCACGACCCACGGGTCCAGCGTGTACTTTACAAACTCCAGAGACTGCTGTTCGATGTTCGAAAAGCTGGATTTTTCCAAGTCCCCAACCATGTGTGGAGGTACCCGGAAAATACGGGCAATCTCGTTAATCTGAAATTTACGGGTTTCCAAAAACTGTGCTTGCTCAGGGGAGATACCAATTGGCTGGTACTTCATGTTTTCTTCCAACACCACGACTTTGTGTGCGTTGGCGCTGCCTTGAAAAGCAGAGTTCCAGCTTTCCCGTATTTTCTCCGGGTCCTTTACGATGCCGGGGTGCTCGAGGACACCGCCAGGAGTGGCACCATTTGCGAAGAACTTAGCCCCATACTCTTCCGTAGCGATGGCGAGGCCGATGGCGTTTTTCGCCATAGCGATTGGGCTGTAACCTACGAGGCCATCAAAGCCAAGGCCGGGAATGTGGAGTACATCCGAGGGCCGGAGGATCACCTTCTGCTTTTTCCCGAGCGTATTGGCGTCCTCACTGGTGCGGCTGTACTCGTAGTAAAGGTTGCCTTTGTCATCCCGGTCGACCTTCATCTTGTTCGGCATGAGCGGATAAAGCCCGAGCACATCACCTTTGCCGTTTCGGACGATCTGTGCGTAGGCATTCCCCCAAAGGAGCAGATGGCTCATGAGCGTTTCACGAAAGACGAAGGAGGTCATTTCCGGGTTCGGCTCGTCATGGAGCAAGCGATAGAGCGGATGATCCAAGGCCCGCTCCCGGCCACCTTTGTCGTTGTATCGGAAGAGCTGGAGAGGGAGACCTGCCACAGCCTCAGAAAGAATGCGTACACACGAGTACACTGCGGTCATCTGCATGGCAGACATTTCGTTCACATTTTTGCCCGCAGTGGTGTGGCCGAACAGGAAGTAGTAGCGCCCGCCATTCAGGCTGTTTTGGGGCTTGTCCCGAGAGCGGAATAGGCTGGAAAAGAATTTCATGGTGCAAAGCCTCCCTTCAGTGCTGGGGTACTCGGTTATTAGATGGGGTTACAGGATAAGCAATCCCCGACTATCGTAGACGGAGTCGGTGGGTTCGTTTCGGATTGCCCGGTCAAGGCCCATAATGGTGGCAACGATGCCGTCGATCTTCTCGACTGACTTCTCCTTATCCGGTTTGATATTGCCTGCAGGGTCCTGCCGCATGACCACATTCTGAGCCATCCACTTGAGAACGGGGTTGCCACCGTGGATGATGCGTCCTTCCATAAGCAGCTTGTAAAGCTCCTTGGATGGAGGTGACATATCTTTATAGCCCTGCCCGAAGGGCACAACTGTGAATCCCATGTCCTCCAGATTTTGGACCATCTGAGTAGCATTCCAGCGGTCAAAGGCGATCTCCTTGATGTGGTACTTCTCTCCCAAGTCCTCGATGAACCGTTCGATAAAGCCATAGTGGACCACATTGCCTTCTGTTGTGTGGATATAACCCTGCCTCTCCCAGACATCGTAGAGAACATGATCCCTCCGACAACGCAGCTCCAAAGTGTCTTCGGGGAGCCAGAAGAACGGGAGTACAATGTAGGACTCGTCATCGGTCCGGGGCGGAAAGACCAAGGAAAGTGCGGTAATGTCGGAAGTGCTGGACAGGTCAAGTCCTGCGTAACAGTCCCGGCCATACAGCGCCTCTTGGTCGATGGGACGATTGCCCCGGTCATAGATGTGCTCGGGTATCCAGCACACTGTAGCTGAAGTCCAGATATTCAAGCGGAGCTGCTTGAACACATTCTCTTCCGCCGGATTGTCGAGCGCGTTCTGGTAAGCCTCCCGGACACGGTCAATGGAGATCGTGTGCCCAAGGGATGGGTTTGCTTTGTACCAGTTAGACTCGTCCGTCCAATCTGCACCTTCCGGGAGGCCATAAACGACCGGGTAGAAAGAGGGGTCGCTGCGCCGACCGGAGAGAAGGTCCTTGGCTTTTGTATGGAGTTCATAGCAGATACTGTTTTTATTGGTCCCCGCCGTGGTGATGATAAAAAACAGAGGTTGCTCGCGGGCATCGCCAGAGCCTTTGGTGAGAACATCGTAGAGCTGCCGGTTCGGCTGAGCGTGTATCTCATCGAACACTAATCCCGATACATTCAATCCGTGTTTCGTGCCGGTCTCGGCGGATAGGACCTGATAAAACCCGGCGTTGCTGTAGTTGACGATCCTCTTTGTGGCCGCAGCGATTTTGGATCGCTTTAGAAGTGCTGGGGACATTAGCACCATTTGCTTTGCCACATCAAAAACGATGGACGCCTGATTCCGGTCGCATGCGGCTCCGTACACCTCAGCGGACGGTTCATTGTCAGCGTAAAGCAGGTATAATGCGATAGCGGCGGCCAGCTCTGACTTCCCCTGTTTCTTTGGGATTTCCACATAGGCAGTCAGGAACTGTCGTTTGCCGTTCTCTCGGACGATCCCGAAAAGGTCACGGACGATCTGGTCCTGCCAAGGCAGAAGGTCAAAGGGTGTACCGGCCCACTTGCCCTTGGTGTGACACAAGTTTTGAATAAAGGTCACGGCGCGGTTTGCCTTTGCCTCATCGTAGTGGGAGGTGGGCAGCATGAACTTTGACGGTGTGTACTTGTAGGCCAAATCAGCCACCTCCCAAAAGACGCTCCATCTCGTCAGTAGGCTCCACGGTCCCTTCGCCAGCGATGATGCGACTGCGGGCCGAAGGGGTAAGGCCGAACTGCTCACAGAACCGGAGCATGATTTTCATATTTGTTTGGGCGATGGAGACCTGTGGCACCTGCTGAAGGTAGCCATTGGGGGTCCGAACCATGGTCCCATGCTGAGAAATAAACTCCTCCGCCTCTTTCCACCGCGCATATGCTTGGCAATACCCAGCGAAGGCAGCCATGTCCATCTCGGTGAGCAGTCCCATCTGCTCCAAAATGCGCCCCATGCGTTTCCACTCCCGTTTGGCCTCAGCCTCAAGCCAAGAAGGGCAGCGAGGGGCTTTGTGCGCTGGGGCGGGTTCTGCGCCGTTTAAGGGCCGCTTGCCGGGGTTGCCTTCTAACACCTTCAGGGCGGTGGGTTTGGGCTTTCTACCGCGCTGTGCCACCCCTAACCACCTCCTTTAACGGGCAACAAAAAAGCATCCCCCTCAAGTAAGTGGGATGCGGGTTTACAGTATCAGCAGAAACGAAAAGAGGTTTGTATCATATTTTGATACAAACCTCTTTTCCCTATTTGCGTCAAGGTTTCAAAACATCGACCAGCCAAGAAACACTTTTGTGGGTTTTGCCGCTGGCCTTTTCCAAAACATCGCAATCTTCATCAACATAGTGAAGGCCCTTTCCAACTTTGATGAACCGAGCCTCTTCGTAGCCGGGGATGCTGGTGCGGTAAACGCAGGCGCGGCGGGTTTCGCCATTGTAGGACTTCCCATCCCAGCCGTTGAAGGTGAATTCGATGCGCTCTCGGGTCTTATGGAAATTAGTCTCGAAGTCGGAGCGGGTGATAGCGATTCGGTCAATCAGGTTGAAGTGCTCTCTCAGGGTCCAAATGTTCTTCATAATGCGTACCTCCGATTTGTTCGTTTCCCCTTCGGGTGTACACATATTCGCTCTGAAAGGACATATTATCAAGTTAAATCGAGCTATATCCTACACAAAAATGAACCGGAAAAATTGTGATGGTTATAGGGTTTCTACTTCGATACCAAGGGCAATGATCTCCTCATCACTCAGATGTAGACATTTGCGCAGCGTAGTATAGAGATCGTTATGAGCGGCCAGCTCAACGATGTATTCGAGGGCGCTGCAAAGGATCTCATCCTTCCGCTCCGCCGGAAGAGGGATGTAAACGGCCCTATTTACTGGCTGGCAGTAATCCACACCGTAGACAACATTCAGTGTGCTCCCGTTATCCCAGAGCACAAGGATATTGCCTGTGTCGTCGATGCCCTCAACCGTGCCCAAGGTACCGGGGGGTGGAGCAAGCGGGTCGCCCATGTGATGGAGCCGAACACGGGTCCCGGCTGGATAGCACTGCCTCATGTGGTCAAGGGTGGCTTTGTCAGGAAGTAGCATGTTGCTTTCCCTCCATTCGCCTTGCCATATGGGAGCCTACAAAGGTACTTCGCAGTCCCTTTAGCCATTGGGTCCTGTATTCTGCCATACGGTTAAGGCGGTCGATTTCTTTGGAATAGTACTCGATTTTCTCTTTGCAGGAATTTACTTTTTGCTCCAACCACATCTGAGCAGTCATTTGGGCCTCGGGCAGAGAGCTATCATCACCGGGCAGATCACCGTAGCACTGCCGGATCTGGTCGATTGCGAACGAGCGCAGCTGGCCGTACTCCTTCATCGGGGGATGCCAATCCATAATATCCTTCAAAATTTTATTGTAGAGTGCATTCGCCCGTTTCGTTTCCTCTCGCCGAGCATCACGGAGCTGGTGGAGAAGAAAAATCTCCTCATCGAGTTTTTGCTGGGCCTGCTCCAGAGACATCTCTTCCAGCTCATGCAGCTCTGTGTTGGCCTTATCCAACCCATCCTGAAGGCTTGCGGTGTCTGCCTTGATCACTTCAGGCAGGGGCGTATCAAGCGGTTCGGAGTGCAGCGGGTAGCATGGGATAAACGCTTTGGCACAGACGAGGATAAATGCCTCGCCTGTATGTACTCGCTCGGAAACAATGAGTTCACAGAAAGCGGTAGTCATTTGCCACGACCTCCCAGAATGCGTTTTGCATTGTTGTCCCCGGCACTGTCCAGCACGGCCTGCCTTAAAACCTGTGGGTCAAAGCCGAACCGGAGGTAACCCTCATAGCAAATGCTGAAGTATTGATTGGTGGGGCAACCCAAGTGGCGCTCCTCATGCATGATGTAGATGATACCGGACCCACCGTCCAATTCCTCCGCATTCAGGAGGGAACACACTTTAATGGGTAGTTCCTTCTTGTAGTAGAAATCCGGGTACCCTTCATAGCGGTCCAGCATAAGCTCGTCCTTTTCGTCAATGGACCATACCAGCAGGGGAACATGATACCCACGCTTGGGTTCTACGGTGAGGTAGCTGCCGGTTTTGCTCCCTTTGAACAAAAGCTGGTAATCAGGGAGTGTTGCGGTGCCGACCGGGTATGCGTGGGGGCAGCGGTAAGCCATCTGTTCCAAGGAGAGGTTGCTACCATAGGCAAGGTAAAGTTTACGCATTTTAATTCATCCTTTCCGATGGGGTGAATCCCCCTTCTACCACCTTAAGCCCGCCGGAGCGGGCGAGGTGGGCCTGCGGCTAATTCCTTCAAGCGGCGCGGCCATGGCGGAAGGCGGTATCGCCTTCCAAGTTTCTGGTCAGGATGAGGCGGGCTGTGGCGAACTCGTCACCGATGAACCCGAGCCGGAGCAGCCAAGTCCGCATGGCGTATTTGGGATTCTCCACTTGGGGCTGCCGGGGGCTTGCGGTTTTGACCATCTTCGCCATCTGGCTCAAAGCCAGGCAAAGCTGGATGTAGGTTTTAAGCTCGCCGCCATGCAGTCCGTTCTTTTTCCCGTCGCCGGGGTTTGCAAACTGAAAACACCGGAACTCAATGGTGCCCTTGGTAAAGCAGGCGTGGTAATTCAGGATATGGTATCTGCTGCTATTGTAATGGTGGTTTCGATTGCCGTGAGGGGAAATCGTTCCGTACCAAATGTCGGCCAGCTCCGACATGGTCCGGGGTTTCCGGGCATTGAGCTTATAAAGGAAATGGCGGTTAACCGTGTGGCAATAATGATTGATGCGAGTTTGGTCCAGCCGGAGGGCTGAAATCAAAAGCGATTCGTGGGAGGCCATAATGTTTGCCAAATTGCGGAGGGTTTTGGCGTTGTGGTCCCCAAGGCCAATGTGAATGTGAACTCCGCACATATGGTTGGGGTCGCTCTTGGCCCCGGCCCGGCGGAGCTGTCTCACGATTTCGCACAGGTCCTCGATGTCCTCATATTGCAGAACCGGAGTGGTCAATTCGGCGTGTTCCTCCTCGGATCGGGCAACGATGCTGGAATCCCACATGACCTTCCAAGTGCGGCCCTTGTTATCCTTACAGCTCCATGCGCGGTAAGCTCCGCCAATGTACTGCACGGTATTCTCGGTGTGGTAGTAGGCCGCGACCACTTCGGCCACCCGCTCTCGGGTGATGTCGGCCATCTCAATCTCAACCCCGATAGTCTGCTTTTTCATGGCCTCGATCTGCTGCATAGTTTTCTCGTTCATAAATATGTACCCCTTTCAAAAATGTCGTTTTCCCTTTCGGTAGTGACATATTCGCTCTGAAGGCACACATTATCAAGTTAATTCGAGCCATAATAGCAACAAACTATCGGGGTTGCATTTGTGCGGTTTATGACTTATCTTGGGGGGCTGCGCCATCCTCCTCCACTACCGGAGGTGTGGCCATGGTCTCTTCGGCAAGGGAGGCTGTGGAGGCTTTGGCGGCCTCGCGCTTGGCCTTTTGGTTGGCGCTGAACCGTGCGGCGTCCTCTGGGGTGCGGAAGGCCGTGTGGCCCTTCAAACCGCCCAGCAGGGCGCGACGCGCCTCCTGTCCTCCCCTGCCTGAAAGCCCCAAGTGGACAAGCCAGATGCGGAGGTAGTATTTCTCGTTTTCCACCACCTGTATGGTGGGGTCCACCCGTTTGGCCTGTTTGGCGCTGTGGACCATGAGAGCGGCCAGCTCGACCAGCGCCTTGTTTTTTACCGGGTCCACGGTATCCGGGAAGTCGAACACCGCGAACCCATCCGTGAAGGCAAGACCCCGGAGGTCATCCTCATAATCGCCAAGGATGGAATAGAACTCAGAGGCGCGATTACATTCTCTTTTCTTCAACGCCTCGACTAATTCGGTTCCCACCTTCATATGCTCCATCTTCAATGCCCGGTTGAGCAGGTACTGCTTGCTGGAAAGCATGAAGAGAAGGTTGCGCAGGGCAATGCCGTCCATCCCGTCGGTGGGTACTTGCACGGTGAGACCCTCGACAGCCGTTGTGTCAGCCACAAGGTAGCCGAGTTCTACCATAACGGCTTTGGCGACAGCGCATTGCTCTTCATTCTCGGTTTCTACTGTGCCCTCCCGTCCGATGGTCAGGTCGCCGACTTTGTAGGAAAAGCTGGGCGGTCCCATGTAGCAGGCATCTACGCCGAGGCGTTCGCTCAAGGCCTTCACGAGAGCCTTCCGATCTGTCACATTTCCTTTGATTTCCATAGGGGTTCCTCCTTTGTTTTTGGTAGCATATTAATCACTCTGACACCCCATAAAGTCAAGGAATAGTAACGGAAATGAGTACCAAATTGCGCTCCCAAAACCGCAGCAGAATGCACTATTGGTCCGAACTGCCCGCAAGGTATGCGGTGACTTCATTATAGGAGTACACTGCGTGGTCCCGATGCAGAAGGACTTCGGACGGGTCACCACCTGCCTCCAGATATCGTTTCACGATGACATCGACAAACTTGGGGTCGAGTTCGACTCCATAGCAGATGCGCCCGGTTTGCTCACAGGCGAGCAGGGTCGATCCAGAGCCAAGGAAGGGGTCCAGTACAATGCAGTTGCTCATTGTGGAGTTTTGGATGGGGTAAGCCATAAGCGCGATGGGTTTCATGGTGGGATGATCCTTGCTTGCCCTGGGACGGTCATATTCCCAGATGGTAGTCTGCTTGCGGTCGGAATACCACTGGTGCTTTCCACCTTTCTTCCATCCAAATAAGCACGGCTCATGCTGCCACTGATATGGCGACCGGCCAAGAACGAGGGTGTTCTTTTTCCAAATGCAGCAGCCGGAGAGATAAAATCCCGCATCCTCGAATGCTCTGCGGAAAATCAGGCCCTTGGAGTCCGCATGGAAAATATAGATAGAGGCATCCGAGGCCATGCTCTGCTCCATATTGACAAATGCGGCAAAGAGGAACTTGTAGAAGTCCTCATCCGGCATGTTGTCATTCTTGATACTGCCTGCGCTCTCCTCTACATTTACATTGTAGGGAGGGTCCGTCAGGACCATGTTTGCGCGTACGCCCTCCATGAGGGTGGTGTAGGTGTCCGGCAGGGTGGAGTCACCACAAAGGACCCGGTGTTTCCCGAGGAGCCAGAGATCCCCCAGCTTAGACACAGGCGGTTTCTGCAACTCTGCATCTACATCAAAGTCATCTTCTTTGATTTTCTTGTTGTGTACTTTGGAAAAGAGCTGCTCAATCTCTGGGGCCTCAAAGCCAGTGAGGTCCGTATTGAAATCTACAGACTGGAGATCAACCAGCAGGTCAGCCAAGAGCTGCTCATTCCACGCGCCGGTGATCTTATTGAGGGCGATGTTTAGTGCCTTGACTTTGTTTTCGTCCTCAATATGGAGCACAACGCATTGAGCCTCGGTGTAACCCAAATCGCGTAGGACGGTCAGACGCTGGTGCCCGCCAATGACTGTCCTGTCATAATTCACGATAATGGGTTCGACATAACCGAACTCCTGAATGGAGTTCTTGATTTTCTCATACTCCTTATCCCCCGGCTTGAGCTTTTTTCTGGGGTTGTAAGCGGCAGGCCGCAGCTCATCCAAGGTCAGCGTTTGCCATTGCATTTCACTCATGGTGTACCCTCCGTCTGCGCTGACGGAGAGCGGTAGGGGTCCCGCCCATCCTCAGCGCGCCAAAATCGGTCGCGGATGTAACATGCATGACAGCAGTACTTCCGCTTGCTGTTGCCATAGGCTCTAAACTCCTGTCCGCAATAAGCGCAGGTCGTTGTGTACATGGCGGACTCTCTGGGATGGCTACGGTCGGTATGGGCAGCCCACCAGTCCCGCCTGCATTTGTCTGAGCAGAATTTCCGGGGCCTTCCGGTCCGGGGCTGAATGAGCGGCTTGCCACAGCACTGGCATGCGGCACCGCTTTCCATCTGCTCCCTGATATTTGTGGTCACTTCGATACCAAGACCGTTTAGGCCGTGGCTCTTGCAGTAATTCCGAACGATGTCGCGGGTGAGGCCCGTCACCGATGCGATGCCCTTGTAGCCAACGCCACGGAGCCGAAGGTCACGAATCTGCCGCGATTGGAATGGAGTCATGCGTCACGCTCCCTTCTAAAAAAGGGGCGCGAAACTACATGAAAACTTCATCCTTCCTCACCCCTGTGGTGAACTTTTTAGCGAAACCGCTACCTGTTTTCCTCAATTCGAGCAGGACCGCGTTTTGTTGCAAAAACCTTGTAGCAGTAGGCAAAAAGAATGCGGCCAGCGCCTACACTTGAGCAGGTGCTTTGCCGCTTTTGTGCCGTCAGGGGGTATCCCCCCTTGCTAATTCTGCGAAAATTTGCGTTTGAGGGGGCGCCGGTCTTTTAGTTGCTTTAGCGTAGAGAAGTGACCGCCCCCACGGTCAGTAATGAAACTCTTGATAGCGATCCTCTGTCATCGTCTTGTGGTCATGACAGCTTTTACATAATGCTTGCCAGTTGCTTTCATCCCAGAAGAGGATCGGGTCGCCTCGGTGCGGAACGATGTGGTCCACTACCGTGGCAGGGGTCAGTCGCCCGACTGCTTGGCAGCGCACACACAAGGGGTGGCTGTGCAGGTAGGCTTTCCGTGCCAACTTCCACCTGTGATTGTAGCCCTTCTCTTTGGTGCTCTTGCTGTCTTTGTAGTGGAGCGGGGCGTGGTCCTCACAGTACATAGACCCATATGGGACGAGCCGAGGACATCCGGGGTGCTTGCAAGGCGTGCGTGGTCGATGTGGCATGAAGGCGATCTCCTTTCTATGTATCAGGCGGGAAAGGATAAAAGCCGCCCGGATAAAAGCAGTGGCCCTGGGTTATCCCAGAGCCACGGTCCTTTACGAGTATAAGATTAACACATCGTAAATGAAAAAGCAGTTAGCACTTAGTTAGGGGTTAGTTAGGCGCTGGAGCGATAGAGGGGTTGACAGTACGATAGATATGTGATACATTTATCACGCAATATATAAATACATCACATGGAGGGCGTTATGAACTTCTTATCGATTCGAGGACGAGCATGGAGCATCGTCGTCATTCGTGGTATCACGGTCGCTTTGGAGCTACTGGCATTGGTCTTATGGGCGCAGCCTGCCGGTAAAGTCCTCTTGAAGGTTATCGTGGCGTTTTGTTTTCTGTCTGTTGTATATGAGTGCTTTGCCTTTCGCGGACTCAAAGCAGGCAGCGGCGAGGCTGAAGATGAACGGGACCGGGTCCTCATGTGGAAAGCGTCGGATCAGGCAATGACTTATTCTCAGCTGCTTTTGGCTGTTCTCGCTTTGGGCACGGTGATTTCCATGCTGTATGCCGGTGAACTCTCTGGGGCCTCAATCATGCTGGTCCTAATTGCTATCTCTCTCCCGCCGCTTATGAAACATAGTTTATTCTTGTATTACGAGGCCACCGACGAAGGGGAATATTACGAATGAAGGAGTTAGTCACCAAAATAGATGCATTCCGTCGTGAGCTGGGGATGAAACAGGAGGAGCTGGCCGAGCGGGTGGGAGTCCGCAGAGAAACTATTAGTCGGCTTGAAAAGGGGTTGTATAATCCGTCATTAAAGCTGGCCGCTGATATTGCAGAAGTCTTTGGGGTACCCATCGAAGATGTGTTCCAATTTGTTGAAGTGGAAGACGAGGCGACAAGGAGGGCAAACATGGTATTCTACGACAGAGAAGACGGCGAGGAGCTTGAGATCATGTTAAAGGGGCTGGCCCGGCAGACCCGGAGCGGAAAAATCCAATGGGACTGCACCTACTACAACCCGCTGGGGATTATGTACGACAATGATATAGCTGATGAGAATAGAAAACCGGAGGCTGTGATTTGTCAGGGGTTTGATGCGGAGACTGTCGTTGGGGGTAGACCCGTGTTCATTAGTTTGCTTGAGTCTATTGCGGCGGACGATGGAAAAGGAGATCTGACAGGGAATATTTCTTTTGATGTAGATGACGGCTCAACCCGGCGCGACTTTGCGCTTTCCTTCGCGGAGAAGTACAGCAAGCTGGATGCACAGGGAGTAGCAGATGAATACCGCAGAAATGTGCTTGCAGAGTTCTATGACGCAGTTATCCCCATTTTTGTGAAGTCTGAGGCTACTGCGTTTGGATTCTCTTTTGCCAAGTTTCAAATGAGTGTAATGCCACCCAAGTATATGAAAAAACCACTGGTGAAATTATGTAAGAAATTGATGGAGGCAGGACGGGCACTGGACTTCCATAGGATGGTATTGGATATAGATGTACGGAATCAATTGCTGAAAGAGCTATAAAAATGAGGCTGGCACTGCATTAAGTGCCAGCCTCATTTTCCTTACTGTAAAAGAATCAGGTCGGGTCCTTTTGAATCTATCTTTTTCAGTGTAGCGGAAAGACGCGCCTCAAAATGGTCCACTTTGGAAATAAGCACGGATAGATCCCGGAGAACCCGAACAATGGTTTCGAAGATATCGGTATCGTCCATAGGGCTGATTGCAATTGCAGTAGACTCCAAGATGACCTGGGCAGCAAGGGTTGGGTCAGTGGAGGAGAGCTTTGAGACAAGATTATCGATGATCTCGCCTACCGAGATACTGGAGGTTTCAGAAAACTCCTCCAAGTCGGCCTTAGTCTTCGCCATGACCTCGCAGGTTAAGGGAACTTTTTTGAACAGCGCCGGATCAGCCATTCTCTTTCGCCTCTCTTTCCCTACGCGCCAATTCCTCCAACCGATCATTTCTTTCGAGCTTGCCGAGTTCATACTCAATAAGAAGTGTATCCGGGACCATATAGCCGGTTGCGTTTGGCCGTACATGCTCCAAGATCTCAACCGCAGTACGATATCCAATGTAGTAATCTTCAACAGCAAAGAAATGTATGCGCTCCTGCCAAGCACAGTCAACGGAGGTAACATGGTAGAAAACAGCCTCAGTCAATTCCTGCTCTAATTGGTCCAGCAGCTCTATGCAACGGTCATTCCGTGCGGAGAACTCAGTGTGGCGTTTCATTCCCTTTGCGGTAAAGAGTTCATCTTCGAGAACATCCCCCATGTCGCACTTGTCCTTTGGGGTGGTTGCGAAGTATCGCTGAAAACCGGTATAGAGTCCGGCATCAAAACCGTAATGAGATGCATAGGTGCAGTTGGAGGTATAAAGCTCTTCGATTTCTGTGAGCCACTCCTTCTGTAGGTCATTCAGTTCTGTAGCTAAGACCTCCTTCCCTTTTGTGTATTCAGCCTCTACCTCCTCAAAGTCCCCTCGCACGACGAGAGCCCTGTAGGAATCGCGTAATTCATCGCGGTGCTGCTCACAAAAGCAGCGGTCATGCATACGCCTCATGGTTTCTCTGGTGGTCATTTGACGATCTCCTCCATATACTTATTTGGTACAATCGTACCTAACGAGTATAATTTACAATAAAAGGAAAAAGAAATTCGTCGAATTAGAGGAGGAAAAAGAAAAAAATCCCGCTGCGGGTGGCAGCGGGATTCAGTCGATTAGGTCGCGGACAACAGGGAGCAGGCTCCTAATCATCTTCTGAAGGGCCTCTTCTTGATGGGAAGTCAGTCCGGCGGATTCGATTTCCTCACGAACAATACGGCTTTCGGGAGAAAGGCTCCGGCCAGTTAGGTAATCTAAGGACACATCAAGGATAACTGAAATCGTGTAAAGCAAAGTAAGACTTGGCCTACGATTGCCACATTCGATGTGCCCAAGCGACTCGGCGGCGATACCGAGTTGCTCAGCCAGTTGCTCTGCGGTCATCTGGCGCATTCTTCTCGCCTCGCGGATGCGCTGACCCATCAGTTTTAGGTCAATACCCATGTGATACCTCCATACCAAATTAGTACATCCAGTATAGGCAAGTACAATGACAATCAGAATGAGCAGGCAAGTATTACACTACCAAATAGGTACAAAACGACCGATATGTGTGCGAAAATTACAGGATACTTAGGGGTGAACCCCTACCGCACCAATTTGCACTTGGAGAGCAGTTGTCACCGCATCCATGATAGAACGGTCAGTAATATGGCCCTTATAGTCCTGCAGCTGAGATTTAGAAATGGAGCTCACCTGCTCTGCCAAAGCAACACTGGGGCGAGACAATCCTGAACCGCAGTTTTTGGGGATGTACACATGGGTAGGGAGAGACTCCTTCTTATGCACTTGACCCGTAAGAGGTACAATGGTCACGACGGGAGAGTGTGTGTTTGCCATATCGTTGCTGACGATCAGGACCGGGCGGATGCCGTTTTGGATACTGGTGGAGAAATCTCTGCCTAAGTCGGCAAAAAAGACATCGCCTCTTTTACACATCAGATTCACCTCAACTCAGGATGTAGTCGGCCATTTGCTTTTCATGGACGGCATAAAACTCATCCAGTTTTGCGATAGCCTGTTTTCTGTACTTCGAAACCGTATAGCGGGAGATATGATATTTGGCCTCTAAACAGTCCCAAGTCATGTGCTCCATGACCATGTCGTGCATGAAGGGAGCCAGTATGCCGGGCAAGGAATCCACTGCGGCCTTGAAGAAGTCCAGCTCCTCCTCAAGCTCGGCCATCGTAACGACCAAGTGCTCAATCCAATCCCGGTTGATGCGGTCAGCCCGTTCCCGATAGGAGATGCCAATCATGGCTGTCTTGTCGGTAATATTGCTGGTTTGAACCCGGTCCCCTTGCGGGGCGGAGAAAGTCATGGTGTCGATGACCTCCTGCTCCGTTACCCCTTTGAAGTTGCGGAGCTGATTGCGGAGAAGGTCCCGCTGTTCGACCTTCTGCGGATACTCCAGAATTAACTTTTCAATCTTTTCACTCATGCGGCACCTCCAAGTCTTGCCCTGACGGCAGTGAACATTGCATTTTGTCCCATATCTTTTCGCTCCAGTGCTGCCATGATATCCTCGTCTTGTGTGCCCATGGTGACCAGATGCTGGATCACTACCGTGTGTTTCTGGCCTTGCCTCCAGAGCCGTGCGTTTAACTGTTGGTAAAGCTCCAAGGACCAAGTTAGGCCAAACCACACAATAGAGGAGCCGCCTTCCTGCAGGTTCAGGCCGTGGCCAGCGGATGCGGGGTGGATAAGCGCAATGGGAATCTTGCCGCTGCACCAATCTTCGATGTCCTTTGAGGAGCTGATGACCCTTACGCGAAATCGCTGGCGGATTCGTTCGAGATCGTGCTGATACCAATATGCCACTAAAAGCGGTTGGCCATTTGCTGCCTCAATCAGGTCTTCCAAGGCGTCCAACTTCTGGTCATGTATATGGAACACATGCCGATCCTCGCCGTAGACGGCACCATTTGCCATCTGTGTTAGTTTGTTCGAGAGAGCACCTGCGCTCAAGGCATCCAGCTCCCCATCCTGCAGCTGCAGGACCATGTTTCTCTGGAAGTCATCATAGAGCTTTTTTTCCTTCGGACTCATGTGTACCTCCACACGACGGGAGATAATCTCAGGCATATCCAAGTGATCCACGGCCTTCATAGAAATACAGATATCGGAGATCAGCTTGTAGATGTATTCTTCTGCACCTTCCCGAGGTTTGTAGCTGTACACGATGTCACGCCCCCTCTTGTCTGGTAGAAAGAACCGGTTCCGGTAGCCGGTAACGAACCGCCCTAACCTCTGGCCCATGTCCAGTAGATACATTTGCGGCCATAGGTCTAACAGAGAGTTCGGGCGCGGCGTTCCGGTTAGCCCAATAACTCTGGCCACCTTGGGCCGAACCCGCTTGAGCGCCCGGAACCGCTGTGACTTGCTATCCTTGAAGGAAGAAAGCTCATCCAAGACTAAAGCGTCAAAATCCCACGCGAAGTGGGAAACAAGCCAAGCTACATTTTCCCGATTGATAATGTATATCTTCGCTTTCTGCTGCAGTGCAGCACGGCGTTCCTTCTCTGAGCCAAGGACCAGAGAATAGGTCAGCCCTTTCAGGTGATCCCATTTGGCCAGTTCATTCGGCCATGTGTTCTCTGCCACTCGCTTTGGTGCGACCACCAGAACTTTCCTGATCTCAAAGCTATCCAGTAGCAGGTCCCACAATGCGGTCAAGGTGATGACGCTCTTGCCGAGGCCCATATCAAGGATTAGGCCACAAGCTGGGTGCTCCAAGATGAAGTCTGTGGCGTAGGCTTGGTAATCATGCGGATTGTATTTCATTCAGAACACCTCCAATTTGGTCTGGATGGTCCACGCAGTAAACACGGAATCCGAGGGCGGTGAGCTGCTTGGCGCGAAGTTGCTGGAGGGGGCGCATCCTTTTGCCAGGGGCTTTCAGTTCCACGAAAGCAATATGGCCGCCGGGGAGGAGGACCAACCGGTCCGGCACCCCATCAAGTCCGGGGGACACGAATTTGGCCGCCAGCCCCCCACGCTTTTTTGCCTCGGTGACGAGCTTGCGCTCAATCGTTGTTTCTCTCAAAATGGCCTCCTGTTCCCGTGTTTTGTTCTTACTCCCGTTTTTCCCTTACGCGTGTATAGGCGTATTGCATGTTCCAATTTTTATATTCACTATCAGCAGATACTTTAATAGGCCAAAATAGGAACACAGGAACAGAAGGAAAGGAACCCGTTGTGGTCCAGAGCTTTCCTTCTGTTCCGGCCAGCGTGCCTACCGGGACCAAAGGTTTATTGGGAACCGATGTTTGTGTTCCCGGCAACGACAGCTTTGTTCCTAACGAAGGTCCGCTGTGGGCCATAGAGCGGGAACCGTGTCTTTCCGTGCTTATTTGCAGTGGTGACCGACCAGCCAATTTTTGTTAAAATGCCCTCAATCTCATAGGAGTCAGTGCGCTTGAGGTTTTGGCGTTCTTTGCAAAAGCACTCACACCATATTTCCATGGTGCAGACACGCTCTCGGCGTACAGTGCCGGTGGCAACAGGCCCGGAAAATTCGCTACCGCCAAGGAAACTCCTGCGTTGGTAGAGGTCCATTCCATCCCAATCGGAGGGGAGCAACCGGTCCAAGTAGTCCTGTACCAGACCTTCACGGTCGTCGGACTCCATGGCCTCCTGCTGGCGCAGGTATGCCTCCTCGGCCACACTGCCCTTCAAAAACAACTCTTCACCCGCATGGTAGCGCTCGATGGCCTCTGCCCATACTTGGTCCACTTCGGTAAGCTCCCAAGGATGGTGTGCGCCCTTGCCGGATACATTTACAGGCCAGAACCGACGATTGCCGGTCACATCCCGGAGAAAGCCGCTCTCGGAATTGCTGGAGCCGACGATGATATTGGTACGAGGGTGGCTCTCCACCACGGTTCCGTATGCTTGTCGGAATTTATCGTCAGTACGGGAGAGAAAGGATTTTACGGTTTCTACATCCACTTTCTTGATCCCATTCATCTCGGCGATCTCCAATATCCAGTAACCCTGCAGCTTTTCGGCTGCAGTCTTGTCCCGCATGTCGGCAATAGACAGGGAGTCGGAGAACCATTGCTTACCAAGGATGGCGTAGAAGGTCGACTTCCCCATACCCTGTGGGCCGTTGAGGACCAACATGGAGTCGAATTTGATGCCCGGTTCATAGATCCGGGCCACGGCGGCGCAGAGCATTTTACGGGTGACGGCCCGGACATAGGGGGTGTCCTCTGCACCCATGTAGTCCACAAGCAATGTGTCGATACGCTCTTTCCCATCCCATTTGAGAGCAGATAAGTATTCCTTGACGGGATGGTAGCGCCGCTCGGAGGACACGACAGCGAGGAGAGCATCCTTGAATTTCACAGGGGACCAGATGCCATAGACCTTTTCAAAGTACAGCTTGGCATTGGCGATATCGGCATCATTCCAACCGGGGCGCACTTGTTTCCACGGAAGGTCCCCTACTACATCCAGAACGCCTTTGAACTCATTAAACACGATGCTTTGGAGATTCGGGTCAAAGCGGATGATGGTAGCGATGTTGGTGAGGCTGTCTTTTACATTCCCGTGCCGGTCCAGCTCCAAGGTTGTCTGCCAATCGGGATCGGATTCAGCGTCGAAGTCAGCTGCAGCGGCGGCCTGTCGTTCTTTGGCGAGCTGTCCTTTGACCTTCGGGTCTTGGACGGCAAATTCCTGCATGGCTTTGAACGAGGGGAGCTTGGATGGCTCTGTTCCATCAGCTGCTCGAGCATCGAGGTCGCCGAACTTATGGAGCCGCACCATATCAAACGCATTCAGGAGCCTTCCGCAGACCGGGTCCGTTGCGTGGTGGCTGTAGGCAAAACGGTCATCATAGAGCACGACACCCGCATGGGAGTCGGCGGGGATGTAGTCAAAGCGACCGGGCATAGCACTGTGCTTATACACATCCGGGAGGAATGTTTCAATAGCGGAAGTGATGGAGTAAGCACGGCAGAATGCGCCTACGGTCCCGCCTTTTTCAAGCGGGTCCGCCTGCTTTTTCACTTCACGCTGCACAATGGTCTGCTGCCGCTGGGAGACCGGCCACTCAGCTGTGTTTCTCCAATCCTTATACTTGGCGAGCACAGTGTCCGGGTCCAGAAGGTCACCCTGAATCTCACGGCAAACGAACACACCGTCCGAAGAAGTAGAGGGCCAGTACATGAGGCGGCTCGGCTCATAGGTGGAGTCATCAAACTGCTCAATTCCGATTTCCTCGGCAACTTTTCGGCTGATGGCGATGTATTCGTCTGGGGACACATCCCTGCTGAGAGGGATAATGAGCCGAAGACGGGGGTGTTCTGGGGTGTGCTGGTGCGTGGAGTAGAAAAAGCAGCGGAAGGAGAAGAACATTTCTACCTGATCCATAACATCGGGGGAGGCGTAGTCCATATCCAAAGACAGCCCGGAGCGGGAGAGAACACAGTCCTTCCGACGGCGACCTCCTTTGAGTGAGCCGAGTACAAAACCGCCTATATCCTTGATCTCGTCCCTCTGCGCTTTGGGGAGCTTTCTGTACTGCTCCATCGTTTCCGCCGTCTTGTGGGTGGAGAAAATACGGGCACGGAAGTCCTCCAAGCTCATATCCACTAAATTCCACTTCTTGTCCATGCGGCTATTGCCAACAGAGACCTTCATCGTGCAGACCTCCTTCCAACAAAATCTTCGATATTTCTCGTGATACGGGTGTGGTCTCGCTTTACCTGTTGCAGCGCGTGGGAGGCACTTGCATATTCCTCCGAGCGGGGGTCCAAAGTGCTCAAGCAGTTATCCAGGCGGAGTGCCTCATTGGAAAGCTGGACGGCCCGCTTTAACATCAGCTTGAGAAGTTCATCCTGCTGCTTTTGGGAGCAATACTGCCGCACCATTCGGAACAGTTTTTTTGACTTCTCTACCGTGCAGGGAAAGAAGGAATCGGTTTCGATTTGGACATATCCGGTGGGGTGCACGATGCGGAAGGAGGTGGCGTTGCGAAGGGCCTCGCCTGCAGTGGGGTCGTAATAACCCTCGGAGTTGTAGTAGTCGTTTGCCATGTGATACACCTCAGTCTTTCTTATAGAAATCACATTCATATCCATCTGCGCGGAGGGGCAGTCCAGCGGCCCAATCGGGCGTAACGGCCATAAGAGCACAGACCTCTTCAACGGAAGAGCGTCCAACAGGCACTTCAAGCACGGCCTCGTCGTGGATATGCATCACGATATCGAACCCGGCATCCCGCAGCCGGAGCATTGCCAAGGCCAGAAGGTCGCGGGCGGTGGCCTGTACGATGTTTTCCACCAGCTTGGGACCATAGGTTTCAATACGGAGCCATTTCTTACTTTCGCCGACTCCTTCGTAGGTGATTCCTTCACGGCCAAAGCGGTTCTGCTGGAACCGAGGTTTGATGTAGGAAAGAGAGCGGCCAGAGGGTAGCTTGACGAATAAAATACCGGAGCGATAGGTAAAGCTCACCGCGCCCACGCTGGTCGTGGCGCGATCATGAAGGGCTTTTGTTGCGGCGGCATCTACATCCCACCAGTACTTTGTGATGTGCGGATTTGCGTTCCGCCATTGGTTGACCAGAGGTTGGAGCTCATCTTCCTGAAGGCCCATGTCCAGAGCGCCCATTGAAGTGAGGGCACCCACGGAGCCGCCATAGCCGAGCGCCAATTCAGCAATCTTTCCTTTCTGCCGCAGCTCGCCGTTGATACCGTGCTTGACCACAGGGACTCCAAACATCTGGGAGGCAGAGGCACAGTAGATATCCCCGCCTTGGGTGAATGTATTCAACCTCCACTGTTCCCCAGAGAGCCAAGCCAGGACGCGAGCCTCGATGGCAGAGAAGTCCGCCACAATGAACCGGCAGCCAGCTTTTGGAATGAAGGCGGTCCGTATGAGTTCCGAGAGCACGCCGGGGGTCGAGTCGAAGAACAGGTCGACCTGCTCGAACTCGCCCCGGCGCACCAAGCTACGGGCAAGGCCGAGGTCGGGGATGTGATTCTGCGGGAGGTTTTGAATCTGAACAAGCCTGCCCGCCCAGCGGCCTGTGCGATTTGCGCCGTAGAATTGTAAAAGCCCATGGACACGACCATCGCGGCAGACCGAGCGCTGGATTGCCTCATACTTTTTCACCGAGGTTTTTGCAAGGAGCAGGCGGAGCTTGAGTACCTCCAGCACTTCTCCATCGACCTCTGGCAGGAGACCCTTGATTGCCTTTTTGTCCAAAGACCCTACTTCGACCCCGCGCTCGGCCAGCCAGCTCTTCACTTGGGGGAGAGAATTGGGGTTCTCTAAGCCGGTCAGCTCGTAGGCCCGTGCAGTGGTGTGTATCTTAAACTCTGTATCGCACTGTACTGCCTTGGAGACCAGCTCCTGATCCACCAACACACCACGGTCATTGATTTCCTGATCGAGCCGGTAAAGTGCCTGCTCCTGTTCGGGTATAGGAAAATTGCGCAGCTTGTATCGGATCTCGCGCTCCGCATCTACATCCCGGATACAGTATCGCTTAAATTGCTCCCACTTTTCTGGAGCATCAGTTGGCCGATTACGAGTCCGCATGCCATTGGCTTTGGTGGGCTTGCAAGGCATGGAGAAGAACCGGACCAAGTCGGCTCCCTCTTTCAGCTTTTTCCGTTGGATGTTCAACACCTCGCCCACGCCGTCCAAGGAGAGGGGGAGGGCCAGCATAGCGGATTGGACGGCTGTACACTGCCACCCTTCTGGCGAAAGCTGGTGTCCAAGGTAATGGGACAAGCAGGTGCGTTCAAAGGCGGCATTAAAGGCCGATTTGATGATGGCCGGGTCCTCCAAAGCAGAGAGCACCCGGTCTGGGAGCTGCTCTCCACGAGCCAAATCGACCACCTGTGTTTCCTCATCGTCGAAAGCATAGGCAAAGAGGAGTACCTCAAAGTTCGGACTATCGGAATAGGCATAGACCCCGCTTTTTGTGAGGTCCACATCTGAGAAGGTTTCGATATCGATTGCTAATACGCTCATGGGCACTCCTTTCGGTGGAGCAAAAAAGTGGAAGTGTACCTTGTTGATATAGAACGACTGATTTGATATAATGCCTAAAGAGATACAAATTATTCCAAATTGAGGAGGAGTTTACTTGAGTGACTTTTTGACCGAATTGCAAGTTACTGTCATGAAAAAAACTGCGGCGGCCTTGGATGAGATGGGGAATAGAGGAGGTATGAGTGTAGGGGAAGTAATAGATAGGCTAACTGTACAGTTCCGACCGAAGGACCCCGAACTTGCACTTCACTTAGCTGAAACCGAGGTGCTCATGTTGACGACCGAGCTGGATAAGTCAGAAACCGAAAAGTATTTGAAACAACTGGTGATCGACCTTTGCGCCATGGTGACCGAAAATGAGGACGAGGGCTTAGAGCTTGTTAAGGCCGCGATGGAAACCCGCAAGACAGCAATAGAGATGTCAAACCAGCTAAGTACAGAGGACAAGTTAAAGCTAAAAATGGCATTGAAGAATGGTTTTGATATGAGGTAATAACATGGACGAGAAAAAACTGGATGCATTGACTCCAAAGCAACGGACCGCAGTTCAACTCAAAGAGAAGGGGTTGACAATTAAGCAGGTGGCTGCAGCGATGGGGGTAACATATAATGCAGCACGGGAACATCTGCGACACGCAGAGCGTCGGTTCAGGGAATACGAAGAGTACATGGCAGTGGAGAAACGCAATCTGGAACCGGCGGACCTCCAATTGACACGGGGAGAGGTTAAACTGATAATGGAGGCTCTTCGATCCTTGGAACGCGAGTATGAGAAGAGCGTGGTCAAAAATGTAAAGAGCGACTGGCGCGGCAAGCTCCCCTATGAGAGCAATGTGATTGCCGACCTTTATGACCGAATGCAGGAAGTGATTTATGGGAGGTCCATTATTAAGATGCTCCCCGATTGGGAGGGGAGGGACAAGAAAGAGTGAGTATGTAGGAGGGGCGGCGTTGTGCCACCCCTCCGGTCCCATTAGGAGAGGAAGTCGTCGTCCTCTACCGTATCAAAATCCTCGGCAGCGTTGGACCGGCTGCCCAGAGGTTCGCCGTCCTTCAACTTTTGGATATTCCCCAGTCCGGCAGCGATGCCACGGTTCCCGTTGGAGTTGTAGCCGTAGAAGGTAACACTGATCCGGCCATAGCAGCCGGAATACACCTCGCTCTGGTCCAGAATGGGCTGTACCTTCTTGTCCACGATCTGCGGGGCCTGACGGCTGTTGGCGTTGAAGAAATAGCAGCCAGCGTATGCCTCGTCATCGGGGCGGTCGATATCGCCATCCCGGAGCGGGAGCTTGAGGTTTGCGGGGATCTTCCCGCCCCACTTGCCGATGGAGTCCTTCTTGGCCTGCTCGATAGCTGCCCTGATGGCCTCGATGGAGGCGGTGTCCGACTTCGGGATAATGGCAGAAACGCTGTACTTTGGGTCGCTGCCGTTCACGGAGGTAGGCTCCCAGCCGTTGAAATAGCTGAACCGGCAGGGAACGATGACCTTGGTGGGATTAACATTCTTACTCATAATTTTCATTCCTCCTGAAATTCCGCTGATGCGGTGGTTTTGGTGATTGCTGGGCGTTTATCAGATATGGGGACAAGAGTGAGCTTACCTTGGGGCTTATAGACCAGATGGCCAAGGACCTCCTTGAAAGTGGCCTTCCCCATCAACCGCTCCATGTCGCCGATCCCGATGAGCGACTTCTTGTAAATGTCTTTGTAGCCAGCAGCCTCAGCGGCAGCGGCGACTTCCTCATCGGATGTGTACTTCCGGTTGCTTTTTCCCTCTACGACCTTGAAACCGGGCCATTGCTTTCCGTGGACGATGGCCTCATCTTGGGCATAGCTGTATATCTCAGAGGCCCACTTTGCCAAATCGTCTGCCTTTCGGAGGACCTCTGCGATCTCCTCATCCTCCAACAGAGAGGGCTGACGAAACTCCATCTGAGCAAGGGATAAAAACTCCTCGGCGCGGGCGCGACACTTGAATCTCGCCTTGCAGAATCGGCACCACGAGCCAGCGGCGTATTCGCCTGCGCCGATGAGTGCCATAGCGCCGTTTGGACGAAGTACCTCATTGCCCCACTTCTTCAGAGCATCCGGGGTGGTGTCCCAAGTGGAGTAGTTGTAAATACGGGGCTGATAGATGGAGAGGCGGACGATGTGTGGGTCATAGAGCATCTCCGCCTTTTGGAGCATCCCCAAGCCATATATCATGAGCTGGGAGTTCTCAGTGGCATCTACGGCCACACCTTTCCCCAACTTCAGGTCAATAATGTGGACCATTTCATCAGTGATGATGACCATGTCAGCGGTTCCGTAGCACCCCTCCACATACTCCGAGGCATCTACACGCTGCTCCACTGAGAATACCGGGTCCTTGCAGGTCCGCCGCGCCTCTTCAATCTGGCCAATCACGAACTCCACATAGTCATTCACAGCATCCACCAGCTCATCGGTGTAGTAGTCCGACACAGGGCGCTTTGTCTGCTGTTTCAGGTATCGCTTAATCAAGTGCTCCGCCAGTGCATGTCCCGCAGTTCCTTCTGCAGCATAAGCACTGGTTTCATCATCAAATGACTCCTCCAGCACCAATGACGGTGGGCAATGCAATCGTCGGAATGCCGATGACGGTGAATATCGCGCATGTCCCATCACAGTGCCTCCACTTCACGGAGCAATGCCGCATAGTCTTTCGGGTTCACCCCCGATAGCTTACCGGCGTCGTACTTCATAAGCAGGGCCTTCACCTGTGCGGTCTTCCCCTCATCACTCTTGGCAGACATAGCGGCTCTCACCACTTCAATCGTGACGGCCTTCTCCATCTTCTCCGGGGGACACACCTTCTCACTATCGGTGCCGCTATCCGCCAATGCGCGGTATCCTGCTGCCAACTTCTCGTACCCTTCAGCAATGGTGCGATAAATTTCATTCATCCCACTCACCGTGCCTTTCCGAAGTTCAGCCCTTCCACCTTAGCGCGGAAGTCATCATCCACACGATCATCCAGCAGAAGGGTGTCGGCGGGAATGCGGTTCATGTCGTGGTCGTACATCTCGACCGGGATCTGCAGTCGCTTGGCCGCCTCCAGCTCATAGGCCATTCCGCTGGTGATGGGCGGCGCAATGAGCCAAAGCATGTCGCAGGACTCCATGAGCGTCACACCGATCTTGATGGCCCGGATGCGCTCATACGGGTCAGAATCCATCATGAACTGCGGGAAATAGAGGTGCGGGGCCACTGGAAGGTAGCGGCACACCATAAGGAAGTGCGCCACCCGCCGCGCCAGCTTGGTGTTCTCTTCGACATTCCCCTTGAAGGGGGAGCACACAAATACTTTTTTCATACCTTTATCCTTTCTAACTCATACGGGAGGTGCCCGTGGATTTACCGGCCACGAGTGGTCGGCATGGCGAAAGCGGCAAGGATGCCTTTCATCGTTTCCTGCTGGTCCGGCTGCAGTCCGGGCATCAGTTCCCGAAGGAGAGCCTCTTGCTCCGGTCGGAGGTACCGGCGGCCTACATAGTATCCGTCCGCGACACGGACACCGCCGCCATTCCCTCGAACCGTTTCCAAGGGGTAAGAGCAACTAAGCACATCGATATCACGCTTGATCGTGCTCCGACTGACATGGAACTCAGCCATTAAATTTGCAATGGTATCGAACCTGCGGTCCGACAGCCGCTCCAGAATTTCTTGGCGGCGATCAAGTGCGCTTTGCATGTTGCTCTCACCTCCTCTCGCTTTCGATGGGTTAAGAATAAAGGTCAAAGGGTTCACCTAATGAACCATTCAAAAAAGTTTTGCGAAAAAGTTTTAGGGGTCCTGCTTTCCCTTCCTTCTCTTCTCTTACCCCTCCCTTACATCTGTCTCTTTGCCACAAAGGGGGTACCCTGTGGTGCAACTCATGGAGGAGAAAAAGAAAAGCCGGGGCAAGTTGAGTATGGAAGAATACTCAACATTGCTCCGGCCTTAGTGGTGGCATAAGCCCCGGTGGTCAGTCAGCGATGGTTGTTAATTCGGTTTCGCCCCAGGCGTCGCTGGGGCTGGGTCTTTATGGTTCTGAGGGTATCCAAATCCCCTAAGTAGAAGTTCTTACAACGAGGGCACTGGACGGAAATCGTGAGCTTGCCAATTCCGTCTGCCAGCACCTCGCCCTTGCCGCACCAAGGGCAGGTCAAGTGATGTTTGAATGGAGCGTTCATTTCTACCTCCTGCGTGTTAATGTGTTAGCTAAACTGTTAACATCAAGTGAAAAAAGAAAAGCGGGTGCGGAGACCCGCTTTGCGCCGATGGGATTACCCCCTGTGTCGCAACCGATGAATCGGGATGGATACGACACAGGGGTGCAAAGAGAGGGGGAGTTATTGTCCCAAAACCAGAAGGGGGTTGTCCGCCTCGCGCAAAGTGTCTGCATCGATTAGGACATCGATGAAGTCAAGCCCTGCGAGGCAAGTGGAGAAGTCGGAAGGGATTAGCTCCAGCTCCTTCAGCCGGTAAAGAGCCGATTCAGTAGACATATTAAATGTCTGGGAAACGGCTTTTATATCCGTGTAGGCAAGGGCAGTTTTGTTGTTCCGCAGGTAGTTGTTCTTGCTGTGGTTTTCTGCAACAACCGTCCGGACCGCCTGCTGCGGCATCATAAAGCAGGAGGACATGACATTCGCTTGCCACTCCATCCATTCCCTATCCCCCCAGACAACACTTTTCCGCTGACCACCCAGCTTGGCCATATCGGTCCGGCATTGGATCATGGGTGCGCTCGAGTTATCCAGCAGGGAAAGCTGGTAAGGGTCGTAGGCGAAGTATTCCTCGTGGAGTACGCCGTGCCCTGCGGCCTCATGTCCCATGGTAAACCGATAGCGGTGCTCCTTGTTGTCTGCAAGGAGTGTATTATCGATTATGATGGTACGAGCGCGGGCACTTATGTACTCTGCCTCATTCTTGTTCGGGTTATAGACAGGGACCTCATTCGTGTCGTTAAAGACCGTCATACCCAAGTAGACACCGCAGTGTGACAGGTACTGGAAATCCTGCTCCATACCGAGGTAATTCTGGGCAAAGTCATCTACATCTATGGCTTGTGGGTGTTTCAGCGCATCGGGGTTGTAATCCTCCATGATGCGCTCGGCAAGAGCGTCCATATCCTTCTTGCTCAGTACAGGGACGCCGGACCGCTTTCGGGGAAAATGAAGGTCTACCATACCGGGTTTATTACTCCTTCCGCTCTTTCTCTTTGAGTCGTCTGACGAACTCCATCCACTCCTTTTCCCCGGCGTCAAGGTCGCGAGCGGTTCTCAGCGCGGCGCTCACATAGCCGTGCTGCATAATATAATCAGGGAGATCGGGGGCAACGGAGTTCCGCTTTTTACCAGCCAAGTCCAGCATCGTGGCCTTTTCCTCCGGGGTCAGGCCGAGGATATTGGACAGCAGCTCCAGCTTGTCCAATTCGAATGGATTGCGTCTGTCGCGCTCCACATCACTGAGGAACGGGGCAGAACAGCCGAGCATGTCCGCCATTTTCCGCAAGGTGATACCTTTTTCAATCCTTTTCTTGGCTATGTATTCTCCGAAATTAGCATTAGCGTTCATTTAAATTCACCTTTTCATGTATTTGTCCGACTCTAATCACTTTTCCCAATTTTTAAATATATATGTATGGGTACCTCCATTTTCCGGACAAGTTATGGCGGTGTTTACAAGTGCGCTTGTTAGCTAACTTGTGAATATCATTATAGCCGCGACTACTTGAGGTGTCAACCCCCTTTTGCGAAAAAGTTTTAGGCGGATTTTAACTGTACATCAACCCCGGCATGATAACCTCTTCGCGGCCATCACAGGGCATCTTCAGGTCCCCCATGAGAGCCGCAGAGTAGACGGCCTTTTTCCCAAAGCGTCTGCGGAGGTCCTCAATCACGGTTTCCAATCGGTCTCTGCGTTCGAGGGATACGGGGTCAAAAAACATGTTGATCTGCTCCGGCTGGCCATAGGGCCGCAGATTGATGGCCCGTACTGTGATAGCTCGAATGGGAGTTGTCCAGTTGTAGTTTGCATGAAGAAGTGCTCTGGCGGTCTCTGCTATTTCCTTGGGGCTGCGGGTGGAGTGGTCCATCTTGCACTGATACTGGCGGGAAGAGAGCTCATTGTTACGGATCGAAATTTGTACCCCTGTCGCCACCAGCTGATGGATGCGGAGCCGGTGCCCAATATCTTGGGAGAGTTCCAGCATGACCTTCCACGCCTCTTCTTCATTTTCTAAGTCGGCATTGCAGGTAATTCCGTGCCCAATGGACTTCACTGGAGAAACAAAATCTTGGTGCATCACCCGAGAGGTATCGGTTCCTTTTGCGTAGGAGAGAATGGCGAGTCCGTTTACCCCAAGGAGCCGTTGCAGAAAGTCAGGAGAACAAGCGGCCAAGTCTCCAATTGTACGCACACCGTATCTGGCCAGCTTGGCCTCGGTGGCCCTGCCGACATACAGCAGCTCGCCAACCGGGAGTGGCCAGACCTGCTCTCTATAACTATCCTTGGTGATCTGGGTAATGGCATCCGGCTTTTTCATATCGCTCCCCAGCTTGGCGAAGATCTTATTGAAGGACACACCAATGCTGACAGTCAGCCCAAGCTCCTCCTTAACAGTTTGGCGTATCTTCTCGGCAACCCACATCCCATCGCCGCAGCGGGGCAACCCAGTGATGTCCAGCCAGCACTCATCCATCCCAAACGGCTCAACCAAATTGGTGAAACGGGAGTAGATAGCGCGGGTCAAGGCAGAGTATTTCAGGTAGTGGTCATATTGCGGCGGGACTACAATAAGGCCCGGACACCGCTGGCGGGCCTCCCAATTGACCATGCCTGTTTTAACCCCGGCTTTCTTGGCAAGCTCCGATTTAGCCAACACGATCCCGTGGCGGTCCTCGGTGCTCCCGCAGACTGCTACGGCCTTTCCACGCAGTTTGGGGTTCAACATCATCTCTACTGAGGCGTAAAAGCAGTTGAGGTCGCTGTGAAGGATAACTCGTTCCCCCATTTTTCATCATTCACCTCCAGAAAATTGTGGAATTCTGTTGACATGATGAAGTTCTACCGATATAATCAGGACGAGAACTTCACCTTAACTTCATCGAAAGCATAGCAGATTGATGAAGTTATGTCAATAGAAAAAGTGAAGTTGATGAAGTTATGGGTTTGCCTGTAAGGAGGAAAACGCACAATGACTTTTTCCGACAAAATCAAAAGAGCACGCGAGGTGGCCGGTTTAACGCAGCAGCAGCTTGCCGATCAGGTCGGCGTATCGAAACGGACGATTGCTGCTTATGAGTCCACCGACGCGAAGGCTCGGCCTTCGACTATGCGCAAGCTGGCAGAGGCGCTCGGGGTTTCTACAGACTATCTGGCCCGAGAGGAAATCACCGATCCCAAATACGGCCTCGAAAAGCAACCGTATGTCGAAGAGGTCCGAACAGCATGTGGTGATAGAGCAGCCCGAGAGATGAACGAGCTGCTTGAACGCAACATTGCGCTTTTTGCAGGCGGCGAACTGTCCGAAGAGGCCAAGGATGACTTCTTTCAGGCGGTGACAAAGGCGTACTTACTGTGCAAAGAAGAGGCCAGAAAAACTTATGGCCGTAAGAAAGTATAGTCCGTTAATAGGGACACATAATGGAGTAAAATACTTTCGGACGATCCATAAGGAGTGGAGCAAGTATGTCTATGGATGCAATAAGCCGCAGAGTGGAATGCCTGCGGCGAAAATACCATGAAACAGACCCCTTTAAGCTGTGCTCCGAGATGGGTATCATCGTTCTGCAAGAGCCTATGGGGGCCTATGATGGAGCTTGCAAAGGGTTCTTCCTTGTGCAGAGCAGAAAAAAGCTGATAACAGTGAATTCAGATTTGCCGGATCATCTACTCCGAATCATCGCGGCACACGAGCTTGGGCATGCCGTACAACACGGGGAGCAGCTTGGAGTTACTGCTTTCCATGACTTTGCCCTGTTCGACAGCACATCCCGCATGGAGTATGAGGCGAATATTTTCGCCGCCGACTTGCTGCTGCCAGACCAAGAGGTGCTGGAGCAGCTCAACGCCGATGTGTCGTTCTTCGGTGCAGCCTCTAAGCTGAAGGTACCACCGGAACTGCTCGATTTTAAGTTCCGGGTCCTCAAACGGAAGGGATACAAAGTTGTGGACCCGCCGATTCTCTCAAACGGTTGTTTCATGAAGGACATGGAAATGGGGGTGGCCAGCGATGGTGAATAACTGCGGTTATGCAGAACACCCACCCCTTGACCTGAAGGTGTATGTGGGCGTTACAGCCCGGTTCAACTCGGACGGAGTCATGATCCCGACCAGCGTCATTTGGGAGGATGGCCGCTCCTACGAGATCGATAAAGTGACGCACATTGGACAAGCTGCAGCCCGGAAGGCCGGAGGGCAGGGCGACCGCTACACCATTTGGATAAACGGAAAGCAGACCTACTTGTTTTTTGAGCGGAGCACAGCGCTTACAGGAAACAATATCGGTCGCTGGTTTGTGGAGAGAAAAGTGGTTTAGGTTTTAGAGGGAATCATATGACAAGGCTGGAGAGAGGAAAAAATGATTTAGCCACGGTAGCTCCCATAGTGTCTACAGAGTGGCACCCAGAAAAGAATGGAGCTTTAAAACCGTGTGATGTCACCGCCGGTTCACGGAAAGAGGTCTGGTGGCTTTGCTCCAAAGGACACGCCTATCGTATGATGATTAATCAGCGCGCCCAAAGAGGGTATGGTTGTCCATATTGTTCCGGCCATAGGGCGTTAAAAGGAGTTACCGATCTGGAAACAGTTAATCCGGGCTTGGCCAAAGAGTGGCATCCCGAAAAAAACGGTGCTCTTACTCCCTCCGATGTGACTGCTGGAAGTAGTAGAAAGGTGTGGTGGCTTTGTCCCAACGGCCATGCATATGAGCAACTTATCATCAAACGAACCGCACGAGGATATGGGTGTCCTTACTGTTCGGGGCATGGGGTATTAAAAGGGTTTAATGATCTGGAAACCGTTAACCCACGGCTGGCAAAAGAATGGCACCAAGAGAAAAACGGAGACCTGAACCCCTGTGATGTGACTGCGAATAGCGGGAAAAAGGTCTGGTGGCTATGCCCTGTGGGGCATGCGTATAGGGCTACCGTCCGTGACAGAAATTCCGATGATACTCAGTGTCCGATTTGCAATGCAAGAAATCAGAGCTCCTTCCCGGAGCAAGCCATCCTCTATTATGTGAAAAAGCTGTATCCCGATGCGGTGAATAAGTATAAAGAAATCTTCCCGCGCTCTATGGAGCTGGACATTTATATACCCTCCATCCGCTTGGGAATTGAGTTTGACGGTGCAAATTGGCACAACACGGAGACTCAGTTTCGACGCGAAAAAAAGAAATATGAGATTTGCCAGCAAAATAAGATTACCCTCATCCGAGTGAAAGAAACGACGGATACACACTGGGAGAATGTGGCTGATGCGGTCTACTACATACCAAAGGTACGCAAATATGACGACTTGGAATGCGCCATAAAGGCGATTTTAGACTCGATTGACCGCGAATCAAATTTATGGACACGGAAAATACCAAGCCGGTTCCATAGCTTGGTTGATGTTAATCTGGAGCGGGACCGCCCGGAAGTTCTCTGCTACTTAACAGCCATCGCCAATTCTTTAGCAGAGTTACGACCGGATGTGGCTGCTAAATGGGATCTTGAGAAGAACGGCAATCTTGCGCCCACTATGTTCACATTGAGTTCCAATCAAGTTGTATGGTGGAAATGCCCGGAGTGCGGCCATGAGTGGCAGAGCAGTATTAACAGCATGACAAGGCCCGGTAGACACGGATGCAAGAGATGCTCCAGCTCCAAACAAGGCACTACTTTTGTGAAACATATTGTTGAGCGGGTGGGCTCACTTGAGGAAACAATGCCGGAATTAGCAAAAGAGTGGCATCCTCAAAACAACGGGACTTTAACGCCAAGAGACATAACCGCAGGCCATAATCAGAAAGTCTGGTGGCTTTGCCCTAAATGTGGTTACGCATGGGAGGCCAGCCCTAATAATCGCAAGCGCGGATCGGGGTGCCCCTGCTGTAGTGGCCGTGTACCCCAAAGCGGAGTGAACGATTTAGCAACATTGCATCCGGAGTTAATGGTTGAGTGGAATTATGAAAAGAATTCTATATTGAACCCCCATTTATTGCTCTCGGGCAGTGGGAAGAAGGCTTGGTGGAAGTGTGCTCGATGCGGTCATGAGTGGCTGTCTCTTATACACATCTGACGCTGCCGACGAATAGAGAGGTG
>OJPM01000121.1_pt1 | contig 64659 bp, 58 predicted proteins | sample 1598471 | NCBI WGS metagenome assembly OJPM01 (sample SAMN03922484, study PRJEB24848) | human gut metagenome | isolation source: stool sample | host: Homo sapiens | place: Germany | collected 2011-05 | reverse complement strand
TGGCACGAGAAAAACAAATGCCGCCTTCGGCGTCGCTTGTTTTTCTTTCGTGCTCATTATATCATGTAAAAAGTTTTTATCATATAGAGAAAAAAGGACGTCTCCACTAAGGAGACGCCCTTTTTCTTTTACAGCTTATCTGTATTACTTTTCTTCTTTCTTTGCAGCATCCTTTTTGGTATCTGCTGCTGCATCTGTTTCCTCTGTTTCTTCTTCAGGAGCATTGTGGGCTCTTGTAACCGTGACAACAACTGCTTCCGGATCTGTCATCAGGTCAATATCCGGATTGGATGCGATCGCAAGATCCTTTACCAGAACTGCATCACCAATCTTCATCGACTCTACGTCGATCTCTACTCTGTCTACCAGTGCTGCAGGCAATGCCTTGTAGGAAATCTCTTCCAGCTTCTGCTGCAGGATTCCATCCAGCACTTTCTCATGATTCAGCAAAACTACTTCTGCTACGGAATGTACCTTTTCGTTGCTTACCAGTGCTTGAAAATCAATCTCCGTTACCTGATTCTTCATGGCATCATAATCAATTTCCTTGATCAGCACGTCGTAGGTCTTGCCATCTACTTCCAGCATCAGCTGGCTGCCTTTATTGCTGGTTTTTAACAGGCGCTCCACTTCTCTCTGTCCGATCTTAACCGGAATGGAACCTGTAATTTCTCTGCCAAATACGTTACCAGTTACATAACCTTCTCTTCTGAGTCTCTTTGCTTTTACGTTCTTGTCTCTTGTTTCAGCTTTTAAAGTAGTCATTTATCTTTTCCTCCAAAATCTGAATGCTTAGCGAACCTGGTCATCTATGCGGGTCTGGTTAAGTATCCACTTCTTTGTTACAAATGCATTATAACACCCATTGCATATATGGCAAGTAGAAAATTGTGAAAAATCGGTGAATTCTCAGGCAAGTCTGCCCCACGCTGTACTATCCCCGGCGGCGCCTCGTCTCCCGGTAGCATCTGTCACACACCATAAATGTGCTTCCAACCGGCAGCGGCGCGCCGCAGTAGCGACATTTTCCGATATAATCCTTTTTATTCTTCGCCAGATAACGCATTATCGTCTCTTCGGTCTTTTCCCGCTCCCGCACCAGCCGGTCGGCGTCGATATTTTTCCCCAGTCTCGTCGAAAACTGATAATACAGATCCAGCATCTTATAAAATGTCTCATAGCGCACCAGCCCCGCATCCGTGCACATCATCAGCGCAGGGAAGTGCAGCGCCACATCCGCCGTGTAGGTTTTGCAGTAATACAACCACAATGCAACGATATCTCGATTTTTAATATCGATCGAACAGGTCAGCATACGGTACAACAAATGCTTGTCCTCGAAACCGTCGATCTCCTTGCGTTCTTTATACGCTTTTTCGTACAGAAAAAGCATTTCCTCGATACTGATCTTTTCAAAGGGAGCAGGTGTCTCCACCGATTTCCAGATTTTCAGCACGGTATCCAGAGGCTCCGCCATATCCAGAAGCACTTGAGGAAAGCCGAGCGTCACATGCTCTACTTCGTCCTCCTGCATCGCCGCGTGTTCCCGGATATAGGAAAGCGCTTCCTTGCCGACCGCATTGATATAGCCCGTATCATAAAGCCCGAACCGTCCCGCGCGCCCGGCGATCTGCCGGATTTCCTCTGTTTTCAGCGGTCTTGTTTCTTTTCCGTCAAACTTCTCTGTTTGCACAAAAACGATCCGCCGCACAGGTAAATTGAGTCCCATTCCAATCGCATCTGTGGAAACGACCACTCGTGTCTCCCCGGCTGAAAACATCCGGATCTGGCGTCTGCGGATTTCCGGCGGCAGACTGCCGTAGATCACACTCGTCCGAATCCCCTGTCGTTCCAGTCTTCCGGCAATATCCAGTACTGCCCGCTTGGTAAAGACGATCAGTGCGTCTCCTGCTCTTACATCATCCGGAAAATCAAACGGCTCTTCTTCGCAGACCAGCGCGGTTTTCCGCTCATAACTGCGGATTTCAAAGGTATCACCGCACAGCTCAATGAGATGTGTCACCACCTTCTGTGCCGCGGGGCTCATGCAGATATGGATTTCCGGGCACTGAATGCCGAGAATCCCACGTGTCCAGGAATGTCCGCGGTCGGAATCTGCGATCATCTGCGCCTCATCGATGACTGCCACATCATAAACCTGATCGATGTCAAGCATTTCCACCGTCGAGGAAATCACTCTGCTGTTTTCCTCATAAATCCGCTCTTCGCCCGTCAGCATCGTACAGGGGACACCGGATTCCCGCATCTTTTCGTAAACCTCCAGCGCCAGCAGACGCAGCGGACCCAAATAAATGCCCTTGTACGCCGTGCGCAGACGCTGCAGCGCCTGATAGGTTTTACCGCAATTTGTCGGTCCTACATGCAAAATGAAATGCCGCTTCATTTCCAGCGCGCGCGGGAATTCCATTTCCGGCCGCGTCGGAACCATATCAATGATCTGGGAACGGATTCCGTTTTCCGCAAAATTTTTCAGAATGCTGCGCATCGGATGCTGGCAGATTTCGCCCGGACGCTCGGTTCTTAAATATTCCAGCAGCCGGCTCGTCACCAGCTCCTGCTCTTCTTCCCGCAGCGTACCGATATCCAGCCGCACCAGCTCCGGCATTAGAATATCTCTGATCTGCATGATTGCATACTGATTTTTCTGTTTTAACGCATAATACGCCATATTCCGGATCTGTCTGTGATATTCCTCCAGATGCGGCTGCGTCAGCTTTCCGGTTTTCGTGCGCTGCATTTCTGTAATCAGACGCCCGATCCGCTGCTCATACGTCTTTTTTCCGTCATTGTTTTTCTTTTTCAGCGCCATCGCGCTGTCTCTATACTGGGAGAAGTAAAACTGCACCAGCTTCTCTTTCTGTATCATGATGTTCCTCTTTCCTTTGGACTGCCATCCGCCGTCTGATCCTCTGCATCGCCCGTTCGCTACAGATTGTCTCTATTTTAAACTTTTTCTCAAAAATATCCACGGGTTCTCATCTTTTTCCGCCTTGTTATCCACTATAAAACCAAGCTTTTTGCACAACCTGAGGGATTTTTCATTGTCCCGGTGCACAACTGCCCGGATTGTCTCAAAAAACAGCTCTTCCCTGGCAACCTGCAGCACGGCTTCACACGCTTCCCGCGCATAACCATGTCCGCGGTACGCAGGCGCAATTACGAAACCAAGCTCCGGCTCTCCATAACCGTCTCTAAGCTGCAGTCCGGCGCGGCCGATTACGGTATGGCTTTCTGCCAGCTCGACCATCCAGATACCAAATTCATAAAATCCGTACTGGTACCGGATTTCATCCCGAATCTGCGCAAGCTGCCTGTCCCGGTCCTCAAACAGCGGTTCCAGAAACGGCGAATCGTCTTCTCCCGACTGTATTTCATATAACGCGTCCAGATCTGCCTCCGTCATTTCCCGCAGTATCAGACGTTTCGTCCGTGCAATTTCCCACGCAATCCCTTCGTGCCGCTGCCACACGCGGTAGAGCCACTGCGCATCCAGGTCGTCCTGCCCACTATCCAGCTCCAGGCACCACCGCGTCTTCGGCGCAGCTTTATCCCGGTTCTGCTCTGTTATCACATACACGCAGCACTGCCCGGCGGCTTCCAGGCGCTCGATCTCTTTTTTTTCATCTGACAGCCAGACGACGGCATCCCGATCGGTCCATTTTCTGATCATCTCTTTACTTCCCAAAACTTTTCCATTACAATAGATACCAGCATAAACAGAAAGGAAACAACAGCCCGAATTACCGGGCTGCGGGTATTTATGATGGCACAGAAAAATCCTATCGTAACTATCACCATGGAAGACGGCAGCATCATGAAAGCGGAGCTTTATCCCGATATTGCTCCCGAATCCGTCAACAACTTCATCAGCCTGATCAAGAAACATTTCTATGACGGCGTTATTTTCCACCGCGTTATCCAGAACTTCATGATTCAGGGCGGTGATCCGGAAGGAACCGGCTGCGGCGGCCCCGGCTACTGCATCAAAGGCGAGTTCAAGTCCAACGGTTTCCAAAACGACTTAAAACATACTGAAGGCGTTCTTTCCATGGCGCGTACCATGATCCCGGACTCCGCAGGCAGCCAGTTTTTCATCATGCATAAGACCTCTCCCCATCTGGACGGTGAGTACGCTGCATTCGGCAAGATCATCGAAGGCATGGAGACGGTAAACGCAATTGCCAAAACTGCTACCAACTACGCAGACCGTCCGCTGCAGGACCAGAGAATCAAAACCATGACCGTCGATACCTTCGGCGTAGATTACCCGGAACCGAACAAACTCAAAGAAAGATAAGACCCTTCACAGGTTACGGCGTGCCCTTTTCGGGTACGCCGTTTTTTATCGTATAGGAATCTTTATTCCCATACGATAAAAATGCTCCGCGAGGATGCGCACTCGGCGCAAGGGTAGATGGTTGCCGAGGCAACCGCGCCTCGGCGCGAGAATGTGCCAAGGCACATTCTTTTTTATTACAGCAGCGGTGCAATCAGACGCAGGACGCACTGTCCAAACTTCATCGCCGCCGACTGCTTCTCCGCATACTGCTCTGTCACTTCCCTGCACACCGGGAAAATATCTTCAAAATCCTCTCGTACCTTCTGCACAGCCTCACACCGATGCAGAAAAACGCCATTTTCAAAATGGAAATACAGACTTCTATAATCCAGGTTGATCGTGCCGACCGTCGCTGTCACATCGTCGCTGACGCACTGCTTTGCGTGGAGAAAGCCCGGTGTATACTCAAAAATCCGCACACCCGCAGACGCCAGCTGTGCATAATAGGAGCGCGTTACCCGATAAACGAGCTTTTTGTCCGGGATGCCCGGCGTAACAATCCGCACATCCACACCGCGCTTCGCTGCCAGGCACAGCTCCCTGCTCATCTCATCGCTGATAATCAAATACGGCGTTGTGAAATAAACATATTCGGAAGCCGCCTTTACAACGCCCATGTACACATTTTCTCCCACCGGCTCGCCGTCCAGCGGGCTGTCTGCATACGGCTGAACGAAGCCGGAGGCACTGTCCGCCGCAATATTCGCATCCGACTGCGCAGCACCAACGTCCCTATCCGCCACGCTGCCCGCCAAACCCGCCTCATGCGGCTGCGCACCATCCTGCAGAAAATACGGTGTATAGTCTGTATCCGTACCTTTAATCGCATTCCACATTTCCAGAAACATCACAGTCAGGCTGCGCACTGCATCCCCTTCCAGCCGGACGCCGGTATCCTTCCAGTAACCATATGGATGCGTGATGTTAAAATATTCGTCCGCCAGATTATATCCGCCCGTAAAACCGATTTTCCCATCGATTACGGTAATCTTTCTATGATCGCGGTTGTTCATAAAAACGTTTAAAACCGGCATCAGACGGTTAAACACGCGACACTGAATGCCTTCCGCTTCCATTCGCTGAATGAAATCCGTATTGATAAATCCGATGCTTCCGATATCGTCATAAAAGAGACGAACCTCCACGCCTTCTTTTGCTTTCCGTGCAAGAATTTCTTTTAACTCCCCAAACGACTGCTTGTCCTCAATCGCATGGTATTCCATAAAAATAAAATGCTTTGCCTGGTTCAGCGCCTGCTTCTGAGCTTCAATCCCCTCCGACGCTTCTTTATAAAAAACGACATCCGTATTCTGATAAATCGGATATTTCGCATAGTTCCAGATATACTCCGCTTCATTCGCCGCCATCCGGTCCGTCTGCTGCAGCTTTATCCGAACCGCTTTGTCCTGTATCAGCAGCCCGTCCAGACTCTGATCAATCCGCTCAAACCGCTCCCGCACCAACTGCGTCGCTTCTTTGCGTCCAAACAACAGATACATGCCGAGGCCCAACACCGGAAACGCCAGAATCAGGATAATCCAAGGCATTTTAAACGCTGCATTTGTCCTGCGGCCATAAAGCAGGATCACGACAACCAGCGTAAGCACGCTGGTCGCAACCGAAATCCATGTCGAATATCGGTTTAATTTCATCGCCTGTACGCAAATCCATATAACCTGTAACAGTACCGACAGCGCAACGAACACAAGCCTTCCAATGCTGTTTTTTACCGCTGTCTTTTGTTCTGTACGCATCTTCATTTTGTCTACCCGTTCCTTTCCATTCCTTTTCTGTCAAACTGCCACGCTCCGAACGCTTTCCACCATCCGCTGCAAAAGCTTCTTCCGCTATCTTAACATGAGTGTACCGCCAGTTCAAGCCGCGATTTACACAGGTCCCCCCGCGTATTCCGAAGGGTTGCGGAATGCGACATGCATGAGTGCTTCATTGATATATGCTGAAATGCCAAAGCTCAAAAGCCGGTCAAGCTCGCACGACAAAGCTTTTAACCCTGGAACCTGTTGATATCTGTTCTGCTCCAACACTTATTTGTGAAAAATACCCCAGAAAAGGGAGGATGCCAGGCAACCCGATGTCGCCTGGCATTTATTATGAAAAAGCTATTTGAAAAGTTGTGTTACTGTCATTGATTGGCTTGCTGTATCTTATGGTTTTAGTATAGAAACGGAAAGTGACGAAACCGTGATGGGCAGAAAAACATTCCGTTAAAGAAATATGAATAAAAAATGAACGCCGCTTATGTGTCCTCGCGGAGCATTTTTATCGTATGGAAACGCAGTTTCCTATACGATAAAAACGGACGGTCGGAAGATTCCGACCGTCCTGATTGATCTGTTTGAATGATCTGTTACTCGGCTGATGCTCAAGCCTTGTCTACAGAACCGAACAGTTCCATTTTTTCTTTTACAGTAGCCTTGATCGCTTCGAAGCCAGGAGCCAGCAGCTTACGAGGGTCATAACCCTTGCCCTGCTCGTCTTTGCCTTCTTCGATGTACTTTCTGGTAGCTGCAGCAAATGCAAGCTGGCACTCGGTGTTAACATTGATCTTAGCAACGCCAAGGGCGATTGCTTTCTTGATCATGTCAGCCGGGATACCTGTGCCGCCGTGAAGAACCAGAGGAAGATCACCTGTCAGCTGCTGGATAGCATCCAGAGTTTCAAAGGACAGACCCTTCCAGTTTGCAGGATATTTGCCGTGGATATTGCCGATACCAGCTGCCAGGAAGTCTACGCCCAGATCAGCGATTCTCTTGCACTCGTTGGGATCTGCGCATTCACCCATACCTATAACGCCATCTTCTTCGCCGCCGATTGCACCAACCTCAGCTTCGATGGAAACGCCCTTTTCATGAGCAGCCTTAACCAGCTCAGTGGTCTTTTCAACGTTCTCGTCGATCGGATAATGAGAGCCATCGAACATGATGGAAGAGAAGCCAGCTTCCAGACACTTGTAGCAGCCGTCGTATGAGCCGTGATCCAGATGCAGAGCAACGGGAACGGTGATGTTCAATTCTTCGAGCATACCGTTAACCATGCCTACAACGGTCTTGTAGCCGGTCATATACTTGCCTGCGCCCTCGGATACACCAAGGATTACAGGGGAGTTCAGCTCCTGAGCGGTCTGCAGGATAGCCTTTGTCCATTCCAGGTTGTTGATGTTGAACTGACCAACTGCATAATGGCCAGCTTTTGCTTTGTTCAGCATTTCTGTAGCAGATACTAACATCTTATTTACCTCCATAGAAATAAAATTATTATCTAACCGATGCTATTATACCCTATCTTTTTCAAAAAAGAAATACGGCATACGCATTTTTTTCCTCTTTTTCCACTTTTTCCACTAAATCAGTACAGTTCACTGTGCTTCGTTTTCTTCTCCCGGCACCATGATATGCAGCGCCTGTTTCTGATTTTCGATGACGATTTCTGTGTGCCTGCCTCCGAATTCGCCGTCCAGCGTCCACGCGACCTCTTCCTCTGTCTCCACCTTCAGCCAGGAGGTTTTAAAGCAATACATCTGTGCCGTGTCGATATCGCGCTGCGCCAGGGCAGCAAGCGTCTGATTGAGTTCGTCCAGGCTGCGCGGAACCTTTACGAGCGTCACCTCAAACATTCCATCGCTTAAATCCACATATTTTCCGGTGATTCCCTTAAATCCTCCGACCGAAACAGAATTCGTAATCATTCCATACAGAAAATCGTCCTCGATGACAGTGTCCTGCGTCGTAATTTTCATGTGATAGGATTTGATATCCCGGAGCTTTTTCATGCCCTCCAGCAAATACGCCATATGCCCCAGCACATTTTTGACATCCTGACTGGTTTCATAGGACACCTCTGTAAAAAGTCCGAAGGCCGCAATATAAACAAAGGTTTTTTCGTTAAAGGAACCGACATCGCAGGCAAACATTCTGCCGCTGACTGCGATTTTCGCTGCCTCAGCCATATTTTTCGGAATATTCAGGCTCTGCGCAAAATCGTTTGTGCTGCCTGCCGGAATATACCCGATCGGGCGGCGTCGAACACTCTTCATAATGCCGGTCACCACCTCATCCAATGTGCCGTCTCCGCCGCTGCATACCACGAGGTCATATTTTGCCGTTCTGTCTGCCGCAATCTCCACGGCTTCCCCTGCATACTGAGTCGGTCTTGCTGTCACGATATAGCCTGCCTTAACGAACGTATCAATGATATCCAGCAGATTATTCCGGATCTGTCCTTTTCCCGCCCTGGGATTATAAATAAAAAGAAGCTTTTTGTCGTCCATCCTTTCCCTCCTTTCTGCTTTTTTATCCTTGTTTCGCCCCTGCGCTCCCGTAAAGTGTACTTGCTTCTATAACAACAAGCTTACTCTGGAAAATAGAAAAAGGGCAGCCACTTTCCGGTGGACACCCTTTCGTTTTCTTTATTCTGCCGCGCTGCTTAAATAATTTTCCATTCCGAAAATCGCGTCGTCTTCATCCGTTCCGTCTGCAATCACGGTTACCTTTTCGCCGGGTGCAAGCGCAAGGCTCATCATTCCCATGATGCTCTTCGCGTTCACTTTTCTGCCTTCAGACTCCAGATAAATATTGCTGGCATGCTTGCTTGCAACCTGCACCAGCATTGCTGCCGGGCGAGCCTCAAGCCCCTGCTTCAGCTTTACTTCCACAGTTTTCTGTTTCATAATAAAACTCCTCCTTTTAAGACCTCATGGCATCCGCCAGTTCACATAATTTCCGCAAACGATGATTTACGCCCGATTTTCCAACTGGAGGATCCAGATACATCCCCAGCTCCTTAAGCGGTGCTTCGGGATACTCCAGACGTACTTCAGCCATCTGACGCAAGCTCACCGGCAATTTTTCAAATCCATATTTTTGCTGCAAAAAAAGAATGTCGTCAACCTGCCTCGCCGCCGCTGTCACCGTCTTGGTAATATTGGCAGTTTCGCAATTGACGCGCCTGTTTACCGTATTGCGGACTTCCCGGACGATCCTGGAATTTTCAAATTCCATCAGCGCCACATGCGCCTCAACCACATTCAGAAAATCCGAAATTCCGGCTCCTTCTTTTATGTAAACCACATAATACTTTTTTCGCTGTACAATCCGCCCTTCGATCTCGAACTCGGTCAAAATCTCCAGAATCTGCTGTGCCTGCAGCGGTCTGCTGCATACAATTTCCAGATGATATCCTTTCCCGGGATTGCTCATCGAACCGGCTGCCAGAAACGCGCCTCGTAAAAACGCTCTCTGGCAACAGGAATTTCGGATTAAAAGCCTGCTCACCGGACATCGTAAGCCATCCTGTAGGCTCTCCTCACCGGACGTCGGGCTGCCTGTCTGATCCAAAAATTTGATTCCCTGCAGAATCCTGCGGATCAGTTCCGGGTCATCTATCCGACAGAAATATCCGGTTTGCTGATTTTCCTGTTGTACACGGGTTTCCGTACTTATATTAAATGTTTTCTGTAATAATGTAAAGCATTTTCTCACAACGAGCGCATTTTCCGCATGAATCTGCAGAAAAATCCCCGTCGTACCGACGCCGATGCTGCCGTTAAAATGGAGAAGTGCTGCCAGCTCCGCCAGCTGGCAGTGCCTTGCCGGACTGATGTGCCGATACAGCTCTTCTTTTACTCCCGATGAAAATGACATATGAAATATCCTTAAATATCCCTGTGGCTCAAAGATACTCCATACTTGGCTTCCCTGTTGCGAAGCTTTCTATAAAGCTCATTGGCCAGCGTTACGCTCCTATGTTTGCCGCCGGTGCAGCCGATTGCCACCACCAGCTGGTATTTGCCTTCTTTAATATAATTTGGAATCAAAAATCGCAGCAGATCTGTCAGCTTGTCCAGAAAAATCCCCGCCTCCGGGAAACTCATGACATAATCCTGAACGCCCCTGTCGTTGCCGGTCAGATATTTCAATTCATCTATATAAAAAGGGTTCGGCAGGAAACGGACATCAAATACCAGATCCGCATCTGCCGGGATTCCATGCTTGAAGCCAAAAGAAAGAATATTGATCATCAGACTGCTGTACTCTTCATTTTTTACAAAAATCCGATCCAGCTCCTCTTTCAGCTCCCGGGTCAGCAGCTTGGACGTGTCAATCACATAGTCTGCATCCTTCTTAACCTGCTGCAGGATTTCCCTTTCTTTTTCAATTCCGTCTTCGATTCTCGGATTTTCTGCTGAACACAGCGGATGCATCCGTCGGCTCTCTTTATAACGTTTCACAAGTACTGCATCAGAAGCGTCCATAAAAAGAACTTCGAACACCATACCGTTTTGTCTTAAACAGGAAAGTGTTTTTTCTACCCTGGCAAAGGACTGATCCGTGCGGACGTCCACGCCGATAGCAACTTTTGTTATTTCCGTATTCGGTGTGGACAAAAGCTCAACGAACTTGTCGATCAGCTGGATCGGCAGATTGTCCACACAATAGTATCCCATATCCTCCAGCAGTCGCATCGCGGTGCTTTTGCCGCCGCCGCTCATGCCGGTTACCATTACAAATCTCATTTTTCAAAATCTCCCAGGAAAATCACTTCCGGCTCCAGCGTTACACCGAATTTTTCCTGCACTGTTTCTGTGACTTTCTGAATTAGTCCCGCCACGTCCGCAGACGTCGCATTTTTTCGGTTGATGACAAAACCGCAGTGCTTTTCGGAAACCTGTGCGCCGCCGACGCACGCTCCGGCAAGTCCGGCATCCATAATCAGCTTGCCTGCAAAATATCCCTCCGGACGTTTAAACGTACTGCCCGCACTCGGATATTCCAGCGGCTGTTTTTCCCGACGCTTTGCAGAAAGCTCCTGCATCGTAGCAGAAATTTCGCTTCGGTCGCCTTTTTGCAGCTTTAAAACAGTGCTGAGCACCACACAGGGCTTTGTTTTTACAATGCTCGTGCGATAGCCGAACGCCATTTCTTTCCTGTTGTATACACGACATCTGCCATCCGGTTCCATCACCTCTACCGACTCTGTCACACCCGCAATCTCACCGTTGTAAGCGCCCGCGTTCATCCGGACTGCTCCGCCAATCGTTCCGGGGATTCCCGATGCAAATTCCAACCCGGTCAGTCCTGCTTCCATCGCGCTTCTCGATACAGCGGAAAGCATCGCGCCTGCGCCGCATCGGATCGTAGCTTCGTCGATTTCAGTCTTTAAAAATTCCCCCGCCAGATGCAGGATCGCGCCGCGGTAGCCCCGGTCACCCACCAAAAGGTTACTTCCGTTTCCGAGCAAAAACCACGGCAGCGTCTCTTCCTGCAGCCAGGCAAGCACCTGCGCCAGCTCTTTCCTCGTCTCAATCACAAGAAAATAGCGCGCAGGACCGCCTGTCCGGAATGTCGTATGCCTGTCCATCTGTTCTTCTGTTAAAATCCGCTCTTTCGGCAGAATTTCATTTAATCTGTCACTCAAATGTCCTGACCAGCCCTTCTGCTCCGGCTTTGCGCCGGATACGTTGTTATTTTATGCGGATCTTTTGCAGATGATACCGGTATTACTCCAATACCAGTCTGGCAGCGCCGTAAATACCAGCGTCATTGCCCAGAGTTGCCAGGGTAAACAGTGCGCCGCGGCAGCCCTTGAACGCATATTTCTGGTAATATTTCTGAATGTAATCCAGCAGCACATTGCCGGCTTTGGAAACACCGCCGCCGATTACGAAGATCTCCGGGTTGGAAACATTGGCAACCAGCGCCATCGCCTTGCCCAGATACCAGCCAAAGTCCTCTGCAACCTCGGTTGCTACCGTATCTCCTGCTTTAACCGCATCCCATACGTCCTTTGCACTCAGGTCGTCCTTGCGCATTATGCTCGGACGGTCATCCTTTGCCAGCTTACGCTTTGCCATACGGACAATACCCGTTGCGGAAACATATTCCTCCAGGCATCCGCAGTTGCCGCAATTACAAGGCTCTGTCTCATCATCATTGACATGCATATGTCCGATCTCGCCTGCGGCTCCGGTTGCACCGGCAACCATCTTACCGTTGATGATAATACCGCCGCCAACACCAGTTCCCAGGGTTACTACAACGACATCCTCATACCCCTTTGCGCCGCCCTGCCAGGCCTCGCCCAGTGCTGCTACGTTGGCGTCATTACCAGCTTCTACCGGCATATTTAAAAGTGTCTGCAGCTCTTTTTTCAGGCTCATGGTTCCCCAGCCAAGATTGACTGCACCATAAAGTGTGCCCTCAGAGTCAACCGGTCCCGGTGCACCGATGCCGACGCCGACTACCTCTGTACGGTCCATTTTACGCTCATCCATTTTTTTGAGGATGCTCTTTGCACAGTCCGGCAGAATCGCTTTGCCGTCATCCTCTGTCACCGTAGGGATTTCCCACTTTTCCATCAGATCGCCGCTGGTGTTAAAAAGACCAAGCTTTACTGTTGTTCCTCCTACGTCTACACCAAAACAATACTTACCCATTTTATTTTCCTCCCGCTTCTCGCGTATTTTCAAAAAGCTTTTCAGCTGTCTGATCTATGATGATGCCTTACTCTTTTGTACGATCCGCCAGCCGCATCGCTGTACGGAGCACTATTGCTTTCATTCCGAACATTTCGGTATGCCTGACCGTTTTAGTCCTCATCCTCATCCTCGTCCTCATCCCGCTTACGTGCAAGGGAATTCTGGACTCTTGTATACAGCTCCTGCGCTGCATTGTATCCCATCTTTTTCTGTCTGTGATTGACAGCTGCCGCTTCGCAAATAATTGCCAGGTTTCTGCCGGGACGGATCGGAATGTTGTGGCAGACAATCTTGTTGCCCAGATATTCCGTATATTCCTCTTCCAGTCCGAGACGGTCGTATTCTCTGTCCTTATCCCACTCTTCCAGACGGATTACGAGGTCGATATTCTGTGTCTCGCGGACACTCGAAGCACCGAACAGCGCCTTGACGTCCACAATACCAATACCGCGCAGCTCGATAAAGTGCTTTGTGATATCCGGTGCGGTTCCGACCAATGTTTCCTCACTGACCTTGCGGATCTCTACAACATCGTCCGTTACCAGACGGTGTCCTCTCTTAATCAGCTCAAGCGCCGCCTCGGATTTACCGATTCCGCTCTCGCCTGTAATCAGGACGCCTTCGCCATATACGTCAACCAGTACGCCGTGCACAGAAATGCAGGGTGCCAGCTTGACATTCAGCCAACGGATCAGCTCTGCCGTAAACGAACTTGTCGCACGCTTGGTCATCAGAAGCGGAACGCCTTTTTCAATGGCAATTTGCCGAAACAGCTCATCCGGATGCAGTTCACGACAGAAAATAATGCCGGGAATCGGGTAATCCAAAAGCTTCTCCAGCATCTCCTTCTCTTCTTTTTCCGACATTCTCTTAACATAAGAGTATTCTACGAATCCAATCACCTGCAGACGGGTCGCCTCAAAGTGTTCAAAATAGCCCGCCATAGGAAGTGCCGGTCGGTTGATATCCGGCAACGTAACCTTAATCCCCTTCAGATTGATTTCAGGAGTCAGATTTTCCAGCTTCATTTTTTCCGCAATCTTCAATAAACTGATGCTTGCCATAATCCATCCTCTCTTTTCCAGGACATGCAGACAGTAGTTCCTGACATCAGAAACTCTGTTTTTATGCCATACTTTGTTTTATTTTATCACAGATCATTATTCCCGGCAATCTTCCTATTGGTGGTTATGAAAAAATTCATAGATTTCTTCCGCCACGGACATTGGCAAATCTGCCTGCATCGCAATCTGCTCTGCCGTCGCGTCCCGGATCTCATAAATCGATGGAAAGCTTTTCATCAGCGCCTTTCTCCGCGCAGGGCCCACGCCCGGGATTTCATCCAGCACGCTCTTGACCTGATCCTTGCTGCGCAGTGACCTGTGGTATTCGATTGCAAACCGGTGCGCCTCGTCCTGCACTCTTGTAATCAGCTTGAAGGCTTCAGAATTGCGGTCGATCGGCAGCTCCACATTGTGAAAATAAAGTCCTCTCGTCCGATGGTTGTCATCCTTTACCATGCCGCAGACCGGAATGTTTAAATGCAGCTCGTCCAGCACCTGCTGCGCGATGTTGACCTGCCCGCGTCCGCCGTCCATCAGCAAAAGGTCCGGAAACCGTGCAAAGCTTCCGAACTCCCCGGACAGATTTTTTTCTTCCAGCTCTTTCGTCTCTTTTAAGCCGTGTTCAAAGCGTCTCGTCAGAACCTCGCGCATGCAGGCATAGTCGTCCGGTCCTGCTACCGTTTTGATTTTGAATTTTCGGTAATCGCTGCGCTTGGGCTTGCCCTTTTCATAAACGACCATCGAGCCGACATTTTCAAAGCCGCTGATGTTGGAAATATCGAACGCCTCCATCCGGTCGAGCATCGGTAAATCCAGCAGCTGTGCGATCTGCCGCACCGCACCGACCGTACGCGCCTCGTCGCGCGCAATTCGCTCCCGGTCTTTTTCCAGGACGAGCTTTGCATTTTTTTCCGCAAGCTCCACCAGCTTTTCCTTCTGTCCCTTCCGCGGCACGCGGATATATACCCTCGCGCCCCTGCGTGCGGTCAGCCATTCTTCTAATACCGGTATGTCATCTATTTCTTTCTGTAAAATCAATTCCCGCGGTACGAACGGTGTTCCGGCGTAAAACTGTTTCACAAAATCCAGCAGAATCTGCGCCTTATCCGAATCCTCCACATGCGTCATATAAAAGTGCTCGCGCCCGATCAGCTTGCCGCTACGCACGAAAAACACCTGTACCACTGCGTCGCTTCCGTCCTTGTCCAGCGCGATGATGTCCTTGTCCTCCCCGTCGCTGTCCGTGATTTTCTGCTTCTGGGACACCTGCTTTACGCTGTTGAACAGATCGCGGTACCGGGCGGCTTCCTCAAATTCCAAGGCCTCCGCCGCTTCTTCCATTTTTTTCTGCAGATCGTTTAAAATCATATTATAATTGCCGTTTAAAAACTCCAGCGCCTTGTCCACATGTGCCCGGTACTCTTCGCGGCTCACATAATCCTGACACGGAGCCATACACTGCCCGATGTGATAATTTAAGCACGGGCGTTCCAACCCACAGTCCCGCGGCAGTACCCGGTTACAGGTACGCAGTTTGAACAGCTTATTTAATAGCTCGATCGTATCCTTGACCGCCGCCGCAGAGGTAAACGGCCCGAAATACTTCGATTTGTCCTTTTTCATCAGTCTGGAAAACTGCACGCGCGGATATGCCTCCCCGACTGTGACCTTAATATAGGGATAGGTTTTATCATCCTTGAGCAGTGTGTTGTATTTCGGATTGTGTTCCTTGATCAGATTGTTTTCCAGAACCAGGGCTTCCAGCTCCGAATCCGTCACAATATATTCAAACCGGGCTATCTGCGTTACCATCTTTTCAATCTGTGGTCCGCGGTTAATTTTCTCACGGAAATACGACTGTACTCTGCTGCGCAGGCGAATCGCCTTGCCGACATAAATGATATTGTCCTGTGCGTCGTGCATCAGGTACACGCCGGGCTTCTGCGGCAGTTTTTTCAGCTCTTCTTCGATTACAAACATGTCGCGTTCTCCCCTTCTAATACAGCAGGGACTATGTTTCCATAGTCCCTGATAAACGTTCTTTCACTCCGGTTCTGCCGCCATGCATAACACTTCGTGTATAGCATTTACGATAAGCTTTCCTATTTCTTCTCGTCGTCCGGAAGGGCAGCTCCTGAAAAACGTCCTACCGGGCCTTTATTCTCCGGCTTCGGTGTCGGAGGAATCCAGGGCTTATCCTGTTCCTGGCTCTGTTCGGCGTCAGATGGATCCGCCGGCTGCTGTGCATCTCCCGGCTGCTGTGTATCTCCCGAGAAAAAGCTGTCTTCTCTTTCCTGCTGCTGGCGTGCGAACTCTTCCCATGGCTTCGGCGTGGAAGACTGCAGCTGCGCTGCGGTGTCTGTGCCCGATGCAGGTGCTGTGCCATAGCTGTTTCCTGAATCGGACTGGCTCTGGTTCTCTGCGTCTGCAGTCTGCTCTGCCGCCTTCATCTGTGCGCCGTCAGTCTGCTCCGGTTCTTCCTGCGGCAGTCCCTTGACCTGTCTGTAGATTCGCATGAATTCCTTGCCGGTGATCGTCTCTTTTTCAATCAGATGCGCCGCCAGCTGATCCATCACCTCACGGTTTGCGGACAGCAGCTCCAGCGCTTCCTGATAACATTCTTTCAGGATACGCATGACTTCCTGATCGATCTCAGCCGCCGTCGCATCGGAGCAGTTTAAAACCGTCCTGCCGTCCAGATACTGACTTTCTACGGATTCCAGCCCAATCAAACCGAACTTTTTGCTCATACCGAAACGGGTTACCATAGAGCGTGCCAGACCGGTCGCCTGCTCGATATCGTTCGAAGCGCCTGTCGTTACCGTATCAAATACAATTTCTTCCGCCGCGCGGCCGCCCAGATAGCCGACCAGCATATCATGGATTTCCGCCTCGGTGTTTAAATACTTTTCCTCTTCCGGCACATGCATGACATAGCCAAGAGCCCCCATCGTACGGGGCACGATCGTGATCTTCTGCACGGGCTCGGAATTTTTCTGCAATGCCGCAATCAGCGCATGACCTACTTCATGATAGGATACGATCTTACGCTCCTGCGCGCTCATGATCCGGTCTTTTTTCTCCTTGCCGACCAGTACCTGCTCGACCGCTTCAAACAGATCCTTCTGGCAGACATATTCCCTGCCCTCTTTGACTGCATTGATCGCAGCCTCGTTGATCATATTGGCAAGGTCAGAGCCAACCGCGCCGCTCGTCGCGAGCGCAATTGCATCGAAATCAACCGTTTCGTCCATCTTGACGTCTTTGGCGTGCACCTTGAGGATCTCTACGCGTCCCTTTAAGTCGGGCTTATCTACGATAATCCGGCGGTCAAATCGTCCCGGACGCAGCAGTGCCTTGTCCAGAATCTCCGGACGGTTGGTCGCCCCCAGAACCAGAATTCCCTTCGAAGTATCAAAACCATCCATCTCAGAAAGCAGCTGGTTCAGCGTCTGCTCACGCTCTTCATTTCCGCCGCCGTATTTGGAATCTCTGCTTCTGCCGATTGCATCAATCTCATCGATAAAGATGATACAGGGCGCATTTTTCGTCGCTTCTTTAAACAGGTCGCGCACACGCGATGCGCCGACACCGACGTACAGCTCGATAAAATCGGAACCGGTCAGCGAAAAGAACGGGACCTTCGCCTCTCCGGCTACTGCCTTTGCCAGAAGCGTCTTACCGGTACCGGGAGGGCCGACTAACAGCGCACCCTTGGGCAGCTTTGCGCCGATCTTCACATAGCGCTGCGGATTGTGCAGGAAATCGACAACCTCCTGCAGCGACTCCTTTGCTTCGTCCTCGCCTGCTACATCCTTAAACGTGATTCCGGTTTCTTTCTGTACATAAACCTTTGCGTTGCTCTTGCCGACGCCCATCGGGCCGCCTCCGCCCATCCGCCGAAATAGCAGACTTAAAAGCAGCCACATAACGACAATCGGAAGCACATAGGTCAGGATCATCGTCAAAATCAGTCCGGAGCTGTCCGGAACATCCTTGCCGTAGCTTGCAACCTTATATTCTTTTAAGTACGCCGTCAATGCATCATCCGACTGTGCCTTACCGGTATAATAGGTTACCTCCGGCATCGCAGAAAACAGTGTCTTCTGGTTTGTCTGCTGCAGTTTGAGATAAATCGTATCGTCATCCCAGGTAACCTCTGCCGCCTTGCCGTCTTCTACCAGCTCCTGAAATTTTCCATAGGTGATTTCCTGATTGGTTGCATTATTGATCATCCGCATAAGCAGGCTCATGGAAATCAACGTCACAATCGCCGCAATCGCCAACAGGATCAGGCTCGTCCGCCTCGGATTGTTCTGTTCCGATCCTCCGGAACCGTTCGGTCCCTGGGATCCGTTGCCGGAACCATTTCCATTTCCGCCGTTAAACGGGTTCATATTATTATCCATTCGATTTAACCTTTCTTTTCGTCCGCTTCATGCATGGAAGCCACGATAGTACCATAATTATAGACATTCCGATAGGATAAATCAATACGCAAAGTCCAAAATAGAATTCTGTTCTACGGCTCAAACGCGCTTTTTACCGATATGGATTTCCGGAACCGCCACATTTTCATAAACGATATCCTGATCCTCTCCGCACACCTCTGCAGGGTCTGCGTCGTCATCTCCTTTTAAGTGAATCTCCGGAACTGCCAAATTTTCATTTTCCACTTTGTATTTTGCCGCTTTTTCTTTTCTTTTTTCCCAAAACATCATTTCTCCCCCTTGCTTTACAGGAAATTGATAAACAGCGTAATGACAAGGCTGTTGATAAAATCCGCAAACAGGCTGCCCACAATCGGGATCAGCAGATATGCCTTTACAGACGGCACATATTTTTCACACACTGCCTGCATATTTGCCATCGCATTCGGTGTAGCCCCCATACCGAAACCGCAGGTACCGGAACAAATAACCGCCGCATCATAGTCTTTTCCCATGACGCGGAACACTACAAAATAAGTGTACAGAAACATCAAAAGCACCTGTCCTGACAGCAACAGGAGCATCGGCACAGCCAGCTCCGCCAGCTGCCACAGCTTCAGCGTAATCATCGCCAAACCAAGGAACATGGAAAGGCTGATACCACCGATGCCATTGATTTCCCCCATATAGATAGGAAATTTCCCAGTGTATTCACTCAGATTCCGCAGCACGGCGGCTACGATCATCGCGCCAATATAAATTGGAAATGTCATTCCTGTCATCGATAAAACCTGAGACAGTACCGTTCCGATTCCCATCGCCAGAACCAGCTGGAAAAATGCAGTTGGATACTGCTTTACATGGCGCTCATGTTTTTTATCTTCTTCCAGCAGAAGGCTGTCATCCTCGGGAATCGCCGTTTTCAAAAGCTCGCGCTTTTCAACCAGCCGCTCGCCGAGCGGTCCGCCCATCACGCTGCCTGCCACCAGACCAAACGTCGCTGCCGCCGTACAAACCGTCGTCGCTCCGGAAATTCCGAAGTCCTCCAGCACGGGGCCAAACGCACCCGCCGTACCGTGTCCGCCCGTCATCGGGATCGAGCCGGTACACATGCCGACTAACGGATCGAGGTGTAAAAGCTTCGCCAGGCCTATCGCAGTCCCGTTCTGCAGCACGATCAGAACGATTATCAGTCCCAGAAAAACAATCATGGATTTTCCGCCGCTTTTCAGAACCTTCAGATTTGCCTGAAAGCCTACCGAGGTAAAGAAAAACACCATGAATACTTCTTTTAAAATATCGTCAAATACAAACTCCGCAATTCCCGTCACATAGCAGATACATGTTGCCACTGCAAAAATAACGCCGCCGATTACCGGCGCAGGAATACAAAACCGCTCCAGCAGCCAGCACTTTTTTCTTAAATATCTTCCAAGCATCAGAGCGAGCACTGCAACTGCCATTGTCTGATACATATCCAGTTCAATTCTCACTCTTTTCTCCTCTGCTCTCATAATACCGCTCTGCACCTTTGTGGAACGGAACCGAAATTCCGGCTACAGCAGCGTCTGCGTCCGTAATCAGCTCCACCGGCAGCGCAAAATCCAGCTCCTGCTGTTCCTCAAATAAAAGCGCCGTCAGTTCCTCCACCACCTCTGCAGAAACGCTATCGCTCGCCAACAAGACCGCTTTTACGCCAACCGTCGAAACATCCTCTTCCTGTCCCGGATAGGTTCCAGCTGCAATAATACAGCTGTCATAAACCGGATAGCTCTTTTTCAGACGTGCCGCAGCAGCGCTGTCAACATTCAGGAACCGGATTCCTGTCCGCTGCGCCAGATTCGTAATTGCAGCCGTCTGCACTCCTGCCGTACAGAAAAATGCGTCGATCGTGCCATTTTCCAGCTCCTTCGCAGCCTCTGTGTAATTCAGGGAAACTTCCTCCACCAGCTTTTCGTTCAGACCGTATGCCGCCAGAATCTGCAGCGCGTTCTGCTTCGTCCCGGACTCTTCCTCACCGATGCTGACCCTGTGTCCTTCCAGCTCTTCCACTGTCGAAATTTCAGAGTCTGCGCGCACCACAATCTGACACGCTTCTTCATAAACGCCCGCTACAGCCCCGAATCCACGAATCGGCTCTGTTCCCTGAAACTGCCCGGTTCCGTTCCAGGCATCCTCCAGCAAATCCGCCTGACACAGCGCGAGCTGAATATAATTCTGGGATAAAAGCCGGAGGTTTGCAGCCGATCCGGCGGTCGTACGCACCCCAATCTCCCTGTTGTTCGTCTCGGATTCCAGCTTTGCAAACGCATCGGAAAATGCCTGATACGTTCCTCCAAGTCCCGCAGCACCCATTTTCAGCCGACCGCTGTCCCTGCCGCAGCCAGACAGCAGCAGAAGCGCCGCCAGAAAAATTCCAATTCTTTTTTTCATTCTGTCTCCATTCCTATGCCATCATTTCCACCAAACAATAGAATGCACGCTCTGCAAGCATTCTATTGTCATGAACAATAGAATACACGCTCTGCGAGCATTCTATTGTCATGAATCATAGCGGAAAGAGCCTGTAAAATCAAGCGTCAGTTCCTTTCCGCGAAATATCTGCAGATTTTTTCTCAGGAAACGGTAGATTTTTTCTTTCAATGCGTTATATAATTGTGTCAGAGTTTGTCGTGACGAATCCGTCACGATTTTTCAAGTAACTGCTACACTAAAGTTTACACAGGGAGTTTCTTATGAATATCGGTTTTGACAATCAAAAGTATCTGCAGATGCAGTCTGCCCATATCCGCGAACGAATTTCCATGTTCGGGGATAAACTGTATCTGGAATTTGGCGGCAAGCTGTTCGACGACTATCATGCTGCCAGAGTACTGCCCGGATTCGAGCCGGACAGTAAATTAAAAATGCTGCTCCAGTTAAAGGATCAGGCAGAAATCGTCATCGCGATCTCCGCCAGTGCGCTGGAAACCAACAAAACACGTCGTGATCTCGGCCTGACTTATGACCTCGAGGTGCTGCGTCTTACAGAAGCATTCCGTAATATCGGTCTTTACGTCGGAAGCGTTGTCATCACACAGTATGCCGGTCAGCCCGCTGCGGACCTGTTCCGCAAAAAGCTCGAAACCCTCGGCATCCGCTGCTATATCCACTATATTATTGAAGGTTATCCGACCAACGTGGAAAAAATCGTCAGCGAAGAAGGCTACGGCAAAAACGATTATATCGAAACCAGCCGTCCGCTCGTTGTCGTAACCGCACCCGGCCCCGGCAGCGGCAAAATGGCTACCTGCCTTTCCCAGCTGTATCATGAGCATCTGCGCGGCGTCAACGCCGGCTACGCCAAGTTCGAGACATTCCCGATCTGGAACCTGCCGTTAAAGCACCCGGTCAACCTCGCCTATGAGGCTGCTACCGCTGATTTAAACGACGTCAACATGATCGACCCGTTCCATCTGGAAGCTTACGGCGTTACCACCGTCAACTACAACCGCGACGTTGAGATTTTCCCTGTTCTGAGCGCTATTTTTGAAGAAATCATGGGTGAATGTCCTTACAAGTCCCCTACGGATATGGGCGTCAACATGGCTGGCAACTGTATCATCGACGATGAGGCCTGCAAGGAAGCCTCCAGACAGGAAATCATCCGCCGTTATTACAACTGCTTATGCGACTTAAAACGCGGAAACTCCACGCCCGCCGTTTTGTACAAGCTCGAGCTTCTGATGAAGCAGGCTGGAATTACCGTTGCAGACCGCAAGGTAATCGCTGCTGCCATGAACCGCGAAGAGGCTACCAACGCTCCCGCCGCTGCCATCGAGCTTCCTGACGGCACTCTGGTGACCGGCAAGACCTCCGACCTGCTCGGCGCATCCGCAGCCTGCCTGCTCAACGCCTTAAAGATTCTTGCAGGCATCGATCATGAGATCCATCTGGTATCTCCGGATGCGATCCACCCGATCCAGACCCTCAAGATCAACTATCTGGGCAGCCAGAACCCCCGTCTTCATACAGATGAGATTCTGATCGCACTTTCCATCAGTGCTGCAACCAGCCCGGACGCTGCCCGCGCCCTGAATGCGGTTCCGCTCTTAAAAGGATGCGAGGTTCATTCCTCCGTCCTGCTTTCCTCTGTAGATGAGGGCATCTTCAAAAAGCTCGGCATGCATCTGACCTGCGAACCGAAAAATGAAGAGAAAGATGTAAAAAAACAGTAAACAGGATTTCCGGCGGAGTACAAATTCAACATTATTTTGCTCCGCCATGTTTATTATGTAAAAAATGGCATTCACTCTATCGTGGATGCCATTTTTTACCATTTTTTTACAGCTTCTTTTTATAATGTCCGATGACCGTCACGCCCTCGTTCATAACAATAAACGCATGCGGATCGTATTTGAGCACAATGTTTTTCAGCTGGCCGACCTCGTACTTGGACACGAGAATGTAAAGCATGTTCGACTTTTCATTCGTGTAAGCGCCCGTGCTTTCCAGACGAGTAATTCCTCTGTCCATCTTCTGCAGGATTTCCTGCTCCAGTCCCATGTCGTCCAGCTTCGTGATAATCCGCACCTCGACGTTAATGTTCTGCGAATGCTCGTGATCGACCGCAAAGGCGCTGACCGCCGCATAGATCAGAGAATAGATCACGGTGCTGACGTCAAACAGGAACAGGCAGATTCCGTAAAGTACGGCGTTCGTGATGATATTGACCTTGCCGACGCTGATATTTTTCTTCCATTTGATCAAAAGCAGCGCAATAATATCAGTTCCGCCCAGCGATGCTCCCATCCGGAGCGCCGTTCCCATTCCGAAGCCGCACATCAGGGCACCGATCACCGTGCTGCCCAGAATGTCATTATGTAAAAGTGTCTCCGTCGGAATCGGGATAAACGACAAAAATATCGTCACTGCTGTCAGACAGCAAATCGTTTTTACGAAAAACTGTTTTCCAATATCTTTCATACCGAGCAGAAGCACCGGAATATTGATCGCATAATAAATCAGACCCGCGATATCAAAATTCTGAATCGGCAGATGCAGATAACTGACCAAAATCGTTCGTACAATCTGGGCAAAACCCATAATGCCTCCACTGTACAATCCTGCCGGTACGATAAACAAATTGACGCCCGCTGAATAAATTGCCGCGCCCCCGATTGCGATCGCCAGCCGTTTGGATTCTTCTGCAATTTCTCCTTCCAAACGCTGAAATTGTCCCCGTTTTTCTTCCTTTGTCTCTCCCATTCCTGTCCTCCTGCTTTTCCCTGCAGATTTTTATTGCACCAGGCAATCCCTGTATTCTTACGATGCCAGGGTCAAAAGGTCTAAGCCCACATGAGCTTGCTCATAGGTGGGTGAAAGACCTTGTGACCCGCCCCGATAGGAGCATAAAAGTGGGATGATAATCCCACGATATGCGACTATCGGGCAGGATTGTGGAAGTGCGCAACACGAAACAATCCGTAGGCATCAAGTCGGGGGCTTTTGACCCCGACATCATTCTTATTTTACTATGTCTGCGTTTTAGATTCAACCGTTGCGTCACCGCGAATGGTGCGAGTGAACTGTACAGTTCATCCGCACCTGAACACTGCAATGCTCAGGTGCGAAATGAACCGCCGAGACGTTGTTTCCTGTCATACCGATAAAACTCCCTGAAACTGCGTTCGGACTACTTTTCGACGGCTTACGCCTCCTGGTCAACCCTACCCAGAAATGTCAGCAAATAGATGCCGCAAATTCCGACCAACACATAAATAATCCGGCTGATCCACGTCATATCTCCAAAGATCAGCCGAACCAGATCCAGCCGGAACAATCCGATCAGTCCCCAGTTGACAGCTCCAATAAAGACGACGATCAACGCGATATAATCCAGTGTCTTGCTCATTTTTCAGCCTCCTTTCAGATAACATGGCAGACATGACATAGTCATATAATGCAATGACATAGTCATGAAACGACCCTATCGTTTGAACTGTCTGCCAGCCATTTACAGCGTTTCCGGTTTCCGTCGATTTTATACGCAAATGGTACAAGTGAACTGTAATGAATTTTGTTACTGTTCACTCGCGCCATTCGCAAAAGCGCATCTTCGATGCTTTCCGCTGCTTTGCAGCTCTTTTTGCTCATAAAATAGCGCTCCCTTCGTACCCTTCTGAGTTCAGATTTTCGTGCAAGCACGGAATCTGAATTCAGAAGAGTACGAGTAAACTGTAACAAATTTTCTCTGCAAAATACCTTGTCATCCGCTATCCGAAAGGATTATGATAAATGCGCAGCGCCCCTGGCGCATTCCTTATCATGAAAGGAGATTTTTTCCATGGAACAGATGTATAAAACACGGCTGGAGCACGTCTGCTCCCGCTTAACCAAAATGGGTCTGACTCAGATGATCGTCAGCGATCCTTTGAGCATCCGCTATCTGACCGGCGTATGGGTTGACCCTTACGAACGTCTCTATGCGCTGTACCTGCGCACTGACGGAAAGCATCGCTTTTTCTTAAATAATCTTTTTGTTGTCCCGGATATCGACATCCCGAAAACCTGGTTTTCCGACACAGACGACGGCGTTGCCGTTATCGCGGGGCTGGTGGACGGCAACGTAGACATGGGTATCGACAAAAACTGGCCCGCACGTTTCCTGCTCGCCCTGATGGAGCATCATCCCAATGTCCGCTATGTAAACGCATCCTCCTGCATCGACGGCGAGCGCGCAATCAAGGACGAATATGAGCGTCAGAAAATGCGTGAGGCGTCCCTTTTAAACGATGTCTGCATCGAAAAAGCTGCCGCCCACATCAAAGCAGGCATGACCGAGCTGGAATGTGCAGATTATATCCGCTCTCTCTATAAAGAAGCCGGATGTATAGAAAGCTTTTCCACCATAGTTTCGTTTGGTGCAAACGCTGCTGACCCGCACCACGAGCCTGACGACACCGTATTAAAGCCCGGCGACGGCATCGTTATCGATATGGGCTGCGAAAAAGAGGGCTACTGCTCCGATATGACCCGTACCTTTTTCTGCGAAACGGCCGATCCCGACTACGCTGCGATCCACGACCTCGTCCGCAGCGCCAACGAAAAAGCGGAAAGCCTGATTCGTCCAGGCGTGCGTTTCTGCGATCTGGACAAGGCAGCGCGGGACGTGATCTCCGAAGCAGGATACGGCGAATATTTCACGCATCGCCTCGGACACTCCATCGGCATGCAGGCCCATGAAGCCGGCGACGTCAGCCAGGGCAATCCGGCAGAAATTCAGGAGGGTATGACCTTCTCTATCGAACCCGGCGTCTATCTGCCCGGCAAATTTGGCGTTCGCGTAGAAGACCTTGTGTTAGTCACTGCTGACGGCTGCGAGGTTTTAAACCACGCCGACAAACATTGGAAAGTCATTGGCTGACCTGCCGCCGCATTCCATTGACACGGAAAAAGGACAGACCATTTTGAATGTCTCACTTTCGGACAGTTCAAAATATCTGTCCATTTTTTTATTTTATGTTCTCATGTAAGCTATAAGTATGTTAAAATAGAAAAAAAACTGATTTTTGTCTATTTATAAACTTACAACCAGTCAAAGGAGCCGTTATGACGAAAAATGACATTACCCGCGGCCTGATCGATTTTGCAGTCAGCCAGTGCCTCAAAAATATAAAAGAAGATCCATACAGAAGTATCCGTCGTCTGGCTGACCTCGGACGTCAGTTTGCCAAGGGACGTTTTCAGGAAGAGCTTTTTTCCCTCTTCCAGAGATTGCTGCTCAACGAAGACGGTCCTTATTATGAAATGCTAAAGCAGCTGGTTTCTTCCGTCGATACCGACTCCCTCAAGACGCTCGGCATCAATATCGGCTATAATTCCTGGACCTGCGGCGCTTCCCGGCTCCGTCAGATTACCGCTGAAAAAGACTATCCGCACTGGCTTGCAGAGATCTCCCTTTCTCCGGAAAGCTCTGCCTCCCAGTTAAAAGAACAGCTCTCCGCCGCCCTGAAAAATGGTACCTACGCGTTCCGTCTCCATATGCCTGCCCAGAGCATTACCACAGACACCAGACAGCTTGGGCTTATCCGCGAATTTCCTGACTGCAGCTTTTTCCTCGACTTCATGGACACCGACTGCACCTACTCGGACGACCTTCTGGAACTCACCTGCAGCTGCGACAACCTCGCATTTCTGGTTCCGTTCGGCTCCCTGCAGAGCCGTCAGCTTGTCGACCTTTTGAACGCACGCCAGCGTATCTACGGTGTCTGCCGCACATACGACAATACAAACGCGGCTGAAAGGATCTCCGACTCACAGATTTCCGAGATGCTTTCCTGGGGCAGCCCTCTGCTCTTCTTCCTGGCTGCTGCCGATACAACGCAGGATAACCGGCTTCTTGTCGACAATGCCATTTTAGACGCCCGTCTCCACCAGACGTATCCGGCGCTTCTCATTCATCTGGACGCTGACGTTGCCCGGATCCAGCAGCTTTTGTTATCGTCCCGGAAAAACCTGTGAAACAATAGAATGCACGCTCTGCGAGCATTCTATTGTCATGAACTATGAGAAACACGCTTCGCGAGTTTCTCAAGTTATCGCGGCAGTCGCCAAGGTCTCGTGCAAGCACGGACTTTGGCTCGTTGCTCGCGTAAATAAAATTCCGCTCCGCTGCTTTACGAAAGCGCAGATTTACCTTTCCATCAAAAAAGAATGTGCCTTGGCACATTCTCGCGCCGAGGCGCGGTTGCTTTAGCAACCATCTACCCCTGCGCCGAGTGTGCATCCTCGCGGAGCATTTTTGTCGTATGGAAACGAAGTTTCCTATACGACAAAAAAGTGTATGCTCTGTTGGTTTTCCCAAGAAACCACAGTCCATACACTTTTCTTTTCCCATTTTTAAACTTCTTTATTCTGCAAAATCGGAATCACATTCTGCGTGCCGGCTTCCTCCGCAATGATTTTCCGGGCAAGACCCAGAGAAATATCATGTAAATCCTCTACAAACTCCTCCGGTGTAATCTTACTGCCCTCGCGCAGCCAGTAGACCAGTTCTCCCAAAACGCCCTCGCACAGAAAAGCAATATAGAACTCCTTTTTCCGCCCCTCTTCCACCAGATTCTGTGTCAGGAGCATCAAAACCGGACGAAGCATTCCACAGAAATATTCCCGGAAAGAATTCTGTCCTTCTACCTGAAGCGCGTTCTGATAAAACAGACGCTCCCTGTAAAAATGGCTGCAGAGTGCTTCCAGCATATCCCACTCATTGCGGCAGCTGCTCCAGTCCATCCGCTCAATAAAATCCACATAAAAAATCCAGTTTACCAGGTCATATTTGTCCCGGAAATGATAATAAAAGCTTTTCCGGTTCATGCCGCAATCCTCGCAGATATCTCCTACGCTGATTTTGGAAAAAGGCTTTTTCTCCATCAGCTTCTTCATCGATACGGCCAGTGCATTTTTGGTAATGTTGGAATCCGCCATCTCAACCTCCGGATAAAAGCTGCATCAGTAACGGCAGCGCTTTAATAATGCGATACCTGTCGGGTACGGACCGGTATGGACACCGATCGTCGCACCTACATGAAAGACTTCAAATCGTTTGATCTCTCCTTCATAGTCCCTAAACGCAGCCTTCACCTGTTCTTCAAATTTACCGAATTCTTCTTTGTCCAGTCCGCATTCCAGACCTATCCGGTATTCTTTTAAATCAATATGGTCCGCCTCGATATAAGCCTTCGCCTTATCAATCACAGACTGCAGCGATTTTTTTCTTCCTCTGCTGACACCTGCTGAGACCAGCTCTTTATTGACATATTCGATCATCGGCTTGATCTTTAATACATTGCCGATTGTCGCCGCCGCTCTGCCAATTCTGCCGCCATGCTGCAGATAATCCAGATCGTTCGTTGTAAAAAAGATTCTGCCGGTCGGACGGATCTCTTCCAGAAGCTTCACTGCCTCCTTCAGATCCAGCTCCGCTCCGCGCAGTCTGCAGGCTTCCTCAACAAACATCCCCTGCAGTGCCGTCACTTCTTCCGAATCCACAACCTCGATCTGTGCTTCCGGATAGTCCTCCAGAATCTGGTTTTTCGCATTCATCGCCGACTGAATAGAACCGGAAAATGCTGCATTTAAGCAGATGCACAGAACCGGTACACCGTCTTTTACATACTTTTCAAACACATCGACATAATCCTGAACTGAAGGCATCGAAGTCTTGGGGAATGTTCCTGCCCGGTCCGCCATCATCTGGTAGAAATCCTCTACGCTGATATCGACGCCCTCTTTCATATAGTTTTCTTCTTCAAAAGAAACATAAAACGGAACAATATCAACCCCCAGTTCCTGTGCACGCTCTTTCGGCAGATCACAGGAGCTGTCGCTCACAATCTGAAATTTCATTTTTCCTTCTCTTTCCTTGCTTTTCTTCGAAAACGCCTTATCTCTTGTAGTCAGTCAAACCGTCTTTTAAAATCTCTGCCAGCTGCGCAGGCGTCATCGTCTTGTTCTTCATCTGCTCGATTTCTTCTGCTTTTACACCGATCAGCTGCACCAGCTGCACCTTGCCAAAGGGAGATTCCACTGTTCCAATATCATCCTCCTTGGTGATAAATCCGGTGATCGCAGATTTCGATGCGGCATCCAGACCTCTCTGCTGCCCCATCGCCAGGAACTGCCCGGGCGTGAACTGATGTCCGTTGTTGACCGTGATGCCCGCAATCATCTGAAGCAGGCTGCATATATGACGAACCTCCAGAGCAGGATTTTCCAGTCCTTCTTTTTTCAGCTTCAGCGTCAGCTCAAACCCGTATCCGCTCCGCTCCGGGTTGCCGTTCTGCTTCTCGTACAGTTCAGAAAGACCATAGGTTACAAAATGGAAATAGTCCCCGCCGTTATAAACGCTGATCCCGTCCAGCGGCCCCATTTCATCCGGCTTGTAGCTCGCATAACAGCCGAAATGTGCCGGAATCTTCTGATCCGGATAACGCTTTTCAAAGCATTCGGTAATCGCATCCCAACCGGGCGCTTCTTTATAAATAACCTCTTCCGGCTCGCTCTGCAGCATATGCCCCGGATGTACCTTGCCGATCACGCGCTCTGCAACCTTGATCGCCGCCTGTCTCGCATTTTCTTCCCCGGCGCTGACCTTTTCCACACTGCCGACCTTCGGCACCGCGATATCTGCAACAGTTACTGCAAAACACTCCCGGCCAACACAGTCTACATAATAAAAACGGTCTCCGCGGTGCACCGTACCGCACACCACATGACAACCCATCACTACGCTGCCGTCCTTTAACAGAAAGAGATTTTCAATAATTGCCTGAGAAAATTCCTCCTCCCCTGCATTCCGATCCTGAAACTCCATCGGTATTTCCCCCTTTTATCAATATTCCAGTGTATCCAGATACTTCATATAGTTGACGACCATCATCGCAATCTTAAAGGTCATCGCGTCCTCAAAGGTTCTGATATCCAGCCCTGTCGCTTTCTGCAGCTTTTCAATCCTATATACAAGCGTATTTCTGTGTATGAAAAGCTGTCTGCTCGTCTCGGACACATTTAAGTTGTTCTCGAAAAATTTGTTGATCGTTGTCAGCGTCTCTTCATCCAGATCGTAAACCTGATTGCCACCGAAAATCTCTTCGATGAAAATCCGGCACAGATTGACGGGCAGCTGGTAGATCAGACGTCCGATTCCCAGCGTAGAATATGCGATGACATTTTTTTCCGCATAGAAAATTCTGCCAACGTCCATCGCCATCGTCGCTTCTTTATAAGATTTGGAAACCTCTCTCAGCTCCTGCACGACCGTACCGTAGGAAACGCGCACCTTGAGCATCGCTTCGCTGTTCATCATATCGACGATCGTATTCGCGACCAGCTCCAGGGATTCCGGGGAAGCATCGCGCTCCACCGCTTTGATCAGGATAATATTCTTTTCATCCACTGCGGTAATATAGTCACCGTTCTGGCTGCTGAACAGGCTTCGTAACAGCTCCATGCCGCTGCTGTCTTTTTCCAGTCTCGTCTCAACCAGATATACAATTCTCGGTCCCTCCACTTCAATATGAAGCTTCTGTGCCCGGTTATAGATATCTACCAGAAGTAGGTTGTCCAGAATCAGATTCTGGAAGAAATTGTTCCGGTCAAACCGTTCCTTATAAGCAATGATCAGATTCTGAATCTGGCTGACTGCAATCTTGCCGACCATATATGCATCATCATTGTTGCTGCGCGACGCCAGGACATATGCCACCTCGCTATCGTCCAACACCTTCAGAAAATGATATCCGCCGACCACCTGGCTATCTGCCGGAGATGCGGCAAAGCCCGTAATAATTTCGCGGGAAATCTCAATATCCTCAGTCGTTGCAGCCACCTTTATGCCATCCAGGTCGAACACATAAATATCGACCTTGGTAATTGCTTTCAATTCATCGATACTCGTCTGAATGATCTGATTTGAAATCATATCCGTTCCTCTCATTCTGCATTTTCGTCAAAAGTCACAAACTTCTTATCAATTATAATAAAACATCGGCATTTTTTGTGCAAGTTTTTTTTGTTCCGACGGATCGATGCAGCCTTCTGCCCATCCTTTTTCCATCGTCGGTTCACCCTTTTCCGCCGACTTCCAGCTTTACTCCGAAAGTCCTTTCAGGCTTTCCAGAAGATCCAGATCCTCCTGCTGCACTTTGATGTTCGCCATCATCGGTTCCTCACCCGGACGCTGCAGGGAAATTTCGATTATCGTTCCCGGCTCGATCGGTCTGGAAAAGGCCGCTTTACAAAAAGCGCTGAATTTGGGATGATTTTTTGTAAACGCTGCCTTTGCACTCATTAGTTTTAAAATTGCGGAAGGGTTCATTTGTTTCTCCTTTTCGACTTGTTCTTTTTCCTGATATTCATTATAATGTAGCAGGACATTGCTGTCTACACAGCTTTCCCAAAATCACGGAGGATTCTGATGAAAAAAACAAATTACCATACACACACGAAACGCTGTATGCACGCCAATGGTACAGACGCAGATTATGTAAAAGCCGCCCTGGATGCAGGCCTTGACGTCCTCGGCTTCAGCGACCACGGTCCGTTTCCGGACAACCGCTTCGACTTCCGCATGCCCTATGCAGACCTCGACGAATATCTGACATGTATCGATGCACTGCGCCCGACCGTTTCTTTCCCGATCCTGAAAGGACTGGAAATTGAATACTGCCCCGACAGCCTCGATTATTATTCCTTTTTATTCAAAGAAAAAAAGCTGGATTATCTGCTGCTGGGTCAACATTATTACCAGGATGACGACGGTTCCTACATTTCTGCCTTCTCGACTCCTGAAAAAATCGGTACGCGCGGATATATCAAATATGCCCGTTCCGTCAAAGAAGCGCTGGAAACCGGCTACTTCCCGATTCTCGCCCATCCCGATGTATTTTTCAACAATCCCTATTCCTGGGATGACAACTGCGAGGAGGCCTGTGATATCATCCTAAATGCCGCTATCCAGACCGGAACTGTTTTGGAATTCAATGCCAACGGCATTCGCAAAGGCATCCAACTCTTAGGAAACGACCGCCGCTGGCCTTATCCATACCCTAACTTCTGGAAAAAAGTCGCCAAAACCTCCATTCCCGTCCTGATCGGCTCCGACTGCCATGATCCTGCCTCCATGTGGGATTCCTGCGTCGAGGAAGCCTACCGGATCGCTGCCGAGTGGAACCTGAGTGATAACCTGACGGATACATTCTAAAACGATACAGTTCACACGCGCCATTCGCAATACAATAGAATGTACGCTTCGCGAACATTCTATTGTCATGAACCGCATCTTCGATGCTTTCCGCTGCTTCGCAGCTCCTTTTGCTCATAAAAAGGCACGAGTGAACTGTAGAATTCAAAAAGAGCCATTGCATTTCGCAATGGCTCTTTGCTATGTTCTTGATTAGTTGGTGATAACCTGCTCGGTCTCTTTGTCGAATACGTGGATCTTCTCAACATCGAATGCAAATCTAACAGTGTCGCCAGGTCTTGCATTGGAACGAGGATCTACTCTTGCGGTCATCGGGAACTCGCCCAGATCGAAATACAGGAATACTTCAGCACCAAGCAGTTCGTAAACCTTGATAGTAGAAGAGAATACGCATTTAGCGGTCTCAATGAACATCTCGGAATCGTAAACGTCTTCAGGACGGATACCCATAACAACAGTCTTTCCGTTGTAACCGCCATCAATCAGCTTCTTAGCCTTTGCAGGAGGAAGCGGGATGGACTGACCAGCTACTTCCAGAGTTACTGCAGTGCCGTTGATTCTTACAACTGCATCCAGGAAGTTCATCTGAGGAGATCCCATGAATCCTGCTACGAACAGGTTCTGAGGCTTCTCATACAGGTTCTGAGGAGTATCTACCTGCTGGATAACGCCGTCTTTCATAACTACGATTCTGGTACCCAGTGTCATAGCCTCGGTCTGGTCATGTGTTACATAGATGATGGTGGTGCCCAGTCTCTGATGCAGCTTAGCGATCTCGATACGCATCTGTACACGCAGCTTAGCATCCAGGTTGGACAGAGGCTCGTCCATCAGGAATACCTTAGGATTACGAACGATAGCACGTCCCATAGCAACACGCTGTCTCTGACCACCGGACAGAGCCTTCGGCTTACGATCAAGCAGCTGAGTCAGATCCAGGATCTTTGCAGCTTCTTTAACCATCTTGTCGATTTCGTCCTTCGGAACTTTTCTTAATTTCAGACCGAATGCCATGTTATCATATACGGTCATATGAGGATACAGAGCGTAGTTCTGGAATACCATCGCGATATCTCTGTCCTTAGGCTCTACATCGTTAACAACTCTGTCACCGATCTTCAGTTCACCGGAAGAGATATCTTCCAGACCAGCGATCATACGAAGGGTAGTGGACTTACCACAACCTGAAGGGCCTACGAAAATGATAAACTCTTTATCTGCGATCTCGAGGTTGAAGTTTTTAACAGCCTCAAAACCATTGGGGTACACTTTGCAAATGTTCTTTAAAGATAAGCTTGCCATTATTTTGCCTCCCTGAAAATTTAATCTCGAGCTTCCTCGATTGAATCTAGATCTAGTATACCGAAAATGCCCGATTTTGGCTATACCAGTATTCCACAAACTTTTTGGAGATGCTTGTGGAATCTGCCAAAAAAGATTTTAACTCCAAAAGCTCATCAGCGTTTTGAACAAAACGTATCGTTTCTATCTATGCACTTTGCCAAAGCACTGTCTGGTCAAATCTGATTTTCGGTTTCAACAGCATCTGTTTCTGTCTTGTTTTCTGCGGATTCTGCTGTTTTTGCCGCTGCTTCCGCTTCCAGTGCCGCCTGCTTTGCCTGTTCTTCCTCTACGATAAAGGACAGAGGAGCCAGGTTCTCGCCATCCTGTACCTGTTCTTCAGGCTCAAAGCGTTTGAAGATCCCGACATACAGCAGACTGCTGAAATATGCGACTGCCGGGATTCCAAGAAGAAACAGAAACGGCAGAGCCTGGATCGTTACCAGTAATAAAGCAACCGGAATCAGATGGATGATCACGATCAGGACGCTCTTGGGCAGGTTCATAAAGCTGATCAGGAACGCGTTCCGGAAGGTATTTTTTACAGTGTTGTCAAATCTGGACAAAACCGGGAAAATATAAAGGCCGGTCAGCAGCAGGAGGAAGGATACGATAAACAGCACCGTTTTCATGATCTTTGCACTGTTTCCTGTCATCATCACCAGTGTCACCCTCCAGTCCACTGCGATGATCGCAAGGATAACGAGCATGATCAGCCAGATGATCGTCGCCTGCTTAAAATTCTCTTTAAAGGACTTAAAATATCCTTTGATGATATACGGGTCATCCCCTCTCGCCATTTTGATCGTCACATAATACAGTGCCGTAATCGCCGCCCCTGCCGTAAAAATCGGAATACAGCAGATGATTGTCAGCACGTTCAGGATCATCAGGTTGGCAACCTTGCTCAAAAAGACCATGACCGGGCTGTCCAGGTTAAAAAGCTTCATTCATACATTCCTCTCTTCTCTTGTTGTCAAAATTTATCAAAAACCGTTCGTGCGGTTTTAGATCATTTTTTAGCTGTCTATATCAGGAAAATCCGGCGTCAGTTTTCCCCTTTCTGGAAAACATGGTTCAGGAAATCGATCACGCTCTGCTTCAGGTCCTGCCAGAAATGCTGCGCTGTGTTAGCTGCAATCGCTTTGGCAGTCTCCATCACAGTCTCTTTTGCAGGTTCGATCAGCTGTTCCTGAATCGTCTCGCCGAGAGGACCTGCAAGCTGCTCCTGCAGCGCATCCGAAAGGTTTTCTACCAGCGTATCACCGTAGCTTTCATACATTTTCTGTGCAAGCGCAATGACCGTCTCATGGTTTAAGCCGATCCCGTTTAACTGCTGCAGCGCAGAAGCAAGCGTCGTTCTCGTGCTCTCGTCAAGGGAAACGCCGAACTCCTTTTCTCCCTCGCTGATCGCAGCTTTGATATCCTCTGCGTTATCCAGCTCGCCTGCGTCCCACTTTTCTTTTACAAAATCCAGCAGCTTTGCAAAATCCTCATCGCTGATGGATTTGGCGGGCTCTGTCTCTGTCTGCGGCTGTTCCTGCATCTGCGCGCTCTCCGCCGTCTGTCCCGGTGCTGCACAGACCGGTACAGTGATGCCGGATACTGCAATCGCCGTCGATAACATCATTGCTGCAATCCCTGTTTTCTTCATATTCTCCTCGCATTCTGCCGCTTAAGCGACAAATGAAACCTAAAACTGCATTTCCTAAAAACTCTGCCCAGCCACCCGGGCTGTATTTAAAATCCATTTTAAAAGGTCTGCATCCACCTCTTCCCGGCCAATTTCATTGACCAGCTCGTGGCGCATACCGGGATATAATTTGCACTCCACCTGCGTCATCCCGCTGTTTTGAAAGCTTTCTGCAACCTCCAGAACCGCTTTGCCATAGCTGCCGACCGGATCCTCCTGTCCTGCGACAAACAGCACCGGAAGCTCTTTGGGAATTTTATTGATGCTTTCCGGGTCATGAAGCCTGCCGATCAGTTCAAACAGCGTCTCAAACCCGTTGACTGTAAAGACAAAGCCGCACCGTGGATCATCCAGATATTTTTGAACCTCTTTTTTGTCCCGGGACAGCCAATCCATACTCCCAACACCGTCTGTAATCTTTTTCTGATAGCTTCCAAATGCCATTTTGTCCAATAGACGGCTCACATGCGTATCCCCTAAAAAAGCCTTCTGAAGCTTCGTCACCGCTTTGGCTGCATTTAAAACCGCCTTCGGCTGCATACCGGTTCCCATCACGATCGCTCCGTCAATTCCGCTGCCGTAACGGCTCAGGTAATTGCGGAGGATGAAAGACCCCATGCTATGTCCCAATAACAAATACGGAACACCGGGATACTGCTCCTGCACCATTTTTTTGAGACGATGAACATCCCGAACTACCACCGTCGCCGGATCATGCGCGCAGAAATAGCCGTAGATCCCGTTTTCCCCGACGCTCTTTCCGTGTCCCAGATGATCCTCCCCGGTCACCAGAATCCCCTGCCTGGTCAGCACGGAGGCCAGACGCTCATATCGTTCGATATATTCCGCCATACCGTGCACGATCTGCAGGATACAGACCGGTTTACCCTCCGGTATCCATTTTACTGCATGAATCTTTGTTTTACCATCTCTTGACAGGAAAAAAATTTCTTCTTTTTTCATATCCCGTTCCCCCGTTTCGTTTTCCCCTCTTTTTCCGGAAACAGCCGCATGCCTCCGTTTACAGACAGAGCCGCAGCAAGAAAAATCCTGCTGCTTTTTCACAGCAAATTTTCTTCTGCGGCCCTCACATTTTTATATTAACATTATATAAAGTTCCGGTCAACTCTAACCGTCAGCAGATCTCTGCTCCGGCAGGCATATTTTTCTCCGGTGTTACCAGTGCAAGATTGCCTTCGGCATCCTCTGCACACAGCAGCATGCCTTCCGACAGAACACCGGCGAGCTTTGCAGGCTTTAAGTTCACTAAAACCATAACCTTTTTGCCTACCATCTCTTCCGCCGTGTAATGTGCGCGGATTCCGGAAACGATCTGTTTTACTTCTTTCCCGATTTTTACCTGGGAGCAGAGAAGCTTTTTGGACTTCGGAACCGGTTCGCATTTGATGATTTCGCCAACCGCGAACTGCATCTTTTCGAACTCTTCAAAGGTGATCTCCGGCTTTTTCGTCAGCTCCATCACGTCCTCTTCTTTTTCTTCCTCAGCCTCTTCCGTCAGTGCCTTACGCGCCTCAAACATCGCTGCTGCCTTTTCCAGAACTTCCTTTACATCCAGTCTTGCGAACAGGATTTCCGGTTTCTCTGTAACTTTGCTGCCGGATATATAGCCGCCGAAGGTCGTGCATTCTTCGAAGCTGCGCAGGGAAGTATTGAGCTGGGCTGCGATCTTTTCCACAGTGCCCGGCATATAAGGCTCCAGCAGGGACGCACCGATTACAATGCTCTCTGTCAGGTTATACAATACGGTAGCAAGACGGTCTGCTTTTGCAGGGTCTTTTGCCAGCACCCACGGCTCTGTCTCGTCGATATATTTGTTGCAGCGCTTGAACAGCGTAAAAATATCGGTGATTGCGTCTGCGACTCTCCAGCCTTCCATCTTTGCCGCAACCTTATCGTAGGTTCCAGTTACAACTGCTTTCAGATCCTCATCAACTGCCTCTGCTGCGCCCTTATCCGCTACAACGCCGCCGAAATACTTGTTGCTCATGGAAATCGTACGATTTACCAGGTTGCCCAGCGTATTGGCGAGATCGGAATTTAACCGTTCCACCATCAGCTCCCAGCTGATTACGCCATCATTTTCAAACGGCATCTCATGCAGTACGAAATAGCGGACTGCGTCCACGCCGAAGAAATCTACCAGATCATCCGCATACAGCACGTTTCCTTTGGATTTGCTCATCTTGCCATCACCCTGCAGCAGCCAGGGATGACCGAATACCTGCTTGGGCAGGGGCTCATTCAATGCCATCAGGAAAATCGGCCAGTAAATTGTATGGAAGCGGATGATATCTTTTCCGATCAGATGCAGATCAGCCGGCCAGAGCTTTTTATACTGCTCGCTGCTGTTGCCTTCCGCATCGTAACCGATACCGGTAATATAGTTTGTCAGCGCATCCAGCCATACATAAACAACGTGTTTCTCATCGAAATCAACCGGGATGCCCCATTTGAAAGAGGTTCTGGAAACGCACAGATCCTGCAGTCCGGGAAGCAGGAAATTGTTCATCATCTCGTTTTTGCGGGATACCGGCTGGATAAATTCCGGATGGCTGTTGATATGGTCGATCAGGCGCTGCGCATATTTACTCATTCTGAAGAAATATGCTTCTTCCTTTGCAGGTTTCACTTCTCTGCCGCAGTCCGGACATTTTCCGTCCTTTAACTGGGACTGTGTCCAGAAGGATTCACATGGCGTACAATACATTCCTTCATAAGAGCCTTTGTAAATATCGCCCTGATCATACAGGCGCTTGAAAATTTTCTGTACCTGTTTTTCATGATCCGGGTCTGTCGTACGGATGAACTTGTCATAAGAAGTACCCATCAGATCCCAGATTCTCTTGATTTCTGCAGAAGCCTTATCTACGTATTCCTGAGGTGTTACGCCCGCTTCCGCTGCCTTTAATTCAATTTTCTGTCCATGCTCGTCTGTTCCGGTCTGGAAAAAGACATCATATCCGTCTTTTCTCTTAAACCGCGCGATGCTGTCTGCCAGAACTGCTTCATAGGTATTGCCGATATGCGGTTTGCCCGATGCATACGCAATGGCAGTTGTCATGTAAAATTTTCCTTTGCTCATACTTCCTCCTTAATGTCGCAACAAAAAGCGCCTCCTCATTGCAGCTAAAAAGCCACAACAAGAAGGCGAATCGTTCGCGGTACCACTTCTGTTCATATACTTCTCACAAAGTATATCTTATCGGGTGCTGCGCCATTTGGTGCAAGACCCTTCCGCTATAACAGGCGGACCTGTCGCAGCCTTACCTCTCCGGTTCGGTGCGCCGCTCGGGAGCCATGTTCCATCCGCTTCTTCCCGACTTCTCTCAGCTTCCTGCCGCCTGTATCGGGCTGCATTCAAAAGTCCTCTCTGTAAAGCTTCCCCGGATGTACTCTCTCCGTCTTTGCATTCTCTTTTTCAATATCCGGCTGCCGTCACATCTGACCGCAGCTTCATATGCTTACAGTAGCACAAAAGGTCTGGCCTGTCAACGGCCGGCTCACAGCTTTAACCCCTTCAGCAGATCGCCCAGCGAGGTGCCGACCGCCTCCTTCGAGCTGTACTCTTCCGCCTGTTTTTCTTCCAGCTCGTCCGGCTCTGCGTTCTCGGCCGCTGCCTTGATGCTCAGACTGATCCGATTGTCCTTCGTATTTAAAACAACTGCCCGCACGGTATCCCCGACTGTCAGCACCTCTGAAGGCTTTTTCAGACGCTTCTGGCTGATCTGGGAAATGTGTACCAAACCGCTTAATCCATCGCCAAGATCCACAAATGCACCGTATGGCATCAGGCTTTCCACGCGCCCCTCTACAACTGTACCCGGCACGATCATGGAAATTTTATGGTTCAGGCGCTCTACTTCCTTTTCTTTCAGGACGTCCTTTGCGGACAACACAAGCTTCTGGCGGTCTGAATCCACCGTAATCACGCGCACTTCCAGCGTTTTCCCCACAAACTCCGTCGTATCCTCCACATAATCCAGCGCCAGCTGAGACGCCGGGATAAATCCGCGGATTCCTTCCACATAAGCAGTTACGCCCTGATTGACGCTTTCGCTTACCTTTATCTTGAGAATCGTCTTTTCTTCCTGATACTGTTTGAGTCTGTCCCAGCCCAGTGTCTCTGCTGCTTCTACGCAGGACATCTGGATATTGCCGGCTCCATCGTCTCTTTTAACAACAGTCCCTTCCAGCGTATCTCCGACATGGATATCCGCCAGCACGGAAAACGACGGGTCCCTGCTCAAGTCCTCTGTTTTAATAACCGCAGGTGCATAGTAACCCAGATCCAGCGTTACGCCGGTTTCCCGCACGTCAATGACGGTTCCGGAAATCACATCGCCCTCCCGGATTGTACGGAAAGAAGCTTCCAGCTCCCTTGCATAATCCGCCATCGTCTCTGTCGTTCCGCCGTTTTCTGCATCCGCAATTCCCCTTTTTTCTTCTGACATCGTTCTCCTCCTTACCGGGCGATAATTCCATGCCGCCTCGTTCCTTTTTTTGAATTTTAGCACGTTTTTTATGGAAATTCCATCCCGGCTTCCGCGATTTTACAACGAACGTACCCACAGGCTTACTGTTCACACGCGCCATTTGTAAAATCGCTTTCCTGCGAATCATTTGACAAGATCACTGTATCGCGTTAAACTGATATCGCATTTTATCCTACTAACTTAGGAGGTTACTATTTTTATGAAACGAAAAGCGCTATGGGCTGCTGTTCCCTACACAGTCCCAGTCATGCTCGGCTATCTTTTTCTCGGCGCAGCCTTCGGTGTCCTGATCGCCGAAAACGGTTTTTCCGTCCTCTGGGCCTTTCTCATGAGTACGTTTATCTACGCCGGTTCGATGCAGTTTGCCGCCATCAGCCTGATGACTTCTGCATTTTCTCCGGTTTCCGCTTTTTTGCTGACGCTCATGGTAAATGCAAGGCATCTGTTCTACGGTCTTTCCATGTTAAAACCCTTTGAACGCATGGGAAAACGCAAGCCCTATATGATTTTTTCCCTGACAGATGAAACCTATTCTCTTCTCTGCGGAGTCAGCGCCCCGCAAGGAATTGATCCGGACTGGTTTCTGTTCTTTATCTCGCTGCTCGATCAGCTCTACTGGATCATCGGATCCTGTATCGGTGCTGCTGCCGGCAGCTTCCTGGCTTTTGATTCCACAGGCATTGACTTTGCCATGACAGCACTGTTTCTGGTAATTTTTGTCGAACAATGGGAAAAAGCAAACTCCAGGATTCCCGCCCTGCTCGGTCTTGGCATCACGCTGGTCAGTCTGATCGTCGTTGGTTCTGACCGTTTCCTGCTCTTTTCCATGGCTGGCATTTTAGCCGCACTTTTGTTATTTCGAAAGGAGATTTCCAAATGACCGTACAGACTCCCCTGCAGCTTGTGATCACAATCGGCATTATCGCCCTCGGCACTTTTCTGATCCGTGCCCTTCCGTTTTTCCTGTTTCCCGCCGGAAAAGAAACACCGCGCGTTGTTACCTACCTCGGCGCAGTGCTCCCCAGCGCTTCCATCGCAATGCTCGTCGTTTACTGTTTTAAAAATGTCTCTGTATTTTCCGGTTCTCATGGGCTGCCGGAGCTCATCAGTGCCCTGTTCGTCATTGTCGTCCACAAATGGAGGCACAACCTGCTGCTCTCCATCGTCGGCGGCACGGTTTTATACATGCTGCTCGTGCAGCTCGTTTTTCCGGTACTCGCGTAAGTTCTGTAAAAAAGAATCCTGCTCTACAGGATTCTCCGCCTGCGGCGGGTCGCGTAAGCGACATTCTACCATTCCGCCGCAGTGCGATCCTCGCGGAGCGTTTTTATCGTATGGAAACGAAGTTTCCTATACGATAAAAAAGAATGTGCCTTGGCACATTCTGCCAGCGCAGCGGCTTCTTTCTTTTTAAAAATTGTATTCTCTTCTGCCGGCGTAGGTCTGCCATTTTTCAGGCGTTTTTGTCTCCATCCAGTCCAGCGGCACTGCTGCCGGGTGCGGCTGTGATGCCTTCCGATATGCTTCTTTTAACTCTTCCTTCTGACTCTCGTTCAGAAATCCCGGTTTTACCGATACAAAAAACGGCGTCCCGCTTTCTGCAAGCACTTCCATCCACTGTCGGTTCTTGTTCCAGTCAATATGCTCTGTGATTCCGACGCAGTCTGCATCCGCCCCGTAAAACGTCCCCTGCTGCAGCATCCGGAAGGCCAGCGTGTTGATGCCCATTTTCCGGGTTCTTTCCCATTCTACACCGCTTGTATCGTCTCCGGTACGATTTCCCTGCATCAGCCCTGCGCCCAGATGTCCGATACAGTTGCAGCCAAGAATCAGGACGTCCTGACGATCCTCGCGTTTTGCTGCTTCATGAATGACCTCATAAAAACGAACGATCAGCTCTGCCGTGGTTTTCGTATGGTCATGGAAGCGCCAGCTGCCATTCGTCAGCCTGGTCCCCATCTCAAATCCCCAGCAGCCAAAGATATCATAGGTCGAAAAATCGTGTTTGATCAGCTCATATCCCCAGTCTCCAAGCTGTCTGATATCCTGTGCGATATGTTCCAGAACCTCCGGCACAGAAATATCGAACACCTCTGCATTGCGCTCCAGTCTCCACTCTGCCGGAATATCCGCAGAATGATCGTACAGCGGTCTGAACCAGATGCCGGGGCGCACATTTTTTGCCCTCATCTGCGCAGCGAGCTCTCCCATATCCCCGTAATCCGCATTGCCAACCCGCCAGGGACCTCCGTTATAAGAATCGCTGTGATCAATCTGCCAGCCGTCATCCATCACCATAAACGGACGGTTTTCGATACCCTCCGTCATCTCCGCAAGATATGCACTGTCTCCGAGAATTTCCCTTGCAGAGCTTTTTCCATAGGCATAGTACCAGTTGTTCCCGCCGTAAATTACAGTATCTCTACAGTCGGGATCGTCGCACATCTCGCTGCAAAACGCCCTGCAGGCTTCAAATACTTCTACCGGCGTATCGGCTTCTTCCAGCACATAGGACGCCATAACGACCCTTGCAGCTTCCAGCTTCCGTCCGCCAAGCTTCACGCCATACGTCCCGCAGCGCACGTCCAGATGCAGCTTTACATCCGCACCGTCCTTTTCCCACCAGCACATGGCAGATGGACGCACCTTTACACCAAATGCCAGGCATTTTCCCGCTTCATGCCGGAAAAAGTACCACGGCATTCCGATATGATCTGCTTCCTTTTTCCATTCCAGATCACCGTAACCGCGTTCCCAGGTGTCCCCGAGCACCTCGCCCGCCCCGCCAAACATAGCTTTCCAGGTAAGCACAAGCTCCCGAACCGGTGTGTTCTGTGCCTGCACGAATACCGCAAGGCTGCCGTCGGCTTCCGCAAACTCCACTGTAACGTCACCTGCTCTGAAAGCAGCTGCATCGGGCGCGGTCTCCTGCTCCGTCTGCGCACTGCCTGTCATCAGCCTGATCTCATCCGGCTGTCTCAGCAGGTTTCTTTTCCCTTCTGTTTTCATTATCCTTTCCCCTCTTGTTAGCCTTTCCCAGATTATTCTATTCTTTTCAGAATCTCCTGTTCCAGAATCACCTGATCGCCCTCCTCGATCTGCTGTTCATACAGATAGTGATCCTTTTGCCGGAGCAGACGGAGCTGTCCGTTTTCATCCTCCAATTCAACAAGCACGGTCGGCCAAACGCCCTCCGGACGCTCTTCACAGCCGTAATCATCCTCCCGGATGCTCCGAACCCGGTATCTATGCCGACACTCAGCTTCAAGTTCCGTCATCTGCTCCATTTCTCCCTTCATTCTAACATGTCTTTTTTATTCATGACAATAGAATGCTCGCAGAGCGTGCATTCTATTGTTTATATCCATGCTATTTTGACTCAGAAGCATGGATTTTTATTTCACTGCGTCTCACAGCTTCCGCACGATCTCGTCGGAATATTTCATCATGCACATGTCCGCTTCGTATGCGCCGATCTGCGGCTCATTTTCCTCGCCGAGCAGATTTTTCGCGATCAGCTCCGGGAACCTCACGTTGCAGTGCCATGCGTGGGGATAGCCGCCGCCAAACCGCGGATTGATTTCGGAAATATAATATTTGCCGTCAATCCGGAAAATATCCATGTCGATCGGACCTGCCAGCGAAAGCGCGGAAACCGTCTTTTCAATCACTTCAAACAGCGCAGGATCTTTGACGGAAATTGATTTTTCAGTTTCGCCCGCCCGCATCCGCACTTTTTTCTTCGTAAATATAGCTACAGGTTTTTTGGAAATCAAATCGACGTAAATATCCGCGCCGAATTCCTCACCGTCCGCATACTGCTGGATCAACAGCGGCTCTTTGCTATAACGGCACAGCACACCAAGAAGCTCGCGGTTGTCCACCCGGCTGATGCCGACGCTTCCACAGCCCCGAACAGGCTTTACAAATACCGGGAACGCAATCTTTCCTTCCGCGTAATCCGAGTCAAACTCTTCCAGAGATGCGCTCGTATACAGCACCGGCAGTCCGTTTTTCTGCAGCAGGGAGAAAAATCCGTACTTATCCCGGCAGACTGCAACGCTTTCTGCGTCCGATACAATCGCCGTGATCCCTTTTTCCTCAAACTTCTTCCGGTTCTGCGCCAGCAGATCCAGCTCATCCTCAAACAGTGGAAGCAGTGCATTGACCTGTTCCCGCATGCAGATTTCCAGAATCCTGTCTTCGTATCCGGGATCCTTCATCGGCGGTACCAGATAAAATGCGTCTGCCTCGTACAGCGCAGGTGCCCACGGGCTGCAGTCCGTCACGATCACCCTTCCGCCGCCCGGCAGACTATGAAAGGCTTCTTTAAAAAAACGTACCAGCTTATTGCGCGTTCCGCAGCTCAAAATTAAGATCGTTGTCATTTTTGTTCTTCTCCATACAACATGCTGTTCTGCATATATTCCTTCGGCGTCCAGCGATTTCTGATCTTATAAAGCTTCCCGTCCCGGCGGATATAAACGTCCGGGAAATACTGGATAAACAACGGATTCAGGCTCATCGTATAGCCGCCAACATTTTCGTAAACAATCCGGTCGCCCTCCATCAGCTCGATTCCGTCGCGGTATTCAAAAATCCGGTCCACTTCCATGCAGGAATAGCCCGATACGCACTGGTGCGCCATCGTTTTTCGCTGCTCTGCACCCGGGTTTGCCTCATTCAATTCCAGATGGAACAGGTGGCTGCTCTTAATCATCGTCGGGTCGATATTGAAACGGCTTCCGTCCGTGATCAAATACCGCTCGTTTCCGATATCACGCACATCCACAACGCCTGTCACAAACGTACTTGCCTTTGACAAAAGAGAAATGCCCGGTTCAACGATTAGCATTGTTTGTTCTGGCGTAAATTCTTCTTGTAAAACCTTCGCCACAGCCGGAAAATAATCCGGATACTGCGGACGCCCTTCCAGACCGCCGCAATAACCGCCGCCCAGATCCACATAAGACAGATTCAGGGAAAATTCCCGCTTTAATTTACATGCCATCGAAGCGATTGCTTCGAATACCGCGACACTTCTGGACTTACTGCTGGAATGCAGATGTAAGCCCGTGACCTCAACATTCGGAATACGCCGCACGCGCTCTAAAACGGCTGCAAATGTCCCGTTTTCATAGCTGAATCCAAATCTGCCTCCGGCTTCGCCCATCGTTGTCTGCCCCGGACACATTTTTTCCAGATCAAAATTAACCCGGATTCCGACCCGAAATGTCTGTGTCGGATGCGCTGCTGCCAGCTCTTCCATCCAGTCCAGCTCCCGTCTGCCGTCCATATTCAGGATGCCGCCTGCAAGCAGCACCCGTTCAAACGACGGACGTTTTTTGACCGGTCCATTGTATACAATTTCAGAATCTGAAAAACCAAGTGCACCGGCCAGCGAATATTCATCGTCGGATACAACCTCCGCCATCACGCCGCCCGCCTTTAAAAAGGTCACCAGCCACGGCAGGGAATTCGTTTTGAAGGAATATCCGATCCGGTAATTGCCCCAGGATGTTTCCAGGGAGCTTTTCAGCATCTGAAAATCTTTCGTCAGCTGATTTTCGTCGATCACAAAATAGGGAGTCTGATATGCCATAATTCTCTCCTTATGAAGGAACCGTTCTGCCAAAACGACAAAACGGTTCGGTTTTCTGCTTTTATCGCAGCTCTTCTTTTGTTGTATGCGTCTCTTATACGCCCTTTACCAGCTCCAGACGGTTGACCGCCGAGAACATTGCGCGTACAGATGCTCTTGTGATGTTGGAGCTTACGCCGACACCATAAGTAACGCGTCCGCTCTCTGCATCCATCATATGGATATATGCTGCCGCCTGCGCGTTGGAACCGTTCTGCAGCGCATGCTCCTCGTAATCAAGCACTCTGATATTCATGCCGAAGGTAATCTGCAGTCCTCTCTTGACCGCATCGATCGGGCCGTTGCCGACTGCATCGAATGTACCGGGCTTGCCTGCCAGCGTGTAGTCCACGATAACCTTTGTATCGAATTCGCCGGATTCCACATCTCCGCTCAGATCCTCGATTCTCAGCTTCTTGAAGTGCAGAGGTTCCTTCTGATCCAGATATTCGCGTTTGAAGTTGTCCATGATCTGCTGCGGGGAAACCTCGCCCTGCTTCTCGGAAATCTTCTGGATAACATTTGCAAACTCTTTGTGCATCGCCTTAGGCAGCTTGAAGCCAAAATAAGTATCCATAACGAAAGCGACACCGCCCTTGCCGGACTGGGAATTGATACGCACGATGGGCTCGTACTCCCTTCCGATATCGGCAGGATCGATCGGCAGATAAGGAACCTGCCAGATTTCGCTCTTTCTCTCCTTCATTGCCTGCACGCCCTTGTTGATCGCATCCTGATGGGAACCGGAGAATGCGGTAAATACCAGCTTGCCGGCATAAGGATGTCTCGGATGGATCGGGATCTTGCAGCATCTTTCGTAAATATCGATAATCTCGTTGATATGTCCGATTTCCAGCTCAGGGTTGATGCCCTGAGAGAACATGTTGTAGGCGATATTTAAAACATCCACGTTACCGGTACGCTCGCCGTTTCCAAACAGAGTTCCCTCGACACGCTCTGCGCCTGCAAGCAGCGCCAGCTCCGCGCTCGCAACACCGGTTCCTCTGTCGTTGTGAGGATGGATACTTAAAATAATGCTCTCTCTGTTTTCAAAATGGCGGTTCATCCACTCGATCTGATCCGCATAAACGTTCGGCGTATTCATCTCAACAGTAGACGGTAAATTGATAATAATCGGATTTTCTTTCGTTGCGCCCCAGGTTTTCTGAACTGCGGTACAGATTTCAAGCGCAAAGTCCAACTCTGTTCCGGTAAAGCTTTCCGGGGAATATTCCAGAACGATCTTGCCCGGGAAGTCTGCGGCATATTTTTTTACCAGCTCGGTTCCCTTTACCGCAATGTCCACGATATGCGGACGGTCCATGTGGAACACGACGTCTCTCTGCAATGTGGACGTAGAGTTATAAATATGTACGATCGCCTGCTTACAGCCCTGAATCGATTCAAAGGTACGCGCGATCAGCTCTTCCCGGCACTGTGTCAGCACCTGAACATATACGTCATCCGGAATCATATCATGCTCAATCAGGTGGCGCAGAAAATCGAATTCAATCTGGCTCGCTGCCGGAAAACCAACTTCGATTTCCTTAAAGCCCAGCTTTACCAGATACTGGAACATTTCGATCTTTTCTTCTACTACCATCGGATCTACCAGTGCCTGGTTACCGTCGCGCAGGTCCACGCTGCACCATATGGGTGCTTTCTCAATCTCTTTGCCTGGCCACTCGCGCTCCGGATAGTCAATTACCGGATTACGGCGGTATTTCTGATAATTCATCATTGCTTTTTCTCTCCCTTCGTGTCCTGTCATTCTGACTGTATTTATGAGCAATGTAGCTGTCACTTTGCTATAAGATACCGGGTGGTGAGACTACGAAACGCCCTTTTGACCCTGGTATCAAACAATAGAATGCACGCTCTGCGAGCATTCTATTGTCATGAAAAAGAGGAACCCAGCCTGAAAATCTGCTCCAGGTCTGACCTCCTCTTCTGATCTCTTCATGAAACAGTCCTGTTCCACTCAAGGAAACAATCCTGCTCAACAAAGTTCTTCTGCTGCACTTGCAGTTTACTCCCCCAGTCCGCCTTCAATTGCCTCGGTCAGGGCTGTCAGCGCTTCTTCTTCGTCCGGTCCGTCGCATATCAGTTCAATTTCATCGCCACATTTTACACATGCGCCCAGAACACTTAGAACGCTCTTCGCGTTTGCTGTGCTGTCCCGAAATGTAAACGTAATCAGCGATTTATATTTGATGGCTTCCTTGCATAGATTTCCAGCCGGTCTTAGGTGAAGTCCTGTCGGGTTTTTGATTACTACCTTCTGGCGTACCATATCTGTTCTCCCCTTTCCGCCCGATGCGGATCTTTACATGATTATCATACCATTATCGCACCCATCTGGCAAGCACCAACCCATTCCAAAAGCCCCATCTGCAGCCGGAACACAAGTTACATCCGGATTACAGCATCAGCTGCTGAATCAGATCTGCAATTCTATGTGCTTCCTTATCAATGCGTGCTTTGTCCTTCCCCTCGATCATGACACGCACCTTCGGCTCTGTGCCTGAAGGACGGATCAATACGCGGCCTTCTCCTGCGAACTCTTTTTCCAGCTCTTCGATCGCAGCCGCGATTTCCGGATATTCCATAAAGTGCTCTTTGCGGTGATTCGGAACGGTAACATTAACCAGTGCCTGCGGCAGAACTGTCATAATCTTGGAAAGCTCAGACAGCGGTTTTCCGGTCACTACCATAACCTCTAACAGATGCAACGCAGACAGCAGACCATCACCGGTCGTATTTTCATCCAGGAAAATAATATGACCGGACTGTTCACCGCCAAGACTCGCGCCGATTTCCCGCATACGCTCCAGCACATAACGGTCACCGACCTTGGTTTTTTCGATATGGATCTTTTCTTTCTCGCCAAACAGAAACAGACCAAGGTTACTCATGACAGTCGCCACGATCGTGTTCTGTTTCAGCTTGCCCATGTTGCGCATATGTGCACCTACAATCGCCATGATCTGATCACCATCCACGACGTTGCCCAGTTCATCCACTGCCAGCAGACGGTCTGCATCGCCGTCAAACGCCAGACCGATGTTTGCCTTTTCGTAAACAACGCGGGCCTGCAGCTCTTCCATATGGGTTGAGCCACAGTTTGCATTGATATTCGTGCCATCCGGCATATTGTGAATCGGAACAACCTGTGCGCCAAGCTGACGCAGAGCTTCTATGGAAGTATAATGAGATGCACCCTCTGCACAGTCCACAACCACCTTCAGGTTCGTCAGATCCACCGGAACTGCCCGAACTGCATGATTGATATATTCCTCTCTTGCGTCCTTGCGGTACTTGATCCGTCCAACGCTGGATCCTGTCGGAAATTCCACACGATTCATGTTGTTCTTGATCAGGGCTTCGATCTCATCCTCCAGAGCATCCGGCAGCTTGTAGCCATTGCCGTCAAAGAATTTAATGCCATTAAACTCCATCGGGTTGTGGGATGCAGAAATCACAACACCGGCTTCTACCTTATATTTCTTGGTCAGATAAGCGATCGCCGGAGTCGGAATCACGCCCACATAAACCGCATTTGCGCCTACGCTGCAGATTCCTGCCATCAGTGCGTTTGCCAGCATATCGCCAGACATTCTTGTGTCACAGCCAACCATAATTGTAGGTTTGTGCTTGTTTTCACGGGTCAGGACATATGCGCCTGCCTGCCCCAGCTGCATCGCTAAAAGCGGCGTCAGCTCTTCATTTGCAACACCTCTTACACCATCTGTTCCGAACATTCTCGACATGATCTCTTCCTCCTGTTATAAAGCTGCAAAGCCTTCCGGATTTCGGGATTTCGTTTGCAGCCCTGATTCAACCCACAAGCTCTGCATTCCCTGCTCCGGGCGCCGTTTACATTTTCTCCTGCCCGGCTTTTACTGAGCTCCCTGTTCATCTGTATTCGAAGCAGCAAGCTGAGTCAGATGCACCTGCATCGTAACCACATTGACCTGATCCACAGAAGCGGGAAGCAAAAATTTCACCGTCACTTCCTGTTCTCCTGCCGTCACAGTGCCGTTTTCATCTATCAATGCAGACAAATCCGCGTGAGGCGTGATTGTCCCTGCATCCACATTATTCAAATTATCCTGCAAACCTCTGACTGTCAGCTGCAGATTCTGTCCGCTGACTGCTTCTGCCAGCCAACCGTCCGGAATGTTCAAAAGCTGGACGCTGTCCGCATCAAAGCTGATCGTCTTGCGTCGGATCTGCTCGATATCCGCGGATACCGTTACTGTTCCGTCAAAATCAGCATCTGCAAGCGATATGTCCGAAGGAAGATATTCTCTGATATCAATCGTATTAGTCACCGGTGCCGTCGCATCCGTCAGATCAAGTTCCTCTGCCGGGATCGTGATCTCCGAGATCTTATCCAGCACAGCCGCCCGCCCTGCAATTTTCACCGTTGCAGGAGACACCGTTACTGTTCCAGTCTGTTCATAACCATCCGCCGGTTCTCCTATAGCAGAAGCACTGATTGTGACCTCCTTTGTCTCCAGAATCGGAACGGTCACCTTTACGCTGTCCACATTTTTGCGGATTTCACTGCTGGTGATTTCGTTGCCGTCTGCATCCAGCAGGCGGATTGTCGCATCGATTTCCACATTCGCTGTCACATTATCCAGAGAAATATCCACCACTGCGCGGCTTACCGCATTCACCGCTGATTCCGGGCCGCTGATGCTGAGTGTATTGGTTTCCATATCGATCCTGCCGGTCGCATATCCATCCGGAAGTGTCCCGTTTTTGGCAACCTCTATGCTTAACTGTCTTGTCTTTTTATTTTCTACCTGTAACTGTACATACTGTCTGTCTGAAGTGATCTTTTCCACATCCAGGCCGCTGCTTAACGACAGCTCGATCGGTACGCGCCCGTCATCTGTAATTTCAGACAGGTCTGCCTTTGCCGTCACGCTCTGCGCATCGATTGCGCTGATTGCAGACTTCGGCGCGCGCACGGAAACACGGATCGTATCGGAATTGTCCACTATACGGTAGGTTTTTCCCTGTCCAGTCAGCGCCCCCGTATTGGTCAGCTGTACCTGTACATTATTGATATATTTATTTATCACCGGATCATTGATGTCAACCGCCAGCATCCACAGCACAACGGAAATCAACACCGCCATAATCTTCAGACCCAGATTGTGCATGAGCTTACTTTTCATTGTGGAACCACCCCTTCCAGCGTTTGTGCGCTTTCTCATCGGTCGGTTTTTTCTGAATAGATCTCAGCTTTTCTTCCAGTTCCTCCGCCGTCAGTCCTCTGCTTAACGTTCCTTCATAAGCGACGCTGATCTTGCCATTTTCCTCTGACACGATCACTGTCATGGAATCCGTTACCTCGGAAATACCGACTCCTGCACGGTGTCTCGTTCCGAGATCCTTGCTCAAACGCATATTGTCCGACAACGGCAAATAGCAGGTCGCATAGGTCACGCGGTTTCCCTGTACGATCACTGCGCCGTCATGTAACGGTGTATTTTTTTCGAAAATATTGATCAGCAGCTGGCTGGTCACAATACCATCCACTGCAATGCCGGTACGTTCATATTCTGCCAGGGAGTCCAGCTGTCTGACAACGATCAGCGCGCCCGTCTTTGCCCGGGACATTTCCACACAGCCCTTTACGATCTCACGGATCGTCCGGTCGGAAAAGAGTCCCTCCTCCGGCTTGGAGGATTCAAAGGGAATGACGGAACGAATCAAATTTTTCTGTCCGAGCTGTTCCAGCGCCTTGCGCAGCTCCGGCTGCAGCACGACGATCAGCGCAATTGTTGCAAACTGAAACGCCGTCCTCGCAATCCAGAGGATCGTATCCATCTGCAGGATTTCGGCAATCACAAGAAATACCAGAATGACGAACACGCCCTTTAACAGCTGCCATGCCCTGGTATTCCGAATAAAGATCAGTAGATAATAGACCATCAGAGAAATGAGGATAATCTCCACAATATCCATTGGTCCTATAAATTGTATCTGTGTCAGATATCTGTCCGCAAACTCTTTGATCTGTTCCATTGTTCCATCTCACTATTTTCTGGTTTTGCCCTTCCCATGGCTGTGGCGGACATTCTGGTTTGCGCGCTGCGTCGTGATCCGTTTTACCCGCTTCTCCGGCACTGCCACTGCCATTTTGGGAACCGCTTTTACATAGTAATAATACTCATCATCTTCAAACTGCACTTTTTCGGTGCGCGCATAATCCAGATTGAACTGGAAAAACTGCATCACCAGTGCGATCAGCGCACATACAATACTGCCAAGAATCACGCCCGCCAGTGAAAAATTCGCGTCATACATCAGATCCCCGATCAGCAAAATTACGATATCTGCCAGCGTTCCGACCAAAACAGCGATCGCTCTGGAATAGTTAATGCTCATGCGGCGGATCGCATAAACCAAAATCGCTGTGATGGCAAACGCCGTCACTACAATCAGCATTTCTTTATTTTCGATCACGCCGGTTCCCATATCGCTGAAGCGCTGCAGCATGGTATCGCTTTCCCCGCCGCCAAACGCCTGCGCATTACCGGTAATATATGCCAGCACATAATATACCACTACGCCACCTGCAACCGCAGCCGCAGCTCCCGGTGTCCCGAACAGTCCCGCTGCCAGCGGAGCCGCATAAGGGATCTTCCACACAAACAGAAGCGGTGTCAAAAGCAGCAGCAAATGCGCTTTCGGTGCAAACCGCAGATAAATCACCAACACGATAATATAGGCAAGCAACAGAACCACAACGCATTCCGCAGACAGCGCATAGGTATGCAGCAGCAGAAACATTGCGCTCAAAAATACCATCACGCCCAGCGGGAGGAACGAGCACAGAAGCGCCGCCACCAGCACGATCGCAACGTGGTCGATTTTTTCCATATAGCCCATTCTGCCGTTGATCGTCAGAAACAAAATAAGTCCCAACACAAATTTCAACAGGGGAACGATAAATTCTTCATATTTTGTGTAAAAATTTTTTATGTATTCTCTGATTACAAGCAGCTGTGTCATCTTTTATTTCCTCTCTGCGGTTTCCTCTTCTCCATCCTGATCCAGGCAGTCCAGATACTCCAAAAATAACTGCAGCCTCTTCTTCGCTTTTGCATAACGGATCGTGTATATCACATAGGTAACTGCCACATATAAAACTGCCGCCATCAGATATAACGTCAAAATCTTCTTCGCCGTTCCCACCAGATCCATGGAATAAATATTTCCCATTACCTCTGAAAAATGAAATACAAGATATGCCCCCAGCCCGGCAAGGAACGCTGCCGTTATCACTATCAGTGAAATAATGGTCTGTTTTCCGATATAGTCGCTGCGAAAATATCCCACCACTGCGCGATCCTTCCGTCCACCGTGCTCTTCATACGATGCCATCTTGGTCATTCTGAGAACCTTTTCCTGATTGATCATCTGACCTCCTGTCCGTTTCCGATAGACAACGCCGCAAAATAAATTCTGGAAACGCCCTGCTGCCTGCAGACCGCCGCCATCGCATCTATCGTACTTCCTGTCGTATAGATATCATCAATAATTACAATTGCATTTAATTTTACAACATTTTGCCCTGCTTTAAAAGCCTTTTTCAAATTATTTTGGCGTTCCTGCCCATTTAAAAGCTTCTGCGGAACTGTATTTTTTGTCCGAATCAGCCAGTTGTTCTCCACCCGGAGCCCTAACTGTTTTCCAATTTCCAATGCCAGAAGCTCCGCCTGATTGTAGCCTCTTTTGCGCTTCCGCGCCGGATGCAGCGGAACAGGGACCAATGCGTCTACCTTCCAGGAAAGGATCTGCCGCCCCAAATGCCATGCCATCTCTTTTCCGAAAAAAGCGGCGTATTCCTGCCTGCCCGCATATTTGAACCGGTAAACCGCCTTTTTAACGCTCGCATACCGGTACAGGCTGATCCCTCTGTCATACAGATGTTTTTTATGCAGACAGTCCCTGCAGTATTCCTGATTTTCATCAGAAAGCTCCTTTCCGCACTTCATGCAAAGCGGCTGTCTGACATAAACAAGTTTCGGTGCACAGCTTCTGCACACCAGCGCTCCCGCCGGTTTCACCGGTCTGTCGCATACAGGACATCTTTGTGGAAATAATAGCGTTTTGAAATCGATCAAACTTCCCCTTTCAGCTCTCTGATTCGAACGTCCAGACTGGTGTACCTGCGGTTTTCGCTTTCGTTTGCAATCATCTCCTGCACCACCTTGCGGCTTCCCAGAATCGTCACGCAGCCCCTTGCACGGGTGACACCTGTATACAGAAGGTTTCTGTTAAACAGGAGTCTCGGTCCTCCCAAAAGCGGCATAATCACAGCAGGATATTCGCTTCCCTGCGACTTGTGAATTGTAATCGCGTAAGCCAGCTCCACCTCTTCCATCTGCGGATAGGTATAGGTCACGCGGCGTTGCTCGTCGTATTCCACCAGCACCGTCTGTGCATATTCGTCAATTTCCCGGATTATCCCCATATCACCGTTAAAAATTCCAACTCCCTTGTCGATCGGGATGCCGTAACGGCTGACGACCTCCCATTCCAGCTGGTAGTTGTTTTTAATCTGCATCACCTTGTCCCCCTCGCGGAACAGGGTATCGCCCAGCTGAACCTCCTTTTTGCCCTCCGACGGAGGATTTAAACAGCTCTGCAGTACGCCGTTTAACGTCTCCACACCAAGGCTGCCTTTCCGCATCGGCGTCAGCACCTGGATATCGAACGGCGAAGCCTTTACATATTTCGGCAGCATCTCTCCTATCAGCTGCACCATATGCTTGTAGATAACAGGGACACTGTTCCTCTCCAGAAAAAAGAAATCCCTGCTTTTATTTGTCAGCGCAATCTGTTCTCCTTTGTTAATCCGATGCGCATTGACAACAATATCGCTCTCCTGCGCCTGCCGGAAAATTTTCTGCAGGCAGACGACAGGAAACACCTCGCTGGCAATCAGATCTGCCAGCACCTGTCCGGGACCCACGCTCGGCAGCTGATTCACGTCCCCGACTAAAATCAACCTCGTCCCCGGGCTGACCGCCTTCAACAGCGACTGAAACAGGTGGATATCAACCATCGACATCTCATCGACGATAATCACGTCCGCCTCCAGCGGATTGTCCTCATTCCGTTCAAAGCTCGCCTTTTTGCCGCTTTCCGGCATCGCCCCGGACAGCTCAAGCATCCGGTGGATCGTCCGCGCTTCGTAGCCAGTTGCCTCCGTCATCCTCTTCGCCGCTCTTCCGGTCGGCGCCGCGAGGTAAAGATCCAGCCCTTCTCCTTCAAAATACCGGATAATTGTGTTGATCGTCGTCGTCTTACCAGTGCCCGGTCCGCCGGTCAAAATCAGAATGCTGTTGCGGACGCTCTCCAGAACTGCCTTCCGCTGCAGCTCGTCCAGCATCAGTCCCTCCTGCTGTTGAATCTGATCCACCCGTTTTAAAATTGCCTCCTCCTGCGCCGGGAGCAGCTCGCCCTCCGGCAGCATCGTCTGATTCAATTCCACCAGCATCCGCGCGCAGGCAAGCTCTGCGTAATAATACGAAAACGCATAACAGATCGTATCCTCGCCGTTTTTCTTGATGACCATTTTTTTATCCATCGAAAGGTTCGGCAGCTGATCTGCAATTGCCTCCTGCGGAAGGTCGAGAAGCGCTGCCGCGCGCCGGATCAAAACGCTGCCCGGCAGATACATGTGCCCTTCTCCGGACGCCTGCAATAATGTATACAAAATTCCGCTCCGAATCCGAAAATCCGAATCCGTGTGGATGCCGATTCTTGCGGCGAGTTCATCCGCCTTGCGGAAGCCGATTCCGTCAATATCATCCGCAAGCTGGTACGGGTTTTCTTCCAAAACCCGGTAGAGCCTGCTGCCGTAGGTTTCATAAATCCGCACCGCCAGCGTGTTGGAAATCCCGTATTTCTGCAGATAGACCATTGCTTCCCGCATTTCGTGCTTTTCTTCCATCTGGGATGCAATATCCATCGCCTTGCGCTCGCTGATCCCCTTGATCTCCGCCAGGCGCTCCGGCTCTTCTTCGATAATCCGAAACGTATCCGCCCCGAATCGTTTCACAATCCGCGCCGCCAGCGAAGCGCCGACTCCTTTGATCGCCCCGGAGCCGAGATATCTCTCCATCCCCGCCGCATCCTCTGGCGACGAGAATTTGAACGAAGAAACTTTAAACTGACTCCCATACACCGCGTGCTCGGTAAAATCTCCCTCCAGCTCCAGAATTTCTCCCTCTTCCAGAGACTGAAATGTGCCAACGCAGGTGATCTCGTCGCCTGTATTCAATTCAAAAACGGTATAGCCGTTCCCGTTGTTACGATAAATAATGTGTGTTACAAATCCTTTCAGCTGTGCCACTGTTTTCTCCGCTGCTGTTATAATATAGGCTGCACCGCGCCGCCAACCACACCAACAGGCATTTTGAACACAAAAGGTCGCCCGTGAAATAGGCGACCTTGTTATGATTCTGACAATGTTCCTGTTTTCGATGCGCTTTGCATCTACGTTCTGGTTCCGATGGAATTACTCTCTGTATCCGCCCAGAAATTCTACATATTTGCCGGTTCCGATGGCTACTGCGGTCATCGGATCTTCTGCCGTCATCGTATTGATGCCGGTGTGCTCCGCAATCAGCTCTTCCAGACCGCGCAGCAGGCTTCCGCCGCCGGTCAGGACGATACCTCTGTCCGCGATATCCGCAGCCAGTTCCGGGGGAGTCTTCTCCAATACGCCGTGAATTGCTTCTACAATCTGCATTGTAGACTCTTTGAGTGCCTCTTCTGTTTCTTCCGAAGAAACCTTGATGGTCTTGGGCAGACCTGTTACCAGGTTACGTCCTCTGACTTCCATGTAGTCCGGCTCCGGTCTCTTATAAGCGGAACCGATTTTGATCTTGATATCCTCTGCGGTACGTTCACCGATCAGAAGGTTATGCTTCTTTCTCATGTAGCGGACAATCGCTTCGTCAAAATCATCGCCTGCGATCTTGATGGATGCGCTCACCACGGTTCCTCCCAGCGAAATTACCGCAATATCGGACGTACCGCCGCCGATATCCACGATCATGTTGCCGCAAGGTCTGGAAATATCGATACCAGCTCCGATTGCAGCCGCAATCGGTTCTTCAATAATAGAGACCTCTCTTGCGCCTGCCTGATAGGTTGCATCCTCAACAGCTTTCTTCTCTACCTCAGTTACGCCGCTGGGTACGCAGACTGCGATTCTGGGGCGGCGGAAGGTTTTTCTGCCGAGTGCTTTCTGGATGAAGTATTTCATCATCTTCTCTGTTACGGTATAGTCAGAAATAACGCCCTGACGAAGCGGACGGACTGCTACGATATTGCCGGGCGTACGTCCCAGCATCAGGCGCGCGTCCTCTCCAATTGCCTTGATCTTGTTGGTATCACGGTCAAATGCTACAACGGAAGGCTCCTTTAATACGACGCCCTTCCCTCTGATATAAACCAAAATGCTGGCTGTTCCCAAATCAATCCCGATATCTGTATACTGCATGCTATAATCTCCTTCCGTTCTGCTGCGAACGTACTGTACGTTCCAATCATTCCCTGTTCTGCTCTATGTTAATCAGGGCAAACTTCACCCTTTTTGGAATAGTCCGCGTCCATTATAGCGTAAAACCCCGGTATTGAAAAGGGGATTCAGAAAAATTTAACTTTTCAGCATCTTCTTTACATAATATCCTGTATACGATGCAGGATTCTTCGCAACCTCCTCCGGCGTTCCCTTTGCGATGACCGTTCCGCCGCGCATGCCGCCCTCTGGTCCGATATCGATCAGATAGTCCGCCGTCTTGATGACATCCAGATTGTGCTCGATTACCACAACGGTATTTCCACCCTCTGCAAGCCGATGCAGAATCTCGATCAGCTTCTGCACGTCTGCAAAATGCAGTCCGGTCGTGGGTTCGTCCAGAATATAGATCGTCCTTCCGGTGCTCCGTCTGGACAGCTCCGCTGCCAGCTTGATCCGCTGCGCTTCGCCGCCGGACAGCTCCGTAGAAGGCTGTCCCAGCTTGACATAAGAAAGCCCTACATCATATAGTGTCTGAATCTTTCTCTGGATGGACGGCACATTTTCAAAAAAGGTCAGCGCCTCCTCCACTGTCATATCCAACACATCGTAAATGCTCTTGCCCTTGTATTTGACGTCCAGTGTCTCTCGGTTATAGCGCTTGCCTCCGCAAACCTCACACGGCACATAGACATCCGGCAAAAAATGCATTTCAATCTTGATAATGCCATCGCCGCCACAGGCTTCACAGCGTCCGCCCTTAACGTTGAAGCTGAATCTTCCCTTTTTATAGCCTTTCGCTTTTGCATCCGAAGTCGATGCGAACAAATCGCGGATCATATCAAATACGCCTGTATAGGTCGCCGGATTGGAACGGGGTGTCCGCCCAATCGGAGACTGGTCGATCGCAATGACCTTATCCAGCTGCTCGATGCCGTCGATGCCCGCATGTTTTCCCGGAATACATCTCGCACGGTTTAAATCTCTTGCCAGGTGTTTATAGAGAATTTCGTTGACCAGCGACGATTTGCCGGAGCCGGAAACGCCCGTCACGCAGGTAAACACGCCCAACGGAAATTTCACATCGATCTTCTTTAAATTATTTTCTTCCGCGCTGCGCACAGTCAGCCAGCCTGTGGGCTTTCGTCTCGTCTCAGGAACCGGGATCTTCTTCGCACCGCTCAAATACTGACCGGTAATAGACTCCGGCGTATTCATGATCTCTTCCACGGTTCCGCTCGCAACAATCTGACCGCCATGGGAGCCTGCTCCAGGTCCGACGTCCACAATATAATCTGCTGCACGCATCGTATCCTCATCATGCTCCACGACGATCAGCGTATTGCCAAGATCCCGGAGATTCTTCAACGTTGCGAGCAGCTTGTCGTTGTCCCGCTGATGTAGACCGATACTTGGCTCGTCCAGAATATAGCAGACTCCGACCAGTCCGGAGCCAATCTGTGTTGCAAGACGAATTCTCTGCGCCTCGCCGCCGGAAAGTGTTCCCGTCGCTCTGGAAAGGGAGAGATAATCCAGTCCGACGTCAATCAGGAAGCCAACTCTTGCCCGGATTTCCTTTAAAATCTGGCTGCCTATCAGCTCCTGCTGTTCCGTCAGCTTCATATTCTGCAGAAACTGCGACAGCTCTCCGATAAACATTGACGTAATTTCGTATATATTTTTCCCGCACACGGTTACTGCCAGCGCTTCTTTTTTCAGACGCTGCCCCTTACACAGTCGACACGGTGTAATCCGCATAAATGTCTCGTATTCCTGCTTGGTGGCGTCCGATCCTGTCTCCCGGTATCTGCGCTCAACATTCCGAATCAAGCCCTCGAACGCGATCGGATACTGTCCCTTGCCGCGCTGTCCTTCATAGTAGACCAGAACCTCTTTTCCACCGGTTCCATGCAGCAGAATATCCTGAATTTTCTGTGGATATTCCCCAAACGGTGTATCCAGATCGAAGTGATATTCTTTTGCCAGTGCCTGCAGGATCGCATTTGCAAAAGATCCCGGCTGCTGACAGCTCTGCCACCCCAGCACGGTAATCGCGCCCTGGTTGATGCTCAGCGTGCGGTCCGGAATCATCAGGTCGGAATCAAACTCCATCTTATATCCAAGTCCGTAACACTCCGGGCATGCCCCGAACGGGTTGTTGAATGAAAAGCTTCTGGGCTCGATTTCATCAATGCTGACGCCGCAGTCCGGGCACGAAAAGCTCTGGGAAAATGTCAGCATTTCCTCATCGCTTCCCACACGGTCTACAAACAGAAGTCCCTCCGACAGGTTCAGGACATTTTCGATCGAATCCGTCAGTCTGCGTTCGATTCCCGGCTTCACAATCAGACGGTCAACAACGATTTCGATATTATGCTTGATATTTTTATCTAACTGAATATTCTCCGCCAGCTCATACAGATTGCCATCAATACGGACTCTCACATAGCCGCTTCTCGCCGCGCGTTCCAGCACCTTCTCATGTCGTCCCTTTCGTCCGCGCACAACGGGTGCAAGCAGCTGCAGCCGCGTTCCTTCCGGCAGTGCCATGATCTGATCCACCATCTGATCGACGCTCTGTTTTTTGATCTCCTTGCCGCAGTTCGGGCAATGCGGAATACCGATTCTCGCATACAGCAGACGGAAATAGTCATAAATCTCTGTTACTGTTCCGACAGTAGAACGAGGGTTACGGTTCGTCGATTTCTGATCGATCGAAATCGCCGGAGAAAGTCCTTCGATCTTTTCCACATTCGGCTTCTCCATCTGTCCCAAAAACTGACGCGCATAGGACGATAGCGATTCCATATACCGCCGCTGTCCTTCCGCATAGATCGTATCAAACGCCAGCGACGATTTACCGGAGCCGGACAGTCCGGTAAAGACAACCAGCGCATCCCTCGGAATATCCACATCCACATTTTTCAGATTGTGCTCGTTCGCACCCCGGATTCTGATACAGTTCTTCTTTGAAAGTATTTTCTTTGCTTCTTCCATTTCTTCCTCACTCTATAGAAATAACATTCAAACGCATTCTTATTCAGGCGCTCAGTCCATATCCGCCAGCAGCTTTTTCAGATCTACCATCTGGTCGCGCAGCTCTGCCGCCGCTTCGAAATTCAGCTCTGCTGCCGCCTTCTTCATCTTCTTCTGCACGTCCGCAATCAGCTTTTCCAGCTCTGGACGGCTCATGGATTCCGGATCTTTTTCGAAAGCAGTCTCTGCAGGCTTGATCTCCTTCGTGATGCTGATCAGATCGCGGACGGCTTTCTTAATTGTCTGCGGTGTAATTCCGTGTGCCTCGTTATAAGCCTGCTGCAGCGCACGTCGGCGCTCCGTCTCGTCGATCGCCCTCCTCATGGAATCGGTGATCGTATCCGCATACATGATAACGTGTCCCTCCGCGTTACGCGCAGCACGTCCGACCGTCTGAATCAGTGACGTCTCCGAACGCAGAAATCCTTCCTTATCCGCATCGAGAATTGCTACCAGCGTAATCTCCGGAATATCCAAACCCTCTCTCAGCAGGTTAATGCCCACCAGCACATCGAATACATCCAGACGCATATCCCGGATAATCTCGGAACGCTCCAGCGTATCCACATCGGAGTGCAGATAACGAACACGAATTCCCACTTCCCTCATATAATCCGTTAAATCTTCCGCCATGCGCTTCGTCAACGTCGTAATCAGAACTTTATTGTGATGTGCGGTCTCTTTCCGAACCTCCGCAATCAAATCGTCGATCTGTCCCTCTACCGGACGAACGTCGATTTTCGGATCAAGCAGTCCGGTCGGACGGATAATCTGCTCCGTCCGAAGCAGCTCATGCTCTTCTTCATAAGGTCCCGGCGTCGCAGAAACGAACATCATCTGATCGATCCGCTGTTCAAATTCTTCAAAATTCAGCGGTCGGTTATCCAGCGCAGACGGCAAACGGAAGCCATAATCTACAAGTGTCTGCTTCCGGGAACGGTCACCCGCATACATACCTCGAATCTGCGGGATTGTCATATGCGACTCATCGATAATAATCAAATAGTCATCTTTAAAAAAGTCCAGCAGCGTAAACGGAGGCGCGCCTTCCGGCATTCCATTTAAATGTCTGGAATAGTTCTCAATCCCCGAACAAAATCCGGTTTCCCGCAGCATTTCGATATCGAAATTCGTCCGTTCTGAAATACGCTGCGCCTCCAGGAGCTTATCTTCTCCTTTGAAAAAGCGGATTCTTCCCTCCAGCTCCTTTTCGATTTCATCGCATGCCTTATTAATCTGCTCCTGCGGCACAACATAATGGGACGCCGGAAAAATAATGACATGCTCCAGCGTGTTCTGCACCTGCCCATTTAACGGATCAACCCCCGTAATCCGATCGATTTCATCTCCGAAAAATTCTACCCGGATCAGAAATTCGCTTCCCTGCGCCGGATTGATCTCAATCACATCTCCACGCACACGAAAGCAACCGCGGTTTAAGTCCATATCATTGCGGTCATACTGGATCGCCACGAGCGCCCGCAGCACATCGTCTCGATCCTTCTGCATTCCCGGGCGCAAGGACACACTCATCCCCGAAAACTCATCCGGGGAACCCAGACCGAAAATACAGGAAACGCTGGCGACCACAACAACATCCCGCCGTTCCGAAAGGGACGCCGTAGCGGACAACCTCAGCTTATCGATTTCATCGTTGATCGCGGAATCCTTCGCAATATAAGTGTCCGTGGACGGGACATACGCTTCCGGCTGATAATAATCATAATACGATACAAAATATTCTACCGCGTTTTCTGGAAAAAATTCTTTAAATTCCCCGTATAGCTGTCCCGCCAGCGTCTTATTGTGTGCAATAACAAGCGTCGGTTTATTCAGCGCCGCAATCACATTCGCCATCGTAAATGTCTTGCCGGAGCCGGTAACGCCAAGCAGGGTTTCAAACTGATTGCCTTCCTGAAACCCCTTCACCAGCTCCGCAATCGCCTGCGGCTGGTCTCCGGTGGGCTGATATTCACTGTGTAGTTTGAAAATCTGCTGTTTTTCCTCTGCCATTCTTTCCTCCGCTCATTTCCTGTCACTTACCTTGCATTCTGCGCCCGTTATTCGTCAAACTGCAGGAACAGTCCGCTGTTTATCCCAGTATACCACATTCTTTAAAAAAAGTATAGAAACAAAAGAACATTTGTTCTGTTTTATTCTATTTTTGTCGATTCGAATTTTCCGGAAACCAGCCCTTTTTCACCCGTTCCTCCTGCTCATACAGCTCCTGAATGCTCCACAGAAACGTGCAGCCTAAAACACCCAGAAATACCGACGGCATTTCCCGTCCGGAGCATACAGAAAGTCCGAGGCAGATCACCCCTGCCGCAAGGAAAACCGGCCAGCACCGTTTCGTAAAATAGTATTCTGCCCAGATCACAATCGGATGAAAAATTCCGATGACCAGAAAACTGATTCCTGCTGTCAGGATACCCGAAAAGTTCATAGCTTCTTCCTCCCGCGCACAGCCTTTTTCCGACAATAGAATGCACGTTCTCAGAGCATTCTATTGTCTTGAATGAAATTACAGATTTGTAAATGGCATGCGTCAACTGTAGCATTTCTTTTACTATATGCATCCATCTTCATTCTCGCGCTATATCCCGTTTTTCTTTTATCAAAAATTTATGGCAGAAATTTTTGATCCGGGTTACAGATTTTCTTCTATCAAAAATGTACAGATTACAGATTTTTCTTCCGTCAAGAAACACTTGTAGAGCCTTGTCCCATCTGTTAAACTAATGAAAAAGGGATTTGGCGGCAAACGTCGGAATCCACAAAAATTTATTCAAAGGAGATTGCTTATGGAACTGCAAAGCGCACTTGAAAACCGGAAAAGTATCAGATCCTATCTTTCCAAAGACGTGGAACCGGAAAAGCTTACCGCATTGATTGAGGCTGCTTCTCTTGCTCCCTCCTGGAAAAATTCTCAGACTGCACGTTATTATGTCATTCACACTCCCGAGAAGCTGGAGCAGATTCGCGCTACCCTCCCGGAATTTAACCGTAAAAACTGTGAACAGGCTCCTGCCCTGATTATCACAACTGTTGTCCTGAACCGTTCCGGCTATGAACGAAACGGCGAGCCTACCAATGAACTCGGCAACGGCTGGGGTTTCTATGACTGCGGACTCGGCAGCATGGCTCTTCTGTTAAAAGCAACCGAGCTCGGTCTTTCCACCCTCGTGATGGGCATCCGTGACGCGGCAAAAATCAGAGAAATTCTGGAAATCCCTGAAAATGAAGCGGTCGTAAGCGTCATTTCCGTCGGCTACAGCGATGCTGATCCGGAACGTCCGGCGCGCAAACCGCTCGAGAAACTGGCACGTTTCTTCTAAATAATTTTTCAAAAAAAGGAGCGCAGTGACATATCCTCAAAAGCCTGACTTTTGAGAACGCATCGTCTTCCTGCCGCTCCTTTTTCTATTACGTTCCTTTTTCGATACTACTTGCTCAATTTATTTTTCAATCTTTCCACTGCCCAGGCATCTTTTGATTTCTCTTCCGATATCCTTCAATTCATCTGCCAGCGTTCCAAGCTCCAGCTGCAGCTTCTGATCGGCTTCCAGTTTTTCAAAATCTCTAACTTCTTCCTGGATAAACATAATCAGAAAACTGATCAGCAACCCAATACAGCAAATCCACACCGCGTGTACGCCGACTGCGTCCGTTACAATACCGCCCAGCGTCGCCCCAATAGCAAATACCAGAATAAAGGAATAATACTGAAGGCTTCTCTGCCGGATTTTTTTATCCTTCGTTTCCGTATAGGTGCACCACAGATCCGTCGCACTTCTTAAGTTTCCGATGCACATCGTCGTTGCCATTGCGTTTCCTCTAATTTTCCGGAAGCTGTCCACCTGCATTGCACAGGAAAAAGAAATCAGTGCATTTGCGGGAAGGCTCATTCCGGCCGGGAAAAATCCCGCTGCAAACAATACGACTATTTCCAATAGCAGTACCAGCTGTCTCCAATGGATTTTTTCGCTCTTTCCAAAGTGGAAATGGACCTTCTGCGCAACAAAAATACCCGCTGTAAAGGCTAAAATCGGCACCGCGTACCGAACTGCTCCGCTCCAATCCATCTGTGCAAGATGATTTCCCAGCAACACGATATTGCCGGTCTGCGCATTTGCAAATACCTTATCCCGACAAACGTAGGTGTACGCATCCTGAAATCCGCCACACAAACAAAGCAAAATTCCGACAACAAAAGATTCTGACATCTGACCATGATAGCTTCTTTTCATCTCGATAAACTCCTTTGTACCTTTCTGCTGCACCAAAGACAGGCTTCTCCGCCTGCGGCAAGTCATATGAGTAACATAATTCCATTTCACCGCAATATGATTCTTGCGTAGCGTTTTTTGTTGAATAGGAACTTCGTTTCTATACGACAAAATATACAACAAAAAAGGATTTCTGCAAAGCAGAAATCCTTAAGAGGCGCGAACCGGATTTGAACCGGTGATAAGGGTGTTGCAGACCCGTGCCTTACCACTTGGCTATCGCGCCATATTATTAAATGACTCCGACGGGAATCGAACCCGTGTTACCGCCGTGAAAGGGCGATGTCTTAACCGCTTGACCACGGAGCCTTATTTAAGCTCCCCCTGTTGGACTCGAACCAACGACACTGCGGTTAACAGCCGCATGCTCTACCGACTGAGCTAAGGAGGAATAGACCCTTCTCTTGGGTCCTACCTGAAAGTATTTGTCCAGTTCCCTGTTTCATACCTTCAAAACTGAACACTGAAATCCTCTTTTGTATCTTCTACATCCATT
>OJPM01000066.1_pt1 | contig 90583 bp, 80 predicted proteins | sample 1598471 | NCBI WGS metagenome assembly OJPM01 (sample SAMN03922484, study PRJEB24848) | human gut metagenome | isolation source: stool sample | host: Homo sapiens | place: Germany | collected 2011-05 | reverse complement strand
TCGTGCCCAAGATAGTTAGCTGGAAACGGCTTGTGAAAATAGGTAGTCGCCGACTCATAGTTGTCAGGATGAAGAAACCGCATCTTGACAATATGCACCTCTAGCTCAGTTGGTAGAGCAACTGACTCTTAATCAGTGGGCCCAGGGTTCGAGTCCCTGGAGGTGCACCACAATAACAAAATCCGAACTTTTTTCCAATAGAAGAAGGGTTCGGATTTTTTGTGTTCTTCGGAAAACAGAACGAATCCCTTGCTTCCATCGAAAAACGTCCTAGACCTTATCATAAGAAAGCACGACAGACCACGGTAAGAGTGCCGTAAGGCAGAAAGGACACGAGTATGAAGTACGATGAAAGCGTTTGCAAGTTCAACATGGATACCGGCTGCGTGGAACTGCTGCTCCGGGAGGGGAGAATGATTTCTATCGACTGCACCGGGGTCGAGGATGCACTGGATGTGACCATGGCGCAGCAGACGGAACTGGACTACCTTATCTACAATGACCCACTGGGCTATGCGGACTTGATTCTGAACGGTGACCCGAAGGAATATTTGAAGAATGTGTCCGGTAGTCGTACACTAGAAGATTAAAAAGTAATTGTCTGTCGAACGAAAATATTCGGCAGACAATTTTTTTCATAGATTTAGAAGTACTGTCAGTTCCAACCATACAAAAACTTTGGGTTCAGCAGATGGATCTTTGCACCGGAAAAATCAAGGATCCTCTCATCGCGCATCCGGCACAGCTCGCGGGAAAGAGCACTGCGGTCCACACAGAGGAAATCCGCCAGTTCTGTCCGGGTGTAGGGCAGACTGTAACAGCCTTTTTCATCGGGTGTCAAGGTTTGAAGATAAATCTTCAGACGATCTCGAAGCCGTTTTTGTGCTAAAATACGCACTTTGGTGTTAAAAAAGAGAAGCTGCTGCGCCATATCCTGCATAAGATTTGCTGTGACCTGCATCCGGCAGGGACAGGTCAGCGTCTTCTGTGACATCAATGCGCTGAAATCCAGCAGCATTATGGTACAGTCCGAACTGGCACGCAGACAGACCGGACTTGTCGTCCAGCCAGTACAGGCCAGTTCTGCACCAAATACTTCTCCGGGACAAAAACGGCAGATGCTGATTTGATTGCCATTTTCATCATACAAAAATTCTTCTATCGTGCCATCCAGCAGAACACCCGTATTGTGGCTCTGCTCACCCAGCTCGACGATGTGCGCACCACGAGGATATTCACGGACAGTCGCATTCAAGCAACGAAGGACTTCCTTATATTTTCGCGGCTGGATGCCGTTGAACATGCCGCATTGCTGTAAAATTGAATAATATTGCTCCATCTTAAAATTTGCTTTGCCGTTGCCATAACAACGGACACTCCGAGGTAGTTGTGTTAAACTCTTGGTTAGAGATGCCTAATTAAAAGGCATCATTATTATACGGTATAAAGTTTGAAATGTCAAACCCTATAACTTGCAGGGTTTGTCTTGAAGGAGTGACACAATGCTTTCGTTGGGTATGGATATCGGCACTTCGACGGTCAAGTTGGTGCTGCTGCGGGATGGTGCAATGGCAAAGCAGTGGATGGCGGTGCATCACGGCAGGCCGTTCGCCTGCCTGAAAAAGGGACTTTCTGCATTGGAACTGGATGCAGACACACCGTTTTCACTCTGTGTGACCGGAAGCAACACGGAGGCTCTGCTGGAACAGGCTCCCGATATTCCCTCTTTTGGGGATATCCCGGCTGTCGTCGAGGGTGTGCGCCAGATTGTTCCGCAGGCTGGTTCGGTCATTGAAATTGGCAGTCAGGGCGCGCGATTCATCACGGACTTGCAGAGCCGCGCACCGCAGTTCGCAGTCAACGAACACTGCGCGGGCGGCACGGGTTCGTTCTTTGAAGATCAGATGTCCCGCGTAGGTTGCAAACTAGAAGATTACTCTTCGCTGGTCGAGCAGGCACAGAGTGTCCCCCGCCTTTCCGGTCGGTGTGCCGTCTTTGCCAAGACTGACATCATCCACCGTCAACAGGAAGGAGCTGCTACGCCGGATATTCTTCTGGGTCTGTGCCATGCGATGATCCGCAACTACAAAGCTACCATCGTGCGTCGGCTTCCCGTCTGCAAGCCGGTAGTGTTCTGTGGCGGCGTGACCTGCAACACCGGCGTCATCCGGGCTATTCGGGAAGTGTTCGGCCTGACCGAAGAAGAACTCATCGTTCCGGAGTTTGCCCGATATGAAGCGGCTCTTGGTGCTGCACTCAAAGCATCCGGCTCGTTCACGTTACGTCAACTGAATGATTCTCTGGACCGTACACGAACAACACACCACACGGTCGGAACATTGCCCAAACTGGAACTGCGCCCCGGCACGAGCCTTGCGGAGCCAAACGCTACCAAGATCATTCCAGAAGGTGGCTGCGCATTGGGCATCGACATCGGTTCCACCAGTACCGACCTTGTTCTGGTCGGTGCTGACGGTGAACTGGTAGACTTTCAATATCTGCGCACCGCAGGTGACCCGGAAGGAGCTGTCCGCAAAGGCCTTGCAAGTATTCGTCAGCGGTTTGGTGATATCCGGTTCACCGCAGTCGGTGTGACCGGTTCAGGACGAGAGCGCGTCGGCAAACGCATCGGAGCAGATGCTGTCCGGGATGAGATCACTGCGCAAGCCAAGGGAGCTGCTCATTGGGTGCCGGAAGTCGATACCGTGTTTGAGATCGGCGGACAGGATAGCAAATACATCAGCATCCAGAACGGTGAAGTTGTGGATTTTCAGATGAACAAGATCTGCGCTGCCGGTACCGGTTCTTTTGTGGAAGAACAAGCTGCCCGTATGGGCATCCCACTGGCGGAATTTGGCCCATTAGCCTTATCCTCTGAACATCCGGCATCCTTGGGAGAACGGTGCACGGTGTTTATCGAAACGGCCATTGCGTCCGCTTCCGCTGAAGGTATTTCACGGGCGGATATTGCCGCAGGCCTTTGTCACTCCATCGTACAGAACTATCTGCATAAAGTTGTTGGTTCTAAACCTGTGGGGCAGCACATCGTTTTGCAGGGCGGTGTCGATTATAACCCCGGCATTGTGGCGGCTTTTCAGGCGGCCTATGGCAGCCGGGTCCGGGTCAGCCCGGTGTTCTCCATCAGCGGCGCATACGGCGCGGCTCTGCTGGCACAGGAAGCCGTAGGCGATGCGCCCAGTCAGTTCGTCGGGTTTGACAGCCCGGCACAGGCCGCAGACGACAGCCGCAGTGCGGAAATCCAGAAGAACATTGACTTCTACAAGCAGGCAGACAAACTGCTTTTGGAGGGTTACACCGGCAAACGTGACCCACGTAAAAAGACCGTAGGTGTGCCTTTTGCGTTGATGATCCACAAGTTCTTCCCTATGGCCAATGCATTCTTTACTTCGCTGGGGTTCAACGTAGTCCTGACCGACCCGACCAGTGAGGAAACCATCCGGCTTTCCCAGCAGCTGGCACAGAGCGAGACCTGCTACCCGGTCAAACTTATTTACGGCCATATGCAGCAGCTCATCGACCAAAAAGTAGATTATATCTTCCTGCCCACCATCCACACGATGAAGCACGAAAAGAGCCGTGTGAAACACAACTACGGCTGCGTCTATATGCAGACGGCAGCCGCATCCATTGCCAAAGCTCTGGACATTGAGAGCAAGGGCATCACTCTGCTCAGTCCGGTATTCGATCTCGATTTTGGGCAGGAAGCTATGGCATCTGCAATGCTGGGACTGAGCAAGATTTTAGGAATCCCGAAACCGTTTTGTGCCAAAGCTCTGCTCAGTGGTGCCATGGCGGTGCGCCGCCATACCGCCGCCGTGGAAAAACAGGGCAAAGCTCTGCTGGCGACCCTGAGACCGGACGATAAAGCGTTGGTGCTCATCACCCGCAACTACGGCGTTTCCGACCCCATCCTGAACATGGGCATCCCGGAACTGCTGTTGGAACGCGGCTATAAAGTCATCACGCTGAGCCATCTGCCCGGTCATGCGCTGGACATCTCCGATGAATACGATAATCTTTATTATCCGTTCGGGCAGCATATCCTGTCCGGAGCAAAGCTGATCGCTCACCACCCGAACCTCTACGCTGTCTATCTGACCAACCACGGCTGCGGCCCGGACACCATGCTCTCACACCTGTTCAAGCAGGAGATGGGCGATAAACCCTACCTGCAAATCGAAGTGGATGAGCATTTTTCCAATGTGGGTGTCATCACTCGCATTGAAGCGTTCCTGAACAGCCTGCAGCACCGCCCGGCGGTGGCTCTGCCGACAGATTTCAACATCGAGCAGGTCGATATTCGCCCCTGTCGTCTGGCACAGACACCATCCCCCAATGTGCCACTCTATCTTCCGGCGATGGGTGCTTATACGCCCTATCTGGCCGCATATTTCAAACAGCAAGGGGCAGACCCCTACGAGCTGCCGCACCTGACGGACGATATTCTGAGCCTTGGCCGAGCGGAGACGAGTGCAAAAGAATACCTGCCTTTCCCGGCACTGCTGGGCAGTATCCTTGCTGAGCGTAAAAACGACCACGCACATGCGCAGTTCCTGATTCCGCAGACGCAGGGAGCGGAAGCAGACGGTCAATACGCCCGTGTCATCCGTGCTGTGTTGGACCGCAGAAAAGAGCAGAATGCTCAACTTATCAGCCCAATGCTGGAAACACTGCCCGAAATGGCGCAGAACTGTGACGCACTCTTCCGCGCACTGTTGGCGGGAGATATCCTCTATGCTGCTCCGGCAGATAAACGTGCAGACATTTCGGCACAGTGGGATGCTCTGCCTGGCTGGGAGCAGCTGCACACAGCGGCGAGAGAGAGCGGAGCACTTCTCACCAAAGGCCGCCGCATTGCCGCTGTTGGTACGCCGCTCTGCCTGACAGAACTGGACAGCGGCGTACTTGCCGCGCTGGAAGCCGAAGGCGAACAGGTGCTTCGCGCCCCGCTCAGCGAGGCACTCTGGTTTCTGTGGAAAGACAATTTGGATGAAAACAAACCATCGGCTGGTTGGCTTGACCAGATGCAGAGGCAGATGCAGACCCTTGGGAATGAACTTGGAGCGCACAGTGCCTTTGCGGAAGACGCTGAAACACTGTTCCTCATTGCGGACTCTGCCTTGCCGAATTTTTCAGGCGGGAACGGTCGATATCGGTACGCCAAGGCCGTGGAGCTTTCTGGCCGTACCAATGCAGTGCTGACCCTTGCACCCCGGTATGAAAATACCGCTATGATTCTGGATATGCGCGGCCTGCACGATGCCTGCAGTGCCCCACTGTTCCAGCTTTCCCTTAATAATGACTGGGATGAAACTGCATGGAGCCGCTTGCGTTCGTTCCTCTACTACTGCTGAATCCGGCAGACGCAAAGAACCCGTCCGGTACGTCCGGACGGGTTCTTTGCGTCAGTTGTGATGAGAAAATCGCTTATTCGATGACCAGCAGCAGGCTCATCTTGAACTTGCCCTGTGCGGTAACGCTGTGCAGGCCGTTCTTATCGAAGCGGAAGCTCTCGCCTGCGTTCAGCTCGTGATCCTTGCCCTCATAGCCAATAATGGCCTTGCCTTCGAGGGCGGTCAGGATGGCATTGCCGGGAGCGCGGTGCGGAGTCAGGCCGGTGCCCTCGTCAAAGGCCATCAGGACAAATTTCATGTTGTCGGCGTGGACGAGGTCGAGGTTTGCAATGCTGCCGTCCTCGTAAGAAATGAGATTTTTCAGTTCGGTGGGCTGGCCTGCTTTGAGAATGTTGTTCATGGTAAAATTCTCCTTTTTCAAAATGATTTCGGTATAGATCATTCCACTGTCGGTTTTTGTGCCGCACAGTGTTTTCGGCGGTACATACAGCACTTCTCCGGGTTTGACAGACACTTCCTGCCCATCGACTCCCAGAAGAAACTTGCCGTTTCCCTCACCACCCAGATAAAGAGTGGTGCAGTCATAGTATTCCGGGGTAATAGAAGTGCCTGCGCCCAAGGAAAACCATGTTATCGGCACTCCATAGCCCAGTCCGGAAGGTCGGGAAACGGTCATAGCATCCCGGATCGGGCGAACCTGGGAAAGTGTAAAAGGGACATTGTTCATACAGCAGTTTCCTCCCGCAGAGCAACCGGAACGATGCTGCGCACCGACCGCCCATGATAATGCAGTTCATCCACCAGCACCTGAACATCAAAAGAATACGAGATGTTCTCCTCGTTCAAGATCTCCGCAGCTGGACCGTAGAAAAATTCGCCTTTGCGGTTCAGCATCAGGGCTTCGTCCGCTACGCTCATAGCATTGGTGGGATAGTGGGTATTCATGATGGCACTGATGCCGGATTCATGCGCCAGCCGCTCCACCATATTCAGTACTAAGATCTGATTGTGGAAATCCAGACCGGTTTCCGGCTCGTCCAGAATGATGAGCTTCGGCTCGTTGATGAGGGCACGGGCAATGAGCACCATTTGTAGTTCACCGCCGCTCATCCGGTTGCAGTCCTTGTTGGCAAGACGGGTGATCCCAACTCGTTCCATCATGGCTTCGGCCATTTCCAGTTCCTCTTCACCGGGCTGCTGGAACATGCCCAGATGGGCGCTGCGACCCAGCAGGACCATCTCCAGCCCAGTATAGGAGAAGGTAAACCCGTGGGACTGCGGGATGTAGGAAATGGTGCTCCACACTTCCTTCGGCTTCAGGGTGTGGATATCCTTATCATAGAGCAGGGTCTTGCCGCTGTGCCACGGCAGCAGACCGATCATACATTTGAGCAAAGTGGTCTTGCCGATGCCGTTTGGTCCAAGAATTGCAAGGATGTGTCCTTCTTCCAGACGCAAATTGATATTTTCGAGAATCACAGGCTGCTTCGGGTAGCCGAAGCAACCGTTCTGCACTTCCAAGATCATTGCAGGTTGCTCCTTGTTTTATTCAGCAGAGAAATAAATGCCGGCGCACCGATGATAGCGGTGAGGATGGAAAGAGGCAGCTCGATAATGCTGATGCTGCGGGACAGGGTATCGATCAGGATCATAAAGCTGGCTCCCAGACTGAGACTAAGGGGCACCACATAACGGTTGTTGCTTCCTACCAGCATCCGGGCGCAGTGTGGGATCAGCAGCCCAATCCAGCCCACCTGTCCGCACATAGATACCGCCGAGGCGGTAATCAGCGTGGAAGCCAGAATGAACAGCATCCGGGTCTGTTTGATGTTGATGCCGCTGGCGCGGGCTTCGTCATCGCTCAGGGAGAGGATATTCAACCGCCAGCGCAGCAGGTAAATGACAGCGATACCTACAAGGATGAGCGGGCAGCCGATGAGGATCTTCTGGTAGCTGGCACTGGTAAAACTGCCCATCAGCCAGTAGGTGATCTCCGGCAGCTTGTCCTGCGGATCAGCCGTATACTTGAGCAGCGATCCGACCGCATTGAACAGCGAGGAGGCAATGGTTCCGGCCAGAACCAGATAGACCATGGAACGGCCATCGTTCTTGCCTGCAATTTTCAGGGTAAAGCAGACGGACGCAAGGCCGAACACCAGCGCAATGAGCTGTGTTTCCAGAATGCTGCACGACAGAATGATGGCCAGAATTGCGCCCACACAGGTGCCGCTGGTCACGCCCAGAATGTCCGGCGTGGCAAGCGGATTAGAAAACAGGGACTGAAAGGTGTTGCCCGCACAGGTCAACCCTGCACCCACGATGATGGCCATGAGGATGCGCGGCAGACGCAGGTTGATGACGATGGAATAGTTCTGCACATTGGCCGCGCTGCCGCCGGTCAGAGCTGTGCGCAGAGCGGCCAGCACTTCCCCGACCGGGACATTCATGCGTCCGAAGCACAGGCAGATTACTGAGGTGGTCAACGGCAGTGCCAGCATCAGCAGGATAGCCAGCGGGGTAAAGCGGCCTTTTTTTATCCAGATGGTATCTTTCATCAGTACAGCAGCATTTCCTCCAACTCGTCATCTGTCACATCGTAGCCGTACCATGTCTTGTAATATTCCTTGATGGTATCGCCCAGCGGATAATCGGCAAAAGCATCAGGGTAGGTGTTGCAGGCCAGCCATGCCAGCACCAGCGGAGCATCCGGATTCGGGGTGAACCAGTTCCACATACCGAGGGTCGTATTGTAGACACGGCCATTCTGTACTGCGGTCAGAGTGGAGAAATCAGCACCGTCCACATTCCCGCTCAGCACGTCCTCGGTGCGCAGGGGCTGCAGGCCGGGACCATCCAAGAAAAGAACATCGGGATCCCAGCTATAAATCTGCTCCATGCTGGCCTGTGCAAAGCCAGTGGCTTCCAGTGCCTTGTCCGTTACGCCCAGACGCTTCATCCAGTAGGTGCCAAAGGTGCCCTGACCGGATACCTGCGGCACACCGTCTGCATACTTCCACAGAATCAGCGCACTGGGGCGATCTGTTTGAGGAATTTCCGCAATACGGGCTTCCACATCGGTCACGATCTCGTCACCGGCAGCCACAAAGGCCTCGGTCTTGCCCGGTTCGCCAAAGATATCCTCCAGCAGTTTCAGCCACTCCTCATAGCGCTCCAGCGGGTCAGCCTCGGTGGAAGCACCCACGGTGGCAAAGCCGATCGAGGGAATACCGCTGGCCTTCAGGATCTCTGCATGGGAGGAATTGCCTGCATTGTACAGGATGACATCCGGGTTCAGCTTCATGATCTCCTCAATGTTGAGGTCGCTCTGCGCATAGACTGTGTCGCTGGATTCCATCAGCTCCGGGGCGATATTCTTCAATACAGTGTCAGAAATGACCGACTTGAAGGAGCCGCAGTAGCCAACGATATAGGGGGCACTGCCCTCAAAATAGGCCATGTAGGTGGACAGGATGGGGATCTGGTCGATGACCACACGAGTGACCTTGTTGGGGACTTCGACCTCATTGCCGCCGTGGTCTACGACGGTATGGGTACCGGTCTCATCCATAGATGCGGCAGAGAAAGTTGCTTCGCTGGATACAGCGGAAGAAGCCACAGAAGAAGCCGTGCTGCTGGAAGAAGAACCGCAGGCGGCCAGAACACCGGCTGCACTTACAGCAGCCATGGCAGTGATAAACGAACGACGAGAAATTTTTTTCATGGAAAACTCCTTTGATAAATCAATGGTTCTTTGGTTGTGACAGTTAGTTAGCAATAACCAACCGCAGAGCATTTTATCAAATTCACTTTCCTTTGTCGGTTGCTATGGCAACAACAGCGCAAATTTATGTGATGGTAAAAATAGACACAAAAACAGGGTGCGCCCCTGAATAGGACGCACCCTGCCATCGCAATTCACGATTTGATTCGTTGATAACAACCGTGAATTGCATATCGCAAACAGGTCGTTGAGAATTGCGCTGCTTGTAAAACTTGCGATTAAATCCACATACAACAACAATATGTACAACAGGGCGTTCCCCAACGGGAACTTCCTGTTTTTCGTTGTTTGCATGATGAGCCTGCTCTGCCTGCCATAGGCAAGTTCGCGTTAGTGTTTGTGCATTAAAGACGCAGGCTGCTATAAAACGGCAAGGTCGCCTGCTGCCAAGTGACCTTGCCGTTTTGTACTGTATTTTGCTAAATCAGGCAGTTGCCCGCGACTTTACAACGCTACGCTGACCGGCAGAACATACACGCCATCGGCGGTGTAATAGGTGATCTGGGTGACGGTCTTGCCGATGATGCGTCCGTATTGAAGCCCAGCTCGGTGCCGCGCCAGATATTGGTCACATGATGCAGGCCATACTCGCTGCCATCGGCGGTGGTCAGCTCCACAGTAACACCCTCCACGGTAGTCTCGGTGGCGTGGACTTTGCCAAACTCTCACTTGCCGCTCAGCAGATTGTACCATGCGGTAATGTAGTAGGCAGGGGTCTCGCCGAGCTTGTAGTACCGCAAAGCCCTTGACCTTTTTGCCGGTGCCATGCTGTATGTGGTGGTGGAGGAACTGATCCCGGAAATGTCGCAGGGGCAGCACTCCAACGTCGGCACGGTGTTTTTCGCGGTGGGCTTCAGCGTGATGATGGTGCTGGATGTGGCACTGGGGTGACGGTTGGGGGTTCCCGAAAGCGAAATCTCTTTCGGAATCTCCGAAAATGCCGAAACTTCTTGACAGAGTAGACGGCAGGGCGTATTATTTTGGCAGAAGGACCGCTGAGAAGCGGCTTTTTATAGAATGAAAAGTTAGCTTTACCTAACTCAAAACTCTGCCCTATACGAAGAAATATATCTCTTCTATTTACAGGTGGAAAATAAATAGAGAAGGAGCGTATCAGGATGAAGATCTACCATTTTGGTGCAGAGGATGCCCCGGTGCTGTTGCTGCTGCCGGGCACCTGTTGCCATTGGAAAAGCAATTTCGGTGCCGTGATCCCGCTTCTGGCTGACAGCTTCCGGGTGCTGTGCGTCAGCTACGATGGCTTTGATGAGACTGAACAGACCGAATTTCCCACCATGCTGGAGGAGACCGAAAAGATCGAGGCCTACCTCAAGACCCACTGCGGCGGTCACATCCGGGCGGCCTACGGCTGCTCTCTGGGCGGCTCGTTTGTGGGGCTGCTGGCGGCACGGCAGAACATCCACATGGACTGTGGCATTCTGGGCAGCTCCGATCTGGATCAGGCATCGCTGCTGGCGGCAAGATTGCAGACTGATTTTCTGCTGCCATTGATCTACCCTGTGGTACGGGACGGAAAGCTTAAGGCAAAATTTCTCCAAAAGCGTCTGGATAAGCGTGCCAGAGAGTCGGGGGATTATGTCAAGGCCTTTCTGAAAATGTTCGGTGAGGCCCGCCCTTATGTGACCATGCAGAGCTGTAAAAATCAGTTCTATTCCGATCTTATCACTCCGCTGCCGGATAAGATCCATGTGCCCGGTACCGAGATCCATATTTTTTACGCCCTGAAAATGGGCGCAAAATATCGTGCCCGGTATCAGCAGCATTTTGCACATCCTGTTCTCCATGAGCAGAACTTGCAGCACGAGGAATTGCTGGCCTGTCACCCGGAGCAGTGGGCGCATCTGGTAAAAAGCATTGCATTGTGAACGGTAAAACGTATCTGGAGCAAGCAGGATTTTGTAAGATCCAGAACCACAAAAATAAAAAGGGCTGGCTGTGCATCACAGCACAGAAATGAGGTGCGATCATGTCGAAAAAGGCAACGGAATTTCAAAGAAAAGCAATGAGCTGGATGTACCGGGGCAAGGAAATCTTCAAGCCTTTGAACACCGGCTGGATCGACGAGAATGTTGCCTGCGTGCGCGAATGGGTGGCGAACATCTTCTTCTACCGCAAAGGCGATACGACTGTTATGGTCGATGCGGGATATAACTACGACCGCCTTGCCGAAAAAATGAGCTGGCTTGGGATTGATCCGAAGTCGATACACCATATCCTTATCACCCATCAGGACACCGACCATGTGGGTGCGGTGGAAGCAGACAGTCCGGGGCTGTTCCGGAATGCGAAGCTGTACATCGGCGAGATCGAGAACCGGTACCTCACCGGCGAGGTGCGGCGAAAAGTCATCTATCATCTCTATAAATTGCCGCAGGTGACGATCAACAATGAAAAAGTGCTGCTGCACGATGGTGAGGTCATCGACATCGACGGGATCAGGATCGAGTGTTTTCTCGTTCCCGGTCATACATGGGGGCACATGGTATACCTTGTGGACGGGAAATATCTCTTTACCGGCGATACCATCTGGTTCGGCGCGGACGGTGGATACAGCTTTATTTCCGCATTGGCAGAGGACAACAAGCTGGCGGTGAAGTCCTTGGCATTGCTGGAGAAAAAGCTGAAAAAACGTGGGCTGCATCCGCTGTTCATTACCGGTCACACCGGCTGGACGGACAACATGGAGTTTGCCTTTGCGCACAGAAATGAGTTGTGCTCACCGTTCAAGAAAAAAGTCCACGACCCCAATGCGCTTTACGATGCCTATGATGAATCGGACGACACCGAAGAAAATGCAAAGAGCGGTTTTCTGAAAGGCGTGGGAAGATGAAGGACAGCGAATTACAAATTGACCGTAGCTGCCATGTGCTGTATTCCACGCCCTGCAAAAAAGAAATTTTGGCGAAAATCGCTCTGCACTATCCGGGGGCGGAGCGCGAAGTGATATGGGAGCAGGTGCAGCTGAAATACGCAGAGCTTCTTTCCGACTGGCGCACCGATTTGGGCGGCAGGAAGAATTTTCACAACGGCATGGGCGGAACCTACGACTGCATCGCCATCATGTGCTTTTACGATGTGTGCCGGGATGTGGTCACATTCCGTGAAATTGAAGAGATCGAAGAAAATCTGATCCTGCCGTCCTTCCGGAAGCTGCGCTTCGTTGACATCAACAAGCCGTTTTGGAGGAAGCTGATGTACAAGGCGTTTGTTCGTGCGAAAAGTGGCTGCGACAAATGGCACGATTACGAGATGTCGGTTGCGCCTTATGAAACCGGAAAGCCTATTTATTATGAATTTACATCGTGTCCGGCGGCGGAATTTGCCAAGCGGTTCGGATTTACGGACATTATGCCCGCCCTGTGCAATGTGGATTTTGCAGCGATGGAACTGCTCCATGCCAAGCTCGTGCGGACGACCACCTGCGTGGACGGCTGCCGATGCGACTATACCATCTGCGGCGATCAAGACCCGTATGCAAAGGAACATCCCGAATACCGGGATGAAAACGGATACAGGAAGAATAAGTAATGCTTTTACAGGTGATTCTGGAAGGTCTTGGGCTGGGAATCCTGTTGGTTCTCGTCTGTGCCGTGGGCATCTGCAAAGGGGCTGTTGGGATGGTGCATCTCTACAGCCCGGCGGTGCAGCAGCGGTGCGTGAAGCTGGGACTTACAACACACGAGAAAATCAAGCGCAATTCTCTACTTTTCAAAGCCGTCTGCATTCCCGGCTATATCAGCTATGTGCTGGTCTGTGTCTATGGGATAAACGGTGCGCGCAGCTTTGCGGCGGGCTTCTGGCAGCTGCTTGTCATCTTGTCCGTTATGAATCTCATGGACCGCTTTTTGATCGATGGCTACTGGGTGGGGCACACGAACGCATGGACGATTCCCGGAACAGAGGATCTGAAGCCCTACATCACCGCAAAAGACAAACAGAAAAAATGGCTTTTCGGTACGGTAGGTATGGCAGCCATAGCGGCGGCGCTGGCGGCAATGATGACAGTACAGTGATCGGAAAGATCCTTCTGTCAGCGGCTTTTTCCGGTTTCTTGCAAGGGTCGGGGACAACAGGATAAAAATGCAGATCGTGAGGATCGGATTTGGAGGGAGAGCATGAAACACCTGCACTTTGATGTGGAACTCAATGGCTTTTACGGTGCGTATTGGGCGTGTGCCGGCGGTTCAGACTGTGCGGTCATCACGATGATCGGGGATGATCCAGAGGATCGGCTTGCGCGCTCGGCAGTGAAATGGCTTTGCGGGTGCGGTGTAAATGTGCTCACAATGTCGCCCGCGAAAAAAGATTACGGACATCATAATTACCCGCTTGAGCGTGTGGAGACGGCAATTTCATGGCTGAAAGCTAACGGTAACAGAAAGATCGGCATTGCCGGTGCATCGACCACCGGAACGCTTGCGCTGACAGCGGCTGCCATGTTCCCGGATATCACCCTGACCATTGCCATGACACCCAGCGACTTTGTGTGGCAGGGCTTTCTGCAGGGCAAAAGGGACGGCTGCAAGGAGTGGCCGGTCGAGGGTGAATCACTGTTCTCCTACCGAGGCAAGCCGCTGCCCTATATGCCGTTTTGCTATCAGCATCCTGACTATTGGCATTGCATCGCCGCCGAGAGCAAACGCGTCGGCGATATGGTAAACTCCCGCAAACTGTTTGACGATTCCGAGACAGCTCATCCAATCGAGCCGGAAGAATACATTCCCGTTGAAAACATCCGGGGAAAGCTGCTGCTGATCGGCGCGGAGGACGATGCGCTGTGGGACACCGCAAAGTATATCCGCCGGATGGAAAAGCGCCTTGCCGAAAAACCGCATGAATGCGAGATTGAGACGATGGTTTATGCCCACGGCACCCACTTCGTTTTCCCGGAGGGGATGCTGAAAATCATGCTGCCGGTTGGCTCCGGTCTATTTGTGAAGTTCGCGTTTCAGGCAGCAAAAAAATATCCGAAGGAATGCCGCCAGACCCGGATAGACATCGAGAAACGGATGTGCCGGGTGTTAGCGGAATGGAAAGGAGCAAAGTGAGATGCGTTGGACGGGGATGCCCATGGCCATGTGGGTGGTGTTTGCCAGATCGTTTCAGACGCAGCTGACGGCGGTACTGGGCTATGATGCAGTCACCGCAAGAGCCATTACGAAAAAGGCAAAGCCGCAATACCGGCAGATCATTCGCAGGCTGCCGGAGTTTGAAAAAGCGGACCGCTTCAAGATGAACATCGTCAACTGCGCAATGCTCGGCGCGTTCATCCTCTCCATGCCACAACGTCCGGAGGTGGACAGGCTGACGGATTACTATGCAAGATCCATGATGACAAAGCCCATGCAGTGGTTCTGCCGCAAAAGCGGAAAAAGCAAGTTTACCCCAAAGGATATTGCCGCTATGAAAGCCACTGCCGCCCTGAAAGCCGCCGACCGCAACCCCTATTCGTGGAACATGGACTTTTACGAGTATCCCGACGGCAGCGGTTATGAGGGGCGCTTTACGAAATGCGGTATCTGTGTGCTGATGAAGGAGCTGGGTCTGTACGGCCTGACCCCCGCCCTGTGCCATCTGGACTACACCATGAGCGAAGCAGGCGGTGTGACAAATTTTGTGCGGCAGTATACCCTTGCTTCCGGCGGACCCTACTGCGACTGCGGGTACAAAAAGAAAGGGTAACGGACGATGAAGAGGAAGGAAACCTATCTCTCCCGTGATTTCCGGGAGACTGCGGCACTGCGCTTTCCCGCGCAGGCAAAGGAACTGAACACCGCTTTCGATATGCGCCTGAGTGCGCTGCTGGCTGAAAATGCAGATGCAAGCAAGGAAAAGCAATACCACCTCAAGCGGCAGATCTTGCCGGGCATTTCGGCCTACGAGACCTTGCAGCGGGTCATGCCGAAAGAGGAGGCACTGCAAACCGTTCACGGCTATGTGGAGCGCTTGGCGAGAACGAGCCACAAACAGCTTGCCGCCCTGCTGCACATACCGGGGCTTTACCGCCTTGTTCCCGGCGTTTTTGTCAAATCCACCCGGAGTATTTTCGGCCCGGCGGCGGGCTTTGCCCCAAAAGAATTGCAGGCCGGTAACGGCGTCTGGCGTGTGGATATGATGAAGTGTCCCTATCACGACACCTGCACAGAATACGGCTGCCCGGAGCTGTGCCGCTGCTTTTGCGACAGTGATGACATCAGCTATACCGGGCTGCATCCGAAGCTGATCTGGGAGAGAAGCATGACGCTGGGGCGCGGAAATGACCGCTGCGATTTCTGCATGAAGGTCAGATAATAGCGGGGAGGCATATTGGCATGGAGATCAAATGATTCGGTACATGGTATTTCTGGCATACTTTCTTGTTTTGTATGAACCACGATGGAAGACGAAGAAAATGGGAGCATATGCCCGATTCGCACGCAGACTGAGAGGAGAAAAACAATGATCGTACTGCAACTGCTGCTTTATTGTCTGCTGTTTACCGCAATGGTAAAAATCGCTGTGATCGGCGGTGCTGTCAATGGACTGTACTTTTATCCCAAGGAGGTGCAGGATCGCGCCATCGAACTGGGACTGATCGACCGCAATACGATGAACCGGAAACAAAAATGCTTTATGATACCGTTCTTTGTCGTGATGCTTGCTGCTCTTGTGCTGATCATCGGTTTGTGGAACGGGGCTTCCTCCTTTGGTGAGGCCTATTGGCAGGCGCTGCTGTTTCTTGAGGTTATGAATATCTATGACGGCGTTGTAATCGACAAGCTATGGGTCGGGCACAGCCAGTTTTGGGTGCTGCCAGGGCTTGAAGATGCGCCGTTCGTGCAGACCTGGAGGCAGGTGCTGAAAAAGCGAAGTATACTGGCGCTGATCTGGGTTGCGGGAGCGGCAATTGTCGGCGGTATTGTCCATTTGATTTTCTAAGAAGTTGGAAATTGCCCAAATGAAAAGCAGAATCATGAACTGCAATCGGAGGCAAAAAAGATGAAGACGGAGAAACCGAAAAAGCTGATTCGATGGTACATTCTCGGTGCGATCGGAGCAGTGCTGACGATCCTGGCGGCAGGCATCGTGGTGCCCGCCTTGCCCTATCTGCTCAGCTTTGCCGCCGGAGCCATGCTGTATGTGGTGGTGGAGGAGCTGATCCCGGAAATGTCGCAGGGGCAGCACTCTAACGTCGGCACGGTGTTTTTTGCGGTAGGCTTCAGCGTGATGATGGTACTGGATGTGGCACTGGGATAGCGCATGGTTGAGAAAATTGCGATGCAAGGGGCGAAGAAAGGAAAAACATGAAAGACAGGGATCTGCCAGTTGACCACAGCTGCCATTCCAAACCCTGCAAAAGACGGATTGTGGAGATCGGATTGAATAAACAGTATGATTGATATCATTTTTCATGACAAAACGGGGGTCACTCCCTATAATCCCGGACAAACAGGCGGCTTTGAAAATGCGGCTGGAAGTGGAGAAATTCACTATTACCGGCTGTTTGATGGCGTGGGGATCATGCTGCTGCGGCTGGAGATGGAGACCTATACGGAAATCCGCACGCAGATCGGTATGATAGAGATCAATTTCTGCATCAATGGCCGTTTTGAAACCAGCTTTTCCATGCGTGATAGCGTTCTGCTAAAGCCGGGGGATATGGCCGTCAGCTGCTACGACGGCGTTCACGGCAGCAGTTCGGAATCCAGCTTTCCGCTGGGCTACTACGAGGGGATCTGTTTGGAGGTAAACCCGGAGGTGGCCAGCGGTTGGATCGCGCAGCATGCCCCAGTGTTTCATGTGGACTTTTCGGCACTGAAACAAAACCATCTTGAAAGCAAATGGTATATGGTAGGTTCCGCAGGGTCGCGCTGCGAGCATGTGTTCCGGGAACTTTATGAAAGCGCATTCTACGCGGAGCGCACCTATTTACAGCTAAAGGCGCTGGAATTGCTCATGCTCCTGGAGCGTATTCCGCAGGAAGCCGGAGCGGATGCCTATTTTTCCTCTGAACAGACCGAGTTGGCACACCATCTGCGGGATCATCTGCTGACCAATCGGGAGGGGTATGTATCCCTTGCCCAATTGGCCGCAGAGCATGAGATGTCGGTGTCCCATCTGCAAAAGCTGTTCAAGCAGGTCTATGGCGTGCCAGTTTACCGATATATCAAAGAATATCGTTTGGAACAGGCGGCGGTGGAGCTGGTTCGTAGCAGAAAGCCTATCACAGAGATTGCGCAACGTGCCGGATATGACAACGCCAGCAAATTTTCGGAGAGCTTCAAAAAGCGGTACGGGAAGACGCCGTCCCGCTATCGTGCCGACAAAAAACAAACGGCAAAATGGAGCATAGGAAACAAAACGGAGTAGTTTGAAAGCACAAATCATGTTAGAATGCCCAGTAGTCAGAGTACACTAACCAAAGAACATCAGGAGGTACTGTATGAAAAAGAAATTTGCTGCTTTTGCGCTTTGTTTAATCTGCCTGCTGTCGGCTGTCGGCTGCGGTCAGGCGAAACCGGATACCCAAACGTCGTCAACGGCCAATCAGAGTACAATGGCCGATGATTATTTGACTACCATCAGCGGTACATATGTGGAGCTGTTCCCGGAGCTGTCGAAACCCGAGTACCGGACGATCTGGATCGATGCCACCACGCCGCTGGTAGGCGAGGACAATGCGGAATCGGCTACGGATATGCTGCTGGGAATGTGCATGGCAGAGCCGTATGGCGAGGAGGCTGTTGAAAAATATGCAGCAGATCCGGACAGCACGGCGTTCAACTGCTATTTTCTGGGCGGCGTGGAAAAATTCGTGATGAATGGCGACACCATCACCGGTCTGGATGCGCAAGGACAGGAAGTGTTTGCACACACCTACCAGAAACTGGATGTGGACAATGAAAACAGCTTCCTCTTCTACCAGAGCGAGGATGCGGATTCCGGGGAGTTTACCTACTTTGCCTTTGCGCCCGATACGATGGAAACGACGTATCATCTGGAATTCCGCTATGCAGAGGATCTCGACGACCTGCAGAGCTGGTATGAAGGAAATTATGCTTATTGGAATGCTGCCGCCATCGCAGAGGACTATGATCAGGCAACTATGGAAAATGTCATTGAACTTTTCGTCACGGAAAATTTGTCTGAGGCAGAATAAACGGCACATGCGCACCCGATCATGTCAGGCGGTACGCATGGCAATATTACGGTAAGGATGTGATTTGATTGAAAAAACGATCGGACTTTTCCCGGCTGATGGGCTATGCAGGCGGACATCGGGTATTCACCTATGCTTCACTGGTGCTGTCTGCGGCCAGTGCGCTGGTGGCGCTGGTGCCTTTTGTGTACATCTGGAAGATCTTGCGGGATGTGCTGGCTGTCGCACCTGACTATGCACAGGCGGTGAACATCCCCCATTACGGCTGGATGGCAGTGTTGTTTGCAGTGCTGTCTTACCTTATTTACATTGCAGCGCTGATGTGCTCCCACCTGTCGGCGTTCCGGGTGGCGGCCAATCTGCGGCTGGCGGTGTCGGAGCATTTGGCGGTGCTGCCGCTGGGCTTTGCCGAAACTTTTGGCAGCGGCAAGCTGCGCAAGATCATCCACGAAAGCACCGGAGCCGCCGAGACCTATCTTGCCCACCAGCTGCCCGACCAGTACAACGCCATCGCCACCCCGGTGGGGCTGCTGGTGCTGCTGTTGGCGTTCGACTGGCGATTAGGGCTGCTGAGCCTTGCGCCGGTGGTGCTGGCTTTCCTCATCATGGCGACCATGACCGGCAAGCGGATGGCTGAAAAAATGCGGCAGTACGGCAACGCCTTGGAGGTCATGTCCAACGAGGCAGTGGAATACGTCCGAGGCATTCCGGTGGTCAAGACCTTCGGGCAAAGTGTGTTTTCCTTCAAAAAGTTCAAGGCCGCCATTGATGAGTACGAAAAGTGGGTCATCTCCTACACCAAAGACCTGCGCCTGCCCATGATGTTCTACACCGCCGCCGTCAACGGCGTGTTCGCCTTTTTGATCGCAGGCGGGCTGCTGTTCACGGCTCACGGCGTGACCCCGGAATTTCTGCTGAATCTGCTGTTCTATATCATCATCACGCCGGTGATCTCCCTGACTTTGACCCGCATAATGTACATGAGTGAGAACAAGATGGTGGTAGCGGATGCGCTGGCACGCATCGACTCGGTGCTGGAGGCAGCACCCATGCAGGTTCAGGCTGTTCCGCAGCACCCGCAGGATGCTTCTGTCACGTTGCGGGATGTGCATTTCAGCTACGACGGAAAAACCGAGGTCATCAAGGGCGTTTCGCTGGCGATTCAGCCGGGGCAGACGGTGGCTTTTGTAGGCCCCTCCGGCGGCGGCAAATCCACGCTGGCAAACCTTGTCTGCCGGTTCTTTGATGTGCAGAGTGGCAGCGTCCGGGTGGGCGGAGCGGATGTGCGGGATATCCCCAAGGAAGAGCTGATGGATACCATTTCCTTTGTGTTCCAGAACAGCCGCCTGCTCAAGGGCAGCATTCTGGACAACGTCCGTCTGGGTAGGCCGCAGGCCACCGAAGCCGAGGTGCTGGCGGTGCTGAAAGCTGCACAGTGCATGGATATCGTGGAAAAGTTCCCGGAGGGCATCCATACCGTCATTGGCACAAAAGGCGTGTATCTGTCCGGCGGCGAGCAGCAGCGCATTGCCATTGCCCGTGCCATGCTGAAAAATGCGCCCATCCTGCTGCTTGACGAGGCCACCGCTTTTGCCGACCCGGACAATGAAGCAAAAGTGCAGGCGGCTTTTGCCCAGCTTGCCAAGGGCAAAACGGTGCTGATGATCGCACACCGCCTGTCCACCGTCGCCAACGCCGACTGCATCTATGTGGTGCAGGATGGGCAAATTGCAGAATCCGGCACAAAGGATGAGCTGTGCGCACAGAACGGCTTGTTTGCCCGGATGTGGCAGGAGTATCAGGCCTCGGTGCAGTGGAAGGTCGCAAAGGAGGGGTAAGGAATGATCGAAAAAATTCAACACGCCACAGCCAGCTCCCCGGAGGGCGCAAAGGGGCTTGTAAAGGGCGTTCTGGCCTGTGCGTTCCAGAACATGGCGTTTATGCTGCCCACCGGGCTGCTGTATCTTCTGGTAAAAGACCTGCTGGCAGGCTCTACGAGCGGGAGAAGCACCTTTTATCTGCTGGGATGCGTTGCCTGCTTTGCACTGATTTTACTGACCACATGGTTCCAATACAACGGCACCTATTTTACCACCTATAAAGAGAGCGGCACCCGCCGCCTGACCCTTGCGGAGCGGCTGCGGAAGTTGCCTCTGTCCTTTTTCGGCAAGCGAGACCTTGCTGACCTGACTAGCACCATCATGGCGGACTGCGAGGTACTGGAAAAGGACTGCTCCCACTTCATCCCAGGTCTGTTCGGCTCCCTTATTTCCACCGCGCTCATTGCCCTGAGCCTGTTCGCCTTTGAGTGGCGGATGGCACTGGCGGCTCTGTGGGTCATTCCGGTATCCGCTGCCATCGTGGTGGGCAGCTATCGGGTACAGGATAAGGTGCAGGCCAGGACCATGGCTGCGAAAATGGCCTGTGCGGACGGCATTCAGGAGTACATCGAGACTCTCCGGGACCTGAAAGCCAGCAATGCGGAGCAGCGGTATCTGTCCGGCCTTTCCGACAAAATTCGGGCAGTGGAAAAGCAGTCTATTGTGGCAGAGCTGGAAACAGCACTGTTTGTGTCCTCTGCGGGCATGGTGCTCAAGCTGGGTATTGCGTCGGTGGCGCTCACCGGTTCGGTGCTGCTGGTGCAGGGCAGTATCGACGTACTGACCCTGTTTCTGTTCCTGATGGCGGCATCCCGGATGTACGACCCCATGCAGGGGGCTTTGCAGAATCTGGCGGCGGTCATCGCCATGCGTACCAATGTGGGGCGGATGAATGAGATTCTGGACGCTTCCCTGCAGACCGGCAGCGAGCAGCTGACCAATCAGGGCTGCGATATCGTGTTCGACCATGTGGGCTTTGCCTATAACTCTGGCGAGACGGTGCTGCGGGATGTCTCCTTTACCGCAAAGCAGGGGGAGGTCACGGCACTGGTGGGACCCTCTGGCGGCGGTAAAACTACCGTTTCCCGTCTGGCCGCTCGATTCTGGAACAATCAGAAGGGCTGTATTACCGTGGGCGGCATGGATATTTCCAAAATTGACCCGGAAAAACTCATGAGCCTGTATTCCATCGTCTTTCAGGATGTGACCCTGTTTGACAACACAATCCTCGAAAACATCCGTCTGGGGCGCAAGGGGGCCACCGACGAGGAGGTTCTGGCAGCGGCAAAGCTGGCAAACTGCGAGGAATTTGCCGAAAAGCTGCCGGACAAGTGGAACACCAACATCGGCGAGAATGGCTGCGCTCTTTCCGGCGGCGAGCGTCAGCGCATTTCCATTGCCCGCGCCTTCCTGAAGGATGCGCCCATCATCCTGCTGGACGAGGCCACCGCCAGCCTGGATGTGGAAAACGAAACTGCCATTCAGGAGGCTCTGTCCCGGCTCATAAAACACAAAACCGTCCTCATCATCGCCCACCGGATGCGCACCGTGGCAGGTGCAGACAAGGTTGTTGTGCTGAAGGATGGCATCGTAGCGGAGCAAGGCAGACCGGATGAGCTTTATGCTCGGAACGGATTGTATGCGCACATGGTGGATCTGCAGTCGGCAAGCCAGAACTGGACGATCTGAGGATGAGGGCGGCTTTTTATAAATGTGCTGCTGCCAAGAAGAAAAAGACCTGCGATAAAAAGGCCGTGCGGAAACAGTGGCTGGAAGATCTGGTGGTCAACGAGACCATGAAGCTGGTGGAAGATGACGCTTCCATGAATGCCATCATTGCCAAAGTCATGGAATTGCAAAATCAGGAAAGCACAGACCTGCCTATCCACAAAAAGCAGTTGAAGGAAACGGAAGTCGGCATCACCAATATGCTGAACGCTATCCAGATGGGCATTCTGACTAGCTCTACCAAGGAACGGCTGGAAGCGCTGGAAGAACAGCGGAAGGAACTGCAAGCCCGCATTGCAGAGGAACGGCTGGCGAAGCCAAAGATGGAAGAGGAGTTCGTCCGGTTCAATCGCAAGGACAGGTTTGGAATACTGTTCTGACCGGCATATTTTGCGATATGCAATCCAACGATGTTGCAAACGATTAAAAAGTTGGATTGCGATGGCTGCTCCGTTTCTGCAATCTGGATATGACCCAGCCGGAGCAGCGGCAGGCACTGGTGGATACGTTCATCAATGCCATCTATCTCTACGACGATAAGGTACTTATTATCTTTAACTATAAGGAAGGTACGGAAACGGTCGCTTTCGGGGAAGCCGTAAAAGCAGAGAAAAGTTCGGATATGAGTGCGCGAGGTGCACCACAAAGAGCACCAGGCAGAAATGCTTGGTGCTCTTTCTTTTGTTTTTTTCAGAAAGTAAAAAGACTTCCGCCTGAGGGTCATTCTCAAAGCGGAAGTCTTTTTCTGTTTGTTACTCCATCGTGCCGTCACCGCCCATCAGAGCCGGCATCTCACGGAGCGTCAGGTTATTTCTGACGGTATCCCAAAAGCCGCTGCACGAAGGGCCGGAGCGAGTGGATGAACTCTTCATCCGAAAGCTCTGTCTGACGTTCCAGCTTCCAGACACAGAGATGATGGAAAAATTTTCAAAAAAGTTGCAGATTGTGCAGGAAAAATTTCTTGTAGTCCGTTTTGTTAGGTGGTATCATTATAACGGTTTGCGCCGCTAACCCGGGGCAGTATCTCGCAGACAGGTCGTTTTTGGCGGACGCTGTGGGGGAAAGCGCAGAACGAATGAAAACAGGCAGAAAGAACTTTTCTTTTTCATGAAACACAGGAGGTCAGGCTTTTCATGCTAGGTTTCAACAAGAAGACACAGGACGCCTCTCCGCAGGAGAATACCGGCGGAGAAAATAAGGTGTTCCACTTTATCAAGACCCACAAAAAGCGCTGCATCGCGGTGGTCGCAGCCGCAGCGGTGCTGGTGGCGGTCATCGTGCCGCGCAGGAGCCGCAGTGCGTCGGCAGACCTTGCCTACACGCAGGAGAAGCTGGGACGCCGCGACATCGTGAATGTCTACGACGGCAGCGGCACCATCAACGCTGCCGATTCCTACACCGTCAAGTCCCTCGTCACCGGCACGGTGCTCACCGCCGATTTTGAGCTGGGCGACAGCATCGAGAAGGGCGATGTTCTTTACACCATCGACATTTCGGATGTGGAAAACAACCTCGCGAGCGCACAGCTCTCGGTGGAGCAGGCACAGCGCAATTACGATGACATTGCGGATATGCAGAACGTCCGCACCAGGATCAGCGGCGAGGTCAGCTCCTTTGCAGTCGCCGCAGGCGACGCCGTGCAGGCTGGTCAGACTGTGGCCACCATCCGCGACACCTCCGTGATGCTGCTGGCCGTGGATTTCCCTGCCGCAGAGGCCCAGAGCTTTGTCGTCGGTCAGGCCGCACAGGTCATGCCGGACACCACTTTTGAGACGCTGAACGGCACCATCCGCTCCGTTTCCGGTGCAGACCCTGCCGGCGACGCCAGCCTGATGACCTGCACCGTCACCATCGCTGTTCCCAACGCGGGCAGCCTGACCACCGCACAGGCCGCTGTGGCACAGGTGAACGGCGTCAGCTCCCTCAACTCCGCACACTTTACTTACCAGCGCGAGGAGACTGTCGTGGCAGCTGCCTCCGGTACCGTGTCTGAACTCTGCGTCAAGGAGGGCAGCACCGTCCGTCAGGATGACGTCATCCTCCGCATTACCGGCAAGGATCTGGACAAGCAGACCAAAAACGCCGCTGACAGCCTGCGCGCTGCCGAGCTGCAGATGTCTTCTGCCGAGAAGACCATCAGCCACTATACCATCGACGCCCCGATCAGCGGCACCATCGTGGATAAGAAGGTCAAGGCCGGCGACAAGCTCAGCGCCAACGACACCGCCATGCAGAACCTCTGCACCATCTACGATATGAGCTATCTGGAAATGAAGCTCAACGTGGACGAGCTGAAGATCCGCTCCCTCGAGGTCGGCCAGGAGGTGGACATCACCGCCGACGCCGTCCCGGGTGAGACTTACAAGGGCGTCATCAGCAGCATCCTCGTGGCAGGCACTACCGCCAACGGCTCCACCAGCTACCCCGTCACCGTCCGAATCGACGATATGGGCGAGCTGCTGCCCGGAATGAACGCCACTGCGAAGATCACCACCGCCAGCGTCAAGAATGTTCTGGCCCTGCCCAATGCCGCCCTCGTCCGGGGCAGCTATGTGCTGGTGACCAAGGATTCGCCCAGCGCTGCCAATGCTGAGACTTCCATGACCGCTCCCGACGGCTACGTCTACGTCAAGGTGACCACCGGCATCAGCGATGACGATTACATCGAAGTGAAGAGCGGCCTACAGGAGGGCGATACCATCGCTTACGACAACTCCAGCGTCAGTGCGACCGACTTCTACAGCAACATGATGGCCTCCGCCGAAGGAGATGACGAATGAGCACGCTGATAGAATTTGATGGGGTCTGCAAGTATTACCAGATGGGCGACACCCTCGTAAAGGCCGCCGACCACGTCTCTTTCAAAATCAACAAAGGCGAGTTCGTGGCCATCGTCGGCCAGTCCGGTTCTGGTAAATCCACTTGTATGAATATCATCGGCTGTCTGGACGTGCCTACCGAAGGCACTTATCTGCTGGACGGCAAGGATGTCGGCAAGATGAGCCGCCGTGAGCTGGCACACATCCGGAACGAGAAGCTGGGCTTCATCTTCCAGCAGTACAACCTGCTGCCGAAGCTGACACTTTTGGAGAACGTGGAAGTTCCCCTTGTGTATGCGGGCATCCCCGCCGCACAGCGCCACGCGACGGCAAAGGCTGCCCTTGAGCGGGTGGGTCTGGGCAATAAGCTCAAAAACCTGCCCAACCAGCTTTCCGGCGGTCAGCAGCAGCGTGTGTCCATTGCCCGTGCGCTGGCCCGCGGCCCGGCGGTCATCCTGGCCGACGAGCCCACCGGTGCGTTGGACTCCCACACCAGCCGCGAAGTTCTGGGAATGCTCCAGGATCTGCACAAGCAGGGCAATACCGTCGTCCTCATCACCCACGACAACTCCATTGCTGTGCAGGCCGAGCGCATCATCCGCCTTGAAGATGGCCGCGTCGTCTACGACGGCGACGCCCACGCACCCGAGGCAGTCGTTCAGCCGAACTTCATGATGGCAGAGCCGAAAGCCGGAGAGGAGGGGACGCAGGCATGATAAAGGAGACCTTCAAACAGGCCGTCCAGAACGTCTTGAGCAACAAAGTCCGCACCTTCCTCACCATGCTGGGCATCATCATCGGCGTCATGGCCGTCATCGTCATCGTCGGCCTCGGCAACGGCATGACCAACATGATGCAGGACTTCTACTCCGACATGGGCAGCGATATTCTGTCCGTCAACGTCATGACCGCCAGCACCCGCTCAGTGGAAGTGAACGATGTGTACAGGATCATCAATGAAAAACCCGAGTATTATAAGGGCCTTTCGCCGATTGCCAGTGCCGGCGGCGACACGCTGCGGGTGGCGGGCGAGAAGTACCGCCGCACCTACATCAGCGGCGTCAACGAAGATTACATGACCATCAACAACTACAAGGTGGCCAAGGGCCGCGGCATCCAGTACACCGATTTGATAGACAACAAGAATATCTGTGTCATCGGCGACTATGTGGACCGCAGGATCTTCGGCGGCAACGGTCTCGGCAGCACCCTCAAGGTAGGCGCCAGCGAGTACCGCATCGTGGGCGTGCTGGAGGGCCGCTCCAAACCCGCCTCTCAGTACGAGGGCGGCAACGACGACGTTGTTCTTATCCCCTATACCACCCTGATGAGCGTCAACAACACCAGCAGTGTCAGCCAGTACTATGTGGTCCTGCAGGACGCGGACCACTCGGATGAGGCACAGGAGTTTTTGCAGTCGCGGCTCAAGAAGCTGGTCAGCAAGGACGACTATGTCTACGTCATGAGCCTGAGCGCAGCCATGAAGCAGATGTCCTCCATGATCAACGTCATGGTGGGCGTTCTGACGGCCATTGCAGGCATCTCGCTGCTGGTCGGCGGCATCGGCATCATGAACATCATGCTGGTGTCCGTCACCGAACGCACCCGTGAGATCGGTATCCGCAAGGCACTGGGCGCACAGGAGAGCACCATCCTGACCCAGTTCGTCGTGGAGGCCGGCGTCACGTCGGCGCTGGGCGGCTGCCTCGGCATCGTGCTGGGCTACGTCGTGTCGGCCATTATCAACCAGATCCTTCCGTATATCCTGACGGATATTACCCTGAATGTCACCCCCTCGGCGGACGCAGCAGCCATCGCCGTGGGCATCTCCTGCGGCATCGGTGTCCTGTTCGGCTTCCTGCCGGCCCGCCGTGCCGCCAGCCTGAACCCCATCGAAGCGCTCAGATATGATTAAGGAGTTTACCATGAAAAAACGATTCCTCGCATTCCTGCTGGCTGTCTGCGTGGCTGTTTCCATGCTGGTGCTGCCCGCCTCTGCGGTCGGCTCCAACGCGGCAGTCCAGACGGCGACGGCACTGGGCGGTCTGACCGCCGAGCAGGCCGGTTCTCTGGGTGCGCCCCTCACTCGTGGGCAGGCGGCCCGCCTCCTCACCGCATTCTCTGCTTACCGCGATACCACCACGGCACAGGGCCGCACCGGCCGCCTCTACAGCGATGTAGACAGCGACTCTCCCTATGCGGTCTACATCCGCACCGCTGTCCAGAACGGCTGGATGACCGGCTACTCCGACGGCAGCTTCCGCCCGGACAACACCGTCACGCTGGAAGAAGCCTGCACCATGGCGCTGCGCCTGCTGGGCTATGATGTGGCAAAGCTGGGCGGTACCTTCCCCACAGCTCAGCTCAGCAAGGCCAGCGCGCTGGGCCTGCGCAATGAGATCAATGCCCGTCAGGGCGAGACTCTGACCCTCGAGCAGGGTACCATGCTCTTCTACAACGCCCTCACCGCCATGAACGGCAGCGGTCAGGTCTACGCTTCCACCCTGGGCTTTGCGGTGAGCAACGGCCAGGTGGACATCTCTTCTGTCCTGCTGGACAACGTCAAAGGCCCCTTCGTGGCAGATACTTCCACCGTCCTGCCCTTCGCCCCGGCAGCCATCTACCGCAACGACGAAGTCACCACCTCTGCGGCCCTCTCTCCCTATGATGTCTACTATTATAACGAGAGCGCCCGTACCGTCTGGATCTACAACAAGCGCGCCGCAGGCCGTGTGACGGCGGTCTCGCCCTCGGCCAGCGCTCCGACCTCTGTGACCGTGGCCGGCGTCACCTACACCATCGCTTCGCCCTCTGTGGCCTACCAGCTGTCCTCCCTGTCCGGCGGCGGCGTGGGCCAGGTGGTCACTCTGTTGCTGGGCATGAACGATGCAGCCGTCTCCGTCCTCACCGGCGACGCGGCAGACGCTGTGTTCTACGGTGTGGTCCAGTCCTCATCCCGCACCCTTGTGGAGACGAACAGCGCTGAGGTGCAGCAGGCTGTCTCGGTCATGTGTACCGACGGCACCGCCCGCACCGTCAATGTGGATAATAAGCTCAATTTCCCGGCCGGCAAGCTGGTGGAGATCAGCGTGGACAGTGACGGCGAAAGCGTCCAGTCCATCTCGCCCCGCTCGACCAGCGGCACTGTCAGCGCCGACGGCACCGCGCTGGGCGACACCCCGTTTGCAGACAACGTGCAGATCATTGATACGACGTCGGAGGGTGTGGCTGGGGCAGTTCGCCCCAGCCGCCTATCGGGGGTAACTCTGAGTGAAAGCGACGTCCGCTACTACACCACCAATTCTGCGGGCCAGATCGACCGGGTCATCCTCGACGATGTGACCGGTGACCTGTGGGAGTACGCTGCGCTGGATTCTGTCCGCCGCCTGACGGACGAAGCCGCCAAGAAGATCGACAAAAAGATCAGCGACAAGGCACAGGACGCCGCAAGAGAGGCTGCAGGCCTCCCCGCTGGGACCACCACGACCACCACCAAGGTAGACAAGACCGATGAGGAGACCTTCCAGGATGTGAAGAACATCCTTGTTCCCAGCACCAGCGATGTGCTCTACGGCCTCATCGACGGCAGCGTCGTCAGCTCTACCTGGAACACCCTTACCGGCAAGACGGACCAGCTGTTCAGCTATGTGCTCCGCCGCACCGGCGACAGCGTGGGCGGTACGCTGGGCGACTTTCTCAACTATCTGGGCGAGGGCGCGACCTATGTCTGCTACTCCGGCGGCAAGCAGGTGGCCTACAGCACCGCCACCAAGTACCCCGTTATTGCAGGCGGCATCGCCATCGGCCGTTCTGCCGACGGCAAGGCCATCAACCGGATGCTCCAGCTCTCACCGGTAGTCATCGATAAGCTGGGCGCAGCTTCGGTCATGAGCGGCGACAAGCGCTATGAGACCGCCGACGATATGCAGGTGTATCTGTGGTCGAACGGCCAGTATTTCGCCACCTCGCTGCCCAAGATCAACACCGAGGATTATAAGCTCATCGGCTGGTACGACAACTTCGGCTGCTCCGGCGGCAGGAAGATCCGTATCCTTGTGGCCGTCAAGACGAACTGAGCCTGAAATTTTCCAATCACAGAACAGCAGCCTCGCGGCAGATGAAGCGGGGCTGCTGTTTTATATTGTGCTGCAAATTTGCTGTTGAATTTTACAGCACATCTGTTATACTAGACTTGAAAGGAGCTGATCTTATGCCGAACATCAAACCTATTTCCGATTTGAGAAACTATACCGAGGTGCTGCGGGATGTCGAGGAAGGGGCACCGGTCTTTCTGACCAAGAATGGCCGCGGCCGGTACGCTATCGTGGATATGCACGATTATGAAAAGGCACAGGCTACCATCCGGCTCATGAACGAAATTGCCAAGGGCCGCCGTTCAGGGGAGACGGAAGGTTGGCTGACGCTGGAGGCCGTAGAGAAAAATCTCGGAATTGCCGATGAATAAAGTGATAGTAGCACCGAAAGCACAAGGTGATCTTTTAGAGATTCGGGATTATATTTCGGATGAGTTGCAAAATACAGCTGCGGCTAAAAAGGCAGTGGCTAAAATTACAAAGAAAATTCGGATATTGCAGGAACATGCATTGATTGGAGCGCCGTTAGCTTCTGTCTCCGACGCAAACAGTGACGAGAGGTTTCTGGTCAGCGGAAGCTATCTGATCTTTTACCATGTGAATGGCAGTGATGTGTTCATCGACCGTGTGCTTTACGGACGCAGAGACTATCTGCGGGTGCTGTTTGGAGACAGCATCAAGGAGGAAACCGAATAAGCTGTCGGGAGGCCCCGCTTTGCGGGGCCTCTTTTCGTTCTCCTATTTGCCACACGCCCTATTTCGTGTTACAATAAAAACCAGAGAAATTGCGGAAAAAGGAGGTGCGGCAATGATACGCATTGCTCTGGTCGAGGACGAGGCAGAGGTGCGGGCGCAGCTTCAGGGCTATGTGCAGCGGCACACCCGGCAGTACGGCACCGAGTTCGCGGTGACGGAATTCGCCGACGGCATGGAGCTGCTGGATGATTACCGCCCGGTGTACGACATCCTGTTTCTGGACGTGGAGATGAAGCATCTGGACGGAATGGAGACGGCCCGGCGAGTGCGGGAGCTGGACAAGGATGTCATCATCGTTTTCATCACGAATATGGCGCAGTACGCCATCGGCGGGTACGCCGTGGGCGCACTGGATTATGTGCTCAAGCCGGTGCCTTATTTTGCGTTTTCGCAGCAGCTGCGCAAGGCCGAAGAGCAGCTGCGCCGCCGCGCACGGCATTATCTGGCTCTGCCGGTGGAGGGCGGGATGCGGCGGCTGGATTCGTCCCTCATCTATTATCTGGAAAGCGAGGGACACCGCGTCCATTTTTATACCGAAGAGGGCGATTTCGTGGCGGCAGGCACCCTGAAAGCATTCGAGGAAAAGCTGGCCGAGCGGCCCTTTGCCCGCTGCAACAGCGGCTACCTTGTCAATCTGGCACAGGTGAAGAGCGTGCAGCAGGGGATGGTGCAGGTGGGACCCTACGAATTGCAGGTCAGCCGCCCCCGGCGGAAAGCCTTCCTCGCGGCGCTGGCCGACCACATCGGGGGTGAGGGTGCATGACGGCACTGCCCAACATCCCGCGCCTGTATACGGCGCTGGCCGAGTGTCTGGCCGTGGGCATCTACGCCCTGCCGCTGGGCATCCGCTTCGGCAAAACGGCCACCATCGCTGCCAGTGCGGCATGGGCGCTGGCCCTGAGTGCTTTTTTGCAGGCCACGGGCAGCGTTCCGCTGGCGTGGTGGATCCCCTGCATGGCGGCAGCTGTGGGGATACAGTATTTATACCTCTGGGTCACCCGCACCATCTCCCTGCTGGAAGCGGGCTATGTCTGCGCCCGGGCCTTCGTTCTGGCAGAGCTGGCGGCCAGCGCCGAGTGGCAGCTGCACTGCTTCCTCTGGCCTCAGCGCAGCGGGGCCGACGGCCTGTCACTGCTGCTTCTGGTGGTGGTCTATGGCGGCGTTTTCGGCTGCATCTGGGTGCTGGAGCATAAGCACAAAAGTCCCAAGGGCCATATCGTCATCAGCGGAAAAGCGGCCCTCGTGGCCGTCGTCATGGCGGCGATGGTCTTCGCGGTGAGCAACCTGCTGTTCTTGGGCGACCGCGAGGTGGACATGAGCGTCTACTACATCCGCACGCTGGTGGACATCTGCGGCGTGCTCATCCTGACGGTCCAGCACGAACAGCTGCGGGAGGCGGCGCTCCACAGTGAGCTTGCCGCCATGGACGAGGTGCTCCACCGCCAGTACGAGCAGTACAAGCGGAGCAAAGAGGGCATCCGGCTCATCAACAGCCGCTATCATGAGCTGAAGATCCAGATCGCGGACATCCGCGCCGAGCGCGACCGGGCCAAGCAGGACGCGGCTCTGGCCCGGATGGAGAGCGGAATCCGGCAGTATGAGGCCGAGAACAAGACTGGCAACCCGGTATTGGATACCCTATTGACCGCCAAAAGCATGGACTGCCAGCAGCGCGGCATCAACATGACCAGCGTGGCCGACGGCAGCCAGCTGGGCTTTCTGAGCACGAGGGAGCTGTGTACCCTCGTGGGCGCGCCGCTGGACAACGCCATCGAGAGCGTGCTGGCCGAGCCTGACCCCGAAAAGCGTCTGCTGCGGGTGGCCATCTATAACCAGAGCGGCTGCGTGATGCTCCGCTTCGAAAACTACTGCGCCCAGCCCGTGGAACTGGGCGCGGACGGCCTGCCCGTCCACAACGCCCACGGCGGCTACGACCTGCAGGGCGTGCAGGCGGCCGCCCAGCGCCACGACGGCACCATGACCCTTCATTGGGCCGACGGCTGGTTCACCCTGCGGATCTTGCTGCCGGTCCCGGAAAAGTAAAAGGACTCCTTCAGTCACCTGCGGTGACAACTCCCTCAGGGAGGGAGCCTTTGGCAGAGAGCGAAACATTGTCCTCTTTGCCAAGGGCCACCTCTTTGAGGGGGCTGCCGCGTCAGCGGCTGGGGGAGTTTTTGCTTTTGGCATGATGCACAATAAAACCGCGCTCGAAATTGTGGATTAGCACAATAAAATTTGAAACCAAATTGAAACTTCTGCAAAACATGCCTCCAAAATGACAGATTGTGAAGATGTTTGTGAATTTTCTTTGAATCCATTTATAATAGTGGCAATGCTCCGGGAGCTGTACCCGGAAAATATGGATTCAGAATAAGGAGGAAGAAAATTATGTTGTCCATCAATATGGATGATGTAATGCAGGTAGTTTCGAACATTCAGAACTATCTGATTGCATTCGGCGTCGTCCTCGTACTCGCGCTCCTCGTGATGTTCGCGGTGCGGAAGATGCCCAAAGCGAAAAAGAAGATGATTCGTGCGCAGTCCGGCCTCGCCATTCTGCTGGCGCTGGCGATTGTCGTCAACCTCATCTGCACCGGCCCCATGTCCACCATGCTGGACCTGGTCTCCGGCGAAGGTTCCATCAGTGAGGAGACTTCCGCAGAGGCCACCGAGCTGGTCAATGAGATCACCCAGGAAGGCATCGTTCTGGCTCAGAACGACGACAACATCCTGCCTGTGGCTTCCGGCTCCAAGCTGAACGTCTTCGGCTGGGCTTCCACCAGCCCCTGCTATGGCGGCACCGGTTCCGGCGCTCTGAACGACGCCTACCCTGTCACCGACCTGCTCACCGGTCTGCATGATGCAGGCATCGAGACCAACGACGAGCTGAGCAAGTTCTACACCGATTACTGCTCCACCCGCCCCACCGTTGGTATGTCCAAGCAGGACTGGACTCTGCCCGAGCCGAATGTCAGCCTGTACACCGACGAGATGATGGCAAACGCCAAGGCATACTCTGACACCGCCATGGTGGTCATCACCCGCGTCGGCGGTGAGGGCGCAGACCTTCCCACCGACATGTCTGCTGTCGTGGACGGCAGCTGGATCCGCCGTGTGGCTGAGTATCGCGGCAGTGAAAAGGGTGCCGGCTACTACAACGGCACTTACGATGACACCCTGAACGAGGGCAATGACTGGGATAAGGGCGACCACTTCCTGCAGCTGTCCAACCGCGAGGAAGAGCTCATCGACCTCGTCACTTCCAACTTCGACAACGTCATCGTCGTTTACAACGGCGCAAACGCTTTCGAGATGGACTGGGTCAAGAACTACCCCCAGATCAAGGGCGTCCTGCTCTGCCCCGGCACCGGCCAGTCCGGCTTTGAGGGCTTTGGCCGCGTGGTCGCCGGTGAGGTCAACCCCTCCGGCCGTACCGCTGACACCTATGCTGCTGACCTGACCGCTTCTCCGTGGTGGAACAACTTCGGTGACTTCAAGTACACCAACGCCACCGAGCTGGATTCCGATTCCAGCTCCTTCGACCCCGCAGGCGCTACTGCATCCTTCGTCAACTACGCTGAGGGCATCTATGTCGGCTACAAGTTCTATGAGACTGCTGCCGATGAAGGCCTCATCGACTACGACAAGGAAGTTGTCTATCCCTTTGGCTACGGCCTGAGCTACACCACCTTCACCCAGAAGATGAGCGACATCACCAGCGACGGCAGCAGCCTGAAGTTCTCTGTCACCGTCACCAATACCGGCTCTGCTGCCGGCAAGGATGTCGTGGAGATCTATAATGATCCTCCGTACACCAACGGCGGCATTGAGAAGGCCTCCGCAAACCTGCTGGACTTCGCCAAGACCAGCGAGCTTGCCCCCGGCGAGAGCGAGACCATCGACTTCACCATCCCGGTCGAGGATCTGGCTTCCTACGATTACAAGAACAACGGCTGCTATGTGCTGGAGGCTGGCGATTACATCATCAGCACCAACTCTGACTCCCACAATGTTCTGGATTCCAAGACCTACACTGTTGCTTCCGACATCGTTTACAACGAGTCCAACAAGCGCGAGAGCGACGCTGTTGCAGCGACCAATCAGTTCGATTTCGCAGAGGGCGAGATCACCTATCTGTCCCGTGCGGACGGTTTTGCAAACTATGCTGAGGCCACTGCCGCTCCTGCTGATTACAACATGAGCGATGAGGTCAAGGCTGTCTTCGACAACGCACACACCTACACTGAGGTCAACTACGAGAAGGACGATGACCCCAACGCAGAGGACATCACCACCGGCGCAAAGAACGGCCTCAAGCTGGCTGACCTGCGCGGCGTGGATTACAACGATTCCAAGTGGGATGACCTGCTGGATGAGATGAGCATCGACGACCTGCAGCAGACCATCGGCTTCGGCGGCTATCAGACTGCAGCTGTGGACAGCATCGGCAAGGTGCGCACCAACGACTGTGACGGCCCTGCATCCATCAACAACAACTTCACCGGCGTCGGTTCTGTCGGTTTCCCGGCTGCTACCCTCATCGGTATGACCTGGAGCAAGGATCTGGCCCACGACTTCGGCGACAGCATCGGCAAGATGGCCAATGAGATGAACACGTCCGGCTGGTATGGCCCGGCAATGAACATCCACCGCACCGCTTTTGCAGGCCGTAACTTCGAGTACTACTCGGAGGACGGTGTCCTGTCCGGTGCTATGGCCGCAAACGCCATCGCAGGCGCACAGGAGCACGGCGTCTACGCTTACATGAAGCACTTTGCCCTGAACGATCAGGAAGGCAACCGTACTTCTATGCTGGCTACCTGGTCCAACGAGCAGGCGATCCGCGAGATCTACCTCAAGCCCTTCGAGATGTCTGTCAAGGATGCTGACTGCCACGCTGTCATGTCTTCCTTCAACTACATCGGCAGCCGCTGGGCTGGCGGCTGCAAGGAGCTGCTGCAGAACGTCCTGCGCGGTGAGTGGGGCTTCCTCGGCTTCGTCGAGACCGACTACTTCGGTGTCTACGGCTACATGACCGCTGATCAGGGCGTCCGCAACGGCAGCGATCTGATGCTCTGCACCACCGGCAATGACTTCAACAAGATGACTGTTCTGACCAACAGCAGCAAGCAGGCAATGCGCACCTCTGCCAAGAACATCCTCTACACCGTGGTCAACAGCCGCGCTTATGAGGCTGAGAACCTGAACCCCGGCATGGCAAAGTGGAAGGTCATCATGATCGGTGCTGACGTCGTGGCCGCGCTGCTCATCGTTGGCCTGGAGTACACCGCCATCAAGAACTACAAGAAGCGCAAGGAAGAAGAGGAAGAAGTCTAAACCGGACCCTCTCTCCATGCAGCACCTGAACTGAACCAACGGCAAAGGCCCGCTGCACCAGACAGCGGGCCTTTGCCCTGCTCAGGATAAAATGAGGAAAATGCGATGAAGCATACCGACATCATCCAGAAACTGAACTTAGAGCAAAAATGCGCCCTGCTCTCGGGCGAGACCGTCTTTACCACCCGCGCTCTGCCGGGCAAGGGCATCCCGGCCATCACCCTTTCGGACGGCCCCAACGGTGTCCGCAAGCAGGCCGGCGCCGCCGACCATCTGGGCCTCAACCCCAGCGTTCCGGCAACCTGCTTCCCGACCTCTTCCGCCACTGCGTGCAGCTGGGATGAGAAGCTGGGCGAAGCCGTGGGCGAGGCACTGGGCGAGGAAGCCGCTGCACAGGAAGTGGCTGTCCTGCTCGGCCCCGGCCTGAACATCCAGCGCAGCCCCCTCTGCGGCCGCGACTTCGAGTATTTCTCGGAAGACCCCATCCTCGCGGGCAGGATGGCCGCCGCCTATGTGCGCGGCATCCAGAAAAACGGCATCTCTGCCTGCCCCAAGCACTTTGCGGTCAACAGTCAGGAGCTGCGCCGCATGGCCAGCGACTCGGTGCTCGATGAGCGCACCCTGCGGGAGCTGTATCTGACGGGTTTCGAGATCGTGGTGAAAGAGGCAAAGCCCAAGACCATCATGACCTCCTACAACCTCATCAACGGCACCTATGCCAACGAGAATGCCCACCTGCTGCAGGACATTCTGCGGAAGGACTGGGGCTTCGACGGGGCCGTCGTCACCGACTGGGGCGGCTCCAATGACCACGCCCTCGGCGTGAAGAACGGCTCCACCCTCGAAATGCCCTGTCCCGGCGGCGACTCCATCCGGGAGCTGATGAAGGCCGTACAGGACGGCAAAATTTCCGAGGCCGACGTGGACGCCCGCCTCGACGAGATGCTGGAACTGGTGCTCTCCACCCACGCTGCGGTGGAAAAAGCGCCCCGCACCTTCGACGCTGCCGCGCACCATAAGCTCGCCCGCCGCGCGGCCGCAGAGAGCATCGTCCTGCTCAGGAACGAGGACGGCATCCTGCCGCTCAAGCCCAATGAGAAGCTGGCCGTCATCGGCGACTTTGCCGAGACGCCCCGCTATCAGGGCGCAGGCTCCAGCGCCGTCAACGCCCTGCAGGTGGACACCCTGCTGGACAGCATCAAGGCCGACGACAGCGGCATCACCCTCGTGGGCTATGCCTCCGGTTTCGAGCGTCAGGGTGCAGCTGACGCCGAGAAGCTGGAAGAGGCTGTGGCCCTCGCAAAGAAGGCTGACACCGTTCTGCTCTGCCTTGGCCTCGATGAGCTGCGGGAGAGTGAGGGTCTTGACCGCGCCGACATGAAGCTGGCCGAGAACCAGCAGCAGCTTCTGGCCGCTGTGGCTGCCGTCAACCCGAACGTCGTCGTTCTGCTGAGCGCCGGTGCGCCGGTAGAGACGCCGTGGGTCGGCCAGTGCAGGGCGCTGGTCTACGGCGCACTGGGCGGACAGGCAGGCGCAGGCGCGGCCGCAGACATCCTCACCGGCAAGCTCTGCCCCTGCGGCAAGCTGTCCCAGACCTGGGCGCAGGCTCACGACGACACCCCCGCTAAGGCGAACTTCGGCGGCGAGGGCCGGAACGTGGAGTACCGCGAGGGCCTGTATGTGGGCTACCGGTACTATCAGACCGCCGGTGTGCCGGTGGCGTTCCCCTTTGGCTACGGCCTGAGCTACACCACCTTCGAGTACAGTGATTTGAAGGCAGACGAGAAGGGCGTGACCCTCACTGTCACCAACACCGGCAGCTGTGCCGGCGCCGAGATCGTCCAGCTCTACGTCGCAAAGCCGGACGCAAAAATCTTCCGTCCGGCGCAGGAGCTGAAGGGCTTTGCAAAGGTCTCCCTCGCCCCCGGCGAGAGCAGGACGGTGAGCATCGCTCTGGACGACAAGGCGTTCCGCTACTGGAACGTCAAGACTGACCGCTGGGAAGTCGAAGGCGGAAGCTATCAGCTCCGCGTGGGTGCATCCAGCGCGGACATCCGCCTGACGGCGGAAGTCTCCGTCAAGGGGACCGACGCTCCCGACCCCTACGAGGGTCTCGACCTGCTCCACTACGTCTCCGGCCAGATCACCTATGTGACCGACGCCGAGTTCGAGGCTCTGCTGGGCCACCCTGTGCCGGAGGATGTCGTCCGCATCGACCGGAACATGACGCTGGGCGAGATGGACCATGGCCGCAGTCCGCTGGGCTGGGTGGCACAGAAGGTGCTGCGCTGCCGTCTGGACAGCAGCTTTGCAAAAGGCACCCCCGACCTGAACACCGTGTTCCAGTATAATATGCCGCTGCGCGCGCTGGCCAAGATGACCAACGGCATGGTGAGCATGGGCATGGTGGACGGCCTCGTCTGGGAGCTGAAAGGCTTCTGGCTCGTGGGCATCCTTCGGGTCATCTATGAGTTCGTCAAGAATCTCATCCTGAACAGCCAGATGGAAAACCGGCTCAAAAACAGCTGAAAGGAATAAGGTCATGAATTTCTGGAATAACTTTGCCGCAAAGCATCCGGCCGCGGCCAAATGGGTGCGGGAGGGTGGACTGTTCGTCATCGTGTCCAACCTCATCACCGTGTTCAAATACCTGCTTCTGCAGTTCCTGCCCAAGGCATTTGCAAGCCTGCCGGTGGTGGACTTCGGCTGGCCGGGCATCGACATCACCCTGTTCGGCGAGACCTTCAAGTGGAATATCCTCGGCTACGACGCGGCCCACGGCGGCCTGCCCTACTTCTGCGCCTACATGGTGGCCATGGTCATCGGCGAGTGCATCAATTTCCCCATCCAGCGAAACTTTGTCTTCCGCAGCAAGGGCAGCCTCGCCAAGCAGATCGGCTGGTATCTGCTGGCCTTCTGCCTCATCACCTGCATCGTCAACTCCATCAACTGCATCTGGGTGGCTGTGGCCGGTCTGCTGGTGCCTGATTTCATCTACAACATCGGCACCACGGTGCTCAACGGCGGCATCTCGATGGTCATCTTCTTCTTCGTGAACAAGATCATCTTCCCCGAAGGCGAAGCCGCAAAATAATCTGTCATCTTCTTTATTTTCATCATTTTCTTCATCCGAGCCAACAGGCCGTCCTCATCCAGAGGACGGCCTGTTGGCATATTGAGCGGTTTTGGACGCTGCAAAGGACGAAATTTCGGTCATAGGGTAAGAATCTGCCCAAGGGTCTTGCACTTTTATGCTTTACTGTGGTAAAATCATGTCATGCTTTTATCATAGAGGAAAAAGCACCAAAGGGGGAACGTGTATGAGTGAGATCTGTATCATCGTCACCATCGTCGTCTATCTTGCGGCCATGCTTCTGGTGGGTTTCGCCTACAGCAAGACCAACAACGACAGCACCGACTTCTACCTTGGCGGCCGGAAGATGGGGCCGCTGGTCACGGCCATGAGCGCCGAGGCCAGCGATATGTCCAGCTGGCTGCTGATGGGTATGCCGGGTCTGGCCTATCTGACAGGCATTGCCTCGCCGGGCTGGACGGCCATCGGCCTTGCACTGGGTACCTGGCTCAACTGGCTCATCGTGGCCCGGCGGCTCCGCCGCTATTCGGCCAACCTCGACGCCATCACGGTACCACAGTTCTTGTCGCTTCGCTTCCATGACCAGCGCAACCTGCTGAACGCTCTGGGCGCGGTCATCATCATCGTCTTCTTCGTGCCGTATACGGCCTCGGGCTTTGCGGCCTGCGGCAAGCTGTTCCACAGCCTCTTCGGCGTAGATTACATGGCGGCAATGCTGGTGTCGGCCCTCGTCATCGTGGGCTATACCATTCTGGGCGGCTTCCGCGCCGTCACCACCACCGACCTTATCCAGTCGGTGGTCATGTCGCTGGCCCTCATCGCGGTGCTGGGCTACGGCATCGTCGTGGCCGGCGGCTGGGGTGCTGTGGTGGAGAATGCCCAGAGCCTTTCCGGCTACCTGACCATGACAGCCAGCCACGACGCTGTGACCGGCGGGGCCGCATCCTACAGCCTGCTGGACATCGTCTCCACCATGGCGTGGGGCCTCGGCTACTTCGGTATGCCCCACATCCTGCTCCGCTTCATGGCCATCGAGGACGAGAAGAAGCTGGTGCTCAGCCGCCGCATCGCCACCGTCTGGGTGGTCATCGCCATGACGGCATCCATCGTCATCGGCATGGTGGGCCTCGGCATGACCAGGGTCGGTGCGCTGGAATTCCTCAGCGGCTCGTCCAGTGAGACCCTCATCGTCCACATCGCCAGCCTCATCAGCCAGCACGGTGTGCTGGCGGCAGTCCTCGCCGGACTCATCCTTGCAGGCATCCTGGCGGCTACGATGTCCACGGCGGACAGCCAGATGCTGGCCGCTGCGTCCAGCGTGTCCCAGAACATTTTGCAGGAGTTCGGCCACCTCAAACTGAGCGAGAAGCAGAGCCTCTTCGCAGCCCGCCTGACCATCATCTGCGTCAGCGTGGTGGGCGTGGTGCTGGCCCGCGACCCGGATTCCAGCGTCTTCGGCATCGTCAGCTTTGCGTGGGCCGGTTTCGGCGGCTCCTTCGGCGCTGTCGTCCTCTGCGCCCTGTTCTGGAAGCGCTGCAACTGGCAGGGCGCGCTGGCCGGTATGCTCTGCGGCGGCCTGATGGTCTTCGTCTGGAAGTACATCGTCAGCCCGCTGGGCGGCGTGTTTGGCATCTACGAGCTGCTGCCTGCCTTCCTCGTCTCGCTGGCCGTCTGCGCGGTGGTCAGCCTCGTGACCCCGGCTCCCACGGAGGATATTCTGGCCGAGTTCGACGCGGCGAAATAAGATCGCCGCTTGACAAAAAGCGGCGATGCTACTATACTAAAATCAAAGGAAAGGCACTGGCCGCAAAATGGTCAGCTCCTTACCGGCAGTGAATCAAAAAAGATTGACCCTCGTGCTTGGTAGGCGTCTGAGATGGTCAATCTTTTTTGTTGTCGTCATGTTCTTTGTTAGAAAGCTTCATAACGATGTCAAAAGTGCCTTTCATCACGTTCCAAAGGAGCGTGAGCAGGAGTAAAACTTCTGATAGAGTCATGAATATCCCTCCTTTCGCCTCAGTGCGACGGGAGGGCTTTCTTTTTAAGTAAGCCGATACAAAAAGATGCCTTTCCCGACGCATAGCCGGGAAGGAGACTGACCATCTGCATTTGCAGCGCAGTGCCTTTGTGCCGCCCGAAAGCGGCACTCTTAGAATATCATAAAAATTGACAAATTACAACAAATTAGAAACGCTTCCGTGCTCCACCCGGTATACCTTGTCAAACTGTTTCATGAACGCCCCCGAGACGTCGTGGGTGATGGCCACCACCATGCAGGGGAGAGCGAGCAGATTTTCCATGATCTGTCCGCTGGTGTCGGGGTCGAGGCTGGCGGTGATCTCGTCGGCGATGATGAGGTCGTACCGGCGAAGTGCCAGCCGTGCGATGCCGATGCGCTGGCGCTGCCCGCCCGAGAGATTCTTGCCGTTCTCGCTGATGAGGGTGTCGAGGCCGTCGGGCAGGGTGCTCACCCAGTCGGTGAGACCCGCCGTCCCGATGGCGTGGGAAAGCTGAGCCTCGGGGAAGTCCGCGCCGAGGCAGATGTTGCTGCGGAGGGTGTCATTGAAGAGATAGGTTGTCTGGGCAATGTAGCCTACCCGCTGGTAGAGGCTCTGACGGTCGATGCCCCGCAGCTGCTGGCCGTTGAAGAGGATGCTGCCGGTATAGTCTGGGTAGTACTGGAACAGCAGCTTTGCCAGTGTAGACTTGCCGCAGCCGCTTTCGCCTACGAGGACGACTTTTTCCTGCCCGGAGACCGTCAGCCGGACGCCGCTCAGCACCGGCGCGGCAGCACCCGGATAAGTAAAGCCGGTGTCTTGGCACTCGATGTGCTCGAGTTTATCGATGGCCCGGCCCGCAGAGACTTTTTCCGGGCCGGACATGGCTGCTTCCAGCCGCTGACGAATGCCCTTCGAAGATCTGACCTTGGCCCAGCACTGGGCGATCTGATTACAGGGCGTGATGACGAAGTTCGCCATGCTGGCGGCGGTGGAGACGGTGCCCATCGTCAGCCGCCCGTCGAAAGCGAGAAAAAGGCCCACCAGCATGACGATGGGGAAGATGAGGTTGCTGATGAGAGAGGTGTTGACCACCATGGCGTTGAGGCTCTGCTGGTAGGCCTGCTCGCTGTCGCGGGCCTGCCGGGCAGCATCCCGGTGGCGGGCGGCATAGGCGTCCTCCCGCAGAAAGCCCCGGATGACCTCGAACCCACCCAGAAGCTCCTTGAGCTGCTGGGTGTAGCCCGCCATCTGGAGCGAAAAAGCGTCTCGGGAGGCTTTGAGCCGCTCATTCATCTTCCGGGGCAGGACCAGCGGCGGCACGGTCACAAGCAGGATGGCCGCCAGCATCACCGGGCTGATGTAAAGGTACATCCCCAGCGCACAGAGCATGATGCCGCCCCAGAATGCGATGTTGAAGAGGGACATATAATAGTCGTCGTAGAGGGTGCGCAGGTCGGTGGTCAGCAGGGAGAGATAGGCTGCGTCGCCCTCCCGCTGATATTGGGACACCGGGCGGCGCAGCACCCGCTCCATGACCTGTCCCCGTACCTGCTCCACGGCACCGCAGGCGAGTTTTGTAAATGAGCGGCGGCTCAGCCGTTCGAAAAACCAGCTGGTGAAGGTGATGAGGAACACCAGCCCCATATAGCCCAGCGCCTCCTGCTTGCTCTTGGAGTCGATGAGCCACTTGAGCTGGAAGTTTTTCAGCGGCGCGAAAAAGGATACCGCCGCTGTAAAGAGCGCGAAGAGCATGAGCTTCACCCAGTGGTGTCGGAAGTAGTCGTTGACCGTTGCTTTTTTCATGCGTAGTATCCCTCCGCAGAGTACTATAAAACGAGATGGATTACAAGAAAGACCCCTCCGACTTCCTTTTTGCGGGAGATCGGAGGGGTCTTGATCTTATGGCCTTATGTAAGAGGTGCTGTCAGCTTACAGCTGGGGGCCGGCGGAGACCAGAGCCTTGCCGTGCTCGTTGCCCTCGTACTTTGCGAAGTTCTTGATGAAGCGGCCAGCCAGATCCTTGGCCTTCTCTTCCCACTGAGCGGCATCTGCGTAGGTGTCGCGGGGGTCGAGGATAGCGGGGTCAACACCGGGCAGAGCGGTGGGGACCTCAAAGTCGAAGTAGGGGATCTTCTTGGTGGGAGCCTCGTTGATGGCACCGCTCAGGATAGCGTCGATGATGCCGCGGGTATCCTTGATGGAGATGCGCTTGCCGGTGCCGTTCCAGCCGGTGTTGACCAGATAAGCCTTGGCGCCGCTCTTCTGCATCTTCTTGACCAGCTCCTCAGCGTACTTGGTGGGGTGCAGCTCCAGGAAGGCCTGACCGAAGCAGGCGGAGAAGGTGGGGGTGGGCTCGGTGATGCCGCGCTCGGTGCCGGCCAGCTTTGCGGTAAAGCCGGACAGGAAGTAGTACTGGGTCTGCTCCGGGGTCAGGATGGAGACCGGGGGCAGGACGCCGAATGCATCAGCAGACAGGAAGATGACATTCTTGGCTGCGGGTGCAGAAGAGATGGGGCGGACGATGTTCTGGATGTGGTCGATGGGGTAGGAGACGCGGGTGTTCTCGGTCACGCTCTTGTCGGCGAAATCGATGTGGCCCTCAGCGTCCAGAGTGACGTTCTCCAGCAGAGCGTTGCGCTTGATGGCGTTGTAGATGTCGGGCTCAGAGTCCTTGTCCAGGTTGATGACCTTTGCGTAGCAGCCGCCCTCGAAGTTGAAGACGCCGTTGTCGTCCCAGCCGTGCTCGTCATCGCCGATGAGCAGACGCTTCGGGTCGGTGGACAGGGTGGTCTTGCCGGTGCCGGACAGACCGAAGAAGATGGCAGTGTTCTTGCCTTCCTTATCGGTGTTGGCGGAGCAGTGCATGGAAGCCATGCCCTTCAGCGGCAGGAAGTAGTTCATCATGGAGAACATGCCCTTCTTCATCTCGCCGCCGTACCAGGTGTTGACGATGACCTGCTCCTTGCTGGTGATGTTGAACAGCACAGCAGTCTCGGAGTTCAGGCCCAGCTCCTTGTAGTTCTCGACCTTAGCCTTGGAAGCGTTGTAGACAACGAAATCAGGCTCGAAGTTTGCCAGCTCCTCAGCGGTGGGCTTGATGAACATATTGGTGACGAAATGTGCCTGCCAGGCCACTTCCATGATGAAGCGGACGGCCATGCGGGTGTCCTTGTTGGCGCCGCAGAAAGCATCCACGACGTACAGGCGCTTGTTGGAGAGCTCCTTCTTGGCGATCTCCTTCACAGCTTCCCAGGCTTTCTGAGAAGCGGGGTGGTTGTCGTTCTTGTACTCGTCGCTGGTCCACCACACGGTATTCTTGGAGTTCTCATCCATGACGATGAACTTATCCTTGGGGGAGCGGCCGGTGTAGATACCGGTCATGACGTTGACAGCGCCCAGCTCGCTGACCTGGCCCTTCTCGTAGCCTTCCAGTTCGGGCTTGGTCTCCTCCTCGAACAGCTGCTCGTAAGAGGGATTGTACACGATCTCGGTCGTGCCGGTGATACCATACTTGCTCAGATCCAACTTTGCCATGATACTTATACCTCTTCTTTCGTTCAGGTCATCGCCCAGACACCAGCGGTAAGCTGTCCTCAGCCAAAAGGACACCGCAAAAGGACGACGAAAAGAAATACAGATGCGTATTCTCCTGTATATCATTATACATAAATTGGGGCCGAAATCAACCGGCGGGGCGGTTTTCTTCGGGTAAAAGCAACAAATCTTATTAAGAATCCGGGGTATTTGAGACGGTTTCGTAAAAATCCTGGCCCGTTTGCCTGCACAAATTAAAGATTTTATGCCAAAAACAAATCTTTGATAAAATTTTATCGATTTGGGATACAAGGAGCGGAAATCAGGAGAGAAGAGGCTGCAATTTTGGGCCGCGAAAAAACGTATTATAAGTAAAGGAACAAAATATTTGTGGATATTTTGCGATTTATCTGGAAAAAACGCACAACTTATGATATACTGAGTCGATCTGACCCGCGGCCATGAGCCGCCAGCATGGAGAAACAACGACGATGAAGACGCTTTACATATTTCTTACCCGCTCCGGCACCCTGCTCTCGAACCTCGTGTACAGCCTGACCGGTGCGCAGTACACCCACATCTCCCTCGCCTTCGACGAGGACCTGAGCACCCTCTACAGCTCTACCCGCAAGAATGGTTATACCATGTTCCCCGCAGGTCCCAGCCGGGAGTACCTGAACCGGGGCGTGTTCCTCATGCGGGAGAACATCCCCTGCGCCCTCTACGCGCTGGAAGTGACGGATGAGGCCTACACCCGCGCCAAGCGCCGCACCCAGCACATGATGCACCACGGGGAGCTCTACCGCTTCAATTCGCTGGGTCTGCTGCTCTGCTGGATGCATATCCGCTGGCAGCGCCGCCGGCATTATTTCTGCTCTCAGTTCGTCAGTGAGGTGCTCCAGAAGAGCGGTGCGCTGGAGCTGCCAAAGCCCAGCACCCTCATGCACCCCAGCGATTACGCCGAGCTGCCCGAGCTGCGCTGCCTCTACCGCGGTACGCTGGCCGGCCTGCCCCAGCGCCAGAGCATGGAGCTGGGCGAGGTGGAGAGCGTCATGGGCCTTTATCTGAATGTTCTTCTGGGGGCTGTGAAGGGCAGAGTGCGTCGGCTGTTCTGATTTTTTCGAAATTTTTGCCGAAAAATTGAAAATGCCTGTTGACAAAGCGGGTGCGCTGTGCTAAAATAATCGAGTCGGGAACAACACCCGATGCAATGGTAGTATGGCCCGTTGGTCAAGCGGTTAAGACAGAGGCCTCTCACGCCTTTAACATCGGTTCGATTCCGGTACGGGTCACCATTTTAGTAGTAAAACGGCTCTGCGCCGTTTTATATAGATGCCTCTTTAGCTCAGTCGGTTAGAGCACCTGACTGTTAATCAGGGTGTCGCCTGTTCGAGTCAGGCAAGAGGCGCCAGTAAAGCGATGGAAGTTTTCCATCGCTTTTTCTTTTTTATCCGTTCCGGTGCGGCTTTTGTTGACAGGGAAAGCGGCGGGGGATATACTTATAAAAAATGAACCTCTCAGGCCGCCTGCGGCGTCCAGCTCTCCGGATAGGAGAGCCCTTGGCAAAACCGAAAACTTACCCTTTTCGCCAGAGCCTCCCCTATTAGGGGAGGTGGCACAGCGTCAGCTGTGACGGAGAGGTTGAGGAAAAATGCGCCTGATGAAAAAGGAGAAAACTATGAAACAGATCATTCTGACGGGCGACCGCCCGACGGGCCGGCTCCATGTCGGCCACTATGTCGGCTCTCTGAAGGAGCGTGTCCGGCTGCAGAACTCGGGCAAGTTCGACGAGATCTATATCATGATCGCCGACGCACAGGCCCTCACCGACAACGCCGATAACCCGGAGAAGGTGCGCCAGAACGTCCTGCAGGTTGCTCTGGACTATCTGGCCGTGGGCATCGACCCCGCCAAGGCACACATCTTCATCCAGTCCATGGTGCCGGAGCTGACCGAGCTGAGCTTCTATTATATGAACCTCGTCACCGTCTCCCGCCTGCAGCGCAACCCCACCGTCAAGGCCGAGATCCAGCAGAAGAACTTCGAGTCCAGCATCCCGGTGGGCTTCTTCACTTACCCTATCAGCCAGGCTGCGGACATCACCGCCTTCAAGGCCACTACCGTCCCCGCAGGCGAGGACCAGCGCCCCATGATCGAGCAGTGCTGCGAGATCGTCCATAAGTTCAACGCCGTCTACGGTGAGACTCTGGTGGAGCCGGAGATCGTTCTGCCCCAGAACAGCGCCTGCCTGCGCCTGCCCGGCACCGACGGCAAGGCCAAGATGAGCAAGAGCCTTGGCAACTGCATCTACCTCTCCGACGAGCCTGAGGACATCAAGAAGAAGATCATGTCCATGTACACCGACCCGAACCACCTGCGCGTGCAGGACCCCGGCAAGGTGGAGGGCAACCCCGTCTTCATCTATCTGGATGCATTCAGCCGCCCGGAGCACTTTGCCGAGTTCCTGCCCGAGTACCAGAACCTCGACGAGCTGAAGGCACACTATCAGCGCGGCGGTCTGGGCGACGTGAAGGTGAAGAAGTTCCTGAACAGCGTCATGCAGGCTGAGCTGGAGCCCATCCGCAGCCGCCGCAAGGAGTGGGAGCAGCGCCTGCCCGAGGTCGTGGAAATTCTGAAGGAAGGCAGCGCTGTGGCCGAAAAGACCGCCGCCGCTACCCTCGCCGAGGTGCGCAAGTCCATGAAAATCGATTACTTTACGGATGATAACCTGTTGAAATAACAAAGCGTAAATGAAAAAATGCTCCATGTGCAGTTCAAAGCGACTGCACATGGAGCATTTTTACTTATTGAATAAATCGCTGTGGCTTCCGGTGCGAGCCAGTGTCAAGACCAGAACATCATCTTCAATGCGGTAAATCAATAGCCAATTCGGCTGGATGTGACATTCACGGTGTCCGACCCAATCTCCGGTCAAGGCGTGGTCGTGATTCTTGTCAGGGAGAGGTTCACCAAGCGCAAGATGAGCGACGACCTCCTCCAGAAGAGAAATTTTAAGATGACGCTTCATGGCGAGTTTATAGTCGCGTTTGAACTGAGAGGTCGTCTTGACGATATATTTTGTCTTTTTCATTTTTTCAAATCCGCAAATAGTTCATCAAGGTCGGTATAGCCCTTTACATTCGGGTCTTTGGCGATTCGCTCGGCCTCGAGCATGGCGGCCATCGTTTCCTTGTTAGGCTGTTCCATTTTGATTTCAAACGGGATGCCGCCATCGCGGAGAGACTGACGAACAAAAATGTTGAATGCGGTAGAAAGGTTCATGCCAAGCTCAGAAAACAGAGCGTCAGCCTGTGCTTTTAAGTCGGAATCCATTCGGATGCTGATGTTTGTCGTTGCCATAAAATCATCTCCTTCTACCTATATTATAGTGCAATGCACGATAAATGCAATGCATTGCACGAAAATTTACAAATAATCAAACAAAAAGTGCCGCTCTTCCATTACGGGAGAGCGGCACTCGTATTTTGTTACAGCTTACAGGCTGCGGTTCTTGATTTCAGAAGTGACCTTTGCGATGAACTCATCCACTTCCATCGTGGTGGTCTCGCCCTTGCGGTCACGGACAGAGACGTTGCCGGCCTCGGCTTCCTTGGCGCCCAGGACCAGCATATAAGGCACACGGTCCACCTGCTGTGCAGCGCGGATCTTGTAGCCGATCTTCTGGTTGTCGTCGTCCAGAGCCACACGGATACCGGCCTCCACCAGCTTCTCGGTGATGGCCTCGGAATACTCGAGGGTCTTCTCGGAGACGGGCAGCACCTTGACCTGAACAGGAGCCAGCCAGGTGGGGAACTTGCCCTTGGTCTCCTCGATGAGGTAGGCCATGAAGCGGTCGAGAGAACCGAGGATCGCACGGTGCAGGACAACGGGGGTCTTCTCGGTACCGTCCTTGTCCACATAGGTCAGGTGGAACTTTGCGGGCAGGCAGAAGTCCAGCTGGCAGGTGGACAGGGTGTACTCAGCGCCGACAGCGGGCTTGACGTTGACGTCCAGCTTGGGGCCGTAGAAAGCAGCCTCGCCGATCTCCTCAGTGAAGTGGATGCCCAGCTCGGTCAGGACCTCGCGCAGAGCGTTCTCGGCGTGGTTCCACATCGCGTCGTCGTCGTGATACTTCTTCTTGTCGGCGGGGTCACGCAGGGACAGAACGCAGCGGTAATCGGTGATGTTGAAATCCTTGTAGGTCTCGAAGATGAGGTTGCAGACATCAGCGACTTCGCTCTTGATCTGCTCCGGAGTGCAGAACAGGTGAGCGTCGTTCTGGCAGAAGTGACGGCCGCGCTCGATGCCCTTCAGGGTGCCGGAGGACTCATAGCGGAAGTCGTGTGCGATCTCGCCGATGCGCATGGGCAGGTCGCGGTAAGAGTGGGGACGGTTTGCGTAGATCATCATGTGATGGGGGCAGTTCATCGGGCGCAGGACGTAGCTCTCGCCCTCCATCTCCATGGCGGGGAACATATTCTCGCGGTAGTGGTCCCAGTGGCCGGAAGTCTTGTACAGATTCACGGTGCCGATGCAGGGAGTCATAACGTGCAGATAGCCGCGGGCGCGCTCCTTCTCCTTGATATAGTTCTCCAGTTCCTGCCAGACAGTGTAGCCTGCGGGCAGGAACATGGGCAGACCGCGGCCAACCAGGTCATCGGTCATGAACAGGCCCATCTCCTTGCCGATCTTGCGGTGGTCGCGCTCACGGGCCTCCTGCTGCTCCTTCTCCCATGCGTCCAGCTCCTCCTGATTGTGGAAAGCAACGCCGTTGATACGGGTCAGCATCTTGTTCTCTTTGTCGTTCTTCCAGTATGCGCCGGACTGCTGGGTGATCTTGAAAGCCTTCAGAGCCTTGGTGTAGGTCAGGTGAGGTCCGATGCACATATCGACGTACTCACCCTGCTGGAAGAAGCTGAACTCGGTCTCGTCGGCCAGGTCAGCCATGTGCTCGACCTTATAGTTCTCGTGGCGCTCTTCCATCAGCTTGACGGCCTCTGCGCGGGGCAGGATGAAGGGCTTGATGGCCAGATTCTCTTTGGTGATCTTGTGCATCTCCTTCTCGATGTTGGCCAGGTCTTCGTCGGTCAGCTTGGTGTCGCCGAGGTCAACGTCGTAGTAGAAGCCGTTCTCGGTGGCGGGGCCGAAGGCGAAGTCAGCCTCCGGGTAGAGGCGCTTGATGGCCTGAGCCATGACGTGGGCTGCGGTGTGACGGATAACGTGCAGTTCCTGGTCCTGCGGGCACTCGTCCACATGACCGTCCTTATAGATGATCTTCATGGTGTTACTCCTTCTTGACATGAAAAATGCGTTTGGTATAACAAAAAAGACGCTTCACCCCGCATTTGCTCTACGGGATGAAGCGCCTTTGAAAGATCCAACTGCGTTCCACGGTTCCACCCGAATTGCGTGCTGCTGCACGCCACTCGCTGTGCTGTAACGGGCGCACCCGGCAGAGGTTCGCCTCTGCACTCTGCGGTGGTAGAAGTCCGGCACATGGCAGGCTGCTTGCAGCGCGTCCTTCCGGACGGCAACCCTCTCTGCGGCATGGAGAACGGGACTTCGGTTTGTCCGCATCATCGTTTTGGGACATTTGATTTTGACGCACCGGCGGCAGAAAACCTGCGCACATGCGCATCACAGGATGAAACTACAGATGATTGTAGCACGGGGCGCAGAAAAAATCAAGGGCTGTGCGCTGGAAAATGAAAAAGGATCAGTGGTGCAGCCGCTTCCCCCAGCTCTCCGTATACTCCGACAGCAGCTTCTCCGTCACAAAGAGCTGGCTGCTGTAGAGGCCGTGGGTGCCGGAGAGCATATAGCAGACGCCGCAGCCCAGCGCGATCAGCTCCAGCCCCACGCCGCCGAACAGCTCATAGGCCAGCAGGATGGAGGGGATAAGCGTATTGGTCGCGCCGCAGAACACCGAGACGAGGCCCACGGCGGCGGAGAACCCGGCGGGCAGGCCCAGCAGCGGGCCGAATGCACAGCCGAAGGTCGCACCGATGTAGAAGCTGGGGACTACCTCGCCGCCCTTGAAGCCCGCCGAGAGGGTCAGAGCCGTCAGCAGTATCTTGCAGATAAAGTCCCACGGCAGGGCCTGCCCCTGCTCCACGGCGGCAGTGATGACGCCCATGCCCGCGCCGTTGTAGCGGCCCACGCCCATCAGGTAGGAGAGGGCCACCACGGCAGCACCGCCCACGACGGCACGCACCCAGGGGTTCGGCAGGCGGCGGGGCATTTCGTGCTCCATGGTGTGGAGCAGCCAGCAGAATATCCGGGCCACCAGCGCACAGGCAACACCCAGCACAGCCACCAGCAGAGTAGAATCAATGGAAAGCGCCGGCGCGGTCAGCTCAAAATGGGTAGGAGAGATGCCGCAGGCCAGTGAGACGCCATAGGCGATGAGGGCAGCGGCGAAGCCGGGAACAAAGGCCACCGAGAACGCGAGGCCCACGTCCTCCACCATGATGCCGAAGAGGGTCGCCGACAGCGGCGTGCCGAACAGTGCCGAGAAGAACGCCGCCATGCCGCAGGCCGTGGCCGTGCGGCGGTCGTGGTCGGAGAAGCGGAAGAGCTTTGCGATGTTGTAGCCGATGCTTCCGCCCATCTGCAAAGCCGCGCCCTCGCGTCCGGCCGAGCCGCCGCAGAGGTGGGTGAGCACCGTGCCGAAGAAGATGGCCGGTACCAGCAGCGGGCTGACGCTCTCGCCGCTGTGGACGGCGCGGATGACGTTGTTCGTCCCCATCCCCTCGCAGCCCGTCACCTTATAAAGCGCCACGATGGCAAGACCTGCCACCGGCAGCAGCCAGAGCAGCCAGATGTGCTCGGCCCGCCACTCGGTGACCTGCTCCACGGCCAGGTGGAACGCTGTGCCGACAGCACCGCAGACGAGGCCGGTGGGGACGGCCAACAGCAGCCAGCGGGCCAGAATGGCCGCGACGGCCCGGAAGGAATAAAGCTCCTTTTTCAAAAATTCTTTCATGATAACACTCCTGTGTTTTTTATATCCTGCCCACAAAGATAGCACGACGGACAGGCACTGTCAAGAAACGCCAAAGCCCCGCTCCTTTGTGTGAAGGAGCGGGGCTTTGAGCTGTGTTTGGAATTATCAGAAAAAAGGAAAAAGGAGAACAATATATCCACGCCGTCTCGGCGGCCTCCACCACGGAATCGACCGAGATCCTGGAGACCATGACCTCGACCTTGATCTTCGGCAGGAGGGTGCTGTCCACAGGCACAGCTCAGGGTCATGGTCTCATCGGTGGAAAGGCTCAGGGAAGAGCCGCCGTTGAAGCCGAACATCAGGCCGAAGCCGATGAGCCAGTAGCAGGGCGTGCCGATGCAAAAATCCATGTTTTTGACGTTCTGCACAAACCGGAAAAGAATGGGCAAAGAAAACTTTGGCAGGCATCATTTTTCCCCCTTGTGGGCTGCCCGCATTTCGACATGGAGCAGCAGGCTCATCAGAGCGCGCAGCGCGAAAGTCGCCGCCAGCGGGATGACCGACTCGAGGTTCTGCAGAAGGAAGGTCTTGGCGATCTCTGCCGACATGAGAAATTCCAATGCCGTCGTCAGGCCGGTGCTCATCTCGTGGTGGAAGTCGTACCGGTCGCGGAAAAAGGTCGCCCGCACATAGTGGTAGGTGGCCTTGACAAGACTCGTCACGATGATGAACAGGCCGATGACCTCCGCCAGCCCCGCGATGAGGGGGACTGCCGATTCCAGAAAGCCCTCCAGCAGGTGGGCGAGGTTCTCGTTCAGGTGATACAGGGCTGTCATGCTCTGGTCACCGCTCAAGCCAGCAGGCTCTTGATATAAGCGGCCAGCTCCTCGTCCCTGCAGGAGGCGAAGAACAGCTCGCCGAACTTCTCACCGGCGATGGCACCCTTCAGCAGGTCCTGATCGATGCTCTTGAGGCACTCGATGAGGGGCTTAAAAGTGGCGGCGCGGACGCCGTCGAGGATCTTCTTGTTGCGCTGCTCGGGCTCGACGCGCTCCTTGGGGTAGCCCTGACCGTGGCCGAAGCCGAACAGCTTCTCAAAGCAGTACTCGAGGTTCAGCTCACCGCCCCAGCCGAAGCCCTTGGCGAAAGGCATGGCCACGGCATTGCCGTCGTTGACGTGGGCGAAGGTGTAGGCGTCCACGGGGTCCTCCACATGGCCGCAGATGACGCCGGGGAAGCTGTTCAGGGCCAGCATGGCGCCCTCGCCGGTGCCGCAGCCGGTGATGACGTAGTCGGCAGCGCCGCTGTTGAGCAGGACGGCGGCGAGGATGCCGCACTGCACATAGGTCAGCGGTGCGGCGTCATCGGCAGCGTACATGCCGTAGTTGACCACCTCGTGGCCCATCGGCTCTACGACCTTCTTCAGAGCGGCCTCGATGATGCCGTTCTTTGCGGCCTGACTGTTCTCGTTGATAAGTGCGATCTTCATGGGAAAGTCCTCCTGTTTTTATTATATTATTATGACCAGTGTAGCAGATTCCGGGAAAAAAGTCGATATGGGAAACAAAAGAGCGCCGCGCCCGGCACCCGGAAGGCAGCGGACACGGCGCAAAAATGCCGGATATGGAAAAACTTACTGCGGCTGCTTGCCGATGTAAGCCAGGATGCCGCCGTCAACGTACAGGATGAGGCCGTTGACGAAGTCGGAAGCGGCAGAAGCCAGGAAGACAGCGGGTCCGCCCAGATCCTCAGCCTCGCCCCAGCGGCCTGCGGGGGTCTTGGCGACGATGAAGCTGTCGAAGGGATGACGGCTGCCGTCGGGCTGACGCTCGCGCAGAGGTGCGGTCTGCGGGGTAGCGATGTAGCCGGGTCCGATGCCGTTGCACTGGATGTTGTACTCGCCGTACTCGGAGGCGATGTTCTTGGTCAGCATCTTCAGGCCGCCCTTGGCTGCAGCGTAGGCGGAGACGGTCTCACGGCCCAGCTCGCTCATCATGGAGCAGATGTTGATGATCTTGCCGCCGCCCTGAGCGATCATGTCGGGGATGACAGCCTTGGCGACGATGAACGGAGCGTTCAGGTCAACATCGATGACCTGACGGAACTGAGCAGCGGTCATCTCGGTCATGGGGATGCGCTTGATGATGCCGGCGTTGTTGACCAGAATGTTGATATGGCCGACTTCCTCGGTGATCTTTGCGACCATGGCGTTCACGGCGTCCTCATCGGTGACGTCGCAGACATAGCCGTGAGCCTTGATGCCAGCTTCTTCATAAGCGGCGATGCCCTTATCGACCAGCTCCTGCTTGATGTCGTTGAAGACGATGGTAGCGCCGTTTGCGGCCATTGCCTTGGCGATCGCCATGCCGATGCCGTAAGATGCGCCGGTGATGAGCGCGACCTTGCCGGTCAGGTCAAAGGATTTGGGAGTACACTGTGCCATAATTAAGTCCTCCAATCAGAATTTTGCTTTGCGGGGCGCTGCGCTGCCGGACGATACCTGTAGTCCAACTGCCGCCACGGGAAGCAGCGATTTGGACTGTCCGGCCCTGCACCCTCTTGTATACTAGAGTAGCATTCTTTATTCCGACTGTCAAGGTGTTTTCTTGGCACAATTACTGCAAATTTTTTCTCATTTTGTTGCGTTTTCGTGAAATCGTCATAAAAACGGGTTTTGCAAAGGCCGGGATTGCTGCTTGTTGCACACAATAGCCCTTCAGCCCAGTTTTTTCTTCTGCTGGTGGGCCATGATGGGCATTAAGATCGCCATCGGCATGAACCGCTGGGCCGTCGTCGCCGCCCGCATGAGGGCCGACGGGACGATGATGGTCTTGCGGCGGAGCATCCCCCGCATGGCCTCCTCCACGCAGAGTTCCGGGCTGATGCCCCGCAGTGCGAACACCACATCGGCCCGCTCGTTGAACTCAGTGTCCACCGGGCCGGGGCAGAGGGCGCAGACGTAGACCGGGCTGTGCTGCTGGCGCAGTTCTTCGGCCACGCCCCGGGTCAGGCTGACAACATACGCTTTGGTGGCGTAGTAGCCCGCCATATAGGGTCCGCCCGGCAGCAGCCCGGCGGAAGACGCCACGTTGAGCACGGTGCCGAAGCCCTGAGCCTCCATCTTTTTCACGGCGAACTTGAACAGCTGGTGCATGGCCAGCACATTGACCTTCGCCATGGAGAGCTCTTTCTCGCCGCTGGTCTCAAGAAAGCTGCCGCAGACGCCGAAGCCGGCGTTGTTGATGAAAATATCGATGCGCTCGTCCGTCAGCGCCTCGCAGAGACGGGCGCACTCGCTCTCCTGCTCCAAATCAGCAGGCAGGATGCGGCAGAAGGTGCTGTATTTCGCGGTGAGCTCTGCGGCCAGAGCTTCGAGTCGGTCAGTGCGGCGGGCGGTGAGGATGAGCCGGAAGCCGAGGCGGGCATACCGGCGGGCAAACTCCCGGCCAATGCCGGAAGAAGCTCCGGTTATCCATACAGTTTTGGACATAAATTACTCCTTGTAAAATCCGGAAGCCTTATCGATGGCTTCCAGCTCGTCAGCGGTGAAGGTGGTGTTGTTCAGGGCAGCGGTGGTAGGGACAGGGTGGAGCAGCGTGCAGGAGATGCAGCATACATGGCGGGAAACTTCCTTTCTCTTATTTTACCCCATTGTAGCACGGAAAAACGGCAGAATCCACATAAAAGTGCAGCGCCCCGGCATCTTTGCTGCCGGGGCGCTGTGAGAAAAAAGAAGAAAAGACGAGAAGCTCAGATTCAGGCGTCAGCCTTGACGTCGTTCTTGATGCTCCGGGCGGCCAGATAACGAGCCGGCTTCATGAGCAGTACGCAGCCGCCGTTGAAGACCAGAGAGCCGACGATGTACACCCCGAAGAAGAGGGGCAGATTCGCTGCAAAAGCTGCGCTGTCGATGCAGGCGACGGTCAGGTAGGCAAAGCCCACATTGTTCAGCACCTTGGGGGCGTAGGGGTGCAGGATGATGAGGATGAAGAGCACCACGCCCAGCGGCAGCAGCAGGCCCAGCATCCCGCCCAGAACAGGCGTCAGCGCACCGATGGCCAGCATCGCCAGCACCGTGAGCACCATGCCCACGAGGCCGCCCAGCTCCACGCTGATAAAGCGGTCTTTGATGTCGCCCTCCATCGTGAAGAGCATGATATTGCTCAGGAAAACGAGCCAGCTGTACTCAAACTCGATGGCGTGGAAAAAGGCGTTGGCGATCAGGATCCACGCTACCATCATCAGGCGGAAGTAGAGCAGGAAACGCTTGGTCACAGTTTCGTTCATGGAAAAACTCACTTTCCAGAAGCTGCTTTCATAAGCGGGGTGCAATGCTTGTGAAAACGGCTTCTTAACTTCGGCCTGCAAAAGCGGCTGGCCGGTCGTTTTTGTGTCGGATGAGGTTATTATACCCTGTCTGAAAGCAAAAGGCAATATTTGCTTGCCAATATATGCAATAAAAACTTGTCAAGTTTCAAAAACAGCTTCGTCTTGTTGCCCGGCGTGGTTTGGAGTATAATAAAACCGTAAAAGAAAAACACCCTTTTCAAGGAGGAGAGAAAACATGAATAAACCGGTCCTGGTCGTCATGGCTGCCGGCATGGGCAGCCGCTACGGCGGCATGAAGCAGATCGACCCGGTGGGTCCCTGCGGTCAGGTCATCGTGGATTATTCCCTGTACGACGCCCGCCGCGCAGGCTTCGAGACGGTCATCTTCGTCATCAAGCACGAGATCGAAGAGGCTTTCAAGGCTGCCATCGGCGACCGCGTGTCCAGGGTGATGGACGTGAAGTACGCCTTCCAGCAGCTGGACGAGCTGCCCGAGGGCTACACCATCCCCGAGGGCCGCGTGAAGCCCTGGGGTACCTGCCACGCGGTGCTGGCCGCAAAGCCCTGCATCCACGGCCCCTTCGCCGTCATCAATGCCGACGACTACTATGGCCCCGAGGCGTTCAAGGTCATCTACGATTACCTCTCCACCCACACCGACGGCGAGGTCTACGACTACTGCATGGTGAGCTACCTGCTCAAGAACACCGTTTCCGAAAATGGCAGCGTCGCCCGCGGCGTCTGCGCCCTCAACGAGGACAGCACCCTCCACAGCGTCACCGAGCGCACCCGCATCGAGACCTATGAGGGCGGCATCCACTACACCGAGGACGGCGGCGAGAGCTGGACGGACCTGCCCGGCGAGACGCCCGTGAGCATGAACCTCTGGGGCTTCGGCGAGAGCTTCGTGAAGGAAGCCGACCGGCGCTTTGCCCGCTGGCTGGACGAGAATCTGGAAAAGAACCCGCTCAAGTGCGAGTATTTCCTGCCGCTGGTGGTCAGTGAGCTCATCGGCGAAAAGAAGGCCGCCGTCAAGGTGCTGCGCAGCACCGATAAGTGGTATGGCGTCACCTACCGCGAGGATAAGCCCGTGGTGGTGGAAGCCATCGCCAAAAAGACGGCCGACGGCCTTTACCCGGAAAATCTCTGGGCTTAATTTGCATAAAAAATACGGCTGGGACAGCGTCCCAGCCGTATTTTTATCTTTACTGGATGCCGAATCCGTTGAAGGAGTCGGGATATTCGTCCTCGAGCTGCTCGAGCAGGCTGCTGAGGGAGCGGTTGTTCTGACCGTGCTTCAGCTTGGGGTAGGCGCGGAGCATACGGCCCTTGCCCAGCAGATGGGTGCCGCGGCGGGTACGGGCCTGCATGACCTGCGCACGGGCGGCCAGCTCTTCCTTGAGCTGTTCCAGCTGCAGGAATGCGGTGGTCTGCTCGGCTTTGCCCTGCGCGGCCAGCTTGACGGCCTTGGCCGCTTCGGCAGCGTTGAGGCGGGCAGTCTGGGAGGCGCGGCGTGCTGCCTCCATGGCCTCGTCGGCGCGGGTGCGCATGGTGGAAGCGGCCTCACGGGGCGACAGCTTGTCGTAGCTGTCCCGGGCCTCGGCGGCGGCCAGCTTGAGCTGCAGGCGGCTCTCGTCCATCTTCTGATCCATGTCCAGCGCGGTGGTGCCAAGGAGCTCGGTCATGGCGTCGCTGACAGCATGCATACTGTCGGCCACCTTCTCGAGAGCGTCCAGCTCCCGGGCGAGGTCGGAGGCGGCGATGGCGGTAGCCACCACGTCAGCGGCATACACCGCGTAGAGCAGACACATCAGCACAAAGCCCACCAGCGGCGGAATGATGTTCACCAGCGCGGCAAGGGTGGGATGGATGGCCTTGACCATCACCATGGCACCCACGCCCCACATCAGCGAGAACTCAAGACAGACGTAGCCGCCGATGTTAAAGGGCTTGTCGGTGTAGTCCCACCACCGGGTGCGGTAGAGCTTATACAGCGCCCATCCGCCCACCAGCTCCAAGGCACTGGGCAGGATGACACCGCCGAGATACAGCAGCAACAGGTCATCTTCCAGCGGTGTGAGGAAGAAGAGCACCAGGATCATGCCGAAGCCGTAGATAGGGCAGACCGGGCCGTTCAGGAAGCCCCGGTTCACCAGCTGGCCGGTGGTGGCGGCGGCATACACCACCTCGACGCACCAGCCCAGACAGGAGTAGATGAGGAAAAACGCAAGGATATGATAAAGCGAGAAACCGCAGACTGTCGTATTGAGAAAAAACGACAAGGGGACACCTCCAATCAGTTCTGTTTGCGGACGATCTTATATTCATCGCCCGGCTCAAAGTAAGGGCAGGCCGAAGTGGTATGGGAGAGATAGCGGGCCATCTCGTCCTCATCCAGTGCGCCGCCCTCGGCGCAGTACCAGCTGCCATATTCGTCCTGCTGGTTGTTCAGGCAGTATTCACAGGGGTCAGACATTGCCTTCCCCCTCGGCCTTGGCCGAAGCTTCGGCCTCCGCCTGCGCGGCCAGCTTCTTGAGCACCTTCGGCTCCACCCAGGTCACGGAGTCGTCGCCGGCCTTCTTGCGGGCGATGAGGGCCTTGATCTTAATGCCCATCTCGGTGAACATCCCCTCATGCTCGGTGCGGATGTTCCACTCCGGCTCGTTCTCGTGGAGGTCGTAAGTCTGCCAGACGATGTCGTAGCCGGAAGCGGGGAAGTAGGTCAGGCTGTCGCGGAACAGGTCATCGTCGTCGGTCTTGAAGTAGATCTCGCCGCCGTCCTTGAGGAAATCGCGGTACTGGATGAGCTGACGGGGGTAGGTGAGGCGGTGCTTGTTGGAGGAAGCGTTCTTGCTCCACGGGTTGCAGAAGTTGATGTAGATGCGGCTGACGGTGTCCTCCGGGGTGATGACGCCCTTGATGCGCTCGATGTCGGTGCTCATGATCTTGACATTGTCGATGGGGCGGCCTGCCTCGGCGTAAGCGGCTTCGATCTTGCGCTTTGCAAGGATGAGCACCTTGTCGGTGATGTCGATGCCCAGATAGTTATTCTCGGGGTGGGCAGAGGCCAGCTGGGAGATGAAGCCGCCCTTGCCGCAGCCCAGCTCCAGCACGAAAGGCTGCTCCGGGCGGGCATACTGGCTGTGCCACTTGCCGCCCCAGATAAGGGGCTCGTGGACGTGGAAATCAGCGGCCATCAGTTCGTCGTGGGCGTAGGGCTTGAAACGCATTCTCATAAGATAGTATTCTCCTTGTGACGTGAAAAGTTTGTACTTACAGAGTTTTCTTCAAAAATTCCTCCACCTGCTCCGGCGTGGCGGCGCAGCTGCCCTGGCAGATGCCGGGCTTGCCGCCGCCGCGTCCGTTCAGGGCGGCGTTGAGGGCTTTGGTCAGGGCGCGGACGTCGCCGCCGGAGCGCGCGATGCAGTAGCCGGTGCCCTTCTCGCTGGGCGTCAGAGCGGCGCAGAGACCGGTGGTGGCCTCGCTCAACCGCGCGGCCAGACGGTGCAGGCCGTCCGGGTCGAGGCCGGGAACGGTGCGGATGGCCGTCTCGTCGGGGCCAAGCTGTGCGGCCAGTGCGTCGAAGAGCTGGCTGCACAGGCCGAAGTGGGCGAATTTCAGGGCCGTGTACTCGTCGTACACCCGGTGGACGGCCACGGCGGTCTGGTCGGCCTTGGCCGAGAGCAGTGCGCCGATGTCGGCCTGACGGCTCCGCATGGCCTGCGCTTCCCGCAGGGCGCGTCCGCCGCAGACGACGCTGAGCCGGACACCGCCCTTGTAGTTCTCAGAGGTGAGGATCTTGATCTGCCCCACCTGTCCGGTGGCGGCGGTGTGGGTGCCGCAGCAGGCGCAGACGTCCGCGCCCGGGGTGGTCACGATGCGCACCTGCCCGGCGATCTCTTTTTTGCTGCGGTAGGTCAGCGCCGCCAGCTCTTCGGGGGTGGGGTAGGTGATGAGCACCGGCACATTCTCCCAGATGATGCGGTTGGCGGCAAGCTCTGCCTCCCGCAGGCCCTCGGCGGAGATGGGAACGCTGGTGTCCATCCGCACGGCGTCGGAGCCGATATGGAAGCCCACGTTCTCCGCCCCGAACATCTGGTGCAGGATGCCGGAGAGGATGTGCTCGCCGGTGTGCTGCTGCATCTTGTCGAAGCGCCACTCCCAGTCGATGGTGCCGGTGACGACGGCACCGGGCTGTGCGGTCTCGGGCAGGGCATCCACCCTGTGCCAGATGATGCCGTTCGTCTCGTGGACGTCGGTGACATAGAGCACCGTGCCGTCGGCGAGGGTCAGCGTGCCTCTGTCGGCGGGCTGACCGCCCCCTTCGGGGTAGAACACCGTGCCGTCCAGCGCGATGCGCCCGCCGCCCGTTTTTGCGTCCGCCTCTGCGGCCAGGATGACCCCGGCGGCAGTCTTGCGGAATGCGTCGTTCTCAAAATATTTTTCCGTGCGCTGCATGGCACGATACCTCCTGCAATAAAAACGATATTATCCCACTATAAAACTAAGTATACCACGTTTTTTGCCTGTGGAAAATAGTCTTCGCTTATGTTATGATAGGAAACAGCAGAAACCCAAACGGAATATAAAGCGAGGAAGGTATCATCATGCGTGAAAGTGGAATCCTGATGCCGGTGTCCAGCCTGCCCGGCCCCTATGGTATTGGCTGCTTTGGCGCCGAAGCGCTCAAGTTCGTGGATTTTCTGGCCGCTGCGGGCCAGCACATCTGGCAGCTGCTGCCCCTCAGCCCCACCGGCTACGGCGACAGCCCCTACCAGAGCTGCTCTGCCTTTGCGGGCAACCCCTACTTCATCGACCTCGACGCCCTCAAGGCCGACGGCCTGCTGACCGCCGCCCAGCTCAAGGCGGAAAAGTGGAGCGATGACCCGCTTTCGGTGGACTACGGCACTCTCTACACCAGCCGCTATAAGGTGCTGCGCACCGCCTACGCCGCATGGCGCGAGAAGTACGCCGGTCTCCACGGCTGCGCCCACTACTACCCCGACGACTACTACGCTTTCGCCCTTGCCAACGACAGCTGGCTGAATGATTACGCCCTCTACATGGCCCTCAAGACCGCCAACGGCATGAAGAGCTGGACTGAGTGGCCCCGGGAGTACCGCCTGCGGGACGCCGCCGCGCTGGCAAAGTTCGCAGCAGAGCAGGAAGAAGAGATCGGCTTCTGGAAGTTCCTGCAGTACGAGTTTGCCGCCCAGTGGAAAAAGGTCAAGGACTACGCCAACGCCAAGGGCGTGAAAATTCTCGGCGACATCCCGATCTACGTCTCTGCCGACTCGGTGGATGCATGGGTGGGCGGCGAGCTCTTCGAGCTGGACGCGCAGGGCGGCTTTGCCCGGGTGGCCGGCTGTCCGCCGGATTACTTCTCCGCAGACGGCCAGCTCTGGGGCAACCCGCTGTATAACTGGCCGTATCATAAACAGACGGGATACGCCTGGTGGATCCGGCGCGTCCGCCACGCCCTCGGCATCTACGACCTGCTCCGCATCGACCACTTCCGCGGCTTCGACACCTACTGGGCCATCCCGGCGGGCAGCTCTACCGCCTGCACCGGCAAGTGGGAGATCGGCCCCCGGATGGACTTGTTCCACGCACTGGAAGCTGCCCTTGGCAAGCTGCCCATCATCGCGGAAGATCTGGGCGAGCTGTTCCCCAGCGTCCGCGAGCTGCTGGCCGACAGCACCTTCCCGGGCATGAAAGTTTTGCAGTTCGCTTTCGGCGGCGGCGACAACGAGTATCTGCCCCACAACCACGTCAAGAACAGCGTGGTCTACCCGGGTACCCACGACAACACCACTCTCACCGACTGGTGGGAGAACGCCGCCACCGGGAAGGAGAAGGCCAATGTCGCCGCTTACCTCCACCTGACCCCCTGCAAGCCCACCGCGAAGGAAGTGGCCGCCGTCAAGCCGGACGCCGCCCGCATCGCGCTGCTGCGTGCGGCCCTCGGCTCTGTGGCTGACCGGGCCATCATCCCCATGCCCGACTGGCTGGGTCTGGGCGCAGAGGCCCACCTGAACACCCCCGGCAAGCTGGGCGGCAACTGGACCTGGCGCGCCGCAGAGGGCTTCGACGCAGAGCCTCTGGCCAGCCGCATCCAGACCGAGTGCGAGGTCTACTGCCGCGCCAAGGAGCCGGTCGAAAAAGAGGCAAAGACCTCAATTTGACGGGAATGTAAAAAATCTTTTTGAAAATTGTGCGTTTTGCTGGTAAGCGCCCCGCCGTCGTGGTATAATCGCATGAGACGCAGTCAGGGATAAGACTTATTTTCACAGCGATACGCTGGCCATGAAAACAGGCTCGACTGTGAAAAGGCAGAGCACCGGGAAGGAAGACCCGGTGTATAAAATGGGGAAAAAACGCATGAAGAATGAATGGACTGAGCAGGACTTGCGGCAATTTGTCGAAAGTTCGCGGCCTGTGTTTCAGGATGTGAGCCTGACGCAGGTGGACGAGGACGCCGACCGCTGCTGGCAGGACGACGGCCTGATGGTGGACTACGAGCTGCGCGGCGGTCAGGTGGACTGTGTGCTGCGCCGCTGTGTCGTGGCCGACGGCAAGGTGTGGCAGCTGCAGATGACGGCCCCTCTGGCAGGCAATGACCTGCCCGAAGACCGGATGACCCCGCGGGAGCGAGAGATGTGCCGCGACGACATGAACCACGACTTTGTGACGGGGGTGTTCAACCGCCGCTACTACGAGACGGAATTCTGCACGAAACTCGATGAGTGGACCGACTGCCACCGCTGCGCGGCGCTGGCGCTGGTGTCCATCGACGGCGCAGAGAAGCTTTCCGCGCGGGAGAGCGACGCCGTCATGGGGCAGCTGGTCTGCTTTGTGGCAAACCAGTGGAAAAAGCACTTCGACCAGCCTGCTGAGCGGGTGGTCTGCCGCCTGAGCGACACCCTGTTCGCTATCGGCTGCGCCGACCGCACCCGCCGTGAGCTGGAAGAGGAGCTGAAAGCCATCTACGCCGAGATGCCCAAGGAGTGTGTGGCCTCGGTGGGCCTGATGCGCCGGGTGCCGTTCACCCAGTCCATCGGCGTGGCCGGCACCCGCGAGGTGCGCTGCAAGAACTGGGATGCCCTCTATGACCTGTGCGAGAAGCGGCTGGCCGCTGCACAGACCGCAGGCGGCGACCGCATCTACGACGGCGAATAATGCATAAGAGTCCCCCTTTTGAGAGAAACTACCCTCAAAAGGGGGATTTTTGTATGGAAAACCAGAAAAACGACAATCTCAATATGCTGGAAGCCATCGTGCAGAATACCGAGATGGGGAAGAACACCCTCGACCAGCTCGTGCCGATGGCGGAGGATGAGCAGTTCAAGGCGGAGCTTCTGCGCCAGCGCAATATCTACCGCCAGCTCAATCAGGAGGCCCACGCCGCCATCGATGCCTGCGGCGGCTCGGCCCAGGGCCAGAGCGCCATGGCGAAGCTCAACACCAAGGTGAGCATCGGCATGAAGACCATCACCGACAAATCCACCCGCAACCTCGCCGAGATGCTCACCCAGGGCAGCGGCATGGGCGTGGTGGACTGCATCAAATCCCAGAAGGACTACCCCGACGCCGCGCCGGGGTCGAAGAGGCTGATGCAGAAGCTGCAGGATTTTGAGGAGGATAACAGGCTGAAGCTGGAGCAGTATTTGTAAACAAACAGAAGCCGGTCGCAAGACCGGCTTCTGTTGCTGTCTGTTACAGAGATTCGACCATCGCGGCGACGATCTTGGTCGCGGTGGCGACGTACTCGGTGATGCTGAACTTTTTGACCACCAGCACCTCATGGCCGTCCTCGTCGGCGTTATCGCTCATGGCACGGAGGATGACGCAAGGCACATCGTTCTTGGCGGCGATCTGACTCACAGCTGCACCCTCCATCTCCACGCAGTCGGGGGCGCACTTGGCCTCGATGGCGGCTTTGGTGGCGCTGTCGCCCACGAACAGATCGCCGGTGGCGATCTTGCCTGCCAGAGCCTTGACGCCTGCGTCGGCGCAGGCTTTCTCGGCGGCGGCGATCAGGGCCGGGTCGCCGGTGTACTCCTTCAGGAAAGGCGGATTCTGGCAGATCATATCCAGCTGGGCGTCGTGGTAAAGCACCGTCTTGCCGATGACTACGTCGCCGATGCCGATCTTGCTGGTCATGTTGCCTGCGATGCCGGAGAAGATGATCTTCTCAGCACCGAACTTGGTGATGAGCACCTGGGTGGTGGCGGCAGCGTTGGCCTTGCCCATGCCTGCACAGCAGACGACCACCTGCTTGCCAGCCAGTGTACCCTTATGATACTCTACGCCGCCGTAGGGCTCGACCGTGACATTTTCCAGCCTGGCGCAGAGCTGGTCCACTTCGTCGGGCATTGCGCCCATGATACCGATAATCATAATTTTAATCCTTTTCTGCTTTGGCTCCCCTTTCTAGGGGAGCTGTCGAGCGGTAGCGAGACTGAGAGGTTGTTCCTCTGTTTTAGACATTAAACAGGAACTCGATGACATCGCCGTCCTTCACGACATACTCCTTGCCCTCGGTGCGCTGCAGGCCCTTGGCCTTGACGGCAGCGTAATCGAAATCGTGGGCCTCGAGGTCGCTGTAGGCGATGACGCTGGCGCGGATGAAGCCGCGCTCAAAGTCGCTGTGGATCTTGCCGGCAGCCTGCGGAGCCTTGGTACCCTTGCGGATGGTCCAGGCGCGGCACTCCTTCTTGCCGTCGGTCAGGAAGGAGATGAGGCCCAGCAGGTCGTAGCTGGCGGTGATGAGGTTGTCGAGGCCGCTTGCCTCAATGCCCATCTCGGCGAGGAAGGCTTTCTTTTCCTCGGGGCTGTAGTCGGCGATGTCCTCCTCGGTCTTGGCGCAGATGGGGATGTAGCGTGCGCCCTCTTCCTTGGCGCGTGCGGCCACCAGCGGGACGTACTTGTTGTTCTCGATGCCCTCCATCAGGTCGTCCTCGCCCACATTGCAGGCGTAGAGGACGGGCTTTGCGCTCAGCAGGCCCATCTCGTGGAGCACGGTCTGCTGCTCGGCGTCGTTCTCGTCAAAGTCGAAGCTGCGGGCGGGCTTGCCGGATTCCAGATGGGCGGCCAGCTGCTGCAGCCATGCGGCCTCGGCGGCAGCCCCCTTGTTGTTGCCGCTCTTTGCGGCCTTGGCCATGCGGCCTGCGCGGTTCTGGACGACTTCGAGGTCGGAGAGGATGAGCTCGTAGTCGATGGCGTCGATGTCGGCGATGGGGTCCACGGCCTCGGCCTTGGTCACGTCCTCCACGACGTGGATGATGTTGTCGTCATCGAAGCAGCGCACGACATGGACGATGGCGTCGCACTCGCGGATGTGGCCGAGGAACTTGTTGCCGAGGCCGGCACCCTGACTTGCGCCCTTGACGAGGCCGGCGATGTCCACGAACTCCACGATGGCGGGGGTCTTCTTGTTGGTCTGCCAGATCTCAGCCAGCTTATCCAGCCGCTTGTCCGGCACGGCCACGATGCCGCTGTTGGGCTCGATGGTACAGAAGGGGTAGTTTGCAGCCTCCGCGTTCTTGGTGGAGGTGATGGCGTTGAACAGAGTGGACTTGCCGACGTTGGGCAGGCCGACGATACCTAATTTCATATAAAATACGCTCCTTCACGTTATGGTAGACATAATAATACATCTACCATTATACGCGAAGGAGCGTATGAGTGCAAGTATCAATCCTTCAGTTTGCTCAGATAGCGGTAGATGGTCGCCTCCGAGGAGCCCAGCTGTGCTGCCACCTCGCTGACTGCGCCTTTCATGTAGAAGATGCCCGCCTGCTGCAGGTCTTCCACGATGCGGATCTTCTCGTCCATGGTCAGCCGATCCGGGGGCAGGCCGGCGGTGCCGGTCACGTCGGTGATGGCGGCCTGCACCGCGTCGGGCAGGCTGCTGACGAAGTTTTCCACCCCAACGCTGGGGCCGGGCTCCTGATGGGCCCCGCAGAGGGCCAGAAGCTCCTGCGCCATCCGGCTGTACTTGGCGGCGTCAAAGTTGATGCAGAGCATCCCGATAAGCTCGCTGCCGTCCTTGATGAACATGGTGGAGGAGCGCAGCCGCCCCTTGGCCTGCGACGCGCCCTGATAGCCTGCCACATAGGGCTGCTTTTCGTAGACTTTGCCGTGGATGAACCGCAGGGCCATGTTGGACAGCGGTGCGCCCTCGGTGCGGCCGCTGATGTTGTTGTTCACGATGGCTGCGATGGTGCCTTCCTCGCTGGTCAGGTCGTGCAGCACCACTTCATAGTCCGGCCCCAGCGCCTCGCCCAGAAACGAAACGAGTGTCCGGTAGGGTTCCAGCCGTGCATCCATGTATGTCACCACTTTCCACGTTGTTTCATGAGGGAAATGATGAGAATTTATTCTCATCCTGCTGCCTATATCATATCACGTTCGTGTGTTGTTGACAATGAGAAACTGAAAACTCAATGCATTTTCGTGAAAGTGCTTCAAAATATCCGCGGGATTTGTCACAAGTGATAATAATTTCTCACCAAGAGAGAAAATTGTTGACTTTTGTCGCCCGCCGCGTTAGGATAGGGTCAGAACAAGGGGCATCAAGGCAAGCGATGCCCCTGCAATTCAGAAAAGGAGAGAGAATTATGAAACAGGCACTCGCCACTGCACAGGCGCCCGCCGCCATCGGGCCGTATTCGCAGGGCATCGCAGCAGGCCAGACGGTCTACGTCTCCGGCCAGCTCCCCATCGACCCCGCCACCGGGGCCATCCCCGAGGGCATCGCGGCCCAGACCGCACAGTCCCTCAAGAACATCCAGGCCATCCTCGCCGAGCAGGGCATGACCCTGGCCGATGTGGTCAAGACTACGGTCTTTCTGGCCGACATGAACGACTTTGCCGAAATGAACAAAGTCTACGGCGAATACTTCGCCCAGCCCTTCCCCGCACGGAGCGCCGTGCAGGTGGCGAAACTGCCGAAAGGCGCACCGCTGGAGATCGAATGCATCGCCGTGAAGTAACAGAGCATCCTATAAGAGAAAGAGACGGTGCAACACTATGGAACAGAACATGTTCATTCGCATCCTGAACAGTGAGATGGAGCTGGCTACCGGCTGCACCGAGCCGGGCGCTGTGGCGCTGACTGCCGCCGAGGCGGGTCAGGCCCTGCGGAAGGCCGGTGTGGATAAGGCCGAAGAGATCACGGTCAACGCCAGCATCAACATCATCAAGAACGCCATGTCGGCGGGCATCCCCGGCACCGATTACGAGGGCATGGACTATGCCGCCGCCATCGGTGCGCTGGGCGGCGACCCGGTCTATCTGCTGGAAGTCATGAACCACGTCCCCCGCGAGACGGTGGAAGCTGCCGCCGCGCTGGTCAAGGCCGGCAAGGTCAGGGTGAATGTGGCCCAGGTGCCGCAGAAGCTTTACATCGAGGTCATTGCCAAGGGCGGCGGCCATACGGGCCGCGCCATCGTCCGCGACCTGCACACCAACGTCGTGCTGGTGGAGCAGGACGGTGTAGCCACCCTCGACAAGCGGGACACGGACACTGCCGCCGCAGGCGACAGCGATGTGGTCACCCCGGAGCAGATCGCGTCCTTCCTGACCGTCCGCTCCATCTGGGACTACTGCACCAAAGAGCTCGACCCGATGAACGACCCCATCGACATCATCCGCAGTGCCGTGAAGGTAAACTCCGTCATCAGCAATGAGGGCCTCTCGAAGGAGTACGGCCTCGCCATCGGCCGCAACCTCGACCTCAACTGCCGCAAGGGCCTCATGACCCGCGATCTGACCACCAACTCCATGATAGCCGCCGCTGCGGGCGCAGACGCCCGTATGGCAGGCGCTCCGGTGTCGGTGGTGGCAAACTCCGGCAGCGGCAATCAGGGCATCACTGCGACGATGCCCGTCGTGGCTGCTGCCCACTGGCTGGACATCGACGAGCCCACCATGCTGCGTGCCGTCACCCTGTCGAACCTCATCGCCATCCGCATCAAGTCGAAGTTTGGCCGTCTGAGCAACCTGTGCGGCGCCACCGTCGCCGGCACCGGCGCGGCCTGCGGCATTACATACCTGCTGGGCGGCGGCTACCATGAGATATGCTGCGCGATCCAGAACATGGTGGGCAATGTCACCGGCATGGTGTGCGACGGCGCAAAGGCCGACTGCGCCCTGAAAATTTCCACCTGCGTCAATGCCGCCTGTCAGGCAGCGGCCATGGGTATCCGCGGCGTCCGCGTCCAGAGCACCGACGGCATCGTGGAAGAGAACGTGGAGCGCACGCTGGACAATTTCGCCATCCTCAGCACCCACGGCACCAGCGACAGCGTCATCCTCGATCTGATGCTCAACAAAGAACATACTCCGGACGCCGAATAAGCGTCCTCGCAACACCCTGGCAAGCCTGCATCCGCATCCTGCAAAAAACACCCTGCGCCCGAAGCGCAGGAGAATTAGGGGTAAATTATTATGAAAAAGCTATTCAATAACCTGCCGTTCCGGCTGCTTCTCGGTATCATCATCGGCGTCATCCTGGGTCAGGTCTTCCCGGAGAGCGTCATGAAGGTGGTCGTCACCTTACAGTATATCATGGGTCAGCTCATCACCTTCTGTGTGCCGCTCATCATCATCGGCTTCATCGCCCCGTCCATCACCAAACTGGGCAAGAACGCTTCCCGCCTGCTGGGCGTGGCGATCGTGATCGCTTACGTTTCCTCTGTCTGCGCAGCCCTCATGAGCACCGGTGCAGGCTACGCCCTCATCCCGCACCTGTCCATCGACACTGAGGTGGCCGGTCTGCGGACCCTGCCCGACGTCGTGTTCGAGCTGAACATCCCCCAGATCATGAGCGTCATGAGCGCCCTCGTGCTCAGCGTTCTGGTGGGTCTGGCCGCTACCTGGACCAACAGCAAGCTTACCTGTGATTTCCTCGGCGAGTTCCAGAACATCGTGCTGGACATCGTCGGCAAGATCATCATCCCCATGCTGCCCTTCTATATCGCCGCTACCTTCTGCAACCTGAGCTATGAGGGCATGATCACCCACCAGCTGCCCGCCTTCATCCAGATCATCCTCATCGTCATGGCAGGCCACTATATCTGGCTGGCTGTCCTGTATCTGCTGGCCGGCGCATACTCCGGCAAGAACCCCTGGGAAGTCCTCCGCTACTACGGCCCCGCTTACCTGACTGCTGTCGGCACCATGTCCAGCGCCGCCACCCTGGCTGTCGCTCTGGACTGCGCCCGCAAGAGCAAGGTCCTGCGCAAGGATATGGTCAGCTTCGGCATCCCCCTGTTCGCCAACATCCACCTCTGCGGCTCTGTCCTGACTGAGGTCTTCTTCTGCATGACCATCTCCAAGATCCTCTACGGCCACCTGCCCAGCATCGGCACCATGCTCCTCTTCTGCGCCCTGCTCGGCATCTTCGCCATCGGCGCTCCCGGCGTCCCCGGCGGTACCGTCATGGCTTCTCTGGGCCTCATCACCGGCGTTCTGATGTTCGATGACGCCGGCACCGCTCTGATGCTCGCCATCTTCGCCCTGCAGGACAGCTTCGGCACTGCCTGCAACGTCACCGGCGACGGCGCTCTGACCCTGATGCTGACCGGCTACGCCGAGAAGCACGGCATCAAGAACAACGACAACATCCAGAGCCCCGTTCTGTAAAGACTGCTTCAAAGGATCTGAGCGCATTTCCCTGAAAATACCAGAAACCGGGCTGCGTCCCCCATTCTGACCAGCCCGTGATATGCAAAAGGGGCCTCCGGCAAAGGAGGCCCCTTTTGGTGCGTTATAGGGAGACAGGCGGCTTGGGGAAGGGCCGGAGGGTGTCGCTGACGCCGGTGATATAGTTCATATCGACGTCGTAGAATTTCGCCAGCTGGATGAGGCACTCGACCGGGATGCGCACTTTGCCCTTTTCGTAGTCGGAATAGGTGGTCTGGGCAACATGGATAGCCCGCGCGACCTGCGTCTGGTTGAGGTCGTGGTCGCTGCGCAGTGCCTTGATGCGTTCCGTGTATAGCATAGGATTCACCTCTTTGTAGAAAGTCTACAAAGGATGGCCCGAATATCTTGATTTTTAACGGATAATCCGTTAAAATAAGAGCCAAGACAGAGACGTGGGCGGAAGGATGCTCAAGAAGGCCCGAAAAGTGACTTGAAACAGGAGGCAGTCAAAATGAAAAATATCACGCGGCGTGGATTTTTACAGCTTGGGGCGGCAGCAGCTCTGGTGTGTGCGGCGGCACCGCTGACGGGGTGCAGGAAGAAAAATATTAAAAAACTTGTACTGGGCGACTGGTACATGGAAGGCTATAGCCGACTGGAGTACGCAATATATGATGATGGAAGCTGTCAGGTTCGGAGTGGGTATGGCCTCGGAAAATGGTCGATTGTAAATGACGACAAACTTAGAATTTCAGATTTTTATGGGCAGACACTGATTTACAAAATTGAAAAAATCAGTAAAAAGTCAATGACGCTTAGACTGATTTGGGATGGAAAGGAAAGCGAAACAGCAGATACATTCTACCACACGGCAGAAGAGGCAAAAAAAGGAGCATAAATGTTTTTTTTCTTTACGATACCTTGGATATTCGTCATTGCACTTGTTGTAATGGCTTTGGGCATAGGTGTCAGTGCACTTCAGTTTATTTTAGACCACATTATCATCATTTCAATCATCCTCTGGCTTCCGGTAGCGTGGGTCACATGGACAATGTGGAAGTATTATGATGATGACGATGACGAAAAGGTGGAGTGTGTGCGATATCCTCTTTTTCTGGTTCCGGCGTATGCAGAGTTGATACGACTGATAGTGACCGTCCTCAATGCGCTGGATAATGATTTATGGGCTTTTTTCTTGTATCTCCCTACGGCGCCGGTAGTGTTTTTGATAATACTTGCAGTGTGCATGGGAGTTGCGGCGGGGCTGGTATGGCTTTATAAAAAGGTTATCAAATCAAAGGTTGTAACGATAGCGTTTGGCATTTTGATAGCCGCATCAATGACATATTACCTCTGGAATCTGAGCTAGTGACAATGAGCAACACGATACTTACCGGTGAGGCGGTCGCCGACATTCTCGCCGCCATGCAGAAAGCCGGGCTGAACGACTGGGCGATGCTTGTACCCGAAGGTGTAGAGGAGATTGCCCCGGGGGCTTTTGCGGGGATGAAGAATCTCCGGCGGGTGCAGCTGCCCAAAACGCTGCGGAGAATCGGTGCAGCTGCGTTTTATGGCTGCGGAGGTCTGGCTCAAATCGCATTGCCCGCCGGGCTGGTGGAACTCGGCACAGCGGCATTCAAAAATAGCGGTTTGCAGGAGATAAGCATCCCGCCCAGAGTGGCAAGGCTGGGCGGCGAAGTTTTCGCAGACAGTGCTTTGCGGTGCGCGGAGATAAAAGGACGCCAAACGGGAGAGTCGATGTTCCGCGGGTGCTGTCAGCTGGCAAAAGTACAACTGAGCGGCAACATCCGCAAAATCGAGGCCGGAATGTTCCGGGACTGCGCCGCCTTAAAAACGCTCCGGCTGCCGGAGAAGCTGGAGCAAATTGGAATAGAAGCATTCGCGGGCTGCGGCGCACTGGAACGGCTGAGCATCCCGGAAAGTGTGCGTGAGATAGGGGAGGGCGCGTTCCGGGGCTGCGCATTTGAGACAGTCCATATCCCGGAGACCGTCGAAGAATTGCACTGGGAGATGTTCAGCGAGTGCCGACATCTCAAAAACGTGTATATCCCGGCGGGCGTAAAATACATAGAAGCGGATGTGTTTTACGGCTGTGATGCGCTGAAAAATGTCTGCTTCGGTGCAGACCTTGCCGCAATGCAGGCCATCCGCATCGGCGAGGGCAACGAAGCACTTTCAAAAGCGGTTTTGCGCTGTGGGATTTTGAACAAGCCGGAGACCGGAGAAAAGTAAAGAGGGCGGGCGGGACGAACAATGTCCTTCCCGCCCTCTTTGTCTGCCAAAGATTCAAAAATCATACAAAACCTTCTTTATTTTGTCATAACTGTCCCGTATAATAAAATATAGGTCAACATCAAAATTGCGGCCAGCGCCCGGCGGGGGCTGGCTTTGGACTGGATAGAGGAGGAACACTCACATGGCAAACGAAAAGATACTCGTTGTGGACGACGATACCAACATCTGCGAGCTGCTGCGGCTCTACCTGACCAAGGAGGGCTATCAGGTCACGACGGCCAACGACGGCGAAGAGGGCCTTGAAAAGTTCAACCAGCTCAAGCCCGACATGGTGCTGCTGGACGTCATGATGCCCAGGATGGACGGCCTCGAGGTCTGCCGCCGCATCCGCAAGCTGGGCAACACCCCGGTCATGATGCTGACGGCCAAGGGCGAGACCTTCGATAAGGTGCTGGGCCTCGAGCTGGGCGCAGACGACTACATGGTCAAGCCCTTCGACACCAAAGAGGTCGTGGCCCGCATCAAGGCGGTGCTGCGCCGCTGCACCGTCACCACCTCCCAGACCGAGAGCACTGAGGGCGTCATCGAGTTCGACAACCTCCGCCTCGACATGAACAGCTACGAGCTGCGGGTCAAGGGAAAGGTGGTGGAAGCTCCCCCGAAGGAGCTGGAACTGCTGAACTGCCTGGCTTCCCACCCCAACCGGGTCTACACCCGCGACCAGCTGCTGGACGAGGTGTGGGGCTTCGAATACTACGGCGACAGCCGCACCATTGACGTCCATGTCAAGCGCCTGCGCGAGAAGCTGGCCGGTGCTTCCGATAAATGGGAGCTGAAGACCGTCTGGGGCGTGGGCTATAAATTCGAGGTGCGTCAGTAATGCGCAAAAGTGTTTCCGTTGCGTTCTTCTCGCTTATGAGCACCCTGCTCATCTTCGGCACGGTGATCATGGGCGGCTCGGAGCTGGTGCTGTTCAGCAACTACTTCGCCCAGGAGCGGTACGACGTGCTGGACGAAGTGGTCAATGTGGCCCAGCGCACGGCGTCCCATCTGGTGCAGGAAGCCGCTCTGCCGGAAGGCGAAGAACTGGAAGCCCTGAACACCAAGCTCGAGCTCATCGGCGAGAGCGCAGAAGTGTACCTGTTCTTCACCGACTGCGACGGCAACGTGGTGCTGGCCTCAGACCCGGACGATCTGGCCGGGGATGTGGTAGAGGCGTCCGTGCTGGAAAAGTCGGCCAAGGCCAAGGAGAATTATCACATCTTCGGCACGCTGGACGGCGTACTGACCGAGAAGAGCTACATCTCGGTGCATGAGATGCGCAGCGAGAGCGGCGAGTGCACCGGCTACCTTTTCCTCTGCTCGTCGGGCGACCGGCTGGTGGAGTTCCGCAAGGAGTTCTTCTCGAACTTCTTCCTCTCGGCCTGTCTGATGCTGCTGGTGGCCAGCGTCCTCACCAAGGTGATGATGCATAAGCTTACCGACCCCATCCAGAAGGTGACGGACGCGGCCCAGCGCTTCGGCGGCGGCGACCTGTCCGTCCGGGTCGAGGGCGTAGACGGCGAAGGCGAAGTGGCCGACCTGGCCCGCACCTTCAACAAGATGGCGGACAATATCCAGTCCAACGACAACTCCCGGGGCCAGTTCATGGGCAACATTGCCCACGAGCTGCGCACCCCCATGACCACCATCAAGGGCTTCATCGACGGCATTCTGGACGGCACCATCCCGCCCGATATGCAGAACCACTACTTACAGCTGGTCAGCGAGGAGACGGGCCGTCTGGCGCGCCTCATCCAGAATATGCTGGACCTCTCGAAGCTGGAGAGCGGCGAATATCAGGTGAACGCCCGGATGTTCAACATCTGGGAGACGCTGACCGGCGTGGCCCTCTCGGCAGAGCAGCGCATCAACGACGGCATGATCGACATTGACGGCCTGACCATGGATGAGAAAGTCCTGGTCTATGCCGACCCCGACCTCATCCATCAGGTGGCCTACAATCTGCTGGACAACGCCATCAAGTTCACCCCGGCAGGCGGCACCATCCGCTTTGGGGTGGAGAGGCTGGGCCCGGAGGTGGAAGTCTCCATCTGGAACTCCGGCCAGGGCATCAGCCCCGAGGCGCTGCCCTACGTCTTCCAGCGCTTTTACAAAGAAGACCAGTCCCGGGGCCTCCACGCCCGGGGCGCGGGCCTCGGCCTGAACATCTGCAAGGTGCTGGTCAACCTCTCCGGCGGCCAGATACGGGTGGAGAGCAAGCAGGGCGAGTGGTGCAGGTTCGTCTTCACCCTGCCCGTCCAGCCCCCCAACCCCGGCGGCATGAAGCGTCTGCCCGACGAGAGCGGCCGCCCCGGTGCGGTGGAAGACCCGGCCAGCATGAAGCCGGTAGACTAACTTCACAGCGGTCAGACTGCCCCTCAAAGGAGCGGTCTGGCTGCTTTTTGCGTTGTGGAAGAGGGGAGATCCGCAGAACTTTACGTCTTTTCCGTGAAAAACACGGCGGTGGGTTTGATTTTTTTGCTGTTTTCATGTAAACTATAATCAACTATGCCGACTGCTCCTGTGGGAGATGCCGCAGGGACGGCGGCAGAGCAAAATTACAAAAATTCTCTAAAAAATAACGGGGAGTAAAATAAAATGACAACGATCAGTCCTTCGATCCTTTCGGCTGACTTCAGCCATCTCGGCGCAGACTGCCGTATGGTGCTGGATGCCGGTGCGCAGATGCTGCATTATGACGTGATGGACGGCCACTTCGTGCCGAACATCAGCTTTGGCGTCCCGGTCCTCAAGAGCCTGCACAAGGCCCTGCCGGACGCTTTCTATGACGTCCACCTGATGATCACCCACCCCCAGCAGTATGCCGAGGCTTTTGCCAAAGCCGGTGCCAGCCTGCTCAACTTCCACCTCGAGTGCGACGACGACATCCAGGAGACCATCGACGCCATCAAGGCCCAGGGCTGCAAGGTGGGCATGACCATCAAGCCCGGCACCCCGGTGGAAGAGCTGGGCTACTACCTCGACCAGCTGGACCTCGTGCTGGTCATGAGCGTGGAGCCTGGCTTCGGCGGCCAGAAGTTCATGCCCTCGGCCCTCGACAAGCTCCGCTGGCTCAAGGCGGAAAAAGACCGCCGCGGCCTGAAATTCCTGCTGGAAGTGGACGGCGGCGTGGATGCCGCCACCGCTCCGCAGTGCGTCACCGCCGGTGCGGACGTGCTGGTGGCGGGCAGCGCCATCTTTGGCGCCGCCGACCCCGCCGCGGCCGTCCGTGCGATGGCAGCTCTCTGAGAGGGGACTGCCCATGGATGAAGCATTGATCCGGCGGCAGGAGGAAGAACTCCAGCGCACCGGCAGATACTATAAGCACATCTGCTTTCTCTGTGTGCCGCTGCTCTGCGTCTCCTGCTACCTCTACGGCCTGCGCCCGCTGCTGCTCTGCGGCTTTGCGGTGCTGATGGGCAACCTGTGCGACCGGCTCATCTCTCTGCTGCGCCGCCGCGTCTATCAGGCCGGGGATTATTCCAACGAGAGCTTTGCCCTCGTCATCACCCTGCTGATGCCCGCGACGGTGGACTGGTACGTCCTCGCCGCCGCCATTCTGGCCGGTGTTCTCATCGGCAAAGAGGTCTTCGGCGGCTATGGCAGCTACCCCTTCCACCCCGCCGCCGTGGGCTACGCGGTGGCGGCAGTGTCCTGGCCGGAGCAGGTCTTCCGCTATCCGGCCCCATACGCCAATATCCCGCTCTGGGACGCCTCCGGCGTGGCAACATCCAGCACCATCTCGGACACCCTGCGCAGCGGCGGCCTCATCAACATCAGCGCCCTGTCGCTGGTGCTGGGCGAGTATGCCGCCCCGATGGGGACCGGTGCAGCCATCGTGCTGGCGGCCTGCGGCCTCTTCCTCTGGATGCAGAAGGATGTGCGGCTGAGCGCCTCCCTGAGCTTCCTCATCACGGCGGGCCTCATCGTCTTCTTCTTCCCGCGCCAGCTGGGTCTGACGGAGGGGACCGCCTTTACGGCGGGCCTTGTGTTCCGCCTGCGCTGTGTGCGCGACGAGATGCTGACGGGCGCGATGCTCTTCAGCGCCGTCTTCCTGCTCAATGAGCCCTACACCTGCGCCCACCACCGGCTGGGCCGCATCCTCTACGGCGTCATGGTGGGAGCCTTCACGATGGGCTTCCGCTACTTCGGCGTCTACGAGACGGGCGTCTGCTTCGCCATTCTGGCGGTCAACAGCATCTCCGGCTGGCTCGACCGCACCGAAGTCCGCCTCCATGAGCTGATAAAGAGCGGCAGACAATTCAAAGAGAAGAAGACCGGAAAGGGGGATGCGGAATGAAACGTCATGCTGCAGAACTCCTCACCCGGGACCCGGAACGATTCTTCCACCATGACCGCGTCTTCCTGAATAACCCCGTGGTCATGCAGGGCATGGGCCTTGCGCCGCTGGTCGTCCTTGCGACGAGCGGCCAGAACGCCCTGATGCTGGCTGTGGCCGTGGCGCTGCTGCTGACGCCCTCCCGGATGCTGGCCTGTCTGCTGAGCCGCCTGTTCCCCCTGCGGGAGGAGCATCCGGCCAACGCAGAGCTGGAAAAGAAGCTGCTGCCCCGCAGCATCTTCTATTCGGGCAGCGCGGCAGTGGTCTATCTGGCGGCATACCCCATCCTGAACCAGCTGTTCGGCGTGAGCCTGCTGGTGCTGGGCATCTACCTGCCCATGCTGGTGGTGGAGCCGCTGCTGACCTACCGCTTCGGCCGCGTGCAGGAGACGATGAAAAAGGCCGTCTCCAAGGGCATCCGCATCACCGTCGGCTACGGCCTGCTGCTGCTTTTGCTGGGCTGTGTGCGCGAGTGGCTGAGCGCCGGTACGGTGTTCGGCCATGTGCTGAGCCGTCCCGTCCTGCCCATGGCCGGTATGCCGGCAGGCGGCTTCATCGTGCTGGGCGTGCTGTGTGCCGTCTGGCGCACGCTGGCCAAGAAGCACAAAAACTATCTGACATCGGAGGCCCGCGGCCTCATGGCGGTCTACCGCCAGAAAGAGGGGGAGCCTGAGGATGAATGATGTGATGCAGGCCGTCGGCGTATTTTTCAGCTACGCCGTGCTGGCCGTCTTTGCACAGAACGCGGTGTTCACCCGGGGCCTCGGCGTGTCCCGCCTCGTCCAGCTGGTGGGCGACGAGCGCACCAGCAGCGGGTGGTTCGCCCTGCTGCTCTGTGTCACGCAGGTGCTGGTGGCTCCGCTGGCGTTCTATGCGGGCGGCTTCATCGCCGCCCAGCCCAACCCCGCCCAGCTCCGTCCGCTGGTCTTTCTGGCCTGCGTGGCGGTGGTGAGCCTGTTTGAATTTATCGTGCTCTGGGCCGCACGGGGCAAGCGCCACGGCGGCCAGCTGCTCCGCATCCTGCCGCTGGCGGCGGTCAACAGCGGCGTGCTGGGTACGGTGCTGGTGGAGCGCACCCAGAGCTTTACGCTGGAGCAGAGCATGGGCTTCGGCCTCGGCAGCGGCCTGGGCTATCTGCTGGCCGTCATGCTGGTGACGGAGGCTGACCGCCGTCTGCGCAGCGAGGCCATCCCGGAGGCGTTCCGGGGCCTGCCCATCACGCTCATCTACATCGGCGTGCTGGCGCTGGCTATCTATGGTTTTACGGGCCACTCGGTGATCCTGTGAGGAGTGCAGGAGAAAGGGACGATCATGGCAAAGTATAAAAAGGTCAAGCGGTATCACCGCAGTTTTTACAGCCCCGGCATGTGGGTGAAGAAGGCCGTCGGCATCATCGTGCTGGTGGCCGTGGTGCTGGTCGTGGGCTGGCTGGCCGCGCCCCATGTGCTGGACTGGGCTACCCACACCTGGTACACCGTGGTGCGCAACCGTGACCTCTCGGCTTCGTCTGAGACGACGGCGTCCAGTGCGGCCGCTTCGTCGGAAGTGACGGCAGAGCCTGCCGCTTCCTCGGAGGTGCGGGCGGAATCGAAACCGGCTGCACCCGCAGGCGTCATCATCGAGGGCAGCTGGGGCGTTCTGGACGCGGCTGCGGCAAAGGACGAAGCTTCCCTGCGTGCCGCCGCCCGGCAGCTGGCCCAGCAGGGCGCAGCCTACGCCGTCGTCACCCTGAAGGACAGTGCCGGAAATATCCTGTATCCCTCTCAGGTGGCTGCTGCGGCAGGCAGCGTCGAGGGGGCGTCCCTTGACCCGGCCCTCATCGCCTCGGTGCTCAAGGAGAACGGCCTTGTGCCGGTGGCGAAACTGGCGGCCTTCCGCGACCCCATCGCGGCCCGCGCCGACCGCAATATGGCCATCGGCTACACCGGGCAGGCTTACCTCTGGCTGGATAATAAGGCGTCCGCCGGCGGCAACCCCTGGCTCAACCCCTATTCCGGCGAGGCCGTCCGGTTCATCGGCGACCTCATCGGCGAGGTGCAGAGCATGGGCTTTGACCATGTGCTGCTGGAGAATGTCCAGTTCCCCTCTGCCCAGAACGGCAAACAGGACTTCGGCTCCACCGACGGGCGCGACCGCAGCGCCCAGCTGGCTGCGGACATCGCCGCATGGGATGCCCGCTTTGAGGGCAGTGTGACCCTGTGGTACGGTTACTCGCTGGGTCAGGTGACGGAGGGCGCTTCCACCGTGGGCGGCTCCGCGACGGCGCTGGGCGTCAGGAATCTCGTGGTCGAAGTCCCCGCAAAGCAGACCATGGACGACACCGCCCGCAGCGAGCTGCGGGACACCCTGTCGGCTTCCGGCGTGGAGCATGCCGTGTTCTGGGACGATGCAGCGGGCATTTTCCAGTGAGAACGCTCCATTTGCTGTTGGTGATTTATGTGAGAGTGAGGAATGTGTTATGAAAACTGCATCCTGCTTTGGCCCGGCCCACATCCTGCTGCCCGGGGAGAATATCCCTCTGGAAAAGTGGGGCTGCGTGGCCTGTGACCAGTTTACCAGCGACCGCGCCTACTGGGAGCAGGCAGACGCCGCTGTGGGCGGCTGTCCCAGCACCCTGCGGCTCATCCTGCCGGAAGTCTACCTCGAGGATAAAGACGCGGCCCAGCGGGTGGAGAACATCCACGCCGCCATGGACGAGTACAGCCGCGACGTGCTGACCCGCGCCGTGGACGGCTTTGTCTACGTCGAGCGCACCGAGCAGAGCGGCCGGGTGCGTCAGGGCCTCGTGGGCAAGATCGACCTCGAGGCTTACAGCTACGAGAAGGGCGCCCGCCCGGCCATCCGGCCCAGCGAGCGCACCGTCACCGAGCGCATCCCGCCCCGCATGGCCGTGCGCCGGGGTGCAGCGCTGGAAACGCCCCATGTCATGATGCTGGCCGACGACCCCGGCTGCACCCTCGTCGAGCCCATCGGCGCGCGAAAGAGCGAGCTGAAAAAGCTGTACGAGGGCGAGCTGATGCAGGGCGGCGGCCACATTGCAGGCTGGGCCGTGGAAGACCCTGCGATGCTGGCGCAGATCGACACTGCACTGGCTGCACTGGGCAGCCAGGAGGCTTTCGACGCCAGGTATCCCCAGGCCAGGGGCGCAAAGCCCCTGACGCTGGCTGTGGGCGACGGCAACCATTCGCTGGCCGCAGCCAAAGCCTGCTGGGAGGAGCTGAAAGCCACCCTGACCCCTGAGGAGCGGGAAAGCCATCCCGCCCGCTGGTGCCTGGCTGAGGTGTGCAACGTCCATTCGCCTGCCATCGAGATCGAGCCCATCCACCGCGTCCTCTTCAATGTGGACTGCGGCGCGGTGCTGCTGGCCCTCATCGCGTGGAGCGACTCCAACATGGCCGGCATCTGCTTCGGCGACTCGAAGCAGCAGGCCTTCACGCTGGCCGGCCCCCATGTGTCCAACGTCCTCAGCTTCGAGGACCCCGTCGCCCCGCTGACCGTCGGCACGGTGGACGAATTTATCGAATACTTTATGGCCCGCCACAGCGAGGCCCGGGTGGATTACGTCCACGACGAGCCTGCCGTCCGCGCCCTGACCAGACAGGGCGGCGTGGCCTTCCTGCTGCCGCCCTTCGAGAAGAGCGATCTGTTCAAAGGCATCGTGATGGGCGGCGTGCTGCCCCGCAAGACCTTCAGCATGGGCCATGCGGAGGAAAAGCGGTATTACATCGAGTGCCGCAGAATCAAAGAATGACCAAGGAGAACCATGACTTTTAACGATTTGAAACTGTCCGCCCCCCTGCTCAAGGCTGTAAGCGAGGCAGGCTATGAGACCCCCTCGCCCATCCAGGCTTCGGCCATCCCGCCGGTGCTGGAAGGGCGCGATCTGATGGGCTGCGCCCAGACCGGCACCGGCAAGACTGCTGCCTTTGCGCTGCCCATGCTCGACCGGCTGAGCGCCTCCGCCCCCCGCAGGAAGGGCGCTGTCCGCGCCCTCATCCTTACCCCCACCCGTGAGCTGGCTCTCCAGATCGGCGAGAGCTTTGACGCCTACGGCAAGTACCTCAAACTGCGCAGCACCGTCATCTTCGGCGGCGTGGGCCAGGCCCCGCAGGTGGAGGCCATCCGAAAGGGCGTGGACATCCTCATTGCCTGCCCGGGCCGTCTGAACGACCTCATCGGACAGGGCCATATCGACCTGTCGAACCTCGAGGTCTTTGTGCTGGACGAGGCCGACCGGATGCTGGACATGGGCTTTGTGCATGACGTGAAGAAGGTCATCGCAAAGCTGCCCGCAAAGCGCCAGAACCTGATGTTCAGCGCCACCATGCCCAAAGAGATCGAGCAGCTGGCCGCAGGCATCCTGCACGACCCCGCCTTCGTGAAGGTGGACCCCGTGTCCAGCACGGTGGAGCGCATCGACCAGAGCCTGTATTTCGTCGAGAAGGGCAACAAGAAGTTCCTGCTGCCCTGGCTCATCAAGAACCTGACCCCGCCGGTGCAGAATGCACTGGTGTTCAGCCGCACCAAGCACGGCGCGGATAAGATCGCCCGCGATCTGACCAGGCAGGGCATCACCGCCGCTGCGATCCACGGCAACAAGAGCCAGACCGCCCGTGTGGCGGCGCTGGAAGGCTTCAAGGAGGGCAAGACCAGGGTGCTGGTGGCCACGGACATCGCCGCCCGCGGCATCGACATCAGCGAGCTCTCCCATGTGTTCAACTACGACCTGCCCGAGGTGCCGGAGACCTACGTCCACCGCATCGGCCGCACCGCCCGCGCGGGCGCAGACGGCACGGCGGTGAGCTTCTGCGCACCCGAAGAGATGGAATATCTGGCCGGCATCGAAAAGCTCAACCGCCGGAAGATCCCGGTGGTGTCCGGCCACCCGTGGGACGGCGTACCCGCCCCCGTAAAAGCAGCCCCGCCGGTGCGGGGCCGCAAGCCCAAGGCCGAACAGCCTGCCCCCGAAAAGGCCGAAACTCCCAAGGCGGAAAAAGCCGCCAGACCCGCTGCGCCCGAAAAAAAGAGTGCGGCCAGGCCCTCTGCGGCAAAAAAGCAGAAGGCCCCCAAAATCGAAGCAAAAGAGGAACAACTCATGGATGATAACAAGCGCACCCCCGGCGGACGCGACAACAGCCGCCGTAACAATAACAACCGCCCCCGCCGCGAGGGCAATGCCCCCGCACAGGGCGCAGGCCGCGGCAGCAATGCCCAGCCGAAGTTCGACCCCCACTTTGTGAGCGCCCCGGAGGCCACCCCGCTCCGTTCTGCCAAGAAGAACGCTGCCGCCCCCGCCGCTCCGGCCCAGACCATCCCCACCGCGATGCAGAACCGCCAGCCCGCCCAGCGCAGCGAGAACAATGGCCGCAATGGTGCAGGCCGCAGCCCCCGCAATGAGCGGAACGACCGCAGCGCCCGCCCGGCTCAGCCTGCCCAGCAGAACAGCCAGCGCAATGAGAACCGCAGTGGCCGCAGCAGCAGCCGCAATGAGCAGAGCGGCGCAGGCCGTGCGCCCCGCGCCCCCAAGGCAGAGCAGTCCGGCCGCAATAACCGCAGCCGCAGCAATAATGTCCCGACGAAGGACGAAGACCCGGGCCTCGTGCTCATCAGCCGCCGCCCGCCGCAGCAGAAGTTCACCAGCTTTGAGGAGTATATGAACGCCCGCGGCGGCGCGACGGCTCCCATCGAGGACCACAGCGAGGAAGTGTGATGGCAGAGGGATTTGCCCCGTGGTGCTGCCCGCTGTGCGGCGCACCGCTTGCCGGGGATAACGTACTGAAATGTCCCTCCGGCCACAGCTTCGACCGGGCCAAAGAGGGCTACTGGCATCTGCTGCCGGTGCAGAACACCCGTACCAAGGCCCCCGGCGACAGCAGGGAGATGGTCGCTGCCCGCCGCGCGTTCCTGAGCGCGGGCTACTACGGCATCTTCGGGCAGGCGCTGGGAGAACTCTGCCTCGAGTACGGTCAGCCGAAAGCCGGAAAGCCGCTCCGCCTGTTGGACGCAGGCTGCGGCGAGGGCTGGTATGACCGGTGCATCGCAAAGCAGTTCGAAGAGGCGGGCCGCCCGCTGGAACTGGCAGGCTTCGACATCGCAAAGCCAGCCGTGCGTCTGGCTGCGAAGGCCCTGCCCTCGGCCCGGTACGCCGTGGCGTCCAGTTTCCATCAGCCGGTGCGCACAGGCTGGGCGGATGTGCTGCTCAACTGCTTCTCGCCCTTCGCGCAGGAGGAGTTTCTCCGCGTCCTGCGCCCCGGCGGACGGCTCATCTACGCCGTGCCGGGTGCAGAGCATCTCTTCCAGATGAAGGCCGTCCTCTACAAAAAGCCTTACAAAAACCCGGTGCAGGAAGTGGCGTATCCGGGCTTTGAAGCCATCGGAGAGCGGGAAGTCTCCGGCAGCATCACGGTGCCTGCCGGGCAGCTGGAAGCTCTCTTCGCCATGACGCCCTACTACTGGAAAACGCCCCGGGACGGCGCAGCCCGTCTCGCGGCACTGCCGGAACTGACCACGGACATCTCGTTCCGGTTCCTCGTATTTGAAAAGAAATAAACGAAAAAGGCATCTGCCGTGTGGCAGATGCCTTTTTCGCTTTATGAGTACATCAGACAGGAATGGAAGTTGGTTACTTGTCGGCCTTCTTTTCAGCCTTCGGCAGCAGGTTTGCACGCTCGAGGGCCGGGCGCAGGGCCAGATAGAGGAGGACGACGCAGACGGTGGAGGCCACGCTGTTCACGAAGGTGACGCCGCCGGTGATCTTGGTCAGGGCCTTGGCGATGGTGTACTCCTGGCCGAAGATGTAGACGTTGCGGAAGTAGCCGAGGAACGGGTCGGTGAAGACATTCAGCAGCAGGCCGGAGGCAGCTGCGGCGATCACCTTGGCCAGATAGCCGGGGGCGTGCTTGTCCAGCTCACGGAGCTTGAACACCTTGTGAGCGACCGCACCGCAGGTGATGCCGATGATGAACTTCAGGACGAAGGTGGTGACGGCATAGCCCGGGTCACCGGCCAGGATGTCGGCCAGAGCCAGACCGATGGCACCGGCCAGACCGCCGGATACGCCGTCCAGCAGCAGAGCGGTCAGGGCGGTGAAGGTGTTGCCCAGATGGAACGAAGAGCCGCCGTAGAACGGCACGCGGAAGAACAGGTAGGCCACGAGGCTCAGCGCGGCCATGACGCCGGTGAGCGCCAGCTCGTGGACGGTGAAGGTGCGCTTATACAGCACACTTGCAAAGACGATCACGATGACGACGACTGCCAGCAGCAGCCACATTGCAGTTGTTGACATGATTTTCCCTCCCAGTTTTACGAAATACCCACAAAACCGATTGACTTTTTTGGTTCTTGCGGGTATGCTCCTATTATACGCGAAACTGGCACTGTGCAAATACCCAGAACAAAGATTTTTTATGGGTCCAGTTTGACACACTGCCCGAAAAGGAGGGGCTTTTTATGGTCCATTTGACGACAGCACTGGACGCGGCGTCCGGTGTGCCGCTCTACGAACAGCTCTACCGCAGTCTCGCCGCCGAGATGCGGACGGGGGCGATCTCGGCCGGGACCCGGATGCCCGGCAAGCGGCGGCTGGCGGCAGAGCTTTCCGTCTCGGTGAACACGGTGGACGCGGCCTATCAGATGCTGGCGGCGGAGGGCTATCTGGAGGCGCGGGAGCGCAGCGGCTTTTATGTACAGGAATATCTGGCCCTGCCCGAGCGGACAGAGTCCGCCGCGCCGCCCCAGCCCGAGGCAGCGCCAGCGCCGGAGCAGCCCGTCCGCTACGACCTCTCCACCCGGGGCGTAGACCCGGAGCTGTTTCCGTTCCGCACATGGGCGCGGCTGCAAAAAGAGCTGCTGTACTCTTCGCCGGAGCTGCTGACCCACGGTGACGCCCAGGGCGACCTCTCGCTGCGGCAGGCGCTGGCCGAGTATCTTGAGGAGTACCGCGGTGTGCGGTGCGGCCCGCACCAGCTCGTCGTTGGCGCGGGCCTCGAATATCTGCTGGGCCTGCTGGCACCGCTCCTGCCCGGGCCGGCGGCGGTGGAGAACCCCGGCTACCCCCGCGCCCGGCAGGTGCTGGAAAACAACGGCATCTCCTGCTGTTGTCTGCCGGTGGACGAGGACGGGCTGTCCATCCGGGCGCTGTCGGAGTCGGGGGCGGCGGTGTGCTATGTCACCCCCAGCCACCAGTTCCCCACGGGCGTCACCATGCCCGCCGGACGCCGGGCAGAACTGCTCCACTGGGCGGCACGGCGTCCCGGACAGCGGTACATCATCGAGGACGACTACGATTCCGAGTTCCGTTTTGACACCCGGCCCCTGCCCAGCCTGCAGGGGATGGCGGGGGCCGACGGGCCGGTGGTCTACCTCTCCACCTGCTCCCGCAGCCTCGCGCCCAGCATCCGCATCGCCTACATGGTGCTGCCGGAGCAGCTTCTGCCCGCATGGCACGCGAAATACGCCCTCTACTCCGGCACGGTGAGCCGTTTTGAGCAGCAGACACTGGCGCGGTTCATCACCGGCGGCTACTTCACCCGCCATCTGGCCCGGGAGCGGGTGGCCTATAAGGCCCGGCGGGACGCTCTGACAAAAGCCCTGCGGGAAGCCTTTGCGCCGGAAGAACTGCACCTCACCGGCCTGCACACCGGCCTGCACTTGCTGGCCGAACTGCGCGACCCGCCGCCGGACAATGCTCTCCGGGCCGCCGCTGAGGCCGAGGGCGTCCGGCTCAGTCTCCTGAGTGACTATGATCTCACCGGCGGCGGCGCCGCTCTGGGCGGGACGCTGGTGCTGGGTTACGGCTCGCTGGCCGACGAGAGCTGTGCCTCGGTGGGTGAGACGTTGAAGAGGGTCTGCACGGCGGCGTGGGAGTCGTCGGTGAGGGTGTAGCATTCGCCGTCCCACCCGCCGGGCAGGGCCTCGGTGTGGATGGCGGCAGAGCGGTCGGCGAGAAATTCCAGCGTGTCTTCTAAGATGAGCAGGTCCTGTGCCGTCAAATCGGTGAGCAGGCTCGAGCTGTGAGCCCGCAGGGCGTCCGGCAGGGCAGCGGGCAGAAGCTCCAGCTCCTGCCGGAAAAAGGCGTCCCACACCGCCGCCCGGGCGGCAGCTTTGTGGGCGGGCGGGACAGTGTCCTCTATCCCGTTGAGCAGTTCTTCTGCCTCCCGGGCCGAGATGGCCTGCACATTGGAACTGCACCCGGTGAGGGCCAGCTCATCGGCGGTCAGCGCTCCCGAAAAACCCACCCGAAGCATCCCGTACCGGTCGGCGATGGCTTGCAGAACGGACGGCGCAAGGGCGAGATAGTGGGTGTCCTCGGGCAGGGAGAGAGCCGAGAGAAGTGCTTCCCGGCAGCGGGCCGGGCCGGCGGCGCGGTAGCAGTCGGAGAGGGCGGTTTCGTCCGCTCCGAAGGGTACGGTCAGCTCTCCGGGCAGAGCCAGCGCATGGATGCAGTTCTGACTGGCATTCAGGTAGAGCAGCAGAAAGCCGGGTGCTGTCGTCTCGGTGGGGGCGATGCAGACCAGCAGACTCAGGCGGTTCTCTTCCTTCGGCTGACGGATGGCGACGCCGCTCTGAGGCCGGGAGGCCAGTCTTGTCCGCAGAGTGCGGCGGGTGAGCAGCACGGTGCCGCCCACCAGCGGCAGCAGCACCAGCAGCGCCGCCAGCAGTGCGGCCCAGAAGGGCCTCCAGCCTTTTTCTTTCATCTCGTTCCTCCCTGAGAAGCCGTTTTCGTAAGCATTGCACACCGCCTGAGCGGTCTTTTTATCCGTATACTGCGTTGCTTCCCCTTGCGATCCACCAAGGATCGCTGCGGGAAATCGCCTTGTCTGCGGGTAAAAATCCTCGCCATTCGGCGAACCCCGCTCACGAAAACAGCTTCTAAAAAACTGCATAAAGCATGGCCCGATGGGGGAACCTTTATGCAGAAAAGGAGGGAAATGCTATGAAATTCGATGATACCCCCAGCAGGGAAGAGCGGGAAGACTTCTGGCTCGACCTCGGCCCGGCCAGTGCCTACGAGGGGCTGGACTGCTATAAGACAGCCCGCCGCGACGGCGACGCCAGCCCGGACGGCCGTGCCCATGGTTTCGAAGGGGCCGAAAGCCCGGAAGACCTCGTGGCCCCGCCCGACGACGACCCGGACAGCGAACCGGTGCCGCATCTGCCGCCCCAGCTGAAAGCGCTGGAGTGGCTGGACACGATGGGCAGCCCCGATGATGTACCGCCCATCGACCGATAAAGGACGGAAAAAGTCATACCATAACAAAATTCACCTTCTGGTATGAAAGATGAAACTCAGGAATAAAATGCGGTAAAAGGCTTGCCAAGAAGCCGAAAATGTGATAAAGTATCTCCATTGTGTACAGTTGTGCATGTGGTGAGAACCGAATCGCAAGATGTGCCGCCCGGTGAGCCGGGTGTGCCGCACTCTGGAGAAGCCTGCAGGAGGCGGGTGCCGAAGGTGTAAGGCCGTTTGGGCCGATCTCTCAGGCAAAAGGACAGAGCAAACGTCTTTTGCGCAGGAAAGGTGTCCTGTGCGGGGTCATACGCTGAGTTTTTTGCGGGCAGAGCCTTTGGAAAAGAGGTTCTGCCCGCATTTTTGTTTGGGATGATCAGAGGGGGATTTTATATGGTAGACATCGTCACGCGCGTCAACAATGTGGTCAACGGCTTCGTCTGGGGGCCGTTCGGTCTGGCACTGCTGTTCTGCACCGGCCTGTGGCTCAGCGTCCGCACCGGCTTTTTCCAGTTCCGGCGGATGGGCTACTGGCTCAAGCATACCATCGGTGCAATTTTTACCAATAAGGACATCACCGCCCACACCAGCAAGGAAGATATGGCCATCAGCCAGTTCCAGAGCATGTGTACGGCACTGGCAGGCACCATCGGCACCGGCAACATCGTGGGCGTGGCCACGGCCATCGTCTCCGGCGGCCCGGGCGCCATCTTCTGGATGTGGGTCATGGCCCTGCTGGGCATGATGACCAGCTTTGCAGAGAACGTGCTGGGCGTCTACTACCGCCGCAAGAACGAAAAAGGCGAGTGGAGCGGCGGCGCGATGTATTATCTGACCGACGGTCTGGGCGCAAAGCCCGGCTGTAAGGCAGTGGGCAGGGTGCTGGCTGTTCTGTTTGCCTGCTTCTGCATCCTCGCGTCTTTCGGCATCGGCAACATGAGCCAGATAAACTCCATCGCCGGCAACATGAACGCGGCCTTCCATCTGCCGTACCTCGCCACCGGCCTTGCGCTGATGGTGGTGACGGCCCTCATCGTCATCGGCGGACTCAAGCGGGTGGCCGCTGTCACGGAAAAGCTGGTGCCGCTGATGGCACTGTTCTATGTTGCAGGTGCGCTCATCATCGTGGTCATGCACGCGGGCAATATCCCGGCGGCACTGGCGGCGATCTTCAAGGGTGCATTCAATCTCAACGCTGCAGGCGGCGGCGCGCTGGGCTACGGCATCAGCCAGACCATCACCTGGGGCTTCAAGCGCGGCGCGTTCTCCAACGAAGCCGGCCTCGGCTCTGCGGTCATGGTCAACTCGGCCTCCAACGTCAAGGAGCCGGTGCATCAGGGCATGTGGGGCGTGTTTGAGGTCTTCGCCGATACCATCGTGGTCTGCACCCTGACGGCCCTTGTCATCCTGACCACCGGCGTGGTAGACCTCGAGAGCGGCGCTGTCCTCGCAGGCGTGCAGGACAATGCGCTGGTGGGCCAGGCGTTCACGGCGGCTTTCGGCAGTTTCGGCCCGAAGTTCATCGCCGTGTCCATCCTGCTGTTCGCCTACTCCACCACCCTCGGCTGGAGCCACTACGGCACCAAGGCCGTGGAGTATCTCTTCGGCACGGCGGGAAGCCGCATCTATAAGGTCGTCTTTGTCTGCATGACCGTCGTGGGCGCGACCATGAAGCTGGGCCTCGCGTGGGACCTCTCCGACACCTTCAACGGCCTGATGATGATACCGAACCTCATCGGCGTGCTGGCATTGTCCGGCACTGTGGTGGACATCACCAAAAACTACTTTGCCCGCCGCGTCCGGGGCGAGGACGTCGAGCCCATGTGGTCGGCCTTTGAAGAGTATCAGAAGGAAGAAGAGGCCGAGGCTGCCGCCGAGGAGGCGGAGCTGAATAAGTCTGCGAACGAATAACACAAAAAGCAAGCCCCCGGAAGACGCCCTTCCGGGGGCTTGCTGGTTTACTTCTTCTTTTTGCGAAGCTTTGCCGCCGCCCGCCCGGCGATGATGCCGCTGCCGAAGGCCCAGTGGAGGTTGTAGCCGCCGCAGCTGCCGGCGCAGTCCAGCGTCTCGCCCACAAAGTAGAGTCCCGGACAGCCCTTGAACTGGAAATCGTCCTCTACCTCGTCCAGCAGCAGGCCGCCTCCGGTGGTCTGAGCCTGCTTCCAGCCGCAGGGCGTCAAGCCCTCGAACCGCCAGCACTTGGCCGTGGCGGCGAGTTTCGGCCACGCGGAGGCGGGCAGGGCGCGGGCGGTTTCAGGCAGACCGGCATCGGCCCAGAGGGCGCGGCCCAGCTTTGCGGGCAGCAAGCCCAGCCAGAACTCCGCCGCCTCGCTGCCCAGCAGTCCGACCCGCTGGGCGAACAGTGCGGCCAGCTCGGTCTCACTCAGAGCAGGGAAGAGGTCGAGGGCCACGACAGGCCGCTTCGGCCCGCGCCCCGGGGCCAGCAGACCCGAAAGCTGCATGATGCAGATGCCCGAAAGCCCGTACTCGGTGAACTGCACTTCGCCCGTTTCCCGGGCAAGCACGCGGCCGTCTGCGCCGTCCAGCAGGCTGGCGCAGCCCTTGGCCCGGATGCCGGCCAGCGGCTTGCGGGGATGAGCACACTGCAGGGCCGTCAGGCAGGGATAGAGGGGGGCCATCCGTCCGCCGCACTGGGCGGCGAACCGGGTGCCGAAGCCATCGGTGCCGAACTGAGGGCCGGCATCACCGCCCATGGCGCAGATGACGGCATCGGCCCGCAGGGTCTCGCGGCCTGCCTCTGTCTCGATTTGGCCGGCATAGCCGCCCCGGCTCTGGCTCAGGTTCTGGACGGTGCAGCCGGTGCGCACTTCGACGCCCAGTCTCGACAGATGGTGCTCCAGCAGGGCCAGTACGTCCGCCGCCTGATTGGAATACGGGTACACCCGCCCGGCCTCGTCGGTGCGGGGGTAGAGGCCGAGGCTCTCGAACCACGCCAGCGGCGCAGCCTCGTCCACAGCACTCAGCAGGCGGCGCAGGGCTTTGGGGCTGCTGGTGAAATACCGCTCCGGCGTGATGTCCCGGTTGTCGAGATTGCAGCGCCCGTTGCCGGTGGCCAGAAGCTTTTTGCCCACCTTCGCGTTTTTGTCCAGCACGGTGATGTGTGCGCGGCCCTCTGCGGTCTGTGCTGCCGCCAGCGCAGCGGCCAGACCGGCTGCGCCGCCGCCCAAAATCAAAATCTGCTGCATCCTCTGCCCATCCTTTCTGTAGTAAATTTATTGTATCATAGCCGCCCCTGTTTGGCAAACACAGGGCGGGCAGGTGTATATTTCCCTTCCGCTTCCACATAATAACTACACAGCATGGGAAAATGCAGAATGGGAAGGATGGTACACAGATGAAAGCAACCGGAATCGTCCGCCGCATCGATGAGCTGGGACGGGTGGTCATCCCGAAGGAGATCCGCCGCACCCAGCGTATCCGCCGCGGCGACCCCCTCGAGATCTTCACCACCGGCGACGGCGAGGTCATCTTTAAGAAGTATTCCCCGGTGGGGGAGCTGCAGGGGGTGGCGGTGCAGTACGCCGAGGTGCTGAGCCGAAGCTTCGCCCTGACGGCCTTCGTGGCCGACCGTGACCGCATCCTCGCCGCAGCCGGGTCGGGGAGGCGCGACCTTGCCGACCGCAGCGTCAGCCAGCCGCTGGAAAAGGTGATGGAGTCCCGCAAGCCCTACCTCAGCGATGGCGACCCCGAGCATGTCCTGCTGCCCTGCGAGGGTTCGCTGCGGCCATTGCTCTGCGCGTGGCCCATCATCGCGGCAGGGGATGTCACCGGGGCCGTGGGTCTGCTGGCCGAGGACCGCACCCAGCAGCCCGACCCCGCCCAGCAGAAGGCTGTGGCTGTGGCGGCAGCGTTCCTGGCAAAGCAGATGGAAGAGTGAACATTATTATCGCAATTTTCAAAAATAGTGCCTATCAAAATAGCATATTTGCGATATGCAGTTTGCGGCTGTTGCTTGTGCATTAAAAACGCAAACTGCTATATAATAAGGGGAGCGTCTGCGTTTCTGGCAGGCGCTCCCTTTTTTGTTTATGACAGAATTATGAATCTTTATAAACTTTTTCGAGAAGCTATTGACAGGGAAAAATTTTTGGCTATAATGGTCTTAGCACTCAGGAAGATGGAGTGCTAAAGAAACAAAAGCCAAAAAGGAGGCAGGCGCTATGACGATGGATGCACGCAAGCAGCGAGTCTTGCAGGCGATCGTGGCGCTGTATGGCCTCGAGGGCGAGCCTGTGGGCAGCAGTGTGCTGGCAAACTATTTTGATATGGCCGTGTCCAGCGCCACGCTGCGCAACGAAATGGCGGCGCTGACCAAGCTGGGTCTGCTGGAGCAGCCCCACACCAGCGCGGGCCGTGTCCCCAGTGCCAAGGGCTACCGTTATTATCTCGACAATTTGCTGACGGACGACCAGCCGCTGGACCGCGTGACCCGCGCCCGCGTCGAAGCCGTTTTCGCCAGCCTCGACCATGAGCCGGAAAAGCTCGCACAGGGCGCTGCAAAGGCGCTGGCCGCCATCAGCGGCTGCACCGCAGCCGTCAGCACCCCCTGTGCCGAAGACCTCTGCGTCGCCCACTACGAAGTCGTTCAGGTGGGCCGCAGCGCGGCGGCTGTGCTGGCCGTCACGACGGCGGGCTACGTCCGCACCCGTGTGGCGCGGGTCCGCACAGGCCTCTCCCGCGAGAACGCCGCTGCGCTGGCCGCGCTGCTCAACCGCAACCTGACCTTCGTTGCGCCGGTGGACCTGTCCAACCGGCTGCTGGCAGAGCTGTGCAGCCAGATCGACCCGGAGCTGGTTCCGGTCATCAGCGCAGCCGCTGCGATTTTGCAGGATTCCGCACAGCCCCACGTATTTCTGGGCGGTGAGCAGTACCTGCTCAACTGGCCGCAGCTCGAAGGCAAGGTGGGCGACATCCTCACCCTGCTGAACGACGAAGAGCAGGCGGCCCACATCATCGCACCCCCGGCAGACCGCAGTGAGAGCGTGCTGCTGGGCGAGGATCTGGAACCTCAGATCCCCGGCTTGTGCATCGTCAGCGACCGCTACCTGGTAGGCGGCGGGCTGTGGGGTACGGTGGCCCTGATCGGGCCGACCCGGATGCCCTTCCAGAAGCTGATGCCGCTGCTCCACCTCTTTGCCGACGAGCTTGGCGAGGGCATGAGCGGCAAACGAAAAGACACCCCGCAGATGGCCGCACCCCGGCGGACTGTGA